>Ga0210394_10000034_pt1 | contig 314677 bp, 272 predicted proteins | sample IncBWC12MmetaG_FD_160121 | JGI IMG/M metagenome (GOLD analysis project Ga0210394, IMG submission 160121) | Forest soil microbial communities from Barre Woods Harvard Forest LTER site, Petersham, Massachusetts, United States - Inc-BW-C-12-M | ecosystem: Environmental > Terrestrial > Soil >...
CAGGTGTAGTTTAGCGATTCGCACGCGGGGCAGGTTTAGGAAGCAAAAGCAAGGACAAGTCCGGTGGGATAGTCCCGTTCCGCCTGTTGGGAGACTGTCGGCATCTCGGGAGTTGCTCAAAGATGTTTCTTTCCGGCACGAGAAATCAGAAACGTCGCAAGGGATATGGTTATATGAACTTGCGTGTGCCGAAAGTGCCTCTCACACAGAATCCGCGCAATAAACTCAATTGTGAACTCAGCCCATGATCCCAGCCCATGATCGCTCCGACTTACACGTATTTGCAGGTACTTGGCAGTCTCCCGCAAACCTGTAAGTAGTTGTAGGTTCGGGTTGACCTAGGTCTGAAAAGGCTGGCGTCGGCGGTTCAACTCCGTCCCTGGCCACCATCTTTTCAACCTCCAGAATCTTTGGCTAGTTCTGACCAGCCGCAGGCAGGTTCAGGCGAACCACTTCGCCAGTATCGAACTGATACTCTGCCTCGATCACGCTAAACTTGCCTGACTTCACTGCGTTCCGAATGATCTCGCTGTTGGCCAGCACGTCTGTGGCGCTCTGGTGAACGTTCTCCTTGATGGCCGATTCGACCAGATCGTCCGCCTTGGCGTAGGTCTTGGCTTGAGCAACGGCGGGACCGATCTTGTCCATGATTGCGTCCAGGTTGCGGCTGGGCATCTTCACGCCCGAACACGCCGCGATCACCGCACCGCATTTCTGATGTCCGAGCACCACCAATAAAGGACTGTGAAAGTGGTCCACCGCGTACTCGATGCTACCCAGCCCGACGGGCCCGGCGATGTTGCCGGCTGCGCGCACCACGAAGAGGTCGCCCAGGCTCTGGTCGAACGTCAACTCCGGCGAAACGCGGCTGTCGGAACACGAAAGGACGATCACGTGGGGCGATTGCCCGGAAGCCAGTTTCTGGCGTAGTGAAGCCAAGGCATATATTTTCGGTTTACTGGCGACAAACCGCGCATTGCCAGCCATAAGATTGGCCCAGAGCTTGTCTGCTGACGGTTTCGGCTGGCTCGATGCGGCATGCGCTGAATGCTGCGCAGGAGCCACTTGCGGTTGTTGTGCGAGCCCGGAAGCGACGAACCACAACAAAACGCCGAAATATAGCAGAGCGTGTTTCATGATCAATCCCTCCAAAAGCATCGCAAGTGTACGCGCCTTCACTCCTGGAAAACAAACTGACAGGCAAGCAGCTGCTGGGTCCGGAGGTCAACATCCGCCTACGGTGTATTCTTGTACGCTAATTGCGGGACTGTCATGGCCACACCGAAAAAAAACATCATCACTTCCGACAAGGTAGCTCTCTATGAGAAGCTCATCGCCACGATTCCCGCGATTGAGCGAAAGGGCGCGGCCAATCCCTACACGTCTCTGAACGGCAACATGTTCACACTTCTGCACCAATCGCGCTTGGCCATCCGCCTTCCCGAAGATCAACGTGACGCGTTTCTGAAGAAGTATAAGACCACGCTGTTTGAGGCCTACGGCACTGTCATGGCGGAATACGTCGCGGTCCCTGACGCCTTGCTAAAGAATACGAAAGAACTGCAGAAGTATCTGGCGATGAGCTTCGAGTACGTCAAGACCTTGAGGCCTAAACCGACGAAGAAGAAGTCGTGATCCTCGAGTCACACTATTCCTGAGGCAGTTTCTGATCCTGCTGCTCCCGATGTAAGATGTCCAACGAACCACGACAGGGCCTCGAATCCACCGATGACTACAGCGTCCCGCGCCGTCGCTTCTCCTCGCGTCGTCTGCATCCAGGATTTCCGGCCTCTGGCACGCCGCCGGCTGCCTAAAGTTGTCTTCGATTATCTGGACGGCGGCGCCGAGGGTGAAGTCACACTGCGAGAGAATTGCCGCGTATTCGAAGACGTCACCCTGCGCCCGCGCCACGCGGTCGCTGTCTCCCAATGCGATCTGCGCACCCGCGTTCTGGGTCTTGATCTTGCTTTGCCGTTCCTACTGGCTCCGGTCGGCTACAGCCGCCTCATGCATCCCGGAGGAGAAGTCGCCGCCGCTCACGCTGCTGGAGCCGTCGGAACCGCTTACATTCTCTCCACCATTTCCGGACATCGCCTGGAAGACGTGAAAGCTGCGTCTTCAGGTCCGGTCTTTTATCAGTTGTACCTAATGGGTGGCCGCGGCGCGGCCGAAGCTTCGATCGAAAGGGCTCGCATCGCAGGCTTCTCCGCGCTGGTGGTGACCATCGACACTGCGGTGGCCGGCGTGCGCGAGCGTGATGTTCGCAACGGAATGAAGGAACTCATCAGCGGCACTCTGTTCGCCAAGCTCCCATTTCTTCCGCAGGTGCTGGCCAAGCCGGGTTGGTTGGCCAACTTCCTGGTCGATGGCGGCGTCCGCCCACTCCCCAACGTCGTTGTCCCCGGCCAGGGCCCCATGCCTCTTGTGGACATCGGTGCCGCTCTCGCCGCTGCCACCGTCACGTGGGCCGACTTGCGTTGGATCCGTGCCGCCTGGCGTGGCCCTATCGTGATCAAAGGTGTCCTAACCGCTGACGACGCTCGCCACGCCCTCGACGCGGGGGCCGAAGCGATTGTTGTATCCAATCACGGCGGCCGCCAGCTCGATGGCGTTTCTCCCTCCCTGCGCGCTTTGCCGGAAGTCGTAGCCGCCGTGAACGGCCGAGCTGAGGTGCTCATGGATGGAGGCATCCGCCGCGGCGCAGACGTTGTTAAGGCCATCTGCCTTGGTGCCCGTGCCGTTCTGTGCGGCCGCGCCTATGCCTATGGCTTGGCCGCAGCCGGCCCCGCCGGCGTTGCCCGCGCCTTGGAGATTCTGCGGGTGGACCTGGAACGTACTCTCAGACTTCTCGGTTGTCCGTCGATCGCCGCTCTGGACAAATCTTATGTGAACCTTCCCGATTGGGCCCGGCACTGACCCTTCAGGGTTAATTCCCCAGGACCCTCTCTACCGCCGCACCTAAGACCCTTCCCTGACGGACTTCCTGAACAAACGCGATCATCCGAAGATTGTCTCGCGTCAATCCTGGCTCCAGTTTGACTTGAACATCTTGCGCAAAGGCTAGCCCAGGCCGTGCCGTTCCGATCTTCACCATCCTTCTGACCACGGCGGTGTGCGTCAGCGTTCGTCCGCCATTCTCTCCGCGTAACACCTGCGATTCCGCGTGATTCAGCGCAATTGCCATCACCACGTCCGCCTCGGATGGCACGGCTCCAGTTTCCACATGCGCGTGCAAAGTGTTTCCGGCATCAACCGAAATTGCAGACATGCGGACCGCAACCTTCTGGACGGCCAACGCCCGGTCGAAGGCCTTCCTCGCAAGTTCTGGATCGCTCCCCACAAACTCGCTGCTTCCGTCCACCACCATCTGCGGGGTGTACGGGCTGTCTAGATTAAAGCGGTTCGCGTAGGCGCTTTGGCGGTCGCTGTAAAAGCGGGCAGAGTAAGGATCCTTCCAGCCAATGTGGTTCCAGTAATCCACATGCTCGCTGAGCACGATCATCTCCGCTCCCGCCAAAGGTTGCCGATCAAGCTTTTGCAGGAATGCGTCTGCCGGAGGGCAACTGGAACATCCCTCCGAGGTAAACAGTTCAACCAGGATGGGGACGCGGTCAGCGGTCTCGCTGGCCTTTCCTGGTCCGGGCGTCGATAACGGCGTCCAAGCCCGGGCAAGCAGACAAAGGGCGACAGCCGACGCCAATCCAATTCGCATAAGAGAACTCCACTAACCTGTATGGAGTGGATGCTGGGCTGGCCGGAAAGTTGCGTCGCAGGATGGAGGGACCGGGCGCCGGATTTACCAAACCTTAACCTGCCTGCAACCTGTTCGCAACCTTATCTCGTTATCTTCGAACCACCGGAGGAACACTCTTATGACGATCCTCTTTAGTGAGCGCCGCAGGGTTCTATTGATCGACGAGAACTTGCGGAGGCTAAACCTCCTTGCCACGATTCTGAGAAACCACGAAGTCGAGGTACACCCAGCCAGTCGCCTGGAGAAGGCCAAATCCCTTTGGAAAAACATTCCCTATGATCTGGTCTTGCTGGCGGCGCCGGAGAACTCTGAGCAGGCCGCTCTGGCTTCCTCGCAGATCAGGAACAGCAAGCCTCGCCAGCGCATCGCCCTGCTGGTCGGTCCTCCGGTCTACATTCGCGAGATTGGTCGTCCGGTGGGAAAGCCGCGCCCGGTTTCGCCGTCGACCCCGCGCGAGAGTCCATCAAGACCGCAGTGGCCGGAGATCGTTCAAAAAATGGTAAGCGACTGGTACGTAGATCAGAGCGCCCGCTTCGCGCTGGACAACCTAACCGGCCCGGTCGCTGAACCACCGTTCGTTGCCGACTAGTTGGCTTGCTTAGTTGATCTCAGAACTCGGGGCTGCGAGGGAAGTCGCGACCATCTGTCCCGATCGCAGCCTCGCCGAAAGTAAGGTTTTCCTGCCTGCGGGCTTCGTACCACAACGCTAGTTCGACCCGGTTCCAGAGCCCCAGTTTGTCGTAGATGGTGCGAAGATGGTTTTTGATGACGTATTCAGTGGTTCCGAGCGCTTTCGCGACCTCACGATTCGTGAGCCCTTGAGCAACAAGTTCGATGATGCGCTGCTCCCTTGGATTGCGAACTCGTCCCGGTTCCCGCCGCTCTCCAAGCATAGCTGCCTCCGGTAGATAAGAGTTGCCAGTTTTACCCGCTTGATTCCGCCACTGATCCCAAACTTGTGAAAAAGACGATTGAAGTGCGCTTTCACTGTCCGGCGATTCATCCCTATGACGGTCGCAATTTCCGTGTTACCGCAGCCCTGCAAGAGCAAATCAACGATTTGCTGCTCACGCGGCCCCAGCCGGACCGGACCCTTTTCATCCATTGTCTCTCCCAATTGATGAAGCCCCCCTATTGAAACCCGCGTCCAGCCGAAATTGTGCGGCGGTTCGATAAATTATATGTGAAATCCGCCACCTCGTTTTCCACCGGATTCCGGCACGGGAAGCCGCTTTTGTCGGGAATCGGCCTCTGGCGGGTTGGCAAGCGGGGTGCTACTAAGCAAGGTGGAGGCGCAGTCTGAGCCGGTTTCTGTACCGATTTCCGGGACCAGGCGCGCACACCTAACCTGTGGTAACTGGCTCTGGTAGCGTCATTTGCGGGCTGGCTCAGCCGGCCCAAGTCCAGCATCGAGGTCCGCGTTCGCTATCCCCAGTGTGTAAACTATCGCACATCTGTGTCCCGCGGCGGACACGTGTTTTGCTCCCTCCAAAGACAGTGGTCATCCGCGCAATGCTCCTGGCGGTTGCCGTAACCACGGCCCAGGTGACCGCCTGGGCTCAGTTGTCTGAGATCCCGGCGGACACTGAAACTGCCCGCAACTTTACGATGCCATTCGAAAGCTCTCCGCCTGCCATGCTGACGCAACCGGTGACCCCATCTCCAACACCGTCGCTCCCGTGCCAGATGAAGACGCCGCCGGCAAGTCCCATGGTCGGTCCTGGAAATATCCCCGATGCTCCATCCGCGTACATTCCCTTGTCCCGTCACTGCAAGTTCACACTTGTCCTGCGGCAGACCTATTCCCCTTACACTTTCGCTTCCGCCGCCTTCGATTCCACCTGGGGTCAACTGTGGGGCCAGTGGCCACAATACGGAGGCGGGATGCAAGGCTGGGGCAAGCGAATGGGGGCCACTCTCGCCGACGTCGAATCCCGCCGCTTCATCCAAAACTTCGTGCTCGCAAGCCTGCTGCATGAAGACCCACGGTATTTTTACTCTGGTAAGAGCGGGTTGGTTCCACGCGCGTGGTACGCCGCAACTCGAGTGCTGGTCACTCGTGATGACTACGGCCGCGACGTCTTCAACCAGTCAGAGTTTCTTGGAGTATCACTCACCAGCGCACTCCAGAACGCCTACTACCCGCGGCCTGACCGTACTTTCGACGGCACTCTGAACCGTCTTGTAGAAACTCTAAGCGGGGATGCCACTACCAATATCTTGCACGAATTCACTCCCGATCTGAAGCGTCTGTTCCACAAACGTTGCCCGCAAGGCATCCAGCGATTCGAAGCCCGGATTCCCATACCCGAGAATGTCAAACCCTGACCGCGCGGCTACCGTTTCGCCACGAAGACTAGGAAATAATCCATACCATCGCCCTTGACGAAGTCATATTGCGCGATCAGTTCGTAGCCTGCCTCCCCCACCTCCCGGATAACCAAATCCTTGCCTACACCGTGATTCTCTCCGTTGCCATTGCGATCAATGATTCCGATCTTTGCCCCCGGCCGCAGTGACGCCCGCAAGTTCCGCAGCAGAAGCACCGGATTATCCACTTCGTGGTAGGTTTTCAAGAGCAATACTGCGTCGATGGCTGGTGGGAAGCAGCGGGTCGTCGGCCTTGCTTAAGACCGGTTTCACATTGTGCAGTTGCTCCTTTTCCGCGCGCTTCTCGATGTAGCGTATGGCCTCAGGATTAATGTCCACGGCATACACATTCCCAGTTTCCGTGACTCGCCTCGCGGCACGTACGGTAAACCATCCCGATCCCGCTCCAATGTCCGCCACATTCTTTCCTGGACTTATGCTCAGGATGTCCATCACGCGGTTGATTTGGAGCCTGTCCTCTCGCCCCGGCGAATCAAATATCGACAAGTCGCCGGTGTAGGGCGTGCTGGTCTTGCGGGGCTGGGCCGGCGGCGCGGCAGTATCCTGCGCCTGTGACAACCACACACTCGCAGCCAGGACAACCGCGCTGACCACTCGGCGCTTAAACGAAGTAAACACGGCGTCTCACTCTCTGGGATGGACTAAATTCGCATGCCGTGGTTAGCAGCGACAGGGTTGGGCGGAGCAGCACTCTTTCAGGCCCCTTCAAGCTATTTCTTACGGTTACGCGCCTTAGGGTGTGGCGTGTGGAGCGGGCAAGGTCGGCATTGAATTCCTAACAAAAACGCCCCTCGCTGCGGCGCCCGCCAAACCGTTCGCTTCGGCGTTGTTTTCCCGCCGCACATGGGAAATGGAGAACTCCAGCCCGCGTGCCAGTTTACGGCAGATCCAATGCAGCGAATACAAACGTGGGCTGCGGCAAGCGTACTCGCCGATCATCTGCTTCACTACCACCTCCGAATCCGAATACACGTGAAGCGCGCCGGCCTTCAGCAACACCGCGCATTGCAGGGCTTCGAGCAGTGCCAGATACTCCGCGACGTTGTTGTCCTGCCGCCCGACCCACTTCGCAATCTTCATTCGACCGCCCTCAGCCCCGTCGATCACTACCCCGATCCCCGACGGTCCTGGATTTCCCAGGGACCCACCATCGACATACGCCACCAACTGCGGCATCGTTGAGCCTCAGAACTAACATGCGGCCTCCGCCACTCCGCGTCAAGAAACTACTGTGGTTCCGGCTCGCTGTGTTTTGTGCAAGAACCTGTGGAAAAGGGGGACGTTCGACTCTTATGCCCCCTAAAGCACCCCGGCAGAAGAGATTGCATATAGGAAAACTCTGTGGATCGTACAGCCACGTTGCACCGAAATGCGGCGTTGACAATTCCTGTCCTAGCATTTAACTTCGCGCCCGTCGACGGCTGAAAGGGTTGGCTTAAATAAAACTTAGCCAGTCCGAAGTAAGCTGGGTGATCTGCTCACCGGGGCAACTCGGTGGGCGACCTGACCCGAAAAATCCGGCTACTCTGCGAGGATGTGGCCGGGGTTGGGAACTGCGAAAGCAGTGATTACATCGAAGGCCGTGATGGTGCATGACTCCACGTCGCTAGCTCCCTCGCAGGAGTTGACGGCTAGAGCATAACCAATATCACGGCCTTTTCCTTTTTCCCCAAACCTCTCACTTGACCAAGTTCTTCTTTGCGTTCTCCGCGGCGTTTCTCAGCGACCTCTGCGATTAAGCTTTTCGCAAACCCGTGGACATCCGTGGCTTCGTTTTCTGCCAACGGACCTCCCACCTCACCCGACTTTTCAACAACAATTGTGAATAACCTTGTGAAAGCACGCTCGTCGTGCAAGCTTGATGAGGGCTTGACCGCTTTGCACACAAACAGATTCAGTCACCTCTTCTTGCCTTGTTGTAGTAGCCCGAAAACCGCCACCCCATTCTGCGTTCCCACATAGACTTTGCCATTCACGATCATGGGTGTGCCAAAGTGGCTGGCCGATCCGAACTGATCGCGCCCGTTCGGCGCTTGCCCGGAGTTGTACAACTCCTGCGCTACCGAGTTGGCATTGTAAGCGTGCAGCACATCGTTGGGATCGCTGTGCTCGATGGCCCACACGATACCGTTCCGCGATCCATTGGCCGAGACACTCGGCGTGCTTCCCGGATAGGTAAAGCTGGCTGCGCTCTTGGCCACGGGAGCGGTCGAGAGCCTGGCGTTCCTGAAACTGAACTGCAGCAGGTTGTTGCCTTGCGGTCCGTAGTAAACATTCCCTTTGAAGAAGGCCGGCATGCCCCAAACCCCCCCGGCGAGCACATTGTCCAGTTCCTGGTAAATCGCATTGTCGTTTTGCGGATTGAACTTCCCCATGTTGTCACGGTTCACAACGTAAATATTCTGGTCTTTGCCGGCACCGATGGCCAGATAACGCGTCTTACCCCGCGAGTCTTTCATCGGCGGCAGCAACATCGTCCCGCCCGATCCCAGGTCTTCGTCTGCATTCGATTCCTGCACCGTGTTGTACGCGTTGAAATAATCCGCCACGGCGAGCGTTCCGTTGCTCGTCGAAATCTTCACGAAAGCGTTGCCGAAATCCCCGTTCACCGGGAACCCTTGCGCGTTTAGTTCGGTATCGAAGGTGCCGTTGGCGTCCAGCAAATAAAGAAATTTTCCGTCGGATGCAATGCCCGCACCCGCCTGCCAGATAGCGCCTTCGCTCCCGTTCGGAGTCAAATTGAGCACCCCGGTCTGCAGTCCGGTGTGCGCGTCATACGCGATTACCCAGCCCGTGTAGGGACGCTGATCGCAGTGCGAAGTCCAAGCGGTGTAGAGAACCCCATCGAGAAGCAGCAACCCCTGTCTTTCCGCATACTGTCCCGGATCAAAGATCACATACCCGCCCTGGCTGTTGTCGCCGGTACCCGGATATTTCGCCGTTACGGTGATTGGAGATCCAGGTTGTTCCGTGCCTGTAGCCACATCCAGCGCGTGGATGCGCTGAAAATAGCTGGAACCCTTTTTGCTCATCGCCACCACATACATAATTCCGTGCGGACCGATATGGCGATCAATCACGGGAGTGGAGGTGATTCCGATGACGGGGCTGATTTGCCCGCAACCGTGCGTGTCTGAGGGCGTTTCTCCCGCGCCCAGCACCGACACTTGCCACAACAACGTGCCCTGGTCGGCGTCGAAGGCATACACGCTGTCGTTCTCCGTCACCACATAAACCACGTCGTGAGTTCCCTTGCCGGGGATAGCCACTCCCGACAAGTACAAGGGCTCGGCATCAATCACGTTATCCACCGGAAGCGTGAACAGCTTCCCGAAGTTCGTCGAATTTACGTTGCTTTGGGTAAGCAAAGTCTCCGCGAGATTCTGTCCGGTTCGGTAGATGTCATTGTGGTAGGTCACAACATCGGTGGCGAAACTCAGCCCTGCGGCGCAGATCACAAACAAAACCAAAGAGGGAAGCCGGGTTGGAAAATGCCAACCGGTGGCTCGTTGCCATTTGCTCATGCCCGTACCAAGAGAATGCTTCTTGCCTAGCGAGGATGCCATTGAAGCCTCCGGAATGCGGTTCGATCCAATTTTCGACCCCTTGGATGGCGCAGATGAACAAAAATTTGCCAGCCTTACTGGCGTGGGGACCAAGAGGATCCCAAGACGGGTGGCAAGCCTGCCGCTATTCTAGCACTTGCCCCACACGCTTTTTGGCTCTGCAGAGAGCTCACCGGGCGGCTTGCCGCTGCGGACACCAATCCGCAAGACCCTCTATAATTTGCCATCCTGTATGTGAGTTATCCATTTCGCTTTTCTGATGTCCAAGAGATCTGCTCTCACTGTGCTCACCCAGCGGAGAGCAGGAACAACTTGTAGATAAACTATGGATTCGGTTCCCGCCATCGCGTCTCCACCCAGCCTCTGGGCTTCTCTCCGCGAAGCCATCCGTGGTTCCCACCAGGATTACACCCAGGGCAGCTTGAACCGCGCCATCCTCCTGCTCGCCGTGCCCATGGTGCTGGAGATGGTTCTGGAATCCCTCTTCGCCGTGGTTGACGTCTTCTGGGTAGGACGCCTCGGAGCCAATGCGGTTGCCACCGTCGGCCTCACCGAATCTCTGCTTAGTCTGGTCTTCGCCGTTAGCATTGGACTGGGCATGTCCACTACCGCCATGGTGGCACGTCGCATCGGTGAAAAAGATCCTGAAGGAGCCGCCGTGGCCGCTGTTCAGGCCGTAGTGCTTGGCCTGTTGGTTTCCCTCGCCATCGGCATTCCATGTTGGATTTGGGCAGCTCGCTTGCTCAGCCTGATGGGCGCATCCCCCGAAATCATCTCGCTCGGGAGCGGCTATGCACGCATCGCGCTCGGAGGCAGTGGCGCCGTCTTGCTGCTGTTTCTCAACAATGCCATCTTTCGCGGCGCCGGCGACGCCGCCATCGCTATGCGCCTGCTGTGGGTCTCGAACATCATTAACCTGATTCTCGATCCCTGCCTCATTTTCGGGCTGGGGCCGTTCCCCCGCCTCGGTGTCACCGGAGCAGCCCTTGCCACCTTCACGGGACGCAGCATCGGCGTCGGGTATCAGTTCTACCGCCTGCTGCGCGGCACCGAGCGCCTGCGCATTCTCCGCCGCCATCTTCGCGTGAACCTGACCATTCTGTTCCGCCTGCTGCGGGTCTCGCTCACCGGCATTCTCCAGTTCGTGATCGCCCACACCAGTTGGATCGGGTTGGTGCGCATTATCAGCGTTTTCGGCTCCGCCGCCCTCGCCGGCTACACTATCGCCATCCGGATTATAGTTTTCGCGCTCCTGCCTTCGTGGGGATTGAGCAACGCAGCCGCCACCTTGGTCGGCCAGAATCTCGGAGCCAGGAACCCCGAGCGCGCCGAGCGCGCGGTCTGGCACACCGGACTCTACAACATGATTTTCCTTGGCACCATCGGAGTGTTCTTTGCGTTCTTCGCCGAACCCATCGTACGGCTCTTTACCCACGACCCCGCCGTCGTTCCTTTAGGTGCCTCTTGTCTGCGCATCGTCAGTTACGGCAACATCGGCTACGCCTACGCTTTCGTAATGATGCAGGCCTTCAACGGCGCGGGCGACACCGTCACTCCCACCATCGTGAATTTCTTCGGCTTCTGGCTGCTGGAAATCCCCCTCGCCTACTGGCTCGCCATCCCACTCGGTTTCCGCTCCAACGGTGTGTTCTGGTCCATCGTGATTGCCGAAGGCTCCATCGCTGCTGCCAGCGCCATCCTGTTCAAGCGCGGCCGCTGGAAGACCCAGAAGATCTAGCTGCGGGCGATCGCGTGGTGAGGCTTGACTTCTGCTACCCCCTCTGACAAGATGCGAGGCACTTCATCCAGAGGCACAGAGCCTTATGGTCAATGATCCCGTCTCGGCGCCGTACACCCTGGAGCAGGTCGCCTGCCTGGTGGATTCTGGCAAGCTCGAATCAGGTCTGTGATCTCCTGAATCCTCCACGCCTCCTGAGGCGGATGCTCAGCAGCACCAGCCATTCCGCTTTTCAATAATCGTGGCGAACACTTGGAGCCTCCCCATGAAACTGTTGAAGGTTGCGCAGTTCTCCATCACTCTCTTGCTGATCCCGGCACTTTCCTTCGCCCAGGACGCCACCGGAAGAATCGCAGGCACTATTACCGACCCCAGCGGAGCCGTGATCACCGGAGTTCAAGTGATTGTCACCAACACCGCCACGCAGGTGAGCCGGAAAGCGTCCACCAACCAGGACGGCTACTATCAAGTGCTCGCGTTGCCCATCGGCAACTACAAGGTCTCCGCGGAACACGACGGCTTCCGCACGGTCGTCAGTAGTGAATACAAACTGCTTATCAACCAAGCCTTGCGCGTCGATATCAAAATGGAAGTCGGCGCTGCCAGTCAGACGGTGGAAGTAGGGGCGCAGGCCGCGCCCGTGGAAACCATAAACGCGACTCTAGGCCAATCGGTGACCGGTCGCACTCTCACCAATATGCCGCTCAACGGCCGCGACACCCTCGATCTGGCCCTGCTGCAGCCGGGCGTCACTGAGAGCAACGACGACAACGGCGGAGCCGGCAACTTCAGCATCGCCGGCGGTCGCACCGATTCCGTTACCTTCCTGCTCGATGGCGGCCAAAACAACGATCTGTTAGACAACAGCAACCTTCTTGATCCGAACCCTGATGCCATTGCTGAGTTTCGCCTCCTGACCAGCAACTACACCGCCGAGTACGGCCGCAACGGCGGGGGCATCATCAGCGTGGTGACGAAGTCAGGAACCAATCAGTTACACGGAAGCCTGTTCGAGTTTTTCCGCAATCGCGTGCTCGACGCCAATGACTTCTTCAATATCCAGCAGGGACTTCCGCGTCTGGATCTAAAACGCAACCAGTACGGCGCCACCCTCGGCGGGCCCATCGTCAAGGACAAAATCTTCTTCTTCCTCGCCTACCAGGGACAACGGCAGGTGCAAGCTGTCCCCGACGTTGACGCCCCCGTATTGACACCTTTGGAATTGCAGGGAAACTTTTCCCAGTCGGGACCGAACGGCGGACCGGATCCGGGTGTTGTAACATTTCTGCAAAATAATTCCTTTTTTCAACCGAGCGCCGCCCTCCAGAATCAGGCCATCATCGCGCCCAGCCGGATCAACAGCGTTGCCCAGGCCTATATCAAAGCGGGCTTTGTCCCCAGTGCCCCCGGCGGTCTGCTTTCCACCACCTTGAGCGAATTCAGCAATGCCGACGAATTAACCATCAAGTTTGATTTCGATCTCAGTGCCAAAGACAAAATTGCTGCCACCATAGGTCTGAACCGCACGCCCTCCTCCAGCCCGTTTCCTTTCGCCAGCGTGCCCGGTTTCCCCAGCCTCACTGTGGCCAATTATTACTACACCAATATTGGCTATACCCGGGTCTTTTCGCCGACTCTTCTCAACGAATTCCACTTTGTGAGCCATCGCAGCAATTTCGTGCAAGATATTCCGGGAAAACAATTGCCCTCGCCTTCGACGCTGGGAATCGGCATTACTCCGGATGCCACTACCGGCCCAACCAACCTGTTCTTCGACACCGGGCTCTTAATCGGAAACAGTGAGAATGGTCCCACCCGCTTCATCGAAAACACTTTCTCCTGGACCGACTCCGTCTCCTGGACGCGCGGCAAACACAATTGGAAGTTCGGCGGCGGCTTCACCCCTTATCAGGAAAATCTCGCCTTCGACTTCATTATTAACGGTGAATTTGACTTTGACACCGGCACTTCTACGGCTAGTGGAAACCCGTACGCCGATTTCCTACTCGGCGTCCCCGATTCCTACTTCCAGGGCGGCAAGGCCCCTTCCAATATCCGTCAAAAAAACACGTACGTTTTTGCCCAGGACGAATGGCGCGCCCGCAAGAATCTTACGCTTACGCTCGGACTCCGCTACGAATACAGCACTCCCAAGAGCGACACTGAGGGCCGCACGTTCTCCATCATTCCCGGGGAGCAATCTCACCGCTTTGTGAATGCTCCGGTGGGCTTGGTCTTTCCCGGGGACCGCGGCGCTCCTAAGGGCGTCAACTTTCCGGTCAAGACCAATTTTGCCCCTCGCTTTGGCTTTGCCTGGGACCCCACCGGCTCCGGCAAGACCAGTCTTCGCGGCGGTTTCGGCGTTTTCTATGACATCCTGAAAGCCGAAGACAATTTCCAGTTCAACGGCCAGGCTCCCTTCGTCAGTACTGCCGGTTTGTTCTTCACCTCCCCGGATAACTTGCCCAGCTGTGTTCCGGTTTCTCCCTCCACCATATGTCCCGTTACCGCGCCGGTGCCCTACATGAGTCAGCCCTTCGCCAACGCCTGCAATTTTGACTCGAACGGGAACTGCACAAGTCTGGGAGTGACTAATTCCTTCCCTTCGAAGCCGCCCTCTTCCGGTGTGTCCTTCGCGCCGTTCGTGCCCATCACCTACAACGGTTTCGTCTATTTCGTGGACCCACATCTGCGCACACCTTACGTTTACCAGTACAACCTGAGTTTGCAGCAAAACATTTTCGGCGACATAGTCCTCGAGACCAATTATGTGGGCAGTTCATCCCACGGCCTCACTTCGCTCAAAGATATCAATCCCATGATCTTGGGGACGACCACTCGCGTCCTTAACCAGACGCCTGGCAATGCCACTTGCGGAACCACCGCCGGAATCCCCTGCTTCGGTCAAATTCCAGAATTCCAGAACGTCTCCAACGCCAACTACAACGCTCTCGAGGCCAGCCTCACGCGACAACCGAAAAACTCGCCCATCGGCACCGTGTATTTCACTCTTGCCTACACCTACTCCCACAATCTGGACAACGCCTCCGGGTTCCGCCAGCGCAACGCCTTTGTGCCAACGTACAGCCCCGACCTTTTCTACGCTTCCAGCGATAGTGACGTTCGCAACCGCATAACGTTCAGCGGCGGATGGGATTTGCCTTTCGACCGCGCCTGGACCGGAGGCCCCAAACGCCTGACCAAAGGCTGGAGCCTCTATCCCATCGTGACTTGGCGGAGCGGATTTCCCTTCGATATTTCAGCATCCTTGCCTAGCATTTACGATCCCACCAATCCGGGAACTTCTGGAGCCGGAGATCCCTATATGAGCAACGCTGCCGTGGTCGGGCCGCTTACTATCTTTAATCCCGACCATCAGCGCACCATCAACGAAATCACCTACGGGACCAACCCTGCGACCGGAGGATGCCAGATCAGCTACACTCCAGTCAGCGGTAACTTCTACTTTGATCCGAACAGTTTTTCTAACGTGCCGCTCGAAAACAGCAACTACTTCGACGGCGGACCCGCCAACGCCAATCCCTGTTTCCCGCAGCTCGATCCCGTGCACAACCCCGGCGACCGGACTTACGGTCTGCACCGCAACACCCTGCGTGGCCCACACCTGACTAATATGGATCTCGCGTTGGCCAAGACCACCGCCATCACCGAGCGCGTTAGCCTGGAATTTCGCGTGGAGTATTTCAATGTTCTCAATCACCCTGAGTTCGCGCAACCCACGTTTGTCGACAACGCGACCAACATCAACAGCCCCGTGTTCGGACAGATCACGAGCACCGGTACTTTCCGCGGCGCTACGCCGCGCATCGGCCAGCTCGCAGCCAGGATAACGTTTTGAGCTTCAGACGATGTAGGCGCGAACGTCCCCGCTCGTGCAGCGCAAGTGACCAGCTCGTGAAGATTCTCTCTTCACTCGTCGCCCTGCTTCTCGTCTCCCCCGCCTTCGCCCAAAACTCCGACTCCATCGACGCCTACATCCACTCCGAGATGCAGCGCCAGCGCATCCCCGGTCTGTCTCTGCTGATCGCGCGCGACGGGAAAATCGTCCGCGCCCAGGGCTACGGCTTCTCAAACGTAGAACTTCAGGTGCCCGTAAAGCCCGAAACCGTCTTTCAGTCCGGGTCAGTAGGCAAGCAGTTCACCGCGACCGCGGTGATGATGTTGGTGGAAGAAGGCAAGATAAAGCTCGACGATCCCATCACGAAGTATCTGAAAGGCGCTCCTGCAAGCTGGAATCAAGTGACGATTCGTGAACTCCTCAGCCACACCGCCGGGTTCACCGACTATCCGGAGAAATTCGATTTCCGCAAAGACTGCACCGAAGCCGATCTGCTCAAGATTGTCGAAGGCATCCCGCTGGCATTCCCGCCGGGTACAAACTATAGCTATGCCAATCTCGGATACTTGACCCTGGGCATTCTCATCCACCAGGTCACGGGTGAGTTCTACGGAGACTTCCTGCAAGAACGAATCTTCCGGCCCCTAGACATGAACACTACTCGCGTCATGAGCGAAGCCGACATCGTTCCCAACCGTGCCGCCGGATACCGCTTGGTTAAAGGCGAACTCAAGAATCAGGAGTGGGTTTCGCCCACACTGAACACCACCGCCGATGGCGCACTCTACTTTTCGATTCTGGATCTGGCGAAATGGGACGCTGCGCTTTACACCGAGAAACTCCTCCACCGCTCCAGCTTCGAACAAATGTGGACTCCCGCGAAACTCCTCAACGGTCAGTCTAATCCCGGCAACTATGGTTTCGGTTGGCGTATTGCCAACAAAGACGGCCACCGCGTTCTCGACCACGGCGGCGCCTGGCAGGGGTTCGAAGTCCACATCTCCCGTTACGTGGACGACAAACTCACGGTTGTTGTCCTTACCAACCTTGCCGACGCCGATCCGGGGGAGATTGCCGATCACGTTGCGAAAATGTGCCTCGCCGCGCCGTAATCGCCGGACGCAACCTGCCGTGTGTTACCGCTTCTGTCAGGCTCCCGCCTCACAGCGAGCGCAGGAAGTTCAACAAGTCCTGCTGCTCCTGCGGCCGGAGCTTGCTGAACCTGTGAACCACGACGTTGGCTTCGGAGGCGCGGTACTGAATGTTTCCTTCGCTCTCATGTTCATGGATCGCCCTCACCAGGTTGGAAGCGCGGCCGTCGTGGAGGAAGAAGATTCTCTGTCCCAGTCCCCACAGCGGAGCGGTACGAAACTCGTCGCCTCCAGCTGCCCCCTGGCTCACGTTATCTGCCAACCCCGGCCCCATATGATGGAGAAGGAGATCGGAAAACACGTTGGCCTGAATATGAGTGAGCGCGGCAACTGACGATCGCCCGGTGGTGAATGAAGCAGTGTGACACAGCACGCAACCAATTTCCTGAAAAATCTGTCTTCCCCGCGAAGTGGAATCCGTGTCGGGTGCAGGCTTAGGCTGGTCGAGAAACCGCATGAAGGTGGCGAAGCGAATGATGTCGGCGGGAAGCGCCGTCCCCTGCTGATCGAAGTTGGTGAGGTCCTCTGGGGTACCGTTGAACTGGCAGCCCGGAGTTTCATCACGCTCGTTGGGGAACAATTCGTTGGTCACACCCACTTCCACGTTGTAAGCTTCGCCGGCAAACATCTCGAGCGATTTGTTCTGCGCCTTCCATCCGAAACGCGTGATGGTGGCGTCGTTGCCGCTAGTATTGGTCCGGCCAAAAATCCCCAGGTCACGCTTGCGCTCAAGATCAGAGTTCATGTTGGCAACAATGTCGCGGTCTGAAATGGACTCGATCAGCCCGCCGCCAAACACCGGGGTCGGGATGCGAAAAATCAAGTTCCCGGCCTCGGCGGCGGCGCGGAAGTCGGGTTGGGCAATCTTGCAACCAGGAGCATCCGTCCGTCCGGTGATGGTGAACAGGTCGTGAACGCTGCCATCGGGATGGCGTAGGTCGGTCGTCATCGGGAACCGCGCCTCCCGCACCGGGCCATCGATGGCAATAAAAAAAGGAATGCGGTTGGTTGCCTGCTGGTCGTGCCCGGCGGCAATCTGAGGGTTCGGCAGGGGGCTGGTGCCGCCTATGGCCGGCTGGGAATGGCATTGACCACAACCCTCTCCGTTGAACCTTGGCCCCAGGCCACCACCAGTGTTAGGCACACTGCCGGTGACGGACTGGGTCTGCTCAAAATCCGCCTGGCCCGCCGTAAAGAACATCAGTTGTATCGGGGTCAAGCCAGTGATCGGACCACCGGCTCCGGAGGCGGCGCCGCGCACTCCCGGATCGGTCGCAGCCGCTTGTGTTCCGCCCGGCGTCGTGACGAAGAAGGTGAAAGGCAGCAGGGCCAGAACAAATAGCAATCTGCGACGGTTGAATCGATGGAAGCGTTTCTTGGTCTCTGCGGACATGAAGCCTCCGGAATGACGGTGGCGGATTTACTCCGAGCCGAACCACGATGGGCCAACGACGTGGAGGATTATAGTCTTCGATGGGGACGGCGATAGGTGCCAGAAGGGCATGCAGTAATCACATGGTCCGGTCGACAAAACCAGTAACCTAACCCTGTCCGAGTGGTCATCGTCTTGGAGGGCTAACTACCCGCTTCGAAAAACCAGATCGCCCGGTCGAGCGGTCCGCGAAGACCGGCGCAAGAAAAAACCCACGGCGCGAAAGCCGTGGGTTCGAGTGTCAGACCAAACCAACCCCGAAGGAGCAAGAGGAAACTAGCTCTTGTAGAACTCGTATCCGCGAAACGTCAGCCGGACCACTCCGCGCATCTGTTCTTCCAGGTAGCCCTGATTTCTCATCTCGGCTACCGCCATGCGCGCCAACGAGGAGTCCACCACGGGTTTGGGCAAAGTCACAAACTGACGCGGATCCTCTTCATAAGAGTGTGCGAGCGATACCAGGAGGCTGCTGGGAACCATTTCCTGATGCATACATCTCTCCTTTTGCCGACGTCTCATACTATTGCGCCCCCCCTTCGTGCGGAATGGCCCACCTGTGCCTCCGAATGGCCCCTTGGTAACATCTGCAACTAGCTGTAAATAAGATAGTTATCAATGAATGCCCACCCGGACCGCCTCGATCCTGCACTTCCATCAGGCTGAAAACAAAGCCTGCCCTTCCGGAACTTTGCCGGCCATGGCGAATCTCTTCAATATGGCGTCAAATCACCAAAATAGGATCGCAAATTCTTCAGACCGCATGGATTCTTCCCGGCATCAATAGTACGATGTCGTTCCACTTCATCTCAGGTCGCTAAGGCGTAACCCTATGGGGAGTGATTTATGACTGCCAGCCTCGCACATCAGTTTCCCGCCGTCGTGGGGACGGCCCTGCGTGAGCGTTTTGCCGAGATTCGCGAAACCACCATGCGGATCACCGCCTCGCTTTCTTCAGAAGATCAGATGTTGCAATCCATGCCCGAAGCCAGCCCCACCAAGTGGCACCTCGCGCACACTACCTGGTTCTTCGAAACTTTCATCCTGTTGCCGCATGTGCCGGGATATCAGGCGTTCGACCCTCACTTCCAGTACTTGTTCAACTCGTATTACAAGCAACTCGGTTCGCATCCGCATCGCGGGTCGCGCGGGCTTATGTCGCGTCCGAGCCTGGAACGGGTGCATGCCTATAGATCGCACGTCGACACCGCCGTACTTGCGCTGTTGGGCCATGCCGGGGACGAAGTACGCACTCTCGTCGAACTCGGGCTCAATCACGAGCAGCAGCATCAGGAGTTGATTCTCACGGACATCAAACACGCTCTCTGGTCGGGCCCGCTGCATCCCGAACCCGCGCCCGGCATAGCGTCGCAGGCCTCTGCTTCCCCTCTCACTTGGACTGAGGTCGAAGGAGGCATTCACCTCATCGGTCACGAGGGACCTGACTTCGCTTTCGACAACGAGAGTCCGCGCCACGAAGTCCTGCTACGGGCGTTTCGCCTGGCCTCTCGCCCCGTCACCAATGCTGAGTATCTCGATTTCATGCAGGATGGCGGTTACCGTCGGCCGGACTTGTGGCTCTCCGACGGTTGGGACAAGGTTTGCACCGAAGGTTGGAGCGCACCTCTCTACTGGGAGCGCAATGAAGAAGAGGAAGACCATGCGACATGGTCGCAGTTCACCGTGCGCGGCCTCAATCATGTCCATCCCGCCGACCCCGTCTGCCACATTAGCTACTACGAGGCCGACGCTTACGCGCGCTGGCGCAACGCTCGCTTGCCTACCGAAGAAGAATGGGAGGTGGCCGCTGCCCGCAACCCGGCAAGAGGAAGCTTCCTGGAAGACGGCGATGTCCACCCCAGCCCCGCCGGTTCCGCTCCCCAGATGTTCGGCGACGTGTGGGAGTGGACTTCAAGCCCTTATGTGGCCTATCCCGGATTCAAACCGGCCGAAGGCCTGATCGGCGAATACAACGGCAAATTTATGGTCAATCAACTCGTTCTGCGGGGTGGCTCATGTGCTACTCCCGCCAGTCACATTCGCGCTACCTATCGCAATTTCTTTCCGCCGCACGCCCGATGGCAATTCTCTGGAATCAGGTTGGCCAAATGATCGCTCGAGAACTCATATCGCTGCCGTCCTTTGCCGAAGACGTTGAGCAGGGCCTTTCCAGCTCTCCCAAGACTCTGCCTTCCAAGTTGTTTTACGACGAGGCCGGCTCGGCCCTATTCGAGCAGATTACTCGCCTGCCCGAGTACTACCTCACTCGCATCGAACTTGAGATCCTGCGCGACCGTGGCGCCGAGATTGCCCAGGAAGTCAGGCCGGGCGTAACCGTGGTCGAACTCGGTTCCGGCACAGCCACCAAGACCACCACGCTGCTACAGGCGTTTGCCCGCCGCCAGTTACGGGTTCCTTATTTTCCGGTTGATATCTCTCCCGCCGCGCTGGGCGAGGCCCGTGAGCGCGTGGAGTCGCTGTGCACGCGAGTTTCGGTTCGCCCCGTCGTTGCGGATTTCAGCTACGGCTTTGGTTTCTTGCGCGGCATCCCCGGACGCAAACTCGTGCTCTACCTGGGATCGAGCATCGGCAACTTCGATCCCGGCCCCGCCGTGGAAATGCTCAGCCAGATTCGCAGTCAACTGGCCACCGGCGATGCCTTGCTGCTGGGCACGGACCTGGTGAAAGATCCATCTATTTTGGTACCTGCATACGATGACGCTCAGGGTATCACCGAGCAATTTGACAAGAACATTCTTGCCCGGCTGAACCGCGAGCTGGGTGCCAACTTCGACCTCGACTTCTTCCGCCACATTGCAATCTGGAATCCGGAGAAGTCGCGAATGGAGATCTACCTGGAGAGTTTGCGTCCGCAGGCCGTGAATTTAGCTTCGCTGAATCTGGACGTCCGCTTCGCCAACGGAGAGCGTCTCCATACCGAGAACAGCTACAAATACACCATGCCCATGGTCCGCGAATTGCTGGAAAGCTCCGGCTTCTCCCTCGATGCCACCTGGTTCGATCGCCGGACCTGGTTCGCTCTCCACCTTGCCCGCGTGTGATCCTTTCTGCCACATAAAAATGCCGCGCACGTAAGTGCGCGGCATCCTGCAATCATGTTGTTACCAAACTCTGCACTGCTTTGCCCGCACCATCGGGGTTCCTGCTTTACAGGAAAACGCCTGCTGAAATTCGGGCATATTCGCAACCACATTGTTCACCCGGTACTTCGGAATCGAGTGCGGATTCGTCAACACCACTGTGCTGCTCAATTCTGGCCGGTACTGCTGGCACCATTCGTTCGCGTATGACAGGAAGAACTTCTGCCGCGGCGTCCAGCCACTTCCATCTTTCTCGTCCAGGGATTTGCTGGTGGTCTGCAGCTTGTTGGTCAGCGCCATGAAAGCGATGCGTAAGCCGCCGTTGTCCGCCGTATCCTCGCCCTGGGTCAGGTGTCCGTTTTGCTTGACTCCGGCCTCTGGAATCTCCTGCGTGTACTCGTCGGCAATGCATTCGTCGCGTTCGTCGTAAGCTTTGGCGTCAGCCGCCGTCCACCAGTCGCGCAGGTTGCCTTGGGCATCGAACTTGCGCCCTTGATCGTCAAACCCGTGCGTGATCTCGTGCCCAACCACCATTCCGATGGCCCCATAGTTCACTGCATCATCCGTGCCCGCATCGAAAAATGGCGGCTGTAAAATCCCGGCAGGGAAGTTGATGGTATTGAGCTGCGGATCGTAATACGCATTGATCGTCGGAGGCGTCATGGTCCACTCGCTACGATCCACCGGCTTGCCGATCTTGCCGAGTTGGCGATGGAACTCAAACACCGTCGCCTCACGCACATTGTTCAGATAACTTGTGCGCGTGATGGTCACCGAAGAATAATCCCGCCACTGGTTCGGATACCCTATTTTGTCCTCGATGGCGTGCAACTTGATCTTGGCTTGTTCTTTGGTGGCAGGTTGCATCCAATCGAGAGTAGTAATGTCCTGGTCTAACGCGTGTTCCACGTCATGGACTACGCCCACCGTTCGCTCCTTGCTCGATGGCGGAAATGCCGCTGCCACGTAAGCCCGCCCCAGCGCCATTCCCAGATCACGATCCGCAGCGCGTACACACCGCCGCCAGCGCGGCAACTGTTGCTTTGCGCCGAACAGCGTATGTGCGAAAAACTCCCAGTTCTCGTCCACAAATGCCTTGCTCAAATACGGCGCTGACCCGTGCACCAGCTGCCAACGAAGATAAACCTGCCAATCCGCCACGGAGTGCTGCTGGATCAAAACTTCCAGCTCCTTAAAGAACCCCGGAGTGCTCACCAGATAGTGCGGGGCCGACGCAGGCGCCCCGATGTCAGCCGTGTATTTCTTCCAGTCAAAAGAGGGCGTCAGCGCCTGTATCTGCTCGAAACTCATTTTGTTATTGACATTCTTCGGATCGCGCCGCGCCACATTGTCCATGTGCGCCCTGGCCATCGCGGTTTCAATCGCGATCACCGTTTTCGCATCGCCCGCAGCCTGGGTTGCGTTCTCCCCAGTCAGCGTCAACATCTTGGCCACGTGGGTTTCATACTTGGCCAGGATGTCTTTCGACTTTTCATCATCCTTCACGTAGAAGTCACGGTTCGGCAATGCCAGTCCGCCCTGATCGATGGCGGCCACCACTTTGCTGGCATCGTCATAATCCTGTTGCGACGCGAAACCGAGCAGCGCCGCCGCGGTCTGGTTGTCGCCGGCCTCCCAGGCGCCCGGAGTGATCATGTGGATGTGCGCTACCTGGTCCGCCAGTTCCGCTTTGCTCTTCATCCTGGCGATACGCTCCAGTTCCGGTTTCAAATCGCGGCTACCGGCGGTCTCCAGCTGCGGCTCGTCAGTGCACGCCTGCCAATAGTCACCGATCTTCTGTTCGAAGTCGCTGCGCCCGCTGGTCTGCGCCGATGCCTTCTCCAGCGCTTGACGCACGATGTTTTCATTCCAATATTGCAAGCCGCTGGCGGTTCCCCACGCCACTTGGTCAGGAGGAATCGGGTTGGCCGCGTTCCACTTGCTGCACGCGTATTGATAGAAATCCTGGCAGGGATCGAGCGTACGGTCCACCATGGTGGGATCGAAGTGCTCCAACTTGGGGGCCTGATCGGACGCCGGCATTTCCTGCGCCAGCCCCAGCACCGGACAAAGTACGACAGCTATGATCGCGAGTCGTGCAAAATGCATGGTTTGGTCTCCTGCGTGAAAAGTTGGGTAAGTGCACTGCTGGTAATGTGGCCCCGGCGCGGCGGCTCAACTCCACTGACTCTCGTTGCGAACAGCAGACTAAACGCGCGTTTCAAAAGTGTATCGCAGTTTCGCGATGTGTGCTCAAAAGCGCCCGGCCGGGTCACTTCCCGCAATCTGATATACGGATTCCACAGCAGTTGAGTTCCATCCCGCCTCACTTCACCGCGATTACCAACTCTCCCCCCTCCACTCCGATATCAAGACACCCTCCTACGATCCAATCCGCCCCCGCTCCTCGCAACTCGTGCTCCGATGCCGTGGTGCACACCGCAATCACCCGCGCACCGGCCGCTTTGCCGGAGCGAATTCCGGCCGGAGCATCCTCCACCACCACACAGTCGGCCGCGGCCACCCTCAACGCCGCCGCGCCCTTCAGATACGGCTCCGGATGTGGCTTCCCGTTCTTCACATCGCTGCAGGTAACCATCTTTTCGGGAATCTCCAACTCCGCTGCCCACAACCGAACTTCCGCCAGCGGCCGGGTGCATGAGGTCACAATCGTCCAGCAATCCGGCGACAGCGCCAGCAACAATTCCTGCGCTCCCGGCAGAGGTACTACGCCCTCGATGTCTTCGATCTCAGCCCGCTCCACAATTAGGTTTTCGCTCTCTGCGTCTGCGAGCGGGAGCAGTTCGCGGATGGTCGTGATACTCGGCCGGCCATGGGCCCGTTTCACAACTTCCTCTGGGTTGAGCCCGTGTCTCGCCGCCCATTTCTTCCAGACCCTTGCCACTGCGGGAGTGGAATCAATTAAAACGCCATCCAAGTCAAACAGCACACCACGGTAACGAATCCGAACCATGCTCCCTCAATCTGTCACCCTGAGCGCAACAGGCCGATTCGCCAAGCGAATCGGCCTGCGGAGCTTGAGGGATCCTGTCTTGTTTCCGGCTACGGTTTCTTCTTCCCGAACAATCCACCTAATCCATTCACAATGCCTGCGGGATTCTGTCCTGTTGCCCCAAGCGGATTGCCCAGCATGCCCTTCACGTCCGGCACAAACTTCGGGTCTGAGGTCGTTCCCTGAATGAAGAACGGAATTCCTCCGCTCTTGTTGCCCATCCCGGCAAGCTGCGTCAGCCCGCCACCCACCCCGCCGCTGAGTTTGGCTTCCATGTGATAGTTCAATGCGTTCTGCGGGCTGATGGTCCCACTGCCCGTGACCACGCCCAGTGACGGAATGTTCAAATTTACGTTCTGTGTGTTGATTCCCTCCGGCGCCACGTGCGCGTCCGCGCTCAGGTTCTGAATAGTTGTGTCCGATCCAGTCTTCGCCCCGGTGAGCGCTGAAATCGCCGACATCTTAGATCCCATGTCGAAGCCCGATAACTTCGTATTCGCCATTTTGACCGGCCCGTTGATCACCAGTTTGTCCACCGGCCCTACAATCGTGAAGTCCGCCGTCAGAGTTCCACCCTTCAAACTCGAACCGGAGGGCAGTACGATGCCCATCGCAGGGAGCATGGCCACCAGGTCATCCACCGGCATATTGTCCGCGTTCAACTTCATGTTCAAGACAGTCGATGCCCCTTCCATCTGATACCCGCCGGTCAGCTTCGCCAACGCCTTGCCAATGGTGACGTCACCCTGCGTCAATTGCCCCGCCTGCTTCTGCAGTTCGTAGTCCGTTGCGAATTTCGCCACTACCTCTCGCCCGGCCGGCAAGCCCTTGGGAGAGAGTTTCAGTTTCTGCACAGTGGCGGTGCCGCTGCTCCGCGCCTGCCGTCCGTCAGAACTCACAGTGCCATTGAAATTTGCCATCCCTGCAATCCCCGCCCCCGGCTCCACAAACCCCGACGCCGCCAGATCAAGATCATTCACCGTGATCTTCGCCTGCACTGGGGTCAACGCCGCATCAGTGGTGCCAATTGGCCCTGCCGATCCGTCCAGCTTCACACCGCCTCCGCCCGGCAGCGCGGCCGAAAGCGTAAAAGGGAACTTCGACGTGAAGGAGAACTTCTGCACCGTGATGTTGACGTTCTTGTAGACCTGAGGCTTAGTCTTGTTGCTGATGTTGTCGATTGAAACGCTGCCATCCTTGACCGTAAGCTTGCCCACCGACAAGTCCGGGCTCACACTGCTTTTACTTGCCGCTGGCTTGTCCGTCTTGCCTCCCAAGCTCGAAAAATTCCACTTGCCCGCCGCCGTATGCAACAGCGAAACCTGCGGCTGCTCGATCGTCAAGTCGGTTACGTGCAACTCCTTCGAGAAAATCAGAGGCATAAGCTCTATACCGACACCCAGCGCTTTGGCGCGAATAAAAGGGTCCTTGCTGAATGCGGGATCATCCGCGATTGACAGATCGTCTGCCGAAACACTGCCGTCTATGATCGAAAGCCGCAGACTCCCCACCTTCACCTGCCGGCCCAGCGCAGTGCTCAAGTCCGACTCGATAGTCGGACGGAAGACATTCACATCAATAATGAAGGGAAGTGCGACCGCCACCACAACCAGCAGAACCACAACAATCGCAACGATTTTCAATGCGCGTTTCATAACCGGGGGTCCTCCGTAGGCTAGGTTTTTGTGGACGACCGTTCAGACGCGGCCAGTCTACCAGAAAACGCGGTCCCTACTGCGGTTCCCGCGTAAGTTCGGGGTCGGGCACGGGGCTGGACTCCAGTTCCTGGTGCCGTTTCTCGCGCGACGCATTCGACATCGCGGTAAACTTCTCCATCTCCTTCTTGGCTTCCTGGGTGCGTCCCATGTGCTGCAAAATCTGTCCGCGTACGTAGAAAACACTTTCGCTCTCCGGGCTCAGCTTCTTCGCTGCGTCAATCGCCGCCAGTGCCTCATGGTACTTCTGTTCCCGCAGATAAACTCGGGCCAGCTGGAAATCAGAACTTGAAAGCTGCGGGTCCAACCGCAGCGCCTTGCGAAACATCTTCTCTGCGTCCTCATCCTGCTGCTGCAAATAGAACACCAGTCCTAGCTGGTCGTAGTCGTACGCCACATCCGGCTCGATCTCAATATCCTTCAGAAACTCCGCCTTCGCTCGCTCCAAGTCCTGCTTCTCGAGATACGTCATGCCCAGATTGAAATGAACGAAAGGAAGCTGCGGCGCAGCCTTGGCCGCAGCTTCCAGTTCCGTGATCGCTTCGTCATATTCTTTCCGGTTCAAGTATGCCTTCCCCATCAGCAGGTGAAACTCCGGCGTGTCCTGGCCGGTTTCTACCAATCGCCCCAGCGCTCGCTGCTCCAGGTCTGCCCGTCCCGCCTTATTGGCTGCGATCCCCAGCACGTACAGGAAGTTCAACTGGTCGGAAGCCTGCGCCCACAGTGGCTCCAGAGTGCTCGCCGCCTCTACATAACGCTGATTGAAGAAGTAGCACAGCCCCAGCAGATACCGTGGCTGATATGAGACCGGGACATCCCGCACTACCGACTCAAACGGCCCAATCGCTCCCCGAAAGTCATTCTGGCGGTAATGAACCAGCCCGATGTTGAGCCTGATCCCCGCCACTTGCGGCGCCAGATGCTCCGCCTTGTGCAACATCTCCAGCGCCTGCGGCCATTGCTTCCGGCGCATGGCGATCACGCCCAGGTTGGCGTACGCTCCCGCCATCTCCGGATTCACCGCCAACACTCCCCGAAACGCCCGCTCTGCTGTGGCCAGGTCGCTTCGTTTCAGAGCCGCCTCTCCCTGCTCAAACAGTTGCTTGGGATCAGCGCTCCGAGTCTGATTTCCAGACGATTTCGCAGCCGGCAATTCGGTTTGGCCCACCCCTATCGGTGGCGCACTCTCCGCGTAGCTGCACGCGAGCAGGAGTACAGTCACCGCACACCGCAAACCTAAACTTGACACTGGTTTCACTCTCTGCTGTAGTGTCCGCCAGCGCCAGCCTGAATTCAAGCTGGCTGCGGTTGACGTAAACGTTGGCCACGCATGAAGAGCACCATGGTCACAATCCGCGACGTTGCCAAGGAAAGTGGTTTTTCCTCCACCACCGTCTCCATCGTTCTCAACAGTGCTCCCCTGGCGCGCTACATTCCCGCAAGCACCAAGAAATGCATCGAACGAGCTGCCAAGAAACTGGGATATCGCCCCAACTTGTTTGCCCGCTCCCTGCGCAGCCAGCGTAGCCACACCGTCGGCGTCATGGTTTTCGACATGACTGATCCCTACTGCACCCTGGTTCTGCGCGGCATCGAAAATTCTCTTTATCAGTCGTCCTATCTTCCCATTCTCACCGACGTTCACAACGAACGCAGCCGCTTCGAGCGCTATTTGGAAATGCTGCTCGACCGCCGCGTCGAAGCCCTCATAGTTCTCGCCAACTGGCTCTTCGTCGACATCGATGTCCTCGCCGATCTCGAAAAGAGCAGCATCCCCACCGTAATGATCGGTCGTGAACTGCAAACCGATTCCATCAGTTCCGTCCTAGTGGACAACGAACTCGGCGCCCATGCCGCACTCGAGCATCTGTATTCCCTGGGACATCGCAAGATCGCCATTATCCGCGGTCCCAAGACCCTGGCCGACAGCGCTCCGCGCTGGAAGGGAATTCGCTCCTTCGCCAAGTCCGTTGAGCTTGAGATCGATCCCCGCCTGGTCCTCGACCTGCCCGAATCCCGCGATCCCATCTCCAGTTTCGAGGCCGGCTACCAACTCACCGAAGACCTGCTCAAACAAAGACGTCCCTTCACCGCCCTGATGGCCTTCGATGACATGACGGCTTTCGGCGCCATTCGCGCCCTTGCCAAGGCCGGACTGCGCGTTCCCGAACACTGTTCGGTGATCGGTTTTGACGACGTCGCTGCTTCTGCGCTTTATACTCCCTCGCTGACTACCATCCGCCAGCCCATGGAAGTCATGGGCACCATCGCCGTAAGCATTGCGTTGGACGGAGTGAACGCCGTGCTCGAAAAGCGCCAGCTCTCCGCTGTTCACCGCAAGATTGCCCCCGAATTAGCAGTTCGCGAATCCACCCGCCGCTTACTCTGATCGCCAACTCTGCCCGCTTACCAAAATGAGCATTTTTTCCTTGACAGCACAACAGCCCTACCTCACTATTGATACGTTTTAATAAACGATTTCTGCGGCTTTTTCATGGATGTGGCGCATGGACGTCCTTGTCCGCGAAAAGCCTGCGGAAGGCGATGCGGCGGGACAGGAAAGCCCGGCAGGGCAGTGCTTTCTTGCGAACCAAACTGAGTAATGCTGGCGCGAGGTCGTGCACTCGTAGGATGGAAAGTATTGGGTCGGCCGGAAGGCTTAACGTACGCTCGGTTCCTTATCGTGGTTCAGAATTTGAACGGAGTTGACCATGAAATGCCGTCTGCTGTGGTTGTGGCTGCTGCTATCGGTTTGCTGCCTATCCGCCTCGCTGTTTGCTCAGGACAGCGCTTCCATTACTGGCACCGTCGCCGATCAGACTGGCGCGGCGATTCCCGGAGCGCAAGTGACGATCAGCAATCCGGAACATGGCATCAAACGCTCGACCGTCTCCAACGGCAGCGGAGATTACTTGATCAGCGCCCTGCCTCCGGGCTCTTATAACCTCTCGATCACCGCCCCGGGCTTCAAGAAATACGAAGCGACTGGAGTCATCCTGCGCGTCGCGGAAAAGGCCCGCGCGGATGCCGCCCTGCAAGTGGGCGCGGCCAAGGAGGAAGTGCTCGTCGAAGGCACGAATGTCGCCCAGGTCGAAACCCAGACCAACGAGCTCGCCGGAACCATCACCAGCAAAGAGATCAGCCAACTGCAACTCAACGGGCGCGTGTTCACGCAACTGGTGACACTCACTCCCGGTATCACCAATCAAACCGGTTCCTCAGAAGGACAATACGGTATCACCGCCAACGTAAACTACAGCGTCAATGGTGGACGCCTGGAGTACAACAATTGGGAACTAGACGGCGGCGACAACATGGATAACGGCAGCAATTCCACGCTGAACGTTACCCCCAGCATCGACGCCATCGGCGAAGTCCGCGTCCTGACCTCCAACTACGGGGCACAATACGGACGCAATGGCTCCGGCACCATCGAAACCGAAACCAAGTCGGGCACCAGTTCATTCCATGGCGATGCCTACGAATTCGTGCGCAACGACGCGTTCAACGCCACGCCCGAATTCCAGACCACCAACCCCTCCTACAAAAAGAACGACTTTGGATACACCATCGGAGGCCCGATTTACATCCCCGGCCACTACAATTCCAACAAAGACAAGACCTTCTTCTTCTGGTCGCAGGAGTGGCGCCGCGACCGCGTGCCCGGTCAGGCCTTCAACGTGGTTGTTCCATCGGTGGCGGAGCGTAGCGGAAACTTCAGTGATCTTTGTCCGGGGCCGGATTGCCCCGTACAACCGGCGAAGATCAACGGCGTGGCGAACCCGAATGCTGGCAAACCGTTTCCTGGCAATCAGGTCCCGATCAATCCTGCCGCCATACCGCTGCTTGGGCTGATTCCGTCCCCAACCGGCGGATCCGGCAATGTCTTCACCGCCTCTCCCTCACAGCCCACAAATTGGCGCGAAGAGTTAGTCCGTGTGGACCACAACTTCAGTGACAAATTGCGTGCCATGTTCCGTTACGCCCACGACTCCTGGGAGACCGTGACCGCAGCCCCCTTGTGGGGCGACGGCACCAGCTTTCCAACCATTCAGACAAGTTTCGTTGGCCCGGCGACTGCACTGGTAGCACGCCTCACGGCGACCGCATCTCCCACCCTGCTGAATGAATTCGTTTTCAGCTATACCACCGATCACATCACGCTTAAGAACACCGGGACACCAAATCCCAATGCATGGCAACGTCCGGCGAACCTCCCGATCAGCAGTTTATTCCCGGGGGCCGGAAACGGCGGCGCACTGCCCGGAATCAGCGTCGCCGGAGGCCTCGGTGGTGCATACGGGAGTAGCGGATTCCAAGAGGATTCCGGTTTCGTCCCCAATGGGCCCTATAACGCGAATCCTACCTACACCTACCGCGACAATGTGACCAAGATTATCGGCAAGCACAATCTGCAGTTTGGGGCCTATTTTGTCGCAGCCCAGAAGAACGAACTTACCGGAACCAACCCTTCCATCAATGGATTTCTAACCTTCGATCCAACCTCGCCGGTCTCCAGCCTCAACCCTTTCGCCGATTTGTTGATGGGGAACATTGCGAACTATTCGCAATCCAACGCTCGGGTGAAGTATTACAACCGCTACAAGATTCTGGAGCCATATTTCCAGGATGACTTCCACGCCACTAGACGGTTGACCTTGAACATGGGATTGCGGATCAGCCTCTTCGGCACTTATCGCGAGCGCTACCATCAGGCCTTCAATTTCAATCCCGCTGCGTGGAGCGCTGCCAAAGCTCCCCAAATTGGCACTGTTGACGGACAGTCGGGCGCCCTTGTTCCAGGCTCCGGCGATCCCTTTAACGGCATGGTGCAATGTGGCGTCAACGGTGTGCCCGCGGGGTGCATGACCGGCCACTTGTTCAACCCCGCGCCTCGCCTCGGTTTTGCATTCGATCCTAAGGGAGATGGCCGCTGGGCGATCCGTGGCGGATACGGAATCTTCTTCGATCACACCAACGGCAACGAAGCCGACAGCGAAGCTCTGGAAAGCTCCCCGCCTCTGGTTCAAGTTCCCACTCAGTACAACATCTCCGGATATGGCAATATCGGGGGCGGAGGGAACACCAAGGTACTGTTTCCTCTCGGCGTGGTTTCCATCCCCAATCACGCCGTTTGGCCCTATGTGCAGCAATGGCATTTTGACATTCAGCACGATATTGCCAGGAACACCGTGGCTACACTTTCCTACGTAGGGAGTAAGGGTACTCACTTGGGGCGGAAGTTCGAGCTCAACCAGTTGCATCCGGTGCCGTCAGCACAAAATCCATTCGGCCCGGGAGAGACTCTAGTCAATACGGGCTTTATCGACCCATCGACAGGGCAACCCGAAGGTGCGTGCGCTGGCCCGTTCGGGAATGCGAATGTCGTACCTTGGACTGCGGGACAAACCGTACCTGGCTCGAACAAGGCGTTGACCTCCCAGGCAGTCGTCAATCTAAACGTGGCCTGCGGCAACGATGCCAATCCCTTCCGTCCTTTCCGCGGCATTGGCGACATCACCCGCCTCGACAACGGAGCCTCTTCCAGCTACAACGCGCTCCAGGCACAGTTGCGCCGCAGTATCGGAACGCTGCAATTGAACGTTTCCTACACCTACAGCCATTCCATCGACGATGCTTCCGATGGAGGGGTCTTCGGCGATGGCGGCATTCTGAACGCTTTTGATTTTCCTGCGTTTCGCGCCTCCTCGAACTTCGACCAGCGCCACACCTTCACGACCAGCGCCATTTATGATTTGCCGTTTTTCAAGAATCCCGGTATCACCAACAAGTTGCTCGGAGGCTGGGAACTCTCCGGTATTGGCGCGTGGCAGACGGGCACTCCGTTCAGCACCTACAATAGTGCCGCCACTCCCGATAATGCTGGCCTCGGCAACGGCGTGGCCTCGGGTGCCGGCGCCGGCCAATCTTATGCCGACGTTATCTCCAATCCACACCAAAACATTCCACAGTTCGATCCCGCATCCGGGTTTGGCCCGTTCATCGCCAACCCTAACGCTTTTGCCGCCCCAGTCGGTCTGACCCTTGGAGACTCGGGCCGGAACTTCTTGCGCAATCCTGGCCACTGGAACATCGACATGGCCCTGTTCAAGCACATTCCCATAACAGAACGCGTCGCCTTCGAGTTCCGGGCGGAAGCCTTCAACATTTTCAATCATGTTGAATACGGCCCGCTCACAGGCGATCAGGGCGGCGCTGCCGGCAGCGCCGGATTCTCCTCCAATACCGGGAGTTTTTCGCCCGGATCCAACTTCCTGCAGGTCGGCACCGTCTACAGTCCGCGTATTCTCCAGCTTGGCGCGAAGCTTATCTTCTGATCGGTTACAGAACTGAGAGCCCTGGCCTCCTTTCTCGGAGGCCAGTTTTTTGCTCCGTCTGGATGAGACAATGGCATGCCCATGCGATTCGGCAGATTTCTTTTCGGGCTGGCTGCGCTTTCGATCGCCGTTGCCTTCGCTCGTTCGGTCAAGTCTCTCGTCCCGGCGAGCGTTCCCATGGCCACCGAGGATCGCGTACAACTCCCCGGCTGGTGGCCGACCAAAGGCACAGCTTCTCGTGATGAATTCCTGGGCCCCGATGCTTGCGAGGCTTGCCATGCCTCCAAGGTTCGTACTCAGAAGCAGACGCCGATGGCCCACGCTGCCCTGCGCCCAGAGGATTCCGAGGCCTTGCGTTCCCATGAGCAGCTGACTTTGAGCCTTCCGCCTTACACCTACCAGATATCGCGTCAGGAAGCCGGCAGCCTCTATTCCGTCACCGACGGCAAGCAGACGATTTCACTGCCGCTGAGTTGGGCATTCGGGCTCGGCCAATCCGGCCAAACCTACATTCTCGAACGCAACGGTACCTTCTACGAAAGTCGCGTGAGTTACTTTCCGGTGCTTGACGGTCTTGACTCAACCCCGGGACAATCGCAGGCCGCACCTTCCACTCTTGAAGACGCCTTAGGGCGCAGCATGCTCTATGCCGGCGAAACCCAACGCTGTTTTGGCTGCCACACCACCGCCTCGACCACCAATCGTCGATTCGATCCCGGCCACCTGATTCCAGGAGTCACCTGCGAAGCTTGTCACGGCCCCGGCGCAAAGCACGTGGCTGCGATGAAGGCGGAAAAGATAAAGGTGGGATTAAAGGCGATCCTGGACCCCGGCCAGCTAAATCCGGTCGATCAAGTGGATTTCTGCGGCGCCTGCCACCGCAGCTATGTGGATGTTGTTCTGAGTAAGACCTTCGGAATTCGCAATCTTCGTTTCCAACCCTATCGCCTGGAAAGAAGCCAGTGCTGGATTAAAAGCAACAGTGGAATTACCTGCCTCAATTGTCACAATCCCCATCAACCGCGGGCGCGAGACCTGGCTTCCTATGACGACCGATGTCTCAGTTGTCACCGCTCTCCGGCTCCTACCGGCGGCCGTTCTGGAAAGGTCTGTGCCGTCAGCACCAACAATTGCGTGTCCTGTCACATGCCCAAGTACGAGGTCCCAGGAATGCACGCCAAATTTACCGACCACTTCATCCGCGTAATCCGCAAAGACGAAGGCTACTTTGACTGAGAATCGAGAACTGTTTTTGGCGCAGCTCCTAAATGCCGATCACCAAATGCCAAGTGCCAAATGCTAAGTGCTGATTGCTGAATGCTGAGTGCTGAGTGCTGAACTCACCACTGTCAGCCCGTGTTCCAGATCCGCAATCAGATCATCCACATGCTCAATCCCCACCGACAGCCGAATCAGTTGGTCCGTGATCCCCGTCTTCTGCCGGTGCTCGGCCGGGATCATGGCGTGTGAGGTCAGCGCCGGAAGGCAAACCAGCGAATCCACACCGCCCAGGCTCGGCGCCAGAGTGAAAAGACTCAACGCCTCCGATACCCGGCGCGCATCCTCGCCGCTGCCTTCCACTTCAAAGCTGAGTACGCCTCCGCCTCCACTCATCTGCTCCATCGCCAGCGCCCGTTGCGGATGACCCTCCAGGAACGGATAGAAAACCCGTCGCACTTTGGCATGTCGCGACAGATACTGCGCAATTAGCAGCGCGCTTTCGTTCTGCCGCTGCACCCGCACCGCCACCGTCTTGATCCCCCGCAACAGCAGCCACGCCGCGTGCGGATCCATCGCTCCGCCAAGTGTGGTGCGAGTCGAATGAATCTTCTCCAGCAGCTCCCCGCGCCCTGCGATCGCTCCGCAAATCAGGTCCGAGTGCCCCGCGAAGAATTTAGTCCCGGAATGCATCACCAGATCAATGCCAAACTCTGCCGGTCGGCAATTGATCGGCGTCGCGAAAGTGCTGTCGATCATGGTGATCAGCCCATGTTTCTTCGCAATCGCCGCCACCCGCCGCAGATCGATTACCCGCAGCATGGGATTGGTCGGCGATTCTACATACAGCAACCGTGTATTGGGACGAATCGCCCCCTCATGCTGCTCGTAGTCGGTCGTGTCCACAAATGTTGTCTCAATCCCCAGTTTCGGCAGCCACTGCCCCAGAAACTTCGTCGCGCCCCCATAGATGTCCCGCTGCGCCACAATATGATCGCCCGCTTTCAGCAGTGCCAGAATCGGTGTCGTAATCGCGCACATTCCTGAAGCAAACACCAGGGCGCGCTCGGTTCCTTCCAGTTCCGCGATCGCCTTCTCCGCCACCGTCACCGTCGGATTTCCGTAGCGCGTGTAAAACATGTCGGTCGGCGTAGCCCGCAACTGCTGCTCGTTGTCGGCGACCTCAAACGTCGATGTCTGATAGATGGGCGTGGCCAGCGGGCCGTTTTTCTTGCCCAGGTCCGTGCCTCCACGAACCGCCTTCGTCTCCGCGCGATGCGGATGCTTCTTCATAGGAACTCCTAGATAAGATTATCGCTCACCAGGGGCGTAGAACCACCGATTTTCCTCCGTGCACCTCTGTGCCCCCTGTGGTTACGTTTTTCAAATCCGTGTAAATCCGTGGCCAAAGCCTTTAAGCCCCATTACCCTTATAATTCCAAGTCTGGAAGGATCACAATGCAGCCCCTCGCTTCCCGCATGGCAGTCATGACAGGTGAAGGCGCGCTAGCCGTCAACGCCCGCGCCCGTGAACTCGAGAGCCAGGGACGCTCCATCATCCACCTGGAACTCGGCGAACCCGACTTCCACCCTGCGCCCCCGGTCAACGACGCTCTCAAGCGCGCCCTCGACGAAGGCAAAGACCGCTACTGCGCCGTCGCGGGCGTGCCCGCTCTGCGCGACGCCATCGCCCGTTACCTTCACGATACTCGCGGTCTCAATGTTTCTCCCGACCAGATCGTCCTCGCACCCGGCTGCAAGCTCGCCCTCTTCCTGGCCATGATGGCGCTCACAGATCCCGGCGACGAAGTCCTCTATCCCGATCCCGGTTTCCCCGGATATTCTTCCATTACTCTCGGATTGGGCGGTGTCCCCGTTCCCTTTGAGCTCTCCGAACGTAACCGCTTCCAGCCGGACCCCGACGAAATCGCCGCGAAGATCACTCCACGAACCAAGATTCTGATCACCAATTCTCCCGGCAATCCCACCGGCACGGTTTACACCGACGACACCCAGCGCCGCCTCGCAGAGCTTGCCGTCGAGCATGACCTCATCATTCTTTCCGACGAAATCTACGCCCGCATTCTCTACCAAGGGAACTTCGTCTCCATGATGAGTTATCCCGGCATGGAAGAGCGCACCCTCATCCTCGACGGATTTTCCAAGAGCTTCGCCATGACCGGATGGCGCCTCGGCTACACCGTCGCTCCCGCCCGCATCGTCCCCGCCCTCGCCATGCTGGCCATCAACAGCTACACCTGCGTTGCCGAGTTCAGTCAGTACGCTGCCATCGAAGCTCTGCGGGATCCCGGTGGCGCAACGCCCCGCATGGTCGTTGAGTTCGACAAACGCCGCCAACAGTTCATTCGCGATCTGAACCGTATCCCCGGATTCCGCTGCCAGGCGCCCGAAGGCGCCTTCTATGCCTGGGTCCACATCGGCGACACCGGTATGACCGCCGAAGAACTCAGCCGCATCATGCTCGAAGACGCCGGTGTTGCCGCCATCCCCGGAGCGGCTTTCGGCCCGGCCGGCCGCGACTTCATCCGTTTCTCGTTCGCGTCTTCCACCGCGAACTTGCACGAGGCTGTCGAGAGAATCCTGCGTGCTTCCGCCGCCTGGCAGAGCACTGCCGTGGTTCGGTAGCATGAAAGTAGAGGGATTCAAGAAACCATGCCCAAGACCGCCAAAACAAAACGCAAACCTCCCGCCAAGAAGAAACCCCAACATCAGCATATCTCCTGGAAGTCAGTCGAAATCGAAGCCCTGAACCCACTCCTGCAACGCCACTTCATTGTTGGGCAAAACATTATGCTGGCCCGTGTGCTGCTCAGAAAGGGTTGCATCGTCCCCGAGCACAGCCACCATAACGAGCAGGTAACCTACATTCTTGATGGCGCCTTGAAGTTTTGGATTGATGGCAAGGAAATCGTGGTCCGCACCGGAGAGGTGCTGACTATCCCGCCGCACATGCCGCACAAGGCGGAGGCTCTCGAAGACACTGTTGATCTCGATGTCTTCAGTCCGCCGCGGGCCGACTGGATCAACAAAACCGACCAATACCTGCGCGGCACGAAATAGAGATCTGTGCCTTGCGAGCCCAGCGGCCTGGCAGGAGTCCCAGTCGTACCTTATTTCTTGGCCGGATCGATTGCCCAGTCGAGATACATCCACAGCACGCGCGAGAATAGGGTCAGCGTCGGCGCCAGCGGCAAGAACAACAGAATTGCCCAGATCGTGATCTTCTGCAACGACCATGTGGTCGCGACCCACAGAAGCAATGCCAGGCCCACAATCGTAATCAGCGCCAGACCATAGCCGATGTACATGGCTCCGAGGAAATATCCCTCCTCGCGCTCAAATTTCAGGTCGCAAGCCGGGCAGCGCTGGTGCATCTTGGGGAAGCCCCGGAAAATGGAAGTGCGGAACATGCGGGCCGAGCGGCATCGCGGACACATTTGGTGCAGCATCGCCGAAGCCGTGGATGCCCGGGGTCCACTCATGAAACTAACGCTTGCGGCTAGGCGTATGGGTAGGCGCGATCATACTGCGGCGCACGGGGACGATCGCACCACGCGAAGGATCGGCAGCGGCGCTGGCGCGGGCAAGCACTTCTTCCTGGATGTACTTCACGAAATCCTGAATCTGGCGCTGCATTTCCTCGGTGCGCTCGCGCATTTGCAGAATGATCGCAATTCCGCTGATGTTGACCGACAGATCGCGCGCCAGAGTCAGGATGAACTCCAGGCGCTGCAGGTCTTCGTCGGTATAAAGCCGTGTGTTGCCCTCCGTGCGCGAAGGCTTGAGCAGACCTTCGCGTTCGTAGAGGCGCAAGGTCTGAGGGTGGATCTCATACATCTCGGCGACCGCCGAGATCATGTAGGCGCCCTTGGATTTGCGCTTGGTCATGCCTACAGGTATTAAAACACAAGCCACGGATTACGCGGATGATCATACATCTCAGTATTGATCTGCGTTTATCTGCGCAAATCTGCGGCAGCGGCGGGGCGCTTCTAGGCTACGACTTCAGGTTTCTCGGGAGACCCAGCGGTCCAGCCCTCTGGCTTCACCGCGTGATTAAGGAAGTAGGCAAGGACACCGGCGGCAATCAACACCATGCCGAAAGCAAACGAACTCATTCCCATCACCTGCTCGGTCTCGCTGCGGACTACGGAGAACCCAAGCAGCAGCATGGGCGTGATGCCGACAGCGACCGCCCCAAACATCCCCCCGGGAACGCGGAAGGGTCGCGGCAACTCAGGTTCGCGTACGCGAAGAACGATCAGGGCGACAAATTCCAGCGACAGGCTGACGCCATAGAGCAGAATGTCCATGGTGACCAGTCGCTCGAATCCCAATCCGAGGCACATCGCCCAGCACACGGCCAGAGCCAGAATCGCAACCCAGGGTGCACGTGTGCGCGGGTGCAGTTTCCCGAACACCTTCGGCAACATGCCATCTTGCGCCATGGCCAAAGGCAAACGCGAGTAGCTCATCACTAAAGCGTTAAACATGCCAAAACCGCTGATGATGCCGCCCAGAGCCAGACCAATACGCAACAGCGGCCCGCCCAACATGCCTGCGATGTCGGCCCAGAAACCAGTGTCCCACGAGGTCGCCGGAAGCCCGGTCATCCACATCGCCGCCACCGGCACGATGTAACTCAGCGCCACGATTGCTACCGCCACCAACATGGCCCGGGGATAGGTCCGCTGTGGGCGCTCGACTTCGGTCGCGATGGTCGAAGCATTGTCCCATCCCATGTAGTTCCACATGCAGATCAACAGGCCAGTCAGAATGTCCACACTCGGATTCGTTGCCTTGGTAGCGACGTGAGCCAGTGCTCCAAACTTGAAAGGCGCAATGCAAACAATCGCAATGAAAGGTGCCGAAAGCGCAAAGAACAGCCACAACGACGTGGTCGAGACCACGCGAACGCCGGCAATATTCATCAGCGCACAAATAATCACAACCGCCAGAGCGACCATCACTCCGCGATGTCCTTCAGCGAACCAGGGGAACAAGCGGTCGAGATAAAGGACGAACAGAGTAGGATAAATCGCCATGTCGAAGATCGACGCCACCAGCGAGAGCCAAGCCTCTTGAAATCCCCAGAAGTTGCCCATGGCGCGCCGCACCCAGGCGTAGTAGCCGCCTTCGAAGGGCAGGGCACTCGAAAGTTCGCCAATCATAAACGCGGTGGGCAGGCTCCAGAGAATAGGGGTCAACAACAGAATGAGAATGCCGCGGCCATACCCGGCCCCATGCACGATGTCCTCCGTGCCATAGGTTCCGCCCGACACCATAAAGAAGGTGGCGGCGACGAGTGGCCACAGCGTGAGGCGGACGGACTTTTTCCGGGGAGCTACGATGGCGGGTGGCTGAAGTTGTTGACGGGGTGCGCTAGCTGTTGCCAATTTCTATGGCTTCCTCCCTTGGGCGAATCACTCTCAGCCACCTCGTCTCCCTTGAATTACGAGGCTCCCGGTACCTAAGATTCCGGGGATTCGGCTGAAGTTAGTTCGCAGGTATGAGATTACGGGAAATTTCCCCAGATGCAAGAAAATTCTTGAAAAATTCTGTAGCTGGCGAGAGGTACCGAGGTAACGGAGGCACGCTCCCGCCCGCCGAACTCGACGTGAAACATGCTGGTGAATCTGGTATAAGGAATGCGCTTACGAAAACCTTTTTTCAGGAGGCAAGTTCCATGAAGAAGATGCTAGTGGCTGCTTTTTTGATAGGAACAGTTCTCTTGTTTGCGCAATCGGGAAAGCCGCAGAACGCCTTCACCCCAAGCCGAATCAAATGGGGTCCACCGCCGCCATTTGTGGCCGCTGGCGCGAAGCTTGCGGTGCTGGAAGGCGACCCAACCGCCAATGCCGGCGATTTCACCATCCGACTGAAGATGCCCGACGGATACAAGATCGCGCCTCATTGGCACCCCAAGCGCGAGAATGTCACTGTGATCTCGGGTACTTTCAAGGTTGGTATGGGGGACAAGTTCGAGGCGGCCAAAATGACGAGTTTTCCGGCGGGCAGCTTCGCCTACCTCGATCCCGACATGCACCACTACGGCATGGCTTCGGGGCCAACCGTAGTCCAAGTTCACGGGATGTCGCCGCTGCAGTTCAACTATGTGAATCCCGCGGACGATCCCAGCAAGAAATGATGAGAAGAGCCTTACCACAGGGGTCACAGGGAAAACGGTGTCTTTGGGAGTTTCCCTGTGTTCCTCTGTGCCCCCTGTGGTAATTCATTTCTGCCAATCCCGTCCATCAACCATGCGTTTGATCCCATCCCGCAGACGTGCAACATGAAAGTTGATCAGAAGCCCGACCGGGATGCCGCTAAGCCGCATATACGACAATAACTGCGCCTCGTGGACGGGGTGAATCGCCTCAACGCATTTCGCTTCAACAACTGAGTTTTCGACAACCAGATCGATTCGATACCCTAGTTCGAGTTTCTCACCCTCATAGACAACTGGCAGGGCAACTTGGGACGCCACCATAACGCCACGATTGCGGAGTTCGCGAGCAAGGCAGGCCTGATAGGCGCTCTCCAGTAGACCCGGTCCAAGCACGGAATGAACCTTCATTGCCGCGTTAACGACGATGCCCGTTAGTTGGTTGATTTTGGGCTGGAACGGGACAACGGAAGACATTCTCCCTTTGTATCCGCGAGTCAGAACAAACCTCAGTGACAAATGAACGGCGGTCACCTGTTGAAAAGCAATGACCACAGAGACCACAGGGGTCCACAGAGGACTCCCCTGTGTCCCTCTGTGCCCCTGTGGTTAAAGCTCTTTGAACAGGTCCGCCCGAGGATCTTCCGGATTCAGCTTGGCAATTTCTCGCAGGAGTTCTTTGGTCTTTTCATCGCGCGGCATGGGAACCGTGATCTTGACTTCGACAATCTCGTCGCCACGAACCCCGTCCTTGGTGGCGGAGGGCACGCCCTTCTCGCGCAACCGAAGTTTCTGACCAGATTGCGTTCCCTGAGGAATCTTCAACATCGCCCGGCCATCAATCGTAGGCACTTCGATCTTCGCGCCCAGAGCAGCCTCAGTCACAGTGATCGGCACGGTAAGTTGGATGTCATCACCCTCGCGATGAAATACCGGGTGATCGCCTGTCCGGATAATGACGTAAAGATCGCCGCTGGGGCCGCCACGCAGTCCGGCGTTGCCTTTGCCGCTCAGCCGGATGCGCTGGCCGTCACGCGTGCCGGCCTTGATCCGCACTTCGAGCGGTTCAGTGCGTTCCACCGTGCCATCGCCGTGGCACGCAGCGCAGGTGGAAATGTTCTTGCCCGTCCCGTGACAGCGCGGGCAGGGAACGTTGAACTTCATGCGTCCACCAGTCTGAGTGATCTGCCCGGCGCCGTCGCACTCGGGACACTTTCCCGGCGACTCAATATGACCCTGTCCACGGCAATCAGTGCAAACATCACGGCGGGATATGTTTAGCCGCATCACACCCCCGCGAATCGCTGTCCAGAAGGGGACGTTGACCTGGTATTCCAAGTCCGACCCCGGTTCGGGACCTTCATGGGCAGGCGCGCCGCGTCCCCCGAAAATGCCGGAGAAAATGTCTTTGAAACCGGCGCCGCCACTCGGTTTCCGTGCCCGCGCGCCTTCGAACATGTCGGAGAAATCAAATCCTCCGAAGTCGAAGGGAACTTCCTGACCTGGCGGCCGCGCCTGGCCCGGGGGAACCCCGCCGCCGGGGAATCCACTCGCTCCAGCGCGAGCGTAAGCCTCGGCCGTCGCCGCATCAATATTGTCGGAGTAGAAGCCAACCTGATCGTAAATCTTGCGCTTCTTGGGATCGCTCAGAACATCGTTGGCCTCGGAGATCGTCTTGAACTTCTCCTCAGCAGTCTTGTCGCCAGGGTTTACGTCAGGATGATACTTGCGCGCCAGCTTGCGAAAAGCCTTGCGGACATCATCAGCTGAGGCTGACTTCTTTATTCCGAGAAGCTCGTAGTAGTCCTTTTTTGCAGTCGTGGCCATGTTGGCGTGCTGAGAGTCACCTTACTGGATTTTTCGGCTGCCGTTTCTGAACGTCTCAGCCCACTCCTGCTTGGCCGCGTCCACGTACACGGGGAAGCGGTCGACGCCATTCTCCGTCGCCCGAAAAACGTAAAAGCAGTTCTCAGCCTCGACAAACTTCAGAAAGTAATCTTGTCCGTTGACTTGAAATTGCATTTGCATCCTCCCCAGAACCCAAAAACAAGCCACGGATTTAACTGATCCTGACGGATTGCCTTAATCCGCGTTGATCCGCGTAAATCCGTGGCGCTTTTCGTGCCCAGCTTTGGCTGAAAGCTGACGGCTGATAGCTGACAGCTTATTTCTTGTCTTCTACATCCACATACTCGGCGTCGATCACGCCTTCGTCCTTCTTCTGCCCGGCGCCATTCGCGCTGGGGTCCGGACCGCCGCCATTTCCCGCCGTCGGGCCCGCCCCCGGAGCCGCCTGTGACTGCGCAGCCTTGTACATCTGCTCAGCCAGCTTGTGCGAAGCCTTGGTCAAGGTCTCGCGAGCCTTGTCCATAGCCGACTTATCGCCACCTTCGAGCGCCTTCTTGGCGTCGGCAATCGCGTTCTCCACATCGCCACGGTCCGATCCCGAGATCTTCTCGCCTTGCTCCTTGAGCATCTTCTCCACGTTGTAAACCATCGAGTCGAGCTGGTTCTTAGCGTCAATCTCTTCGCGCCGCGCTTTGTCCTCAGCCGAGTGCGCCTCAGCGTCCTTCGCCATTTGCTCCACTTCCTCTTTCGACAATCCCGACGACGACGTAATCGTGATCTTCTGGTCCTTGCCCGTAGCGTTGTCCTTCGCCGTCACATTCAGGATGCCGTTGGCATCAATGTCGAACGTGACTTCCACCTGCGGCACGCCGCGCGGAGCCGGTGGAATCCCGGTCAAGTGGAACTTGCCCAGCGTCCGATTCTGCGCCGCCATCGGCCGTTCGCCCTGCAACACGTGGACTTCAACCGAAGTCTGGCTATCCGCCGCGGTCGAGAACGTTTCCGTCTTCTTGGTCGGAATCGTCGTGTTCCGCGGAATCATCGGAGTCGCCACCCCGCCCAGCGTTTCAATCGCCAGCGTCAGCGGAGTCACATCCAGCAACAGCAGATCCTTGACTTCGCCCTTGAGCACGCCGCCCTGAATCGCCGCGCCGATCGCCACCACTTCATCCGGATTCACGCCCTTGTGCGGCTCTTTGCCAAACAATTCCTTCACCAGCGCCTGAATGCGAGGCATACGCGTCTGCCCGCCGACCAGCACTACTTCGTTGATCTTCGAGGCATCCACGCCTGCGTCTTTCATGCACTGCTTGCACGGCCCCACTGACTTCTGAATGATGTCCTCAACCATCGACTCCAGCTTCGCCCGGGTCAGTTTCTTCACCAGATGCTTCGGCCCGCTGGCATCCGCCGTGATGAACGGCAAATTGATCTCATGCTCCATCGTGGTCGAAAGCTCAATCTTCGCCCGCTCCGCCGCATCCCGCAGACGCTGCAAAGCCATCTCATTGCCCTTGCCGCGCAAGTCGAGGCCTTCATCCTTCTTGAATTCGTCAATCAACCAATCAACCAGCCGCTGATCAATGTTGTCGCCGCCCAGGTGCGTGTCACCGTTGGTGGCTTTCACTTCGATCACGCCTTCGCCGACTTCAAGGATCGAAATATCAAACGTCCCGCCCCCGAAGTCGTACACCGCAATGGTCTCGTCCTTACCTTTGTCGAGGCCATAAGCCAGCGCCGCCGCGGTCGGCTCGTTGATAATGCGCTTCACATCGAGCCCGGCAATCTTGCCGGCATCTTTCGTCGCCTGCCGCTGGGCGTCGTTAAAGTACGCAGGCACAGTAATAACCGCCTCGGTCACTTTCTCCCCGAGATAGTCTTCCGCCGCCTTCTTCAACTTCTGCAATATCAGCGCCGAAATCTCCGGTGGCGGATACTCCTTGCCCTGCGCCAGCACGGCCACGTTGTCGCCCTGGCGAACCACTTTGTAGGGCACCATCTTCAACTCTTCGCTGACTTCGTCATAGCGCCGGCCCATAAAGCGCTTGATCGAGTAAACCGTGTTCTCCGGATTGGTGATGGCCTGCCGCTTGGCAACCTGCCCCACCAGCCGTTCCCCAGTCTTGGTGAATCCCACGACCGAAGGCGTAGTCCGCCCTCCTTCTTCATTAGGGATAACCTTGGGCTCGCCACCCTCCATAACCGCCACGCAGGAGTTGGTGGTTCCGAGGTCAATACCGATAATCTTGGACATGTGAAGTCCCTCCTAGTTCTACTAAGTGCTTTGTAATCAATGTCGTGATGATTGCGTTCAGGGCTATGCTAAGACCTGAGTGAATCGTTGTCAAGGTTTAGATGCGGGAGGAGATGTGGAGGATGCGGCGCCGTCGGCAAGAAAGCAGAACCTCGCGCCCCAGGCGAGCGGCGGAGTAACATAGCGGCGAATGGCCGGGCACAAGCTCTCCTCATTGAAGGGGCTCGAAAGGTTTCAGATGGCGGTCGTCGCTGACGGAATGCCGGCGATGAAGCGCTTGCTTAGGTCGAGGAAAGCGAAGCTCCTCATGCAGGAGATACACAAGGAGATCTTCGAGCTAGGCCCACCGACCCCACCGAACAAGCCGACGGGGCGTACAAGGTACCACCAATGGCTGATGCACCATGCCTCGGAAATTTCGAGGTCGCTCGAAACGATGGGAGACATCGAGTTCTACATCGGGAAATTCCCCTATCGCAAAACGCAGATTGCCAAGCACAGGCACCTCCAGTTCCACGTCGAGTCCTTCCTGCACGAGCTCTACATCCTGCAGGAAAGACTGGTGCAGTTTCTAAAGTTTGTCGAGCGCCAGCACAGGAAGGACCCGCGCCTGCCGCAGATCAAAGCCACGTGCGCAGTGCTCAACACGCTCGTGATTGACTCGATGAAGAAGGGAATCGCGATCCGAGGAAGCCACGTGCACAGATGGAGGATGTCGGACACGAAGATCGACCGCCTCAACGCAATCAGCTTCTACACAATGATGCCGAACAAGAAGGTCAAGAGGGTTTTCAAGGCGTTCTACGAGTCCGAGTACAGGAAGACCAGGAAGCAGTGGCGCGGATGGATCACGGGGGGCATAGCCGAAGCCCAGAAGCTAGTAGATGCGTACTTTGACGAGCTTTTCAAACTGGTGTTCGACGATAAGGGGAAGCTGGCCTATCCCAGCCGACTAGAGTTCTGACAATAACCGGAAATGCACAACACATGAAAAGGCTATGAAGGCGACGTGGTCGTAACGTCGGGAAGGCGAGACAGCGAGAAATGTACCGATTGATCGAAAAGTATGCTGGCATCATCGTGAAAAGAATCCCACCAGACTTCGTGAGCAAGTACGACTGGCTCTTGGAAAACGCTGATAAGGTAATGGCCTCTGAGTACCAGATGAAATATCGGGACTTTTGGGCAATGAATGCGGCACTGCCGAGTGACGAGTTTTGTAGTGTTTACTTTTCCACACTGCAAAGCGCTCTCAATGAGGCAAAAGATCCTCCCTCGCTCAAAGACATCGTGAAGATTCTCTATCCGGCCACTGAGCGTAAAGGTAAGAACCCGAAAAAGCCTTTCCCTCCATTTTCATTCGCAACAAAGTTACAGCACATGACGAATACCGCCTTGCCGGTTTATGACAAGTGGGTGGTTGGATTCTACTTCCTTCGGGTACCGACGCTTACGAAGACGGGAGGAATAGAACGTCGGATCGTGGACTATATCAAGATCCATGATTTTCTGGTCGAGGAGTATGCCCGAGTCTTGGATGAGGGTTTGTTATCAAATGCGATTCGGGAATTCGAGAGCGAATTGAAGCCGCGACATTTTTCAAAGGAGAAGATTATTGACTCTCTGATTTGGGCATTTGCCGGTAATAACCTACTCCAGACCAAAGCGGTCATATACGAATAGCCCGGCGCTGGGTGCCCAATGTCTCGCCGCTTTTGCGAGACATGGGAGGGCTTCTGGGACCTGGCCGGCCCTCCCCTCAAGGACAACTGAATCAGTTTGACCATCGTACTTCAAATGGGTACAATAGTACCCACAGTGAGTACGCAAACTTCCACGCCTGACCACACCTTATTCGGCCGCACCCGCAGCGCCCTGCTCGCCCTGCTTTTCGGCCACACCGACGAATCCTTCTACCTGCGTCAACTCATCCGAACCGTGGGCACAGGGAACGGCGCTTTGCAGCGCGAAATCAAGCAACTGACGGACATGGGACTCATCGTGCGCCGTGCCCAGGGCAATCAGGTTCTCTATCGCGCAAATAAGCAAAGCCCGATCTTCCCCGAACTCAAGCGGCTGATCACCAAGACCGTCGGCGTGCACGACGCCATCCGCTCCGCGCTCGCCACCCTGGAGCCGGAGATTGAGGCTGCCTTCGTATACGGCTCGGTCGCCAGTCACCGCGAGCAGACCAACAGCGACGTGGACCTCATGGTCATCGGAAAAGCATCTTTCAGCGTTGTAGTCGCAGCACTCAACCCAGCCCAGAAGACGCTCCGCCGCGAGATCAACCCAAGTGTCTTTCCCGTTTCAGAATTCCGCTCAAAATTAGCCGCCAAAAATCACTTTCTGCGTAGCGTATTGGCCGGCCAAAAGGTATTTGTGTTAGGTAGTGAAGACGAGCTTAGAAAGCTGGTTGCGAAATAGATCGCGAGTTCCGCACAGACCACCCCGTGATCCTCTGTGCCCCCTGTGGTAAAGATTTTGACCTATCCGTCCCAATCCGGGCACTTTAGTCGCGCCGTCCCAAAGTTTTCTCGATTCGGGAAACACCTTGTCAAGCCCCTTGACATCGACATTTCCGGCTAGCCCACTGAAACTAATCCAGAAATAAATTTCCAATTCGTGTCTCACTTACCCTTCCAATTTGCTATCCTAAAAGTAGGTACAAAAAAGGCGCGGCCCTACGGGCTGCGCCTTTTACTTTGCTCGAAAACCTGAAAGGCTCAAATGATTGGACACATTCCAGAAATCCACGCCGTCGGCCTCCCCACCAGCAAGGCGCACGGCGAAGCCGCCGAAGCTGCCTTCCTCGCCAAAGCCACCAGTCTGGGCTTCGGCGTAGCCAAAACCTGGGGAGAGAGTGAGCGTTACGACTTCATGGTCGACTCTGGCCAAAAACTGTGGCGGGTCCAGGTCAAATCCTGCAGGTGCTTCAGGTCCTACTACAAGGTGATAACCAGAGGAGGCAAGGCAGCTTATACCGCCGACGAAATCGATTTCATCGTTGTCTATATCGTGCCGAAAAATCTCTGGTACGTGATTCCGATTTCCTTTATCGCCTCGCGCGTCAATATGTACATCTCTCCCGACGGCCCCAATTATCGTGAGCACGAAAAGTACCGCGAGGCCTGGTGCCAAATGGCGTGCCCCCGCGATCCAAACCGCGCAAACCCTCTCCTCGTAGAACGCCAGCCCGATTACGCCTTTGACTCTTGTGGGCTATGCAGCACCCAGCCTGTTGACATGTGCTGCACATGCAAGTACGCTACAAACATGTCAAAGATGATTCAACTCCGAAACGTCCCGGATGCCCTGCATCGCAGCCTGAAAGCCCGCGCTGCCATGTCCGGCAGGTCGTTGTCGGACTACCTGCTGGCGGAGATCAAAGAGATCGCGGAACGGCCCACGCTGGAAGAATTCCGGGAACGTCTGCACCGCAGGAAGCCGCTAGCAGTCGAAATCGACAGCGCACGCCTGGTACGCGAAGAACGTGACGCGCGGTGATCGTCCTGGATGCGTCAGTTGTTATTGACTGGTTGATTCGGTCTCCAGCCGCCCAACGCATTGAAAGCCGAATCTTTTCGCGCCATCAGTCTCTGCACGCCCCTGAACTCCTTGATCTGGAGGTCGCCCAGGTGTTGCGCCGACTGGTTCGGGAGGATACGCTTTCCGCATCGAGCGCTGAAACTGCCATTGAGGATTTACTGGACATGCGGATTACGCGCTATTCGCACACCATGCTTTTGCCTCGAATCTGGGAACTTCGTCACAATCTATCTGCCTATGATGCGGCCTACGTTGCACTGGCAGAACGGCTAGGCGCGATCTTGCTGACACGGGATGCTGGCATCAAGGCTGCGGGTAAGCATTTGGCAAACATCGAGACAGTCTGATTATCGTTTCGTGTGTGTTTTATCCGTGTAAATCCGTGGCGAAATGGTTCCTAACCAATCGCTTGTGACTCGGAACTCTGTCCAGTACGATAATCAAGGCAGCGGAAAAGAGCAGTCATGACCATTGACCTTAAACCCGAGCAACAGCGTGTTATCGATCTCGCGGTCAAATCCGGCGCCTATCAGAATCCGGGCGAGGTTCTCGATCAAGCGTTTGAGATTATCCGGGAACAGCTTGAGTTGGAAGATTGGATGACAGGGCAACGTGCAGTCGTAGCTGCCCACATTGAAAAAGGATTCCGCCAAGCCGAGCGGGGCGAACTGATGGACGGCGATGCAGCCATTGAAATTCTGCGAAAGCGCCGTGCTGAGCGACTGAAGTCGCAAGAATGAAGGCGTCATTTCAGTTCACACCACAGGCGACCGCCGATATTGATGCCATCTGGTGGTTCATCGCCGAGGACAATCCGGCCGCTGCAGATATGGTTGAAGGGGAGATTGTTGCATCCTGCCGCCGCCTGGCCAAACATCCTGGGATGGGCATAAAGCATCAGGACGTTACGCCCCTGAACGTTCGCTTTTGGACCGTCTCAAGATTCCCCAACTATGTAATCGTCTATCGGCCTGAGACCACTCCTTTGCAGGTGGTTGCTGTACTGCACGGGAAACGGGATTTGAAAGAAATTCTGCAAAAGCGGTGATTATGAAATTCTGGCGACCGCGTTGATCCGCGTAAATCCGCGGCGAGATTGTCCTAGTCGTACTTCTCATACAAAATCGACTTCCGGTCCCAGCCCAGTGACTTCAGCAGCTCACGGTTGGCTTTGACCATCTTGTCGAGGCCGCAGACGTAGGCGTGCATGTCAGTGCGGGCCTGTGCAATCGCGGGGACGTGTTCCTGCACATATCCTCGCAGCCCTTGCCATTCGGAACCTCCGCGGCTCAAGGTCGGCCGGTAATGAAAGTTGGCATGTTCCGAGGCTAGGCGCAGGAACTCGTCGTGGTAGTAAATATCTTTCTCAGTGCGATTGCCGAAGACCAGCGAGAGCTGTTTCCCCTGATGACGAGATTCCTCGGCAAGCAGCCAATGCAGCATCGATCGAAACGGCGCGATCCCGGTGCCAGTGGCGATGAAAACGGTATCGCGCATCGGAGGGCGGAGAATGAAATCGCCGAACGGCCCCGAGCAGGCAATCTCGTCGCCAACTTTCATGTCACAAAGATAATTCGACGTGAAGCCATCCTGCACCCGGTTAAGGCAAAGCGCGAAGCGGTTATCCTCACTGGGAGGCGAAGCGATGGAATAAGCCCGAGTGATTTCCTCGCCGTCAGGCTTGGTGGCCTTGAACGACAGCCATTGGCCGGCAACAAAGCCGAATCGCGGAACGGCTTTCATTTCGAACTCGATGTGCTTGGTGAGTTCGGAAAGCGCCGTCGAGCGCATGAGGCGAGCAGCAAAAGTTTGGAAAGAGGCCATCAATTGTGTAGATGAGGGAAGATTACCAGAAGACCCGCTTGAGAGTTTGGGTGGGAACGGCACGCCGGAAGGCGTGCCCCGATACGAAAGGGTTCTTAACGGGCTAAGGTCAGGTTCGTATCAGGGCACGGCTTCAGCCTTTGGCCGGTTTGGTTCGTATCAGGGCACGGCTTCAGCCGTGCCGCAAGGGCTTCTTAAAAGAAACGGGCTTTGGCCCCTGCGGGAGGGGGTCCAGAATGCATCCCGGATATGCAGACGAATAGGGATAGTCGCTTGCCTTCTGAACCAGCTTCGCCACGACCGGACTGTCGCGAATATATTCGCAAACGTGTGAAGCGGCCTGTGCATTCAGCACCCGCACTTCTGAAAAACCGCGCTGCCAAATTGCAGCTTTAAATCCGAGTTCCTTTCCTGCGCGGAATGCGAATCCACCCTTAATGAACTGAACGGCGCGCTCGACAGTTGTATCTGCACCCACTGTAATCAGTACATGAAAGTGATCCGGCATAACGACAAATTCGTGCAGCAGGAATTTACCTTGAGCACGATATTCCTGAAGCACCCTCAAGAATAATTGAGCCGCCCGGTCGGACTGAATCAGGAATCGCTTGCCCGAGGTCGAGGATGTCACATGAAAAGTGCGGACGCCGGAAATAATCTGTATGGGATTCGAATTTCTTGCGGGAATGGACATGACTGAATTTGTAACGAATCGCAGAGCGATCGTCAGTGATATTGGTCACAAAGGAGAACCATGTAGTCCCGAATCAGGCAGCAGCGCCTGAAGGCGCACATTTGTAGGCTTGTAACGGCACGCCTGAAGGCGTGCCCCGATACGAATCACTGTGCGTCCGGTTCGTATCAGGGCACGGCTTCAGCCGTGCCGCAAAAGCATCGCAAAGGAAACAGGCTTTAGCCCCTGCGAACTCTACTCCACCGTCACCGACTTCGCCAAATTCCGCGGTTGATCCACATCACACCCACGCCGGACCGCGATGTGATAAGCCAGCAACTGCAGCGGCACGATTTCCAGAATCGGCGCCAGCTCTTCGGGCGCCGGAGGAATGTAGAGCACATGATCGGCAGCTTCCTTGATTTCTTCGTCGCCCTCAGTAGCTAAAGCGATAACCTGCCCGGATCGCGCTTTTACTTCCTTCAAGTTCGAGATGGTCTTCTCATAACGGATGCGCGAAAGCTCGTCATTAGCATCGCGAGTTGCCAAAATCACAACAGGAAGGTTCTCGTCGATCAGCGCATTGGGGCCGTGCTTCATTTCACCGGCCGGATAGCCCTCGGCGTGGATGTAAGAAATCTCTTTGAGCTTGAGTGCGCCTTCGAGCGCAATGGGATAGTGGATGCCGCGGCCCAGAAACAGGAAATCCTGTGCCCGGACATACTGTTTCGCGAGCGCTTCGCATTCTTCATCACGCGTAAGCAACTGCTCGAGTTTGGCGGGCAGGCGCAGCAGTTCTTGAATAGCAGTCTTGGCCTGCTCAGCGCTCATTTCCCCTCGCGTTTGCGCCAGATATAGCGCAAACAGGTAAAGCGCTGTAAGTTGAGCAGTGAAAGCCTTAGTAGACGCGACGCCAATCTCCGGACCAGCATGGGTGTAAATCGTCCCGGCAGCCTCGCGCGTAATCATCGAGCCGACCACGTTACAGATAGCCAGCGTCTTCGAGCCTTTGGACTTCGCCTCGCGCTGCGCAGCAATGGTGTCAGCAGTTTCGCCAGACTGCGAAATCAGCATGGTCAGCGTATCCGGCGGAATGATGGGATCGCGGTAGCGCCATTCGCTGGCGTAGTCGACTTCGACTGGAATCCGCGCCAGCCGCTCAATCATGAACTTCCCGGCCTGAGCAGCATGCCAACTGGTACCGCAAGCCGCAATGTTGATCTTCTTCGCAGCCTTGAACTCGGCTTCCGTAACCTGCATTTCATCCAAAAAAATATGGCCGGTCTCCTGGGAGATCCGGCCAAGGGTAGTGTCGCGGACAGAGCGTGGCTGCTCATAGATTTCCTTGAGCATGAAATGCTTAAACCCACCTTTTTCGGCAGCTATAGGATCCCAATTCACGTGCTGGATCTGGGGAGTACGCGGATTACCAAGGAAGTCGGTCAGCTTCACGCCTTCGGGAGTGATCGTCGCCAGGTCGCCGTCGGAGAGGAAGAACAAATCGCGAGTGTGATAAAGAATTGCCGGCACATCGGAGGCGATGAAGTATTCGTCTTTGCCGAGGCCGATGACAGCTGGCGGGCCATTGCGGGCAGCCACGATTTTGTCGGGAGAGTCCGACGACAGCACGCCCAGCGCGAACACCCCAGTCAACTCGCCAACTGTTTTGCGCACGGCTTCTTCGAGCGATGGCCGATGGCCGTTTCCAGTTTTGTAATAATATTTCTCGACCAGGTGGGCGATGACTTCAGTATCGGTCTCAGTAGTAAATGTGTGGCCTTCTTCGATCAGTTTCTTCTTTAGTGTGACGTAATTCTCGATGATGCCGTTGTGCACGACGACAATCTTGCCAGTGCAATCGCGATGCGGATGCGCATTTTCTTCAGTGGGGCGGCCATGCGTGGCCCAGCGAGTATGGCCGATGCCGTAAGTACCGTCGAGCGGCTTGAGACGAATAACTTCTTCAAGATTACGCAGCTTGCCTTCAGCGCGCCGCACCTGCAAGCCTTCGCCGTTACCGCACACGGCGATCCCAGCAGAATCGTATCCACGATATTCCAAACGACGAAGTCCCTCAATAATGACAGGGACAACCGCCTTCCTACCAACATAACCCACGATTCCGCACATGTTGTGCTACTCCTGCTTTCGGCGGGGACACTGGTTCAAGTCCCTTGCAAGATCCCCAGTACAGATTACGGCAACCTGCGCCCGGCGTGTCATGAAAGATTTTTATAGGTGACCAAAGTACTGCTTATTTCGTTTCGCGGGCAATTGCCAGCCTGCGGAGTCGGGGTCGTGGGGACTACTCCTCGATAGAGTAACGAAACTCTTCGATCACGGGGTTGGTAAGGACCTCGCGGGCGATGCGTGCTACTTCGGCGTCCGCTTCTGTCCTGGTCAAACCGCCGTCCAGGGTGAGCTCGAAATACTTGCCTTGGCGGACTTCGTCCAGCCCCTTGAATCCCATCTTCGTGAGGGCGCCGTGAATGGTCTTGCCCTGGGGATCGAGGACGCTCTTCTTCAACGAAACATACACGTAAGCTTTCATGGGGATGCGACCATTATACGACAGGGTCGGGATGAAACACGGGGTGCGACGGACTCAGCCTAGTCGCGCGAGCTGTGCGTCGAGATCAGCAAGAGCGGCTTCCAGCATCTGGCGGTGCTGGGTGTTCTGGGCGGTTTCGAGTTGTTGCAGCACGCGGGCGCGGGACAATAGAAGCCCTTGCCGTTGGCGTTGGCGGGTGAGTTGGTCAGGGGTGGGCGGAGGACCGGGCTTCGGTTCGGAGGAGCCGGCTTGAGATTGCTGTTCCTCGACTGATTTACTCTCCCATCCGCGGGCCATGGGAGGAGTATATTCCGGGACCGCGGTCCAAGAAAACGGCAATCGCGAACCCGACCTGTGGGTGCCTAACGGCGGTGGCTGGTGTGGTTAGTCAGGTATATTATTGCCCGAACTTGCTGCTTGACACGCTCCGGGGCGAGCCTATACTGGCCGTGTCAGGCTGACTAGCGTTCGCTTCGTCCCACAACGCTGGTTGATGTTCCAATTCTCCACTCGTAAACGACGTTCTTACCTAGCCGTTTATTTCTGGACCGACCGCAGGAGTAGAAAGTCATGAAGACTCGAATCGTAATCGGCGTGTCTCTGATTGTTGCAGTTCTGGCAATGGCGAATTTGTCTGCTGGGCAAGCGCAGAAAGCAGCCAGTCAACCGGCACAAGCTCAGCCGGTGCAGATGCAGCCTCCAAAGTTGGATGCGGGAGCGCATCTGAACCCGCTGAAGATTGCGCTGCTGCACTGGTACTTGGCCGACACTGCGACTGCTGTCGCAGTGGGCAGCCAGCCCTATGGCGTGTGCTTTGACGGAGCCAATATCTGGACGGCGAACAATAACAGTACTACCGTCACGAAGGTGCGGGCGAGCGATGGCCAGGTTCTGGGCACCTTCAACGCAGGCCCTCAACCCTTCGGAGTCACCTTTGACGGGGCCAACGTCTGGGTCTCCGGTGGCATAAACACCGTCACCAAGTTGCGAGCGAGCGACGGCAAGACCTTGGGGACCTTCACCGTGGGAAACGCCCCAGAGTGGATGACCTTTGACGGGCAAAGCATCTGGGTACCGAACGGCGGTGACAACACGGTAAGCAAGCTGCGGGCAACTGACGGCGCGAATCTGGGAACATTCCCGGTGGGCAACGCCCCGATTGCGATGGCGTTTGACGGCAGCGCCGTCTGGTCGTCCAACTACGGGGGCAACACGGTAACTAAGTTGCGGGCTTCGGACGGAGCCGTTCTGGGTACGTTTGGGGTCGGCATTAACCCATTGGGGATCGCTTTTGACGGTGCGAACATGTGGGTGGCGAACCGCAACAGCAACACCGTGACCAAGCTGCGGGCCAGCGACGGCACGGTACTTGGTACGTTCCCCACGCCCCCGTCTGACGGCCCCTATGGAGTCGCATTTGATGGCACGTACATCTGGGTGTCGGGCGATTCCTATATGTTGGTTCTGCGAACAAGCGACGGTGCCCAGGTTGCATCGCGACCGCTTAATTCGGCAGGCGTTGCCTTCGACGGTGCTTACGTTTGGACGGCGGAGACAAACGGGAGCCGCCTGCTCAAGTTCTAGTTGTGGTTGGGGAGCTGCGGTCTAACGAGACAGGCGAAAAAGGAGAAATTATGGGGAAATACAGCGGCACTACGTTCGCAGGTTTTATGCTGCTCGCTCTCTTTCTGGGAGTCGCGCCTCAGCAATTTGCCCAAACGACTAATGTAACTACCGGACACCAGGACATTCCGTCCACGATCTGCTCGGGCACAGGGTGCGTATATCGCACGGGCCAGAACCTTCAGGAGAGCGTGCTCGACAATACGATCTCAAAGAACAACTTCGGGCAGTTCTGTAACTACACCCTGGACGGACAAGTTTACGGGCAGCCGTTGGTGGTCACCGGTGTGCCTTGGATGAATGGCGGTAACCAGCCCGTGGTTTACGTGGTCACGATGAACGGCACCATTTATGCGTTTAACGGGAGTCCCACGGCTCCCAGCGGCTCTCCGGGCTCCTGCACTCTGCTGAACTCGCCGAACGGGACATCCCTGCTAAACAGCGGAAGCGCGGCGACCTGCGACCAAGTGGGAGGGAAGGGCTGTCTGACAATCGCCCCCAGCGTCGGCGTGTTGGGTACTCCCGTGATTAGCGTCACGAGCAACAGCGGCACCAACACAGGGACTATCTATTTGGTGACCGAGTCTGTAACGAGCGGGATCTACTCTCACTATCTTTGGGCGCTGGACATAACAACGCTCTCCACCACAAGCGCAACGATGAAGACAATAGATCCTGGAAACACCTTATCTGGCAACTGCTCCGCTGACGCTAATTTTTCCAAGAATCACATTCAGCGGCCTGCGCTTCTTCTTGGAGGCGATGGATACCTGTACATTGCATTCTCAATGATGGACGGACACAAGAAACCTTATCCGTACGGCGCGGTCTTCGCATACGACACAACATCCCTGAGCACTAAGCCATTGTGCCTTGCCCTAGCCGTAAGCTCAACCCAGCTGAACGACGGGGCAGGCGTCTGGGGAGGCGGCGGGGGGCCGCTCTATGCCCAGGACCCAAACCATGGCGCTTGGCATGTCTTTTTCAACACGGGCAACGGAGGTTTCGACGGCCAGAGCCTCTGGGGGGACACCTTTGTCAGGATGTCCAGCGCCAGCACACACTCGTTGTCGGTCGACACAACGTCTTACACTCCCGGCGATCAGTACTGGCGATCCCACAGCGTCCTGGATGGGTACACGGGTTGCAGCGCAGATGGCGATGTCGATCTTGGCTCAGGCAGTCCCATGTTAATCCCAGACAACGAGAACTCAGATCACAAATATTTGGCGGTCAGCGGCGACAAGGAGGGCGGCCTCTGGTTCATGGACTGGACCAGCCCCGGAGGGTACACCGGCACATCCGCATGCAACAGCACGTCCAGCACCGACCTGAACGTGCAAACATTCCCGATCAGCAGCGCGTTTCGCAGTGGCCCACTGATTCACCATACTCCAGCGTTCTGGGAGAGCTGTTGCGCGTCACCAAATGCAAATTATCTCTTCGTGGGCGCATCATCGCAGGGGCAGGGAACAGGATACCTCTATCGATATCAGCTTTGCGGAAGCGGCAAGCCGATCAACTCCAATTCGCCGTGTACGCAGACACCAGCGACAGCACAGAACTCCACAGGGGCGATTGAATTTCCTTGGGGAGCGACGCCATCCGTCACGGCGGCAACCGATTCCGCGAGCGACGCTATTGTCTGGGCAATTTGGGCAGACGGCACCGACCTGCCGGCTAGCACCGGGTTCACATGGCAGAACGGCTTCCCGCACCCTCCTATGTTCAACGCAGCGCAAACCTCTGGGCGATTGAAGCCACGAACAGCACCAACCCCTCGGAGTGCAAAACCGGCAACACTGAACCCGGAACCTACTACCTGGATATTGCGCTGCACGCCTACGATGCGACCCACATAAGCAACACCACTCCACTTTATAACGGTCGAGGCCACAACAGCAGCCCCCACACCGGGTATCCCATAAAGTTCACAACACCCACGGTATTTAATGGAAAAGTGTTCGCTGGCGCACGCAACGAAACCAATACAGGCGGCATCGTGGATGTTTGGGGCCTATGCAGCGAAACCCCAAGCCAAATGTGTTTGGAATAGAGGAGCTATCTGTGATGAAGATTCAATTCTGTTTACTTGCGTTGCTGCTAGTTTCATTCTCGCCCCGACAGGCCGAGGGGCAGTCGCACGCGGCGGCTGTAAACTCGGTCTCCGCTCTATCCGGGGCAGCCTGCTCACCTGCCCCCTGTGTTTTGCCACCTGCGCTCGCCTCGGAGGGGACCGGCGCTGACATTTTCGCTCCGGTTGCCGCAAACCCGAAAAGTCCAAGGCAGGTGATCGTGGGGAGCGACGACGGCAACTGCGGGCAGTTCACTCAGGTTGGCTTTCATGTATCGAGCAACGCCGGTTCCAGTTGGAGCACCACCTGCCTCGCGGCCTTCAGCGAATTCGGACGGGGATGGGATCCTCTCGATCTTCCCCTTGTGGGCTACGATCTGAAAGGCTCGGCCTACATTGCAGGGTATTATCAGGATAGCGATGGCAAGGGGTTTTCGCTGATCGGCATCGAGAAATCAACTGACGGCATCACTTGGAGCACGCCGATTGCCGCCGTGGGCAACGGCGGGTCAGCGATTTTTGATGCCTCGCTTTCGGTCGATCAATCCTCCAGCAGCCCCTATGCCAACAGTGTCTATGTTTCCGGAGTGGACCTCAACGCGAATCAGATTCTGGTTTCGCGCTCCCGCGACGGCGGAAACACCTGGACTCAGGCGCTGGTGGCGATGAACCCTAACTCCGCCGATTACGACCCCAGCATGGCCGTGGGCAAAGACGGAACTGTCTATATGGCCTGGATGCACTGCCCTCAGGCTAGCTTTGGCGTCTATTGCGCGAACAGTGTGGAGAACGTGGCGTTCTCCAAGTCGAGCGATGGGGGCGTTACGTGGTCAACGCCAAAGATAATCGCGAAAGTGCTCGAAATACCCAATACTTGCATGTGCTTCCCCTTTGGAGAACTGCCGAATACCACAGTCTACGGCGTGCCGAATACACCGGCGCTGGGCATAGACAACAGCAAGGGACCATACTCGGGGCGCTTGTACGCGACCATGTTCGCGTGGACAGGCACCTATATGCGGGTACAAGTGATTCATTCTTCTGACGGCGGCAACACCTGGTCGAAACCGGTGCCATTGGCCCCACCCAGCGATACTCACGACCAGTTCTTTCCCTGGCTTTCGGTAAGCCCGACTGGACTCGTCGGAGTAAGCTGGCTTGATCGCCGCAACGATCCAGCGAACATCAGCTATCAAGCCTACGCTGCAATTTCCTTTGATGGCGGCGTAACCTTCCAGCCCAACGCGCAGCTGACTTCGGCATTTTCGAATCCCGACAATAACGGCTCCGACCACTCGCTGGGCCACTACGCTGGCAACACCTGGGACGGCCCCAACTACTTCATCGCCGCTTGGATGGACACCAGCAACGGCGTCAGCAGCCAGGACTACATCGGCGGCATCCGCCTGCACTGAGCCAGACGCCGCGAGGAGGAGGGGGTTATGGCGATGTTTCGTACACCGGCAACCACGCTCCTCGTCTTCACGGCGGCGTTCTTGCTTGTCGGACGTGCGAGTGCACAGACACGCAATCCGGTCCGTGGTGAACCAATCACCTGCTCCCCGGCTCCTTGCGTACTGCCACCAACCCAAGCTTCGGAAGGCGGAGCGCTGGTGAACACCTCGCCGATCGTGGGGAACCCGCTGAATCCGAAGCAACTGCTGTTGGGAAGTAACGATTGGAACTGCCCCGCGCCGCCCGCATTGGGCTTCTTTTTGTCCAGTGACGGGGGTTCGAACTGGAGCCGCATCTGTATGGCCGCTGTCCTTACACGTTTGTATGTATTTCTGCCGACGATCGAACCCGTGGTGGGCTACGACCGCAGCGGGACGGCATACATCGCCGGACTCTACTTTGACAACGAGGGTGCCGGCATTGGCTTTGTGGGTTTGGAGAAGTCGAGCGACGGGATTCACTGGAGTGCACCGGCCGTGGCGCTCGGCATAGAGAATACCTTCGCGGATACTCCGTGGCTGGTCGTGGATACGAATCTGGGGAGCCCCTACTTAGATAGCATTTACGTTTCGGCGGTGATGATTGGGCCACCCGGTGTTCAGTCGGAAAATCAGGTGGTGGTCTCGCACTCTAACGACGGCGGCACAACCTGGGATAAAGTGCCGGTGGCGCCAGTGCAAAGGGCGCCGGCGGGCGACCGATACACTAACATGACCGTGGGCAAGGACGGAGCTGTATATCTGACTTGGATGTACTGCGACTCTGGCCCCTTCTACTTCTGTACTAACAACAAGGGCAACATGGTTTTCTCCAAGTCAAGCGACGGCGGCAACACCTGGTCAGCTCCGACGCTGATGAACACGATCGTGCTTGGCCCGGGCCTTCCCAACAGCCACGTGGGTGTAACCGATTACCCGGTGATCGGTGTGGATAACAGCAGTGGGCCGTATGCTGGAAACCTCTACGTCGTCATGTACACGTGGACCGGGACCTATATGCAGGTTCAAGTCATCCGCTCTACCGACAAAGGCATAACTTGGTCCAAGCCAGTTCCGGTTGCTCCCGCGAGCGTTACTCACGATCAGTTCTTCCCCTGGCTTTCGGTGAGCAGCACAGGCCTGGTGGGGGTCAGTTGGCTCGACCGCCGCAACGATCCTGCAAATATCGATTACCAGGCATTCGCTGCCATCTCTACCGACGGCGGCCAGAGCTTTCAGCCCAACGTGCAACTGACGACGGCATTCTCCAACCCAAACGTGAACGGGTATCCGAATAACGAATGGATGGGCGATTACACTGGCAACACTTGGGTCGGCCCGGACTTCATCGCCGCCTGGATGGACAGCAGCAACGGCGTCGATATGCAAGACGTAGTCGGCGGCATCCGCTTACACTAAGCTAGGCGCTGCGAGGAGGAGGGGGTTATGGCGATGTTTCGTACACCGGCAACCACGCTCCTCGTCTTCACGGCGGCGTTCTTGCTTGTCGGAAGCGCGAGTGCGCAGACACGCAACCCGGTCCGTCGCGATCCGATCTCCTGCTCGCCAGCCCCGTGCGTTTTGCCCCCGGCGCTAGCCTCCGAGGGCGCTGGCGCTAACATTTACGCTCCCATCGCCGTGAATCCGAAGAATTCGAAGCAACTGATTGTGGGAAGCTTGGACAGCGAGTGTGGCCGTTTCACTCTGGTTGGCTTTCACGTTTCGGTCGACGCAGGTTCCAGCTGGAGCACCACGTGTCTGACAACGTTCAGTGAGTTCGGGGAAACATGGACACCCCTAGATCGCCCCCTCGTGGGCTTCGACTTGAAGGGTACGGCATATATCGCAGGGTATTACGAGGATATAGATATTTTCCAGTACTCGCTCATGGGTATCGAGACGTCAAGCGACGGCGTTACCTGGAGCACACCGACAGCAACAGTGGGCAACGACAGCACGCAGATCTTTTTTGCCTCGCTTGCGGTTGACCGGACCGCCAGCAGCCCCTACGTCAACAGTGTCTACCTCCTCGGCATCAATGTGATCGCCGCGCCCCAGGTCTTAGTTTCGCGCTCCCGCGACGGCGGAAAGACCTGGAACACCGCCCAAGTGGTCGCGGCCCCCGATAACGCATGGGAATATTACCCCAGCCTCACCATCGGCAGGGACGGCACTCTCTACGCCACGTGGATGCACTGCCTCCAGTTCGGGGAGCATTTGTGCACCAGCGACATCGGGTACATGGTGTTCTCGAAGTCGAGCGACGGCGGCGTCACCTGGTCGCATCCCAAGCTGGTCAGGAGCGTTCACGAAGTGCCAAACAGCTGCGGGTGCTACCCCTTCGGAACAATACCAAACACTACCGTATACCCGTCCAACACGCCCGCGCTGGGCGTAGACAACAGTAGTGGACCATACTCCGGACGTCTGTACGCCACGTTGTTCGAGTGGACGGGGACCTACATGCGGGTGGGGGTGATTCATTCGTCGGATGGCGGCAACACCTGGTCGAAGCCAGTGCCGGTGGCTCCGGCGAGCGAGACCCACGACCAGTTCTTTCCCTGGATTTCGGTGAGCCCGGCCGGGTTGGTGGGCGTGAGCTGGTTTGACCGCCGCAACGATCCGGCGAATATCGACTATCAGGCCTACGCCGCAATTTCCTCCGACGGCGGCGAAAGCTTTCGGACTAATATGCAGTTGACGACTGCATTTTCGAATCCTGACAACAACGGCTACGACAACTTCCTGGGCCAGTATGCCGGCAACACCTGGGACGGCCCCAACTACTTCATCGCTGCCTGGATGGACACCAGCAACGGCATCAGCAGCCAGGACTACATCGGCGGCATTCGGTTGAAGTGAGGAGCCGTCTGTCATGAAAATTCGGTTTTGCTTCATAGCTATCCTTCTTTGCTTGCCGCTCTGGCAGGCAGCCGGTCAGTCTCGCTTTTCGGATGGGCAGGCCTCCGCTCAACGCCCATCCCCCTATCAACCTTCGCTGACCTGGCTGGTGGCCCAGGTTGCCTGATTTTCTGATCGGTGCCCCAGGTTCGCGCCCCGCATTCTCAATTATCTTTTCACGATCCCTGGTTTTGGGGCGCTAACCTGGGCCACTTTACGGCCATATCGATCCGGTGTAAGTTCCTCTTATGCCCAGCGGTCTGCGGCGTTTTCAGGAGTCCGGGCAATCTCATTTCGTAACTTTCAGTTGTGACCGTCGTCAGCCCTATTTCGCAACACCTGAGCTATTCGACTTGTTGGCCCTCCGTTTGGAGGGCATGCGCCGTCGCTTTGCGATGTATGTTTATGGATATGTCGTCATGCCCGAGCACGTTCACTTACTGCTGAGTGAGCCGCCCCGAGCCACGCTGGCCGAGGCCATTCACTTCTTGAAACTGTCCTTCTCCAAACGAGCCGGAGCCAGGCTCGAAAAGCCGGGTACGTTCTGGCAGAAGCGTTACTACGATGGCAACGTGAGGGACCACCGCGAGTTTGCCATCAAACTCCGGTACATGCACCGGAATCCGGTACGGCGCGGTTTAGTCATGCGGCCGGAGGAATGGAAGTGGAGCAGCTATCGCCACTACGCACTGCGTGAAAGCGGGCCGGTGGAGGTCGAATCGCAATGGATGGCTAGCGATCGTGAAGCGCAGGATGGACAGACAAAGCGGATATTCCTCCGCCCAGGTTAGCGCCCCGAAAGCGAGGGCGCTGGGGCTTGGTGGCTTGGCACTGGGGGCGCGAACCTGGGGCACCGATCGGGCCCCGAAAACCGTGGGCGTTGGAGCTGGAGACTTGGCACTGGGGGCGCGAACCTGGGGCACCGATCAAGCAATATCTGGGGCACCTGCCCGGCGTGAATCTACTCGAGCAATGAGTCGGGGTAGCGCGGTCAGGTTGCACATGGGCGGCGCTACCCCGAAAGAGCTGATCTGAGGTGCGATTACTGCTTGGGGGCGGCGTCGTCTTTCTTCATCGTGTCTTTCTTCATGCCGTCTTTGTTGGTGCTGGTCTTCTTTACTTTGGCGGACTTCTTGCTGTCTTTCGCCATGCTGTCTTTCTTCATGGTGTCGGACTTCATGTTGTCTTTCTTCATGTTGTCTTTGCTCGCGTCAGAACCGGTCTGGGCGAACGCGACGAGGGAAACGGCCAGGAAAGACATGGCCATCAATCTGGCAATCAGCTTCTTCATACAGCCTCCTAAAGGTTGAGTTGGAATTCGAACTGCGCCCACACTACTGCGGCTGCGCATGGGATTTACCGATGGCTCAGAAGTTACAGCGAAGCGGGGAAAACTGCAACTATTTCTGTGTATAAGAATGATGCGGGTGGGGACGGCAATCGGGGGAAAGGCTGTGCTTTCCGCAGGATGAAGCGTTCTTGCCGAATTGGCACTAACTATTTGTGGACAAAGATCGCCAGTGAGCGAGAGTCGGACTCTCGGCGGCTAAAGCCGAATTCAAATAATGTATTCACCGCAGCGGTGAACCGCTGCGCCACCCAAATTCAAGTGCAACCCCTAGGATGGTGGTATGGCTGAAGGCATCCCCTGATACGAATCGGCTAGCCTGAATACGAGGGCGGGACCGCCCTCGCGACAGCCAGCGAGACGCTGGCGCTAGAGTTGACGGCCCCGGTCGTACATGTCTGAGTGTCATCTACTTTTGATGGTTTTCTCTCATTAGACTGTAATCTCACAACCGCGAGCCGTCCCCAACGGCTCCGAAGTCCGTATTGTGCAGTGGGCTTTTACAGCGTTCCCCTGAATCCACTACCACAAAAGCCAGCATTCTGGGCGGCGATGGCGGCATAGCAAGTTGAAGAATGTAATCAAGAAGCAGTTGCTGAGCCTGGCGGTTGCAGCCGGTTGGTTGCTGACGCCCCTGCGCGCGTCTAATTTGCCTTCTCCGACGTTGTCTGTTCCCGATCACGCCCGCTATGTTTTCGAAAAGGTAGGAGAAGACCTGGGGCTGGGGACGATCACGCCGGTGTGCTTATTCCAGGACCATCAGGGCTTTATATGGATTGCGAGCATGAGCGGCCTGTTGCGTTATGACGGGACGCGGGTGGTGAAGTTTGGTTCCGAGCAGGGGATCTCAAGGGCGATCATCGAGGAAATCACAGAAGGCGCGGACGGCCGAATCTGGGTGGTGAGCCGGGACGGGCTGGCGCTGCAAAACGGCATGCGATTTGTTCCGGTGGCACTGCCGGCTGGGATTCATTCAGTGGCCACCTATCAACCCATCGTGGTGAAGCCGGAGGGCATCTACCTGGCGAGTGACAGCGGGCTATGGATATTCACCGCCACGGGGGCCTCTTCGGTGACGGTGAAACAGCAGGTCTTTCCGGGGCGGGAAGTCGGACTGGTGCAGGACGGGAATGACGGCAGAGTCTGGTTTACGTTGGGCAATCGCGTGGGGTGGCTGGACCACGCTATCCGACCGCATTTTCTGGCGGCACAAAAGGATGTTCCCAAGGAGCCGATGATTGCGCTGCTGCAGGACGGGAAGCGGCGGGTGTGGTTGCGGACCTCGCGGCACTTGCTGCGGCTTGACCCGGGAGCCGAGCAGTTTGTGGTGGATGCTCCCGAATTGCCTCCGGCGAATGACGTGGGTGTGCCGGCGATCGATGGGCACGGGCGGCTGATGGTTCCCACGATTTCCGGTTTGTTTTTGCATTATGACGACCATTGGGATGTGATCGACAAGCGCAGGGGCACGGCGGCAAACGCGATGTTTTCCGCGATACAGGACCGCGAGGGTACGTACTGGCTGGGACTGGGAGGCAATGGAATCGAGCGCTGGCAGGGTGAGGGACGCTGGTCGGGCTGGACGGATGCGGAAGGATTGCCGGACAACGTGGTGTGGGCGGAAGCGCGTGACTACAAGCAGCGGCTGTGGGTGGGGACCAATGATGGAGTGGCGATGTGGGATGCAGACCAGCATCGCTTTCGGGTGTGGAGGCAGGCGGATGGTTTGAACGGATCGATGGCGCGAACGCTGGCGGTGGCCGCGGACGGATCGGTATGGGTGCTGTGCCATCCGGGCGGTCTTACGCGGTTCGATCCTCGCACTCTACAACCGGATAAAGTGGCTACGCCGTGGCCGGATATCACGTGGATCGGCTCGGGGCCGGATGCGCGGCTTTGGATTTCGGGGCCACATTTCCTGCAAGCGCTGGAGAACTCGGCTCCTCCTTTTGTTTTTAGAGACGCTGGCGCGCCACGCGAAATCTTGGATGGGGTCAGCAATTTTGCCATGGCCACCGGAGGAGTGGTTTGGATCAGCGGACACAACGGCCTGGGGAGATACGATGGCAAATCGTGGGCACTTTATACACGCAGGGACGGATTGCTGTCCGATCGTGTGCTCGGGGTCGCACCGGTGGACGGAAATGAGGTTTGGATCCACTATGCGGACGCCCCTGGAGTGACCCGGTTTCGATTCGACAAACAGAAGAGCGAGGCCGAACATTTCAGCCAGCAGGATGGTTTGTTGGCGAACGAGGTCTTTATGCTGGGCCGGGACCGCGACGGCAGGATTTGGGCAGGGGGCTCGCAGGGAGTAACGCGGATCACTTGGGGGCACAACACGCAACGTTATCGTCACGACGATGGCCTGATCTGGGATGACCAGAGCGAAGGTGGATTTTACGCGGAGCAGGACGGCACGATTCTGTTCGGCACCAGCGGCGGCCTGGCGCGTTACGATCCGCATGCAGAGAAGGCCTTCGCGGCACCGGCGTTCAACGTGGTGATTACGTCCGCGCAACTGGGAGGACAGGAACGCCTGGGGGACGGCAACCCGGAAGCGACTCACAAGGAGAACACGCTGCGGGCGCAGTTTTCGGTCTTGTCATATCGAGACCCAACGAGTCTGCGCTGCCGGTCGAGATTGGCGGGCCTGGAAAACGAATTCACGGAGACTCCCGCGCGTGAGGTTCGCTATGCCTCGCTGGCGCCGGGAAGCTACACGCTGGAGATTTCCTGCGAGACGGGGAGCGGGATCAAAAGCCTGCCCGCGAGTTTTTCGTTCGCGGTGTTGCCGGCATGGTGGCAGTCATGGTGGTCGCGTTCTTTGGGGGTGATTGGCCTTGTCTTTACGCTGTATGGGGTTCTTCGCTTTCGAACCTATTCACTGGAGAAGGACCGGCAGTGTCTGGAGCAGGCCGTGGCCGAGCGCAGCGCGGAGCTGGAGCGGCTGAATCAGGAACTGCGAGAGGCGTCACTTACCGATCCGTTGACGGGGACGCGGAACCGGCGGTTCTTCCAGGTCACGATTGAAGGGGACACGCGGCAGGCGATCCGATCGTATCTAACGGACAAGGCGGGGGGACGGAATCGGGATTTGATTTTCTATATTGTGGACGCGGATCTGTTTAAAGAGGTGAACGATGTTTATGGGCACGCCGCGGGGGACGAGATGCTGGCGGAGATGACGCGGCGGATTCAGTCGGCGATTCGCATGTCGGATGTGCTGGTGCGCTGGGGCGGGGAGGAGTTTCTGGTGGTGTCGCGTTACACCGAGCGGAGCGAAGCTACGACACTGGCGTCGCGGATACTTCACATGGTGGGGAACGAACCATTCCAATTGAAGCACGCGGGGGTGTCGCTGCGAAGGACGTGCTCGGTGGGGTGGGCGGCGTTTCCGTGGTTTTGTGGCGCGCCGGACGCGGTGGACTATGAGGCGGTGGTTGAACTGGCGGACCAGGCGCTCTATGCCGCCAAGCAGTTGGGCCGGAATCGTGCGGTGGGCATGCTGCCGCGGGATGCGGATCTTGGCGACGGCATGACGAAACCCTCACCTGAGCAGCTGCGAGCAACGCAGATCACGACGCTGGGGCCGGAAGTGGCAAGAGCTGCGGCGGCGGGAGACTGATCGGCGCGGAGGCTGGGATCGGTTTATAAGGTTTCGACTAGCTTTTGCAGTTCACGGGCAATTTCCTGGGGATCGGCTGATGATGGTTGCATGGGTGCGCCCAGCTTGATGCGCACTTCGCCCGGCCGGGCGAATTTTCTTCCTGCGTGTTTGACCTCGAATAATCCATCAATGCGTACGGGAATTATGGGGATGCTGAGATTGTTGGCGAGCAGGCCGACGCCGGCGCGGAAGGGGCGCAGTTTGCCGTCGGTGGTGTGATGGCCTTCGGGAAATACCAGGATGCTGTAGCCGCGGTCGACACATTCTCCGGCGTGGGCGAAGCTCTGGCGGAAGCCGGCCTCGCGGGGGAGGGGAAATAAATTGAGCAGACCGACGCCTGAAGTCCATTTGATGCGGTCGTAGGTGCGGGCGGCGAGGTTGCGAGTGACGGATGGAGTGCGCAGGATTTCGAGGGCTTCGCCTCCGGTGGCTACGGCGAGCTTGTGGCGGATGCGTGCGGGCAAGGCGGTCAGCACGAAGCCGGGATCGACGTCGTCGATGTGATTGCAGATTACGAGCACTGGCCCGCGAACTCCGCGGAGGTTTTCGCGGCCTTCGATGTGCGGCCATCCCAGTAAGAACACGGCGGGACGCAGCAGGAGATAGTGGACCAGGAGGCGAATCCAAGTCACGGGCCAGCGCAGTGCCCAGCGCGGGTAGTGAAACTGGGTGCGGGGAGCGGCTTCGCCTTGCAACATGCGTTGCAAGTCGCCGACAGTTTTCAGCGCGGCGAAGCGGGTCTCGCTGAGATCGGATTGATAGCGGTCTTCGAGGGCACTGAGGAGTTCCACACGATCGAGAGAGCTGAGGTTCAGGTCGGATTCGAGATTGGCGTTGGCTGAAAGGTTCGCGGGAGTTCGGCCGGTGATGCGGCTGATTAGTTCGGCGAGTGAAGACGTGTTCTGGCCCGGTGCTTGAGCTTGGACGGCTTGTTGCACCAGATTTCTGCGAGGCTTTTGAGTGGAGGTGCGGGGGAAGTCGTCTTCGGGCCAGAGGAACCACGAGCGCATGCGCTGGTACTCGGCGAGGGATTGGTTGGCGGCTGCGACGATGGCTGCGGGGTTGTTTTCTCCGGGCTTCAGGAGTAGTACAGCGCAGGGTTCGGCGTTTCCGTCGCGGGGCGATGCGACTACGAGGGCGTCTTTCACTTGGGGTTGGCGGCGGAGGGCGGCTTCTAGGTCTTCGGGATAGATGTTCATGCCGGCGGGGGTGACGATGACTTCTTTTTTCCGGCCTTTGAAGTAGAGGTTGCCGGTGGCGTCGAGTTCGCCGACGTCGCCAGTGCGGTACCATCCGTCGGCGTCGCCTAGATGGGCGCCGTTCCAATAGTTGGCGGCGACTCCTCCGCCGCGCACCAGGATTTCGCCGTCTTCGGCGAGTTTGACCTCGCGGCCTTCGAGCACCTTTCCGATGGAGCCTTTTCCCAGGCGGAACGGGTGGTTGACGCTGATGAGAGACGTGGTTTCAGTGAGGCCATAGCCCTGAATCACGGCGTAGCCGAGGCGGTCCCAAAATTCTTCGGTGGCGCGGTCTAGCGCTGCGCCGCCGGAGATGAAAGCCCAGAATTTCCAGCCGAACTGGCGGCGGATGCGGCGAAAGATCCACCAGCGGTGAAGGAAGTGTTTGGTTTTGGATGTGTGAAAGGCTGCTTGAAAGGGTTCGAGACGGTTGTCGTTGGACAGGTCGCGCTCGATCTTTTCTTTTAGCGATTGCAGCACGCGAGGGACGGTGACTAGGACGGAAACGCGTTCGCGGCGGATGGTGCGGATTATGTCAGAGGGTTTGAGGGTTTCCTGAAAGACGACGGTGCCTCCTAATAAAGGAGGAAGGAACATTCCGAGAAATTGTCCGAAGACGTGGCTCAGCGGCAGCAGGTTCAGAAAGCGGATGGGATGGACGAAGCGTTCGTATTTGAGGTAGTTGCGGATTTCGGCTTCGAGGGGCGCGAGGTTGGCCAGGACGTTGCCGTGGGAGATGACGACGCCTTTGGGGTCGGCGGTGGTGCCGGAGGTGAAGACGATTTCCAGAGTGTCGGAGGGGGCGAGTTCGGTTGATGCGTACGGGGAAGATGACCGCGGGGCCAGGATTTCGGACAAGTCTTCCAGCGCGAGGGTTGGAATCGAATCGTGTTCGTGAGCATGGGAAGCAACTAGCAGCCTGGCTTGGACCTGCTGGTGGACGCGTAGGAAGAAGTCGGGGGTGGCGATGTCGTCGAGGGGGACGACGACGGCTCCGCGCAGAGCGCATCCCCAGAATGCCGCGACCCATTCGGCGGAATTTTGGCCCCAGAGGAAGACACGGTCGCCTTTGCCGATGCCGCGGGCTTCGAGTTCGCGGGCGAAACGGAAGGCGGTTTCGGCGACTTGCTGGTAGGAACGGCGCTGGGTGCGGTATCCATGAGGCTGGATGTAGGCAGTCTCTTGCGCTCGGCTGAGAAAGTGGGGCAGGTAGCCGGTCAGCGCGCGGAGAGGCATGCCAGAAAGGTTAGCGCATTTGGAGGGCGGGCGGAGATGGGCGGCGAGTTGTTGTTCTTTCTAGAACTTGTCCACTGCGTTCCCACCCTGCTCTGCGGTCCAGATATAGGCCCCGTCGAAGGCAATCCCCTCGCTTTGCAACCGACGGTACCCCACACGGGAGCCGTCAACGGCCCGCAGCACGAAGATGTAGAGATCGCCCGACACCCAGATGTAGGTCCCATCGAAAGCAATCCCATACGGTCCGTCGGGGGTCGAAAACGTGCCCAGCACCATGCCATCACTGGCTCGCAGCCTGCTAACGGTCCCGTCGCCACGGTTGGCCACCCACATGCTGCTTCCATCAAAAGCGATGCCTAGCGGTGAAGCGCCTACCGTGAATGTCCCCAAAACAGTCCCATCCGAGGCTCGCAGCTTCGTAACCGTGCCGGACAGATAGTTTGTGACCCAAACATTGGCGCCATCAAAAGCCGATGCGATGGGAGAGCTGCCTACCGTGAACGTCCCAAGGGTTTTCCCGTCAAAGGCTCGTAACTTGCTCACCGTGTTGTCGGGGCCGTTAGGTACCCAGGTGTCTGCCCCGTCAAACGTCATCCAGGAAGGGCCCCTCCCTACCGAGAAAGTACCCAGAATTGTCCCGTCGCTAGCTCGCAACTTAGTGACTGTGCTGTCAGCCTGGTTGGAAGACCAGATGTTAGCCCCGTCGAGAGTCACGCCGTAGGGCGCGCCTCCTACCTTGAAGGTACCCAGCACCTCTCCGTCGTTGGCTCTCACCTTGGTAACCGTGTTATCACCGTTGTTCGCCGTCCAGATGTTGGCTCCATCGAAGCACACCCCATATGGCTGGCTACCGACCCTTACAAAAGTTGACGTGTCGGCCAAGTACCAGTGCAGCAGCGCAATCTTCAGCGGATTAAGCCGCGCCCCTGCGTCCAGGATGGGAGGTTGCGTCTGCAACTGCGGCCCAGCGTGTGCCGATTGATTGATCGGCTTCTGCGCATGGATCGGCAGCAAGTTCGCCGTCGCCAGAGCTACGACTATCAGGGACACGCCAATCGCGATTCGAGTCTTCATGTCTTTCTACTCCTCAGGGGCAGCCCCGTTGTTCTAGAGCTTTCCGACCGCATTGAACTTGAGCAGGGAGACCCAGACATTCGTACCATCGAAAGCTATCCCTATGCTGGCCGCCGCTGATCTAAACACGCCAATTTGAGTACCATCGCTGGCTCGAAGCTCGACGACATTGTTTGCCCCCGTTACCCAGATGTGCTCCCCGTCAAAGGCAATTCCGTAGGGTGCCGTGGTTACGTTGAACGTACCCAAAAGAGTACCGTCGCTAGCCCGCAGTTTGCTGACTGTCCCGCTGGTGCCGTTGGTCACCCAGACGCTATCACCGTCGAAAGCAATGCCCAAGGGAGTCAGGCCTACCGGAAACGTACCCAACACCGTGCCGTCGCTCGCCCGGAGCTTCGTCACGGTTCCGGTCCCGATGCCTCCGCCGTCGACAACCCAGACGTTTGCCCCGTCGAACGCGGCCGCAATCGGGTTGACGCCCGCGTTGAAGTTACCCATATTCTTGCCGTCATCCGCCCGCAGCTTGGTGACCAGGCTGCTGCCGTTGGGCACCCAAATGTTTGCCCCGTCAAAAGCCATCCACCCCGGCGGACTAGACGGCACCGGGAACGTGCCGAGGAGCTTGCCGTCGCTGGCCCGCAGTTTGCTCACGTTACCGCTGTCCAAGTTCGAGACCCAAACGTTGGCACCGTCGAAAGTCACACCGTACGGTTCGAATCCACCTGCCGGAAATGTCCCTAGCACGGCCCCATCGCTGGCCTGCACCTTGCTTACCGTGTTGTCGGCAAAGTTTGCGGCCCAAATATTTGCGCCGTCGAAGGCGAGGCCATAGGGCTGCTGGCCGACTGCGAATTGTGTCGGCACCCTATTGGCCGCATACCACTTCAGCAGCGCCACCTTCAGCGGGTTCGACAGCGGCGGCGCGCCGTTTCCGGTTAGCTGCGTCGTAGCACCAGCGGCTTGCTGCGCATGGCTCACGAACAAGTTCGCCATCGCGAGAACTACGACGATCAGTGACACGCCGATCGTGATTCGAGTTTTCATGTCTTTCTAATCCCCTGGGCGGTCCCCGTTGTTCTAGAGCTTTCCGACCGCATTGAACTTGAGCAGGGAGACCCAGACATTCGCACCATCGAAAGCTACCCCAATGCTGGCCGCCGCTGATCTAAACACGCCGATTTGCGTACCGTCGCTGGCCCGAAGCTCGACGATGCTTGTTCCCCCGGTTACCCAAATATTTTCCCCGTCAAAAGCAATCCCATAGGGACCCGACGTTGATACGTTGAATGTGCCCAAAAGAGTGCCGTCGCTAGCCCGCAGCTTACTTACCGTTCCGTCGTTGCGATTTGCCACCCAGATGCTTGCTCCATCAAAAGCTATGCCCGTCGGTCTCGAACCCACGGGGAAGGTCCCCAGGGTATTGCCGCTGCTGGCCTGGAGCTTAGTTACGGTCCCGTCACCGGTGTTGGTGATCCAGATGTTCGGCCCGTCGCACGCCGCGGCGAGCGGCGCGTACCCCACGGTAAATGTCCCCAAGGTTTTGCCATCGCTGGCTCGAATCTTCGCAAGCAGGTTATTCCCGTAGGGAACCCAAAGATCGGCACCGTCAAACGTCATCCACCCCGGATTGGCGCCCACGGTAAAGGTGCCGAGGAGCTTGCCGTCGCTGGCCCGCAGTTTGCTCACGTTACCGCTGTCCCAGTTCGAGACCCAAACGTTGGCACCATCGAAGGTAACCCCATAAGGCTCGAATCCCCCTGCCGGAAATGTTCCCAGCACGGTCCCATCGCTGGCCTGCACCTTGCTTACCGTGTTGTCGGCAAGGTTTGCGGCCCAAATGTTTGCGCCATCGAAGGCTAGGCCATAGGGCTGCTGGCCGACTGCGAACTGTGTCGGCACCCTGTTGGCCGCATACCACTTCAGCAGCGCCACTTTCAGTGGGTTCGACAAGGGCGGCGCGCCGTTCCCGGTTAGCTGCTGCGCGGGCGCGCCTGTGGCTTGCTGCGCATGGCTTACGAACAAGTTCGCCATCGCCAGAGCTACTACGATCAGCGAGACGCAAATGACAATTCGAATCTTCATATGTTTTTCGATGGCAGCCGGCGACCTTCGCACCTCAGTGGCAGGGTGCGCTGGTCAAGCCGAACACATCCAACTCGCCTCGCGTATTCGTCGAATCGGTCGGATCCATGGTGCCCAGGTAAACCATTCCATTGGCGCTGGTCGTTGTAACGAACTTGGTTGCGTTCCCTGGCGTGTCCCGGGCCGGACATTGAGTGCTATCCCACAACTCAGGGACGGTGTTGGGAGGGGTTACATGCTCGGCGTCCATGGCGTAGAGCACCGCTGGGGCCGGGCCGTTCTTCGACGGAGGCCACCCGTTTCCGCTTTGCACCCAAAGAATCGCCGTCCCCGTCGTATTTCCGGAAGAGGAAATCGAGGGGGATGAGAAACCAAGTTTCACGCTCGATGTGTCCGTGCCCGTGGTACAGATTGGACCCGGATTGCAGGTGGGGCTCAGTTGATATCGAGTAAGAGGCGAGACCAAGGGAGTCAAGTAAAGGTGCAGGTTCCAGTAGGCCGCCGTCGTAAAGTATTGCCGAGTTGCACCCTGAAAATATTCCTGGTTGTGGTTGGTGCCGGTGGCAGGGCAAGTATGGTTCGTGGGAGGAGTAAAGCCTCCGGGACTGGCGCGGTCCATCACAGACACAGTGCCTGACTTCGAGGCTGTGACCGCGTAATACCTGGAGCTGAGGTTGGGAGTCAACAAGACCCCGCCCGAACCAAAGTCCCCGTCGAATGGATTCAGGCAGGCCTGATTGAAAGGCGTGAAATAGCCGTTGGGCACGGTAGTCAGCGAAGTCGTCAATTTGACAAAGCTGTCTCCATAGTCGAGGCCGCCGTTATTGACATCGAATGTCCCGTCGCCGGTGTTGACGTAGAGAAAGGTCTGTCCGTTGGGCGAATCGATGCCGGCGGCTATCCCGCTACCACTCTGCCAGATTCCTCCGCCCTCGCCATTCGGTGTGCTGCTCCAGGTTGTCGGCGCCTTCGAAAGGTCCTCTGCATCGTAACGGAACAGCCAACCTTGCGGTGTACTGACGCCGGGTTTTCCAAATCCGTCAATACCAGAAAGGCCGAGGTAGGCGCCGCTGTCGCCGTTTGGCATGACCCCGGGCAACAGGAGGAGCCCTGGCCGCTGGATGTGGGCCTTCGGGTTAAAGGTTGCGCTGAGGTAGGTCCCGGAGATCAGGGCCGGACCTTTAAATTTCTCCTGCAGGGTGGAGAGATCCAGAGCGTGCAATCGATGGATGAAACAAGTATTCGCATGGTTGGCCTGGCACGAACCAGTAGTGGATTCAGTTTCGGTAGTGACATAAATGGTGCTGGTGCTGAGATCGATGACCGGAGTCGCCAGCGCGCCGATCAAAGGAATGATCACCCCACAGCGCCCGGTCAGGTCGGCGCACGGCGTGGCCTGTTCATCCAAAGGAACCAGCGATACGTGATTAAGCTGGTTGCAGTTGCTGCCGTCCATGGCATACACACTATCGTTCATGGTCACCAGGTAGACGACATTCCTGCCTTCTGTGAACACAACCAGGGGTTGAGCGAACAATTGGCCATCGACTACCGCAGAGCAGATCTTGCCGAAACTGGCGCGATTGACATTGGCCTGGTTCAGGACTGTTTCGGTCGAGTTCAGCCCGTCGCGCGAAATGTCGTTGCGGGAGGTCAGCACGTTGGTCTGTGCGCCGAGCAGGACGGTTGTGAAAACCAGGAACGCAAGCCAAGAACAATAGGAAGAGGCGATCGTGGGTGTCATCTTTCCTCCCGGAAAAGCATGGGCCACACGTCAGAACACCGGAGAACGACTTCCACAACGGGAAGGAATTCGTGCTAGCCACTGGCACCGGAGATCGGGCGCGTGGACCTTATCGGGAGGACGATATCACTGTTTTCTGTGTCGTCCAAGGGGAAAGCGGGGTGGTTGGATCGAGCCGGTTGTCCCTATCTTTGCAACAAACGCAAAGATGAGACACGCGTCGTCGCATGTGGGTAAATGTTTTCACTGTGAACAGGCTTTCAGTGTGGTCATTAGCTTTGATTACCATCCATGACCTAAAGACTCTATGGAGGTTACTATCGGGCTAGAGACTTTCTTTTAAAGCCTACCTTCTCAGAGGACTCCCTGCTGGAGCTAAGTGCTTTCGCTGGTATGGACTCGGACGGTCCCGCGACGCCAGGGAAGAGAACCTTCGCAGCCGGCGCACCCTGTGAGCGGCGGTGGCATCGCGATTGCCCCATACCCTATCGAGTGAAGGACCCTTAGGGGAGGGGCTTCTGTTTACATTATTGCCATCGCCGCAGTCACGCTGGAAGTCATTGGCGACGGGCTGGAGTGTGCAAGCTCTGTCGCTGGTATGTTTTGCCGTGCTAGGCGCCGGGGTCCATGAAAGCCTGATGCCGGAGCCGAGCTATCGGGTGACGAATCTGGTGGCCTATAAACCCGTGGTCTTGGAGGAGAGTCGTCCGGTTAACCCGCCGGTGGTGGCGCGGCCGAAGCCGCGATTGGAAAACAAGCCGGTGATAGAGAGCAAACCGGTGGTAGAGACCAAGGCCCCGCTGGAAGCTCTTGTAGTCACGCGGCAGGTAAGAAAGGTCGTCGAACATAAGCCATCCGAACCGGAACCTGCGGCACCAGCGCTTACGCTGGACCATAAGATGCCCGCGATCCCGGCGGCGCCGACGTCGCAGATCGTGGCCGTGGGAACTTTTTCTCATGAGAGTCCGGTGACGGCACCAGTGGCTAAACTCGCCGCAGTGACTCAGCCAGGAGGTTTCGGCAACGCGGCCGGCAACGGCTCGGGCCATGACTATCGAACCGGGGCGACAAACGCCAACGTGGTGATGAGTTCGGGATTCGGCAACGGAGCGATTGATGCCGTCAACGGCGCCGGCGCTCGTCCTAAGAGCGGAGCGCGCATGCCGAATAATGGAGTTAATGCGCCGGTCGAAATCACTTACAAGCCCAAGCCGGATTACACGGATGAGGGACGAAAGCAGAAAGTGAACGGGGAAGTTCGCCTGGAAGTGTTGTTCAAGTCCGACGGGCGAGTACACGTGGTACGAGTGCTGCAAGGGTTGGGATATGGGCTGGATGAACAGGCGGTGAAGGCGGCGGAGCAGATCAAGTTTACGCCGGCATTGCATGAAGGCCAGCCGGTGGATTCGACGGCCCTGGTACACATCATTTTTGAACTTATTTCATGAGGAGCGCTATGCGTGGTTTCAGAATAATGGTTTGCCTGCTGCTGGTGTCCTCGACCGCGGGAATTGCGGCCGACAACAAGACGTTGGCCACTACTCTTTCTTTCGACCAAACGGTGGACCGGGTGGTGGAGCGGGAGCACAAGTTTGTCGAGACCATGAAGCGGCTGCATCCGCTGGCCGAGACCTACATCCAGAATCTTCATGAAGACAGCGATCACAACGTCGAGCCGGTGAATGACCAGTACTTCCTGGGACGGGTTGACCTGAATGATGGGCCCCGCGACTCGGTGTTCCAGAAGCATCACAAGGGATTCCTGCACCACGCGTTGCATCCTTTGTCGGCTGCGCTTTCGACTCGGTTCCTGCCGCAGGGTTTCGCGCAGATGGTGATACTGGATTCAGATTTCGAGAAGACTAACTATCATTTCACTTTTGTGCGGCGCGAGTTTCTGGGAGAAGCCCGGTGCATCGTGATTGACGTCCAGCCCAAAGAGAAAGCGCCGAAAGGATTGTTTACCGGCAGAATCTGGGTGGAAGACCGCGACTTCAATATTGTGCGCTTCAACGGGACGTATTCCGGACATTCGGATTACACCTATTATCTGCACTTCGACAGCTGGCGTTTTAATCTGCAATCCGATATGTGGCTGCCTTCCTATGTTTATGTGGAAGAGTCAGGCACACAACACAGCGCGCTATATCACGATCTTTATCTGAAGGCGCAGACGCGGCTGTGGGCATACGATCCGGAACAACTGAATCGCGAGGAAGAGTTTACGCAAATCAAGGTTGACAGTGTGGTGGATGATCGTCCGGTTGCCAAGGATAATGCTCCGGTTGAAGCCCAGCGAATGTGGGAACGGATGGCGGAAGACAATGCGGTGGATCATCTGCAGAAGATCGGAGTGCTTGCGCCGGCGGGCGATGTGGACAAGATCCTGCTGACCGTGGTCAACAACCTGATCATCACCAACAAACTGCAAATCGAGCCGGATGTGCGCTGCCGGGTGCTGCTGACGTTGCCGCTGGAGTCTTTCACCATTGGGCACACGATTGTTGTCAGCCGCGGCCTGCTGGATGTGCTGCCGGATGAATCGTCGTTGGCGATGATCCTGGCGCATGAACTTGCGCATATTGCGTTGGGGCATCATGTCGATACCCGGCTGGCCTTCAATGACCGCTTTTTCTTTGCCGATGCGGATGCTTTTCAACGTCTGCATTTCGAGCGGCCGGCGGCGGACGAGGAAGCTGCCGACACCAAAGCTATGGAGTTGCTTGGAAACTCGCCGTACAAAGACAAACTGGGCAATGCCGGGCTGTTCCTCAAGACCTTACAGGCTCATTCGCCAGTACTGACGAATTTGATCAGCCCGCGGCTGGGCAGCAAGATGGCGACTGGCGACACTACACGAATGGCTGCGCTTTTCAACTCAGCGCCGACTTTGGAGAAGCAGCGGATTGATCAGGTGGCCGCTCTTCCGATTGGAAGCCGGATCAAGTTGGATCCGTGGAGCAATCAATTGACCATGATGAATGCGACCCCGGTTGCGCTGGTGTCGGCGAGGGAGAAGATGCCGTTCGAGGTTACGCCATTTTTTCCGTTCTTAAGTTATAGCCAGGCGGACAAGAAACTGGTCGCGCAGGGTGCGGCTAATCCGTAGGCGGGTTGTCGAACAACATTTTATTTCGCTCCCCTGTGCGGCTGTTAGACCCCCCAAGCCCCTTAACCCGTACTGCCGATCGGAAAGGATTTGATGAGAAACCCGATGAGGACCGTTGGGAAGGCCTATTTACTGGTGTTGGTGATGGCGGCGTCCGCTGTGGCGCAGAGCCGGTTGCAATCGGGGCCGTCGCCCGCGGTGGCTGGGCCAGCTTACGATGTGAGTGTCGGCTACAGCTATCTTTCAATGCCGATTTCCTCGGCGGGACGCGCGGGGCTTAACGGTTTGGATTCGAGTGCGAGCATCGCGCTGAGCCCGCGCTGGGGAGCGACGGTAGACTCCAGCTATCTGCGGACTTCTGGCGTACTCAGCACTCCACACCAGGGCTATGTGTTGAGTCTTCAGGGCGGGCCGGTGTTTTCTCTTATTCAGCATAGAAATACGCGAGTGTTTGTTCGCGGGTTGGCGGGTGGGGCTCTGGTGGATGGGGCGGTGCCGGTCAGTGATACTTCCTACTTTCATGGATGGTTGCTGCGTCCTACCTACACATTGGGGGGAGGGTTCGAGCGCGCGGTTTCGGGGAACTTGGCCTTACGGGTCAACGGTGACTATGTGCGCACGACATTCTATGACACTGCTGGGAGCACGCAGGCGCAGAACAATCTTCGGCTGACGGTTAGTTTTGTGTTTCGGCTGAAACAGCATCCGCATCGGTATAGTGCGCAGGTACGGTGATGGTGTTCGTTCCCGCCCTTGCATATTATTAGTTGCTCCTTGACAGCCGCTGGTTTCGAGACTACTTTTGCTTCGTAGTACGGGCCCCGTTTGAATCTTTCCGCTGTGGAGGTTCTCACGCGTTTTCTTTGGTATCTTCTTTCCGTGAAGGTGGCAATGAGAGTTCTAACTCCCACCCTGTTTGCGATCTTCCTAGTCTTGTTGTGCTGCTTGACCAGCGGCGCTGCGGGAGCCCAGGTTAATTGCTCGCCCGCGCCGTGTGTGCTGCCGCCCACGCAAGCCTCCGAAGGCGGAGCGTTGGTGAATACCTCTCCGATTGTGGCGAACCCGCTGAATCCGGAGCGGCTCTTGCTGGGCAGCAACGATTGGAACTGTCCTGCGCCGTCCACGGCGGGATTTCATCTTTCAAACGATGGCGGATCTACATGGAGTGTCACCTGCATGCCCGTGGTTCGGACCAAGAACTACGTGTTCTGGCCGGATGGCGACCCGATGGTCGGCTACGATCGGAATGGAGTGGCATACATTGCTACAAGTTACGCGGATAGTGAGACAGGCTCTATCGGATTTGTGGGTGTGCAAAAAAGCCAGGATGGAATGCACTGGAGCCAACCTGCCGCGGTGCTATCCGTCCCGGAGACCGTTCCTGTCGAAGGGTGGTTGACGGTAGATACAAATGTGGGGAGCCCCTACCTGAACAGTCTCTATGTCACTGCAGTCATGATTGGTCCGCCAGGCGTTCAGTCGGAGAATCAGGTGGTAGTTTCGCACTCCCACGATGGTGGCAGAACTTGGAGCAGGGCACAAGCAGAACCAATTCAGACCTATCCGGCGAATGAGGGCTTCACCAGCATGGCGGTAGGCAAAGACGGCACGGCCTATCTAACCTGGCAGCATTGTGTCGGCACTGGCCCGGCCGCAGGCTGTAAGAACGGCCGAGGGTACATGGTGTTATCGAAATCGAGCGATGGCGGCGTAACGTGGTCCCACCCAACACTGATGACTGCGATCATGATCGCACCCAGCCCCTGTAACTGTTATGCCGGTCTGTTGCCAAATACCAACGACGTCAGGGTCTACAACTACCCTGCGATCGGTGTAGACAACAGCAGTGGGCCGTATGCTGGAAACCTTTACGTGGTCATGTACACGTGGACCGGGACCTACATGCAAGTGCAGGTAATCCGTTCGACGGACGGCGGCAGTACTTGGTCAAAGCCGGTGCCGGTGGCTTCTGCCAGCGACGCACACGACCAGTTTTTCCCCTGGCTTTCGGTGAGCAGCACGGGCTTGGTGGGAGTCAGTTGGCTCGACCGCCGCAATGATCCTGCCAATATCGATTACCAAGCATTCGCTGCCATCTCCGCAGATGGTGGCCAGAGCTTTCAGCCAAACGTGCAACTGACAACGGCATTCTCCAACCCAAACGTGAATGGGTATCCATTTAACGAGTGGATGGGCGACTACACTGGCAACACTTGGAACGGCCCCGACTTCGTGGCGGCTTGGATGGACAGCAGCAACGGCATCGACATGCAGGATGTAGTCGGCGGCATCCGCCTGCGCTAGCGCCAATTTGAATGCGGGCCGTCAAAGCTGAGGTTCCGCCAGTAACCCGGTCGTACACTCCCTTTTGGTAACCCTTGGTAACCATACGATTCTGAAGACCCAGCCGTACAATGACCCTTGTCCGAAAGAACATTTCCCGATCGGTGAGTGGACGGGTTTAGAGGGTCCATTCGGCGCATGCAGGCTGGGTAGGTGGTGTTCTCGGGCAAGAGTTGAAACGGAGCTGGAGTCCACACTTTTATGGCGTTTGGGTTTGGCTTCAACAAACAGAAGGTGCTCAGTGCGGCGGAGAAGTTTGTCCAGCAGGGCAAGATACAGAACGCCATCACTGAGTACGAAAAAGTTCTAAAAGCAGACGCCAAGGATTTGACGGTGGCGAACACCGTGGGCGATCTGTACTCGCGGCTGGGCAATCAAGAAAAAGCGGTGGAATGCTTCAAGACGGTGGGCGATGCCTATGCATCGCAGGGTTTCACGGTCAAAGCCATCGCCATGTACAAGAAGTTGAGCAAGCTGAAGTCGTCGCTCGACTGCGTACTGCGGCTGGCGGAGTTGTACACACAGCAGGGCTTGTTCAACGATGCGCGCGCGCAATATCTGCAAGTGGCGGAAGAATTCCTGCGCAATGGAGAGCTGGAGCAGGCGGTACGGATTTTCCAGAAGACGCTGGAGATGGATCCGGAAAACGTGGCCATGCGGACCAAGCTGGCCGAAGTTTATGTGCGGCTGGGAAAGAAGAATGAAGCCTGGCAGATTTTTTCGGCTGCGGCGGAAACGCTGCGCTCCAAAGGCCAATTAGAGGGAGCGGAAGAGATTCTGCAACGGATGTTGAAGCTGGATCCGGGCAGCAGTTATGCGTTGCTGCTGCGGGGCCGGAATGCGTTCGATGCCGGCGACATGTCGGCGACGGTCGAGTGTCTGGAGAAAGTGGCTGACCTGGACAGCAATCCTGACGGCCTGCGGACGCTGTTACAGGCCTATGTTCAGACCGGACGGCTGGCCGATGCGGGAACCCTGGCGGGAAAACTGCTATCGGTGCACAACGACATCACTGCGGTACTCAGTTATGCCGAGGCGTTGATGACGGCAGGTCATTATGCTGAGGCTTTGCAGGTTTATCAACAACATTGCGATCGATTGCTGGCTGCGGACTCGGGAAAGACGATAGAGAATTTGCATTCTCTGATTGGGCATCTGCGCGAGAACCCGGCCGCGCTCGAAACCTTGCTGGAGCTGCTGCATAAGGCTGGAGACACAAGCCACATCACGGAAGTTTACGAGTTGCTGGCGCATGCTTATGTGCAATCCGACCAGATGGAGAAAGCGCGCGACTACTATCTGAAGTTGACTCAGCTCGAGCCCGAGAACCAGATTCATGCGCGCAATTATCAGCAGGTGCTGGGCAAGCTGGGGACTTCGTCCGGGGCGCGGTTGATCAGTGCAGAAGAAGGCGCAGTGATGGTGGATGAACTGGAGGCTACGGCGCCGTTCATTGATCAGCGCTACGCAGATCCGGTGGCACTGGCAGTGCGCGCCGCCTTGACCGACGCCGAACTGTTCATCTCTTACAATATGCCGGCCAAGGCGCTGGGGCCGTTGATGTCGGCTCTGCCGCAGGCGCCACGCGATTTGCGCATCAATCAACGGCTGGCAGCACTGCATACGCGGGCGCAGCGGTTCACGGAGGCGGCAGTGTGCTGCCGCACCCTGGAGAGCATTTACCACGAGGCGGGATGTCCGGATGAGGCCACGCGCTATGGTGAGCTAGCCACGAAGTACGAAGAGCGGGCAGCCCAGATGCCAGCGCTTTCGAGCCGGGCGGCGGCGCGAGTGGAAACCGCAGTGGTCAGCGAAGAAGCTCAAGTCAGCGAGATTGCGGAAGCGGGGGTGGTTCCGGCTGCGGCCGCGGCGGCGGAAGAGGCAGGACCGTTCTTCCACGCTGCTGAAGCGCAAGCGGAGACTGCTGAATTCGCGGTGCAGGCCGCGCCCACGCCGGAGATTGATCTTTCGGCGGAGTGGGAAGAAGGCTTCACGGAAGCGCCGGCAGCTGGCAGCAAGAAGAGCGACACGGCGAGTGGTAAACCGGCAGGCGGAGCGTCAGAAGCCGTGATTGCCGACGCTGTGGAGGAGATCCGCTTTTACCTGGCGAATGGCATGGCGGAAGAGGCACAGGCTGCCTTCCGCAAGCTGGAGCAACTGAAACCGGATGCGGCGAAGCTAGAGACGCTGCGCGCTGAAATCGATGCTGCGCAGAAACATGCGCCGGCGGCGGAAGCGGTTTCGGTGGAAGTGGCGGAAAATTCGGTGCACGTCGAGGAAGAGCCAGCGACCCCGGAACCGGCCCCGGCCACGCTGGATGCGTTCGTCAGCGACCTGGAGTCGTCTTTGGGGGATGGGTTCCTGCCGCAGACCACGGCCCAGGAATTTGCGGTGAAAGCCGAGACCGAACCGGTGGTGGCGGCTGGAGCCGACGCGCAACCAGCCCCAGTGCTCAATGCCTTGGTCAGTGATCTGGAATCTTCGCTGGGAGATAGTTTCCTGGCGGAAGCTCCGGTCGCGCAGGCTACACCAGTTGTAGCGCAGACAGTGCCAGCGCCGGCAGCGCCCGAGGTTCCGGCGGCAATGGCGGCGGCTGCCGCGGCAGCACCAGCGGCTTCTCCGACATTTACTTATCAACCTGCAACCATTCGGCCGCTGACTCCGCAAGTTCCGGGAGCGGTTCCGCCCGCCAAGTCCGACGCGGGGGCGGGAGTGGATCTGGCGGACATGTTTGGAGAGTTGAAACACGAGTTGGAAGAAGAGACCACCAGCGCCGAGGAAGATCCGGAAACGCATTACAACCTGGGAGTCGCGTTCCGCGAAATGGGCCTACTGGATGAGGCCATTGGCGAACTACAGAAGGTGTGCCAGTGGGTGGAGCATGGGAATCCCTTCCCGCAGATCATGCAGACCTACACCTGGCTGGCGCAATGCTTCCTGGACAAGGGCGTGCCGGAAGCCGCCATACGCTGGTATGAAAAGGCTCTCACGCTGCCGACGCTGGATGCGGACACGCGGACGGCTCTGCATTATGAACTCGCCTCATCCTACGAAGTCGCGGGAAACAAGACGGCTGCCTTGAGCCACTTCATGGAAGTGTACGGCGGCAATATTGACTATCGCGACGTTGCCGAGCGCATTAAGACCCTGAAGTCGTAGAATGTCCCGATGGGTCAATCTTCCCCAAAGCTTGGGATGTGGTGTCACAAAATCCGGTTGCGTTGGCGTCTGTCTCTTAGGAGCGCCGCGTGACGGCAGACCCCAAGATTTTCCAGAACGATACTTCCCAGGATAGAGACTCAGGCGCCAATGGGACGGGAGTCGATTCCGCCCAGCGAGCTGCCAGTCCATCGGCGGCGGTGGAACCGGGACGCGCAAACCGTGAACGCCCCACGCGACTTGATCTCTGGCTGCATCGAGTGACGGTGCTGCTGTTCGTGTTTGTGTGCGCGGTGGTGGGAGTGCTGCTGGTCATTCTTCCCTGGCGCCCGGAGTGGACCGATAATCGTCTGCTGCTGACCTATCCTTCGTTGCGAGCCATGGTGGCCAATGGGTTTTTCCGGGGGATTTGCAGCGGGTTGGGGATTCTGGATATCTGGATTGGATTCTGGGAAGCGACCCACTACCACGAGGGGGAACGGCGCTGAAGCCTTATCTGGTTTACGAAAGAGAAATCTGACCATGAGTGATAGCGAATCGAAGCGCGCGCCGCTGGCGTACGAGAATGGAACCTTTCTCAATAGCCCCGATGGGCGAGTCCTGCGCATTTTGTCCGAGTACTCGGAGCCTTTGGCGCGTTTTCGCCGGGAGCAGATACAGGACACGGTGGTGTTCTTTGGATCGGCGAGGTTCGAGAGCCGCAGGGTTTCGGAAAAGAATCTGGCAGCGCTGGACGGGGGAAAAGCCGTGGGCGGAGCTCTGGGCCGGAAACAGGCGCTCGCGGCCGTGGATATGGCGAAGTATTACGAGGACGCACGCCGCCTGGCGTTCCTGCTGAGCCAGTGGTCGATTCAGATTCCGGCGCGACGGCGGCGCTTTGTGGTCACCACCGGAGGCGGGCCGGGGATCATGGAGGCGGCCAACCTGGGCGCGAAAGAGGCGGGGGCGAAGACCATCGGGTTGAATATTCATTTGCCTTTTGAGCAGAACCCGAATCCTCACATTACTCCGGCACTGAATTTTGAATTTCATTACTTCTTTATGCGCAAGTTTTGGTTTGCGTATCTGGCGAAAGGGCTGGTGATTTTTCCCGGTGGGTTTGGAACGCTGGACGAACTCTTTGAGATCCTGACGCTGGCGCAGACGCAAAAACTGGCGAAGAAGATATTGGTCGCCATCTATGGGAAGAAATACTGGAACCAGGTGCTGAACTTTCAGGCGATGGTGGATGCGGGGACGATTGCGCAGGATGACCTGGAGTTGTTCAAGTTCGTGGACTCGCCGGAGGAAGGGTTTGAATTCCTGCGCGATGGCTTGACCAAGTATCACCTGGGCTCGGAACCACGGCGTAACGCGACGGCCATGCCGGAGATTGCGAAGACGAACCCGTAGGTGGCCCGAAGTAACTCCAACCGCTTTGCTGCTTTACTACATCACCGACCGGACGCAGTTTGCAGGAGACGAAGCGTCCCGGCGTCGCGGTCTACTGGACAAGATCGCGGAGGCTGCGCGTTGTGGCGTCGACTTCATTCAATTGCGCGAGAAGGATCTTAGTGGGCGCGAGCTGGAAGCTCTGGCTCGGGAGGCGGTGCGGACGGTGCGCGAGAATTCGTCACAAACGAAGTTGCTGATCAACTCGCGGACGGATGTGGCGATTGCCTGCGGGGCGGATGGCGTGCATTTGCGGTCGGAAGACGTTTTGCCGGGCGAGGTGCGAAAAGCGTGGAGGCAGGCTGCGCCGGTGATCAGTGTGTCGGGTCATTCGGCGGACGAGGTGGCGCGCGCGGCTGCGGAAGCAGTGGACTTGGCGGTGTTCGCTCCGGTGTTTGAGAAGCAAGGATCTTCGGCGGCGGGATTGGATGGGCTGCGTGCGGCTTGCGAGCATTCGATCAAGGTGCTGGCGCTGGGCGGAATCACCCGCGAGAATGCAGGCGTTTGCATAGAAGCGGGAGCTGCGGGGGTGGCGGGGATACGGCTGTTTCAGGAGAACGATGTGGCGAAAGTGGTGGGCGCGCTGCGCGGTTGAGTGCTGCCCATCGAGCACTTACCGCTGAGGTTGATTTCTCTCCGCCAAAAAACGGTCGTGGCATTGCCTGGCTTGGGCGAGCACGGCGGGATATTCCGGCGACTTGCGGAACTCTGCCAGGAGGGGATCGATTGGCAGGTTGTCAGAGGCGCAATACCCGCCTGCGATGGCGGATTTCAATAGCCGGGCAGTAAAGTCGTTCCCCAGGCAGGCATTGAAAAGAAGCGCCTGGCCGTACTTGGGTTCCGGATCGTGGAAAGTGAAGATGTCTCTTTCGGCCTGCGCCAGAAGTTGTTCCGACCCGGAGGGGCGAGGAGTCGAATAACATGCCATCAACGCGCGAGTGTGAAAGAACGAGCTTTCGGGAAGGTGGCGCAGGCGGTCGAGGGCTTCGCTGGTCTTGCCCTCGCGCAGCAGAATAGCTACCTCGACATTGTTTGACCATTCTGACCCGGCGTCCAGCTTCAGAAAATCCCTTGCCCGGTCGAACTGCTGGCTTGTGTAGAAGACACTCGCGCAGGAACGGAACTGGTAATTGCCGGGATCGAGCCGCACTGCCGAGTTGCACTCGTCGGCAGCCTCCTTTGGCAAACTGGCATAGCGCAGGACGTACGACAAGGTAAAGTGAGCGAAGCCGCTCTGTGGACGCTTGTCGATCATCGCTTTCGCTTCCTGGTAGGCCTGGGCCAACTTGCCCGCATCCGTGTCTAAGCTGACAATCTGCTGGGACGCATCTTCCAGATTCGGATCCAAAGCGAGTGCGCGCCGTAACGCCGGCTCTGTACGCGACATGGTTCCTGTGGCCCCGACGCCATATTCCTCTTCGTAGTAGTAGCGTTTTCCCAGGGCAGACCAGGCGGGAGCGAACGTCGGATCGAGGCCTACCGAGCGCTCCAGCATCCTAACAGCCTCCTTATTCTGTTCGCCATCGTGAGCCAGGGCCACGCTTCGCAAATACAAGTCGTAAGCTTCTTCGTTCGACGGGCGAGTCCCGTTCTCGCCGGCCTCGGTAGTGGCTCCCAGAGCTGGGATCAGCGCTTGCCGGACTTTTGCCGTTACCTGCCCGCGCATCGCCACCAGATCCTCAGCGGAGAGGTTCATGGTTTCCTGCCAGAGCACGCGGTTGTCGTCTACATCGACCGCCTCCATGGTCAACTGAAGGCCGTCGCGAAGCTTTTGATAGTGTCCAGTCACGATCCTGCCGACGTGCATATCTTTCCCTGCCTGCTGCAAGTCCACGTCTCCCGCGGCATATTTCCCGGTGGTGGCGAAGGGGCGAATCGATAAGGTCCGCACCGAACTCAAGATCGTGGTGACTTCATCCGCCAGTGCCATGCGCAAGAAATCTTCTTCCTTTTCGGCGCCCAAATTCTGAAAAGGCAAAACGGCAATGGTGACTGGGGCGGCCGCCGTTTTCTTTGCCTCCTGGACTGGCATTCCACGAAGACGCCACATCACCAACCCCAGCACCAGTAGCAGTGTCACCGTGCCCACGGCCCATATCCATCGCTTGCGTGGCATGGGTGGGGGAGTAACCGCTGCCACGCTCGTCGATGATGCAGAGCCCGTATCTCGCCTTGCCCGCGACAAATCGGCTCTCATCTCAGAGGCGTGCTGATAGCGGACCTCGCGGTCTTTTTCAAGCGCTTTTAGAATCACTCTTTCGAGATCGGGCGGTATTTGTGGATTCAATCGTCCTGGCGCTGGGGGAGTGCCATGCAAAACGGCATCAAAAATTGCTCCGGAAGTTTCGCCTTTGAAGGGCAAGGCACCGGTTGCCATTTCGTAGAGCACAATGCCGAAGGAAAAGAGATCGCTCCGCGCGTCTAGTTGTTTACCCAGCACTTGCTCGGGGGACATATAGGAGACGGTGCCGAGAGTCGATCCGGGGTTGGTGAGGTGGTCGTGCTGCGAAATTGTGTTGTCGCTGGCGATCTGGCTGGCTGACGACGTCCGTTCCTCAACCTTGGCCAAGCCGAAATCGAGAATCTTGGAGTGTCCCCGCTTGGTGACGAAGATGTTTGCCGGCTTGATGTCGCGGTGAACGATGCCGGCGGTGTGGGCGGCGTCCAGCGCATCCGCGATTTCAATCGCCAGGGAAAGCAACATCTCGGTTTCCATGGGGCGGCCCATCACAGCGTGTTTCAGGGTCATTCCCTCCAGGTACTCCATGGAAATAAAGCGAGCGCCGTCGCTTTCGCCGATTTCGTAAATGGTGCAGATGTTGGGATGGTTGAGCGCGGAAGCGGCCCGGGCCTCCCTGCGGAAACGCTCCAGGGCGGCGGCGTCCTGGGCCACGGTGTCGGGCAGGAATTTGAGAGCGACGAACCTGCCGAGCGAGAGGTCTTCGGCCTTATAGACGACGCCCATGCCACCACCGCCGAGTTTCTCGACGATGCGGTAGTGGGAGATGGTTTGGCCGATCATCGTTTGGCCGATCATGGGTGGCGAAGCTGACAGGGTTCATGTTAGGGAGGCGGGAGGGGGGAGTCAATAGAGAGGCGGGGATTACAGGTCGAAGGCGATGCGCGTTGCCTAGCGATTCTCACGGTGTCCACTTCTTGCCGCTCTTTACGATGTCCATGATCCGGGCCAATCGGCGGGCGCGGGTTTCATCCTGCTTGGCCCCGGTGATGGCTAGTGCCATTTCTTTTTGATTGCTGAAGGAATATTTCTTCCAGCTGGCTTGCGCCGTCTTGCTCTTGGCCAGGGCTTTCTTGAGGATGGCGGGAACCGTGACGACACGCGGAGCTGTGTCGCGCTCCATTGCCACCGCCACGATGTCTCCGGCTTTGCAGTTGGCACCCTCGCGCATGGTGCGGTTGACGGCCATGTAGTGACAGCCGCCCATGGGCATGAGTGAGGAGCGGAAAGGAAAGCCGTTGATGGTGCCGCGCACCGGCACGCGAGCGATGGTGCCGAAGACTTCTTTTATATCGAACGGAAACATTACCGCGGCGACTGAACTGCCGTCCTGACCTACGAGTTTGGTTTTGAATTTGAGTTTTTTCACGCTGCTTCTCCCCTCTTCAGGCTGTGCTAGTCTTTGCCTATCGTGAGCGCCATTCGGCAGGTCAACAGCCTACACCAAATGAAACAAGGGCCCAAGCTGGCGGCGATTCCGGCGGGGTGGTTTCTCATGGGGTCGGATGAGGGTCAGGACAACGAACGTCCGGTGCATCGGGTGTGGGTGGATGGTTTCCGCTTGGGCGAATGTCAGGTGACGAATGAAGAGTATGCGGGATTTGTGCAGGCCACGGGGGCGGAAGCGCCTCCGTTTTTGAATGATCCTAACTTCAATCATCCCCGGCAACCCGTGGTGGCGGTGTCGTGGTTCGAGGCGGTGCGGTATTGCGAGTGGCTGAGCGAGTTGCATGGGGCTCATTACCGCCTGCCGACTGAGGCAGAGTGGGAGCGCGCGGCGCGTGGCGGAGTGGAAGGCAAGGTTTATCCGTGGGGAGATGCTGCGCCTGAGTCGTTGCCACAGTATCCGCAACGCTGGGTGAATGGGCCGGAAGCGGTGGGGTCTTCGGATCCTAATGGGTTTGGTCTGCGCGATATGTCCGCGAATGTGCACGAATGGTGCAGCGATTGGTTTCAGGCCGATTACTACGCGTCGTCGCCGGAGCGCAACCCGCAGGGGCCGGAGGCGGGTGAGCGGCGGGCGTCGCGGGGTGGGTCGTGGCGGCATCATATTAAGGTCACACGCTGCGCGGCGCGCTCCAGCATTCCACCTCAGTTCAAGTACGCGGATTACGGTTTCCGGGTGGCGTGTGATGAGAGCTACTTGTGCCGGAGTTAGTGGCGGGTGGAGAGCAGGCCGAGAATGTCTTTGAGTCCCTGGCGGATGTATTTGAGATCGGAGGCGCGCTCGGGAAAGGGCAAGGGGTTCTGCTTCTTGTCGGACTTGCTCTCAACTCGGAGTTGCTGGCGGGCGCCGGCGATGGTGAAACCTTCCTCGTAAAGCAGTTTCTTGATGCGCAGCACACTCTCGACGTCTTTGTGGCGATACATGCGCTGGCCGGTGCTGCTTTTGACCGGCTTGAGGTGGGGGAACTCGGTTTCCCAGAAACGCAGAACGTAGGCCGGCAAGCGGCAAAGTTCGGCGACCTCCCCGATGCGGAAATAAAGTTTATCGGGGATGACCACGTCCGCGGCCCGGAGATGGGCGGCGGTGGTCTTGTGACGGGAAGTCAGCGCGGCTCGGGAGGCGGTCGGCATCGGTGGAGGTGTGTGCTCATTTTCTAGCACGAGTGAGCGTCTCAAACAACCCCATTGTGGGGGACGGCACTTTGGTGGGGGTTAGGGTGGGAGACGGCTAAAGTCTGCGAGTGCGCCGCCGATGAAGAGATGGATGGGGTAGAGGGTTGGGAACAGGGTGGAGCGGGGTTAAAGATTCCTAATCCGCTGACGATAGCTGAATTGCAAGGAGAAAGGCAGGGGAGGAGATTTTGATGAGAATCGACTTAGGCGCGAACGTGGGGTCGACGGCGGATGCTGGACAGGCCGGGAAAGCGGGCTCGCGGGCAGTGCTGGGAGTAGGGGGCGCAGTGCCGGAGGCCGATAGCGCGCAGCTGTCAACCGACCAGAGCAAATTGCAGGCGTTGAGCGCGGCAGTGTTGCGATTGCCGGAAATCCGGCAGGAAAAAGTGGCCGCGCTGGCGGAGCAAGTGCAGAGGGGCACCTATCAGGTGGAGGCGCGGCAAACTGCTGAAGCTTTACTGACCGCGTTGACCGCCAACCGCGCAGCCTAGTGAACGGAATGAATGAAACCGGGAGCGATCCACTGCCAGCAATGGCACGAATTGCCGGACGGCTGGCCGACGCTGCCGTTTTCTCCGATCCAAATTCCGAGTTCGGCGATCCATCCGAAGCTACGCCCTACCAGGTGGACAGCCTGGTTTGAACGGGACTCTGCATGGCTCAACCCTCAACGTCATCTTTTATATCTTCTATCCCTGAACTTCTGACGCAACGGCTAGCGCTGCTGGGTGCGCTGGCAGATTCGTTAGAGGAAGCCCAAGCGACGCTGACGACGGCCACGCCGGCAAAACTCGACCAGCATACCGCCCGACAGCGGGAACTCTGCCAGCAACTGTGCGTGCTGGCCAGCGGAGTTCCGGATGAGGCACCGGCTCAGATGCACTCCGGGTTGGCCAATGATTTGCAAGCCACAGCCCGACGGGTGGCGGACTTGAACCGTAAGTACGCAGCGTTGCTGCGGCATCGACGCCGCACGGTGGACATTTTTTGCCGGGTGCTGGCGAGTTCGGGAACAACCTACCCAGCGCCCAGGCCGCTTTCCCGCCTGAGTTTGGAAGTGATAAGAGCGAAGGGATAAAGGCATGGGCAGTCTGTACGGCTGCAGCCAGTGCTGGTCGAGAGCAATCCGATCGTGGTGGGTTCGGTGACTTATGGGACGGGGGTGTCGCTCGAGAAACTACAAAGCTTGCGCGATCCCATTCTGCAAATGCGCATTCAGGAAGAGACCCAGCAGCAAGGGCAGTTGAACGCAGCGCTGACGGCGATGCAGCAGGCGCAAGTGCAGTTCACCACCAGCAGCGGAGATATTGGCACGGAAATCCCGAACTTCTTCAGCAGTCTGAACCAAATCTCGACTGACCCGACCAACCTGGCGTTGCGCCAGGGCGCGCTCACCGCGGCGGGGAACATGACGACGGCCTTCAACCACGTGGCCAACAACCTGAGCTCGCAAAGATTGAATCTGGATTCGAACGTAAGCCAGGATGTGGGCCAGGTGAATGTACTGACCGGCCAGATCGCGACGCTGAACACCCAGATCAGCGAGTTGCAGGGGGTCAATCAGGACGCCAGCGCGCTGGTGGATCAACGCGACGTGCTCATCGGCAACCTTTCCAAACTGATCGATGTTTCGACCATCAGGAGCGGTGACAGCCTGACTCTGACCACGTCGAATGGGACGGCGTTGGTGGTGGGTGGCCAGAGTTTCGCGCTCACCACCCAGACCAACGCTTCCGGCCTGCAGGACATTTACGCGCAAGGCACGGACATTACGGCGAATCTGACTTCAGGGGACCTGGCAGGCCTGTTGCAGACCCGGGACCAGACCATTCCCGGCTTGCTCTCGAACCTGGACACCCTGGCGGCGGGAATCTCGAACGCGATGAACACCGCTAATCAGAAGGGTTTTGACCTGAATGGAATTGCCGGCGGGAACCTGTTTGTTCCGCCGGCGGTGTCCGGGCAAGGGGCGGCGGCCGGCATGGCGGTGGCCATCGCCGATCCGGCGCTGATAGCGGCCAGTTCGGACGGGACACCGGGCAGCAACGGCAACCTGGCGGTGCTGGCGGCGGTGCAAAATCAGCCGGTGGCAGGCGGTCAAACCCCCACGGACTACTATTCGAATATGGTTTTCACCGTGGGCAATGAGGTGTCCAATGACGCGGCAGAGTTGAGCTCCTCGCAGTTGATTCTGAGTCAATTGCAGGACCAACGGGCAAGCATTTCCGGGGTCTCGCTGGATGAAGAAGCCAGCAATACGGTGCAGTTTCAGCGCGCCTTTGATGCCGCGGCTGAAATCGTCACCACGGTCAATAACATGCTGTTTGCGGTTATCAACATGGGGACATTAACCGGATGAGTTCGCTGAGAGTCAATCCGTATCCGATGCCTGACCTTCTGGCTGCGCTGGAGAATCTGCAGCAACAGCAGAATACGGCCACGCTGGAACTGTCCAGCGGTAGCAGTATCAACAAACCCTCTGACAACCCTGGCGGCGCTGCCCAGTTGACGCGGATCAGCGACTTGAGCAGTCAGGTGGATTCCTACCAGCGCAGCATCAGCAGCATCAGCGGCCAGTTCTCGACTGCAGGTTCCACGCTGGACTCGGTGGTGACGGTGCTGCAGAGAGCCATCAGCCTGGGAGTCGAAGGAGCTAATGGGACGCTTTCGAACAGCGACCGCGCGGGCGTGGCGACCGAAGTGATTGGAATCCAAAACCAACTGCTCAGTCTGGCCAACACGTCGTATCAAGGACAGTATATTTTTGCCGGCACGGCCATCACGCAGCCTTTCGTAGTTGATCCCAGCCAGGCGTCGGGTGTGCGTTATACGGGTAATAACGGCACTAACAGTGTGACCATTGGAAACGGCTACCAGTTGCAAGCCAATGTGCCGGGTTCGCAAGTTTTTAACGGCCCTGGGGCGGACGTGTTCCAGGCCATCAACGATCTGATCACTTCGCTGCGGAGCAACACTGGCATCGACACGGCTGTAACCGAACTGGGCACTGCCGTCAACTACGTCAGTGGGCAGCAGGTTTTCTATGGCAACGCGCTCAATCAGACGCAAAGCCAGCAAACCTATCTCAATACGCAGAGCCTGGGTCTCAGCCAACAGGAAAACACAGTTGGTGCGGCGAACCTGGCTGCGGTGGCCAGCCAAGTGGAGAATGACCAGATCGCTACTAGTGCGACCCTGGAAGCGATCGCGAAAATGCCACAGACCAGCCTGTTCGATTATCTGAAGTGAGCATGAGGTTTGCCTCCCTAGAACTAAAGTCAAAAGCTTAAACCACAGAGGGCACAGAGGTTCACGGAGGAAAGGGGCGGGTGCGCGCATCGCGCTCCAGCCTCAGAGAGACTTCCTGCTGCCTTGTGCCCAAGCCGCTGCTTGGGCCACGTGGGTTCTCGCATTTTCTAGACGGGCTTTCTCGATTAGCAGGCGTCCCTGGAGCGAGGGTAGGATTTTTCCGAGCAGTTGTACATGGCTGCGATACTCGGAGATTTCATTTGCCGTCTCCGCATCCGGGGCGGCCCTGGGAAGGCTGCGCAAGCAGGCGGTCGAGTGCTGTAGCTCCGCCAGCAAATCGGTAAACTCGGTGGCCACCATGGCCGTGGGGCAATTGTGCTGGGCCGAAAGCCGGGACAAGCGGGCACGCAGCTGTTGATTTACGGTTCGCAAACTCTGGAACAGGGCGCTCGACATCAGCCTGTCCAGTCCGCAAGACTACGGGTGGTGGCGGACGCGGTATTCACGGTGCGGGCGGTGACGGTCGGGACCGAGGCGGTTGTCTCTGCGCTTTTCACTTCACTCTCCACCTTACTCCAGGCTTCCCGCAGGGAGAGGAGGTCGGTGATCTGCTGGGAAAGAATTGTCCGGGAGACGCGAAACTGGGCGATGGCGAGGTTGCCGCGCAGCTGATCGTAGAAGCGTTCAAGATTGAGGGCAACTTGCCCGCCAGCTTCTTTGTTCAAGCTGGACTGCAGGCAGGCGATGACGAAAATGGCGTGATTGATCTTGTTGGTGCGCAGTTCGACGTTATGATGTTCGATCGCATTCACAGCCTGTCGCAGGTCTTCGATCATTTGTTCGTACAGCAGGACGACGAGCCGCACCGGGTGAGCGCCACGCGCGGTGTCTTCACGGTATGCGGTTCTGGGGTTCACGATTTGGCTAGAGTCCTGAAGAGAGAGTGGGGTTCGATCCGCCGGAGGCGCCACCGATTCCGGAGGTACTCAGTGAGCCCAGGGTCTCGGTAATCGCCTGCAAGAGCAGCGGGTAGGATTGCAGGGAAGCGTTGACTGCTTCGTACTGTGTGGTCAACTGTAACTGCTCGCTGGTCAAGTTGGTTTCGAAGTTGGTGATGGCGGTAGTCAGGTCTTTCTGTTCCGCGTTGTTCTGGGTTAAATCCACGTTTAGCGGGCCCAGCGTGGGGTCGGTCAAGCTGGTCAGGTCGGTGTTGAAATTATTGGCGAAACCGGTTCCGGATGCATTCTGGAAGAAATTCAGCACTGCGGAAGGATTGGCAGCCAGGACTTGGGCAAAGGTTTGGCTATCGGGGGCTGGCGTAGATCCCACAGTGAGGGTGCCGTCGTTGTTGAGGTTGATGCCCAGGGAGGCCAGGTTGACAAGGCCACCGTTGCCGCCAATGGCGTAGGACGCGTCGGTCAGGATTCTGGACTGCAACGAGCGCAAGGAAATGTCGGCTTCGAGGGGAGGTGGGGGTGTGGCACCGGTGGGGTCAACGACGTATTGGGTGTTGATGGTGCTGACCACGGTGTTGTAAGCGGAAACGAAATTATTGACCGCGTTGGTGATCTGGTTGGTATCGGGTCCGACGGTCAGCTGCACCGGATTGGCGGGCGATTGACTGGCCAGGCTGAGCGTGACTCCTTGAATGGCCCCAGTGACAGTATTGCTGCTGCTGCTGAAGGGTACGCCATCGATGGTCAGGATCGCGTTGGCGCCGCCCACGGGAGCGTCGAAGGTAAGAGTCGTGTTGCTGTTGTTGACGATGGCCAAAGCTCCACCGTTACCGGTGCTTTGGCTGAACAGGGCCAGGCGCGAACCGTTGGGGTCACTGACCACGCTGGCGGTCACTCCCCAGTTGTTGGCGGTGCTTTGGGTGTTGATGTACTTGGCCAGAGTATTGAGGGTGTCGTTGCTGCCTTGAGTGATGACAATATCGTGGACTGTGCCGCTGGCTCCTCCCACTTGCAGTTGGACGTCGCCATTGGTTTGCCCAGTCGCAAGGAAAGATGCATCGGGGCCGGCGGCGATGGGATCGGTATAGAGCGTGCCGGCGGTGGCCAGACTGGTCACCACGATCTGATGAGTTCCTGCAATGGCCCCGCTCTGGGCGGTCGCGGTCACGATTCCGGACTGGGAAGAGATTGCCGCCTGAGCGGTAAGCGCTCCCGTCGGATCGGCGAGCGCGGCGACTGCGGTCTGCAGGTTGGTGAGATTATTGTTGATTCCCGCGAGTAACCCGTCCTGGGTGGCAAAATTCGTCAACTGCCCCTGCCATACCGACAACTGGCCGCTCTGCCCGGAAATAATCCGTTGCACGATGGAATTTACATCAATGCCTTGTCCCGAGAGAATGGTAGATGGATTTAAGCTAATGCCCACGGTCTTTTCCTCCGCCGCATCGGTTGCAGGTTGACTTCAATCCTTTAGAGATAAGGTCGGCAACAGCGAAAGTTGCGACCGATCGATTTCTGCGATTTGAAACAACTCCTGAACTGGGACAAAGTCTGGGCCATGCGGTTCCGGTTGACAGCAGACTCAGTGGACGCGGGAAAGTGAATGCGGAGTTCAAGCTCACATTGAGTTACTCGGGTAAAGCCGGCAGGAGGCAGGCTGGGCCTGCCTCCCGTCCGAGTTGAATTTACTGCAACAGTTTCAGTACGAGCTGCTGTTGCTGGTTGGCCTGAGCCAGAGCGGAGATGCCGGTCTGCTCGAGGATGGAATACTTGGTGAGGTTCGCCACGGCGGCCGGAATGTCGGCGGCCGTGATGGTGTTTTCGGCTGAGGTGAGGTTCTGTACCTGGCTGTTGATGACGTTGCTGGCTGCGGTCAGCCGGTTGACGCTGGCACCCAAGGTGCCGCGAGTGCTGGCCACGTTCGAGATGGCTTGATTGATCAAGGTCAGAGCGGTTTGCGCGTCGTTCTGAGTGTTGAGGTCGGTGGTAGACAGGTTGACGGACTGACCACCGCTGCCGTTAGTGAGCGTGGTTGTGGACAGGCCGCCGATAGTTACTGCAATCTGGCTTGATCCGATGGCGGTTGAGTCACTCAGAAAAATGTTGGTGGAGGTTGAACCCGTCGTAAGCGGGTTGCTGAGGGTACCGAGAACAGTCCCGGTGGTAGTTGCACCGACCGCCAGGTCGCCCTCGTTGTTGGGATCGACGACCACCAGGTTGCCGGACTGAAGGTAGGCGGTCAGGCCCGCCGGATCGGTGGCGGGATTGTTGATGGCGCTGATCAGGTCTCCAATGGTGTTGGTGTTGCCGACGTTGGAGGTGTAGCTAAAAGTCTTGCCACTGGCAGTGAAGCTGTAGATCTTGCTGGCGCCCAGTACGGTGGCGGTGGTCAGGCCGCCGGCGTTGCCGACGAGTTCGTTAGTATCGGAGGTTGAGGTGCCGACGGTGTTGGGAGTGGCGAACTTGGTGGGAGCGCCCTCGACGGGAGCGCCAAGCACGGTGTCGGTAGTGCTGACCGCGAGGTCAGCGCGGTTCAACGGATCGGTGATTTGAAGTACGCCGCTGACCAAAGCTGCCTTCGCGCCGACAATGGTGTCGCCGTTAATGGCGTTGATCAGATCCTGCACGGTGGAGGTCGCAGCGGCATTTGGAGTAAAAGCGGCTGCGCCCAGCACGCCGCCGGCAGAGTCGGCTGTGGCGAGATCCTGGTTATTTTGGAGATCGACGACTTGGAGGTTTCCACCCACCAGTTGGGCCTGATAGCCGCCGTGGTTGCCAACGTCGGTGCCGGCGACGGTAACATTGGCGGTGCTGGCGCCAGTGTTGATGGCGGTGATCAGTTCGCCGACGGTGGCCCCGGCTGCCGCAGTATAGGTGGTGGTGAGGCCGCCGCTGCCTCGGGTCGAGGTGAGGACTTCGGCGACCGCAAGAGCAGTGCCGCTGGTGAGACCGCCGACAGCGCTGGCGGTTTCGTTCAGGTTTTGGCCACTGGTGGTGGCAGCGGTGTAAGTGAAAGTTTGACCTCCCGCGGTCACTGAGGTTGTGCCGCCCACGTTCAGCACGTCTCCCAGGCTCAGGGTGCCAGCGCTTGCGGGAGTATCCTGCGCGTTGAGGTTGGGCGCTGAGCCGCTCTGAAACACCGCCTGTCCGTTATAGGTTGTGGCGGTGCCGATACGGTTAATTTCTGCCAGGATGGAGGCATACTGGGCCTGGATGGCGGTGCGCTGTCCGTTGGAAACCGTGCCCGTGGCCGATTCGGTAGCCAGGGTCACTGCGGTGTTCAGCAAGGTGGTGACCTGGGCGAGCGCGCCGTCGGCGAGCTGCAATTGGCCGACACCATTATTCGCGTTGGAAACGGATTGGGTGAGGGCGCTGATATTGGCCTGCAAGCCATTGGCAATGGACAAGCCGGCGGGGTCATCGGCGCCGCTGTTGATGCGGGACCCTGAAGACAACTGTTGCAGGGTGTTGCTCAAGGCTGTGCTAGTGAGAGTCAGCTGATTTTCCGCCGCCAGGGACGGAATGTTGTTCAAGATTCCTAATGGCATCGAGATTCTCCTTGGTTGAGTGGGTTCCGTCCCGCGGAACCGCCATCCCTGGGTTTGCGCAGAGGGCCTGTTCCTGTGCCGGTCCTGCCTTCACACATCCCATCGACCCTTTGCGGAAAGGCTTTAGGCGGCAGGTTTCATCACCTGGAAACTTTCGTAATGGAGGCGGCTTCGAGGCAGGCTTAACGATCTCCGGGCGTCGCGCCGATGGGCGAGGAGGGGCAACGCCATAGGCGTGAAGGTGTGCCCGCCGGGAGTGCCAATGATCCAACTGACTCGGCTGAATAACAGTTCTCTGATCGTGAACTCGGACTTGATCAAGTTTGTGGAGCAGTCCCCGGACACCGTCATCACGCTTTTGAACGGCGAAAAGATCATCGTGCGCGAGAGTGCCGATCAGGTGCTGGAGCGGATCGTGCTGTTTCGCCAGTTGGTATTGCAGAATGCCCCGGCTGCGGCCGGTCATTTCAGCCCATTGGCTGCAGCGGCGTGGGGCAACGAAACCAAAGATCAAACCGAGAGGTAAGCGCTCGTGGATAAGGCGAGCTGGGGTGGCGTCGCACTGGGGCTGAGTGGGATTGTGGGAGGCCTGCTGCTCGAAGGCGGGCGCTTATCACAGGTGTTACAGCCGACGGCCGCCATGATCGTGCTCGGCGGCACTGCCGGGGCAGTGTTGATCCAGTTTCCGCTGCCAGTGGTGCTCGAAGCGGTGCACCGGTTGGGAGATGTTTTCATGCCCCCGAGTCACGATCCGGCAGCGATGGTTCAGGAGTTGGTGCGCTATGCCAACCAGGCCCGGCGCAAGGGGATCGTATCTCTGGATGAGGAACTGGAGAAGATCACGGAGCCTTTTCTCAAGAAATCGCTGCAACTGGCGGTGGACGGTACGGAACCGCAAGAGCTGCGCACCATGATGGAGCTGGAGCTCGAGAACAAGGCTGATATGGAGGAAAGAATTCCGCAGGTGTACGAGTCGGCGGGCGGGTTTTCACCCACGATCGGGATCATTGGGGCGGTGCTTGGTTTGATCCAGGTGATGCAGCACCTGGACAAGATTGACGAGGTGGGGCGAGGCATCGCGGTGGCGTTCGTGGCCACGATCTATGGGGTAGCGGCGGCTAATCTCTTTCTCCTACCTGTGGCCGGCAAACTCAGAATCCGGATCCGCGAAGAAGAAGTGTTGCGGGAAATGACGCTGGAGGGAGTGATTTCGCTCCTGGAGGGGATGAATCCTCGAATGGTGGAAGCCAGGCTGCTGAGTTTTCTGGGGGAAAGCAAGCCCGATGACAAGGCGAAGATCACGGCCAAGGTGAAAGCGAAAGGCAAAGGCGCGGGCGCCTCATGAGACGGCGAAGGAAGGCTGCTCCCCACGCGAGCCACGAACGCTGGCTGGTTTCGTACGCGGATTTCATCACCCTGCTATTTGCCTTTTTTGTGGTGCTGTACTCGACTGCACAGGTTGACAAGCGCAGGATGGTGGAACTGGCGGCGGCCATTCAAGAAGGCTTTGAACAAATGGGGACCAATCCGACCTACTATGCCGCGATTCCCCCGGAGAGTCTGCCGGTTGCGGTGCCGAAAGCGGTTCCAGCGATTCTACCTCCCAACATTCCTCAAAGTAATGATCTCGACGCTTTGCGAAAAGACCTGGAGAAAGCGCTGGCGGGGGAGATCGCAAGGGGCCAAGTGGCGTTGCGCAACACTCCACAGGGTCTAGTGGTCAGCCTGCGGGAAGCTGGCTTCTTCGACAGCGGTGCGGCGGGAACGAAAGCCAGTTCGCAACCGGCGTTTGGCCGCATGACGACAGTGCTGCGGGAACGCGGCTACAACATCCGCATCGAAGGCCATACTGATGACGTCCCCATTCACAATTCGCAATACACCTCCAACTGGGAACTGTCGACGGCGCGGGCCACTGAAATGGTCCGCGTGCTGATCACGCGTTACGGATTTTCCCCGGAATCGCTGTCGGCGGCGGGGTTCGCCCAGTTTCATCCCATCGCGCCGAATGCCACAGAAGCGGGGCGGGCGCACAATCGCCGGGTGGATGTGGTGATTCTGGCTGAGCCTCCAGCGGGCGCCCTGCGGAATCCAACCCATCCGGAGAAGCCTTCACCGGAGCGGAAATAGCCGTCGCAGGATGTTCAAGAATAAATGTCTTCCCGATTCCGGTGGTGCCTTGGGTGAGGCTGGTAGGCGGCTTTCGGGCGCGCACTCCTATAAAGTCCGGGTCTTTCACGCCGATATTCTCAGAGGCGGAGGCGCAACGATGTTCGATCGAATCAAGCTGACCCCAAAGATCGGTATTTTCATTGCAGCAGTCTTAACGATGAGTTCGGCCCTGGGATTCTTTATTACCGAGCGCCGCCTCCATCGTCAAGCCGAGGAGGGTTTCGTTGACAAGCTGCGAAAAACCGATGCGATGGCCAGTCGTCTGCGCTCATTCCTTTCTGCCAATGCAGATGCGAATGCTCCCCGCCACGAGTTCAAAGAGTTGAAGCAGGTCCCGGTGGTGGTGGCGTGGAGCGTAGCCCGCGAGTATGCCGAGTCACAAGGAATGAAGTTCAGTACTCCGTCGCTTCATCCCCGCAATCCAGCCAATAATCCAGATGAGTTCGAGGTCAAGGCTCTGCACGCATTTGAGAACGATCCCGGCCTGCAGGAATACTACAACCGGACAACCCTCAGCGGAACAGAAGTTATGCGCTTTGCGGTGCCGGTGCGACTCACGGCTGACTGTTTGAATTGCCATGGAGATGCAGCGACCGATTCGGGGCCCCCCAGTTATGGCAAAGCGGGCATGAAAGCCGGCGATTTGAGAGGCGCTTTCGTGGTCAGCGCTCCGCTGACCGCGCTAAATGAGGCCAGCAATTCGAACAACCTGGCGCTCCTGGCCACTGATTTAGGAGTGCTGTGTTCCGGCGTAGTAGCGGTTTTCTTTGTGGTGAGGCGCATTGTCGTCAAACCCGTCGTCGCCTCGGCCAAGTTGGCCGAGGAAATTGCAGCCCATAATCTGGCGGTGGCTGACATAGAAATCACGTCGGAAGATGAACTGGGCCAGGCGGGGGCGGCGCTGAACCGGATGAAGAACAATCTGCGGGAAATGATTCAAGCCATCGCCGGGACCGCCGAACACGTGGCCAGCGCCAGCGAAGAGATCTCCGCGTCCGCCAACCAGCAATCGCAAAGCGCTGAAACCCAGAAAGACCAAGCGACCCAGGTAGCGACGGCGATGCAGGAGATGTCATCGACAGTATTGCAGGTTTCGGAAAACTCGAACCGGGCGGCGGAAGCTTCGCGTAAGGCTGCAGAAACTGCACGTCACGGCGGCAACATCGTGCAGGGCACCCTGGGCAAGATGCGGGTGATTGCGGAATCGGTGGGCGGTACGGCAAGAAAGATGGAGGAATTGGGGAGGAGTTCGGACCAGATTGGGCGCATCATCGCAGTGATTGACGACATTGCCGACCAGACCAACCTGCTGGCGTTGAATGCCGCGATTGAAGCGGCGAGAGCGGGAGAGCAGGGACGAGGGTTTGCGGTGGTGGCGGATGAAGTGCGCAAGCTGGCGGAACGGACGACCACGGCGACAAAAGAAATCGCGCAGATGATCAAGAACATACAAGACGAGACCAAGGCGGCGGTGACAGCGATGGAGGCGGGCAGCCAGCAGGTGGAAGCCGGGGTGAAGTCGACGGCGCAGGCGGGGGAGTCGCTGAAGGAAATTATTGAGATGGCGGAAGAGGTGGGGGAAATGATCACCCACATTGCGACGGCGGCGACGGAGCAGTCGGCGGCGAGCGAAGAAGTGAACCAGAACATGGATCAGATTGCGAAGCTGGTGAGGGAATCGGCGATGGGGGCGCAGCAGTCGGCGAAGGCGTGTCAGGACCTGTCGGGGCTGGCGCTGGATCTGCAAAAGATGGTGGAGAATTTCGATCTGGAGGGCAAGAACGGCCAGGGTCGCAGCCGATCCGGCAACGGGCAGGGGCCGGAAGGTCAATCCGGAGGCGGGTTGGGCGGGAGTTCAGCCGGGACAGTGCGGACAGGGGCGGGGAAGGCGTTCGCGGCGGCAGCCCGCTAGATGGCGGAAGCAGAGATCATGGAATCGCAAGCCAAGGCGAGGGAGGCTCCCAGCGGTGCAGCCAGCCTGCATGGCGCCGATCTGCGCCATCGTGACTTGTTGCAACTGGTGAGTTTCCACGTGGGCGGCGAGGAGTTTTGCCTCGACATTTTGCGGGTGCAGGAAATCATTCGTATTCAGGCTCTCACCCGGGTGCCAAATTCCCCTGATTTCGTAGAGGGTGTGATCAACCTGCGAGGGAAGGTCATCCCAGTGATTGCGTTGCGTAAACGGTTCGGGCTGGAAGCACTGGCCCACGACCGACAGACTCGCATTGTGGTGAGCGAGGTCAAGGGGACGGTACTGGGATTCATTGTGGATTCGGTTTCCGAAGTGCTGCGCATCCCGGCCGATACCGTCGAGCCGCCCCCGCGGTTGGGCAAGGTAGGGCGCGAATACGTATCGGGGGTGGGCAAGCTGGACAGCCGGCTACTGATCTTGCTCGATGTCGATCGTATGTTGAGCGACTCCGAAGACGGGATTGCCGGACCGAACTCGCAGGCCTAGTTGGTCGAGCGCTGCAGGCCGCTGCAGACCAAGGATGCAGACCCAGTGGAAAACGATTTCTTACAAGATCCGGCGATGATTCAGGAGTTTCTGACGGAGTCAGAAGAGCTCTTACAAGGGATGGACCAGGACATGATCACACTGGAGTCCACTCCTGATGATGCGGAGTTGCTCAACCGGATCTTTCGCGCGTTGCATACCATCAAAGGCACTTCTGGATTTCTGAATTTCGAGCCGGTGGTGCGCCTGGGCCATCGCGCGGAGGACGTGCTCAACGTACTGCGCCGCGGCGAACTGCGTCTGACCCGGCGCATCACGGATGCCTTGCTTGCCGCGCGCGACCAGTTAGGACAAATGCTGAGCGATATCCGGCGAGGTGGGCTGAAGACCTACGACCTCGATGCGCTGCTGGAAGAATTGGAAGCGGCGCAGAAACCCGAGGGGCCACCGCTTCGTCTGGGTGAAATTCTGGTCGCCGAAGGGGTGATCGAACGGCAAGCTCTGGAAAGCATTTTGCAGGAACAAGCTGCTTTCCCTCAAGGTCCGAAGCTGGGTGAGTTGCTGGTGAGGAAAGGCTTGGCCTCGACCGCTGAAGTGGGCAACGCGCTGGCCAGTCAAACCGTTGGCGCTGCCCGGGAGGTTGCGGCAAGGGAGGGACAGACCGTACGAGTCGATTCCGCCAAGCTGGATGAATTAATCAACCTGATTGGAGAGTTGGTGCTGGAGCGAAACCGGCTAAACCAGCTTACCCGCGACCTGACCTCCGGGCGGGTGGCCGCCGATGCTCTGCATCCGGCTTTCAGCCTAAGCGCAGCGCGTCTGAGTTTCGTGACGGAGGAGTTGCAAACCGCATGTCTGAAGACTCGCATGGTTCCGATTGACATGGTCTTCCGCAAGTTTCCCCGCCTGGTACGCGACCTCGCCGGCAGCCTGCAGAAAGAAGTCGAGCTTGAGGTCAGAGGGCAGAGTACCGAGATTGACAAGACGATGGTGGAGTTGCTGGGCGATCCGCTGGTGCATCTGGTGCGTAATTCTCTTGATCACGGTCTCGAAATGCCGGATGTGCGCGAGCGCCACGGGAAACCGCGAAAAGGCACCATCCGCCTGGAAGCGCGACAAGAGGGCGATCAGATCGTGATCAGCATTGCCGACGATGGGGCCGGCATCGACCCGGAGCGGGTGCTGCGCAAGGCGGTGGAAAAGGGTTTGGTGACCGCCGAGAGGGGACGGCACCTTGTACAGCGCGAGATCCTTGATTTCATTTTTCTTCCCGGCTTCAGCACCGTGGAAAAAGTGAGTAACCTCTCGGGGCGCGGTGTGGGCATGGATGTGGTGCGCTCGAACCTCAAGCGCATGAATGGAAGCATTCAGCTGGAGAGCAATGTGAACAAGGGTACAACGGTGCTGCTGCAATTGCCGCTGACGCTGGCCATCCTGCAAGTGTTGCTGGTGCAGGTGTCAGAGGAAATCTACGCACTGCCTTTGCGGTTGGTGCTGGAAACCTCCCGGGTCCGGAAAGACGAGGTGCACCTGGTGGAAGGGATCGAGGTTCTGCGGCTGCGAGGCGAGACGCTGCCGCTGCTGCGTTTGCGGAAGATGTTCGCGACTGGTGCGGACGTTAATGGATCGGGGGGCGAGAACGTGGTGGTGCTGACCATTGGCGAGAAACGGGTCGCATTGATGGTGGACCGGCTGATTGGGCAGGAGTCCACCGTGATCAAGCCGCTGGGATCTTATCTTCACAATTGCGTCAGCATTGCTGGAGCTACAGTGGGCGGGGACGGGCGGGTGCGGTTAGTACTGGATCCAGCGGGATTGCTTGCCTCCGCCCAAGGCCTGACAGTTCGGGAAACCGTGCAATGACCACCGCGGCGGTTTCTCAGCGCACCCCCGAGACGGCCTGGCGGCCACCCAGCCCGCAATTGATGCAAATCCGCGATCTGGTGTATCAGGTGGCAGGCATCTTCCAGCCGGACAACAAACTGCGCCAGTTCGAAGACCGCTGCCAGAAGAGGATGCAGGCGTTAGGAGTAAGCAGCCTCCGTGAGTACTACCAATGCCTCACGGTGAGGCCCAGTCGCCAGACTGAGTTGGTGAGTTTGCTCAATGAGATCACCGTCGGGGAGACTTTTTTCTTTCGCAACCAGCCCCAGCTCGATGCCCTGCGCAACGTGGTCCTGACCCGCATTGTCGACGCCAGAAAGAAAATGTCACTGCGCCATATACGGATCTGGAGCGCGGGCTGCTCGACCGGGGAGGAGCCTTACACGCTGAGCATCATGCTGATGGAGGAGCTGGCCGGGCGTCTGCAAGGATGGACGTTCGAGATTGTGGCCACGGACTTGAACGAGCGTTCTGTAGCGCATGCGAAGGCGGGCCTATACGGGAATTACAGCACTCGTAATCTGACGCCCGAAACCACCAAGAAATACTTCAGTCCGGCAGGGGAAAACTTGCAAGTGAACGCGCAGGTCAAGACCCATGTGTCGATCACCCGGGTCAACTTTCTGGATGACGCACGCATGGTTTTCTTGAAGGGCTTCGACATCGTCATGTGCTGCAACGTGCTGATCTACTTTGACGTGCAGTCGAAGCGCCGGGTGATCCAGCATTTCTATAACAGCCTGCTGGGGCACGGGTACCTTTTTCTGGGGCACTCGGAATCGCTTTACGGAGTCAACGATGACTTTCGCTTGGTGCACTTGCCTTCCGCGACCGCGTACGTTAAGGCCGAAACCAAGGTGATCCTCTAGGTGGAATATGAGTGATGAGCGGCAACAACGACTCCGACAGCGGCTGGAAAATCTGGAGGAGATGCCCACCATTCCGGTGGTGCTGGCCCCGCTGTTGCGCTATTTGGAGCAGCCCCTGGACACTCTGGATCTGGAGCAGGTGGTGGAATTGATTTCGCAGGACAAGTCTCTGGCTGCGCAGTGCCTGCAAATGGCTAACTCCCCGCTGTATGGGCGCTGGACGGCGGTGGACAACCTTCGTACCGCGGTCATCGGGTTGGGAATGCAACGGATGCGGGACGTTGCGCTCTCCTGCACGTTGCTGACGCTGGTGCCCAAGGGGCGGACAAGCGTCGATCCGGTGGTGTTCTGGGAACATTCCCTGGGCTGCGCGCTGGTCTGCCGCCAGTTTGCCCAGAAGATCGGGTTTCCTGATCCCGCGAAGGCCTATCTGGGAGGGTTGCTGCACGACATCGGAGTGGTGGCGGAATTGTGCGTGGTACCAGAGGAATTTCAGGTTGCGTTGGAGTTGGCTCGAAGCCAGGGCATTCCGCTCCATGAAGCCGAGGCAATTACTCTCGGACTCACCCACTGCGACAGCGGGAAGATTGTGGCGGAGAAATGGCACTTGACTGAGGATCTGGTAGCCGTGGCGGGATGTCACCACGATCCGCAGACCGCCCGAACCCACCGCGACCTGGTGGCGCTGGTTTCACTGAGCGACTTGCTATGCCGCATGAGCGGCCTGGGATATGGGTATCCCGAAGCGCGACAGGTCACTTTTACGGAGGAGCCGGGGTTCGCCCTGTTGCTCGAGGAGTGCCCCGCGCTGAGGACGTTCGACTGGGCGCGGTTCACTTTTGAATTGGAAGCCTACATGGAGGAGGTCTACCGCCTGGTGGAGCTTCTTTATCGAGTGCCGCAGTGAACGACTCCGGCGAAAACGTCCGCCCGGTCAGCGTATTGGTGGTGGATGACAGCGCTTTTATGCGCACTGCCCTGAGCCGGATGATCGACTCGGACCCGGCTCTGAGGGTTGCGGGTACAGCTCAAAACGGAATGCAGGCGCTGGAGAAGATCGTCGAGTTGCAACCCGATGTGGTCACGCTGGATGTGGAAATGCCGCGGCTGAATGGCATCGAGACCTTGAAACGCATCATGCAAGAGTTTCCGCGGCCCGTCATTATGGTCAGTTCGCTTACCCAGGCGGGGGCGGAGAGCACGCTCGAAGCACTGGACATTGGAGCTTTCGACTATGTTTCCAAGCAAGAGTCGTTTGCCTCACTGGACATCGTTAACATCCGCCACGATCTGGTGGCCAAGATCAGAGCGGCGGCGGAGATGAATCGACGGTGCACCGTTGTCAGGGTTGCGAAACCGCCGATGCCCGCGAGAATTGCGGCGTCCCACGCCCCGCTGGTTCAGCCTGCGGTGGTGGCTCTGGGGACTTCCACGGGAGGACCCAAAGCTCTGCAACAGATGCTGCCAACGTTGCCCCGAGATCTCTCGGTGGGAGTGTTGGTGGTGCAGCACATGCCGATGGGCTTCACCGGACCGTTCGCGAACCGGCTGAATCAGCTTTGTCAGGTTGCGGTGAAGGAAGCGACGCACGACCAGACCATCGAGCCGGGCGTGGTCTACATTGCGCCCGCCGGTCAACACCTGACGGTGATGCGCCGAAGTCCCGCGAAAGTTGTGACCCGGCTTTCGGCTTCTCCCGAGGGCACTCTGCACCGGCCATCGGTCGATGTGATGATGCTCTCGGTGGCGGAAGTGTTTGGAGCGCTGGCGATGGGAGTCATCATGACCGGGATGGGAGCGGACGGAGTCGAAGGCATGAAGGCGATTGGGAAAGCTGGCGGCTTGACGGTGGGGCAGGATGAAAATAGTTGTACAGTTTATGGAATGCCACGGTCCTGCGCCGAAGCCGGCGTGTTGCAACGAGTTGTCCCGTTGGATCAAATTCCGGGAGAGATATTGCAGGCGACTCGCTACCAGGAGCGGACGCATAAAGTGTCGGTGTGAGAACCGATGGCCTTCGAGTTCCGACACAAGTCATCAAAGAAAGACTTTTTCTTCCGATTCCAGAACTTGCCGGACTTTGCCCAGTAGAGACTCCGCCGAGAAAGGTTTAGGCAGGTACGACATCTGGCCGGCTGTGAGGCCGTATCTAGTTACTGTGTTCTCGGGATAGCCTGAGATAAAGATTGCCTTCAGGGCCGGGCGAGCGGCGCGCAGCTCCTTCGCCAGGGCAGGGCCATTTTGGCCGGGCAGAACCACGTCTGAGAGCAAGAGCTGCACACCACCCTGCTGGCGGCGGAACGCGGCCTGTGCTTCGGCTGCATTGCGGGCTCGCAAGACACGATAGCCTTCACCCTCCAGAATGTCGCAGGCGGCCTCGCGCACGAAGGCTTCGTCTTCGACAACCAGAATGGTGTTGCGCGCTATGGACAAAGAATCACAAAGGTCGATTGCCGGTTGGATTTCATCCGCGGTAGTTTGAGTCGCATTCAACATTAGGTTGACTCGAAGGTTCAGACGAACAGTTGCATTTCCCCGGCCACCGGTGAAGGCTACGCGAACACGAAAGGGACGGCCTCATTCTTGAATGGCTTGGGAGTGAATCCGTCGTATGCAACTGGAATTGAAGGTTGGAGCGAGGTCGAGGCCGCGTCCATTGCGGGAATTCGGCTTCTAAGACGGGAAAAACTCATCGGTTCACGATATTACTCGCGTGCCAGCAGAGTCTGTTTGGGGTCGATCAAGATCTTGCGTACGCCGGGCGGAGCTGTTAGGTGAAAAGCAGTCTCGGTGCCATCGGCGAACACCTGTCCGAGCAGTGTCATTTTCCCGGCGTGAAAGGCGTACAGCGGAACTGGGGTCACGAGATCGTCCGGCGCATCTTTCTGCAAAAGAGTGCCGGTGACGGTGGTGGCGCCGGCGGTATCGACATATTTCACACTGTGGACTTCGAAATGCGGCACGGCGGTTCCATTGACCCATCCGTCGTAAAACCAGTCCAGCGACTTGCGGCCTTCATACCATAGAGGCCGCGGCAAGTCTTCCTCAAAGACGTGCAGCAGTTCGCGGGTGGTGATGGGTTTTCCTTCGTAGCTTTCTCGGACCCTGCGCAGCGCACGAACGAAAGGCTCATCTCGGACGGAGTTGGGCCCTTCATTCGCGGCGGGCGGTTCCGTATCGAGCATCATGTTGCGAAGCATGTGAAAGAGCCAGGTGCCGCGTCCGTAGCTGACCGCCTCATAGCCGGTGGGGAACTGGGAGCAGGAAAGGCGGTTGCCCAAAGTGACCGGGCCGTCCTCCATCAAGCGCACGCCGGCTGAGTTCTTGAAGAGGAGATCGTTCCGGTATTTGTCCAACACCTCGTGGAATTTCGTCGAATCTTCCGCTTCAACCAGCATCAGTGCGCTGTAGTTCGCCAGAGCTTCCGGGAGCCACTGATCGCGGTAGTCGTTCCAGGTGACGAGATCGCCCCACCATTGGTGGGCCGTCTCATGTCCGATGACCACGTCGATGAGAGTTTTTTCTACAGGGGACAGATGGAGGCGAGACTTTTCTTCGTTGCTGAGGTAGGAAAGGCTGGAGAGAAAAACCAACCCGGGCCAGCCTTGACTCATGTTTCCGGGAAACTGCGTCAGAGCCAACTGACTATAAGGGTAAGGCCCGAACCAACGCGAATAAGATTCGATGGCATGGGCAGACATGCTGGCCACCCTCTGCTCATTGCGGGCAGGAGAGGGCCGAGGCGCGCCGGCCGCCAAAGCGGGGGCGGTCCTGCTGATGTAGGGAACGTCAGGGAGAACGGTCTCGTTCTCGCTGGGGAACCCGCGTTCGACTGTTTTTGTGGCGTAAGCGTCTACCACGACCTCACCTGCGCGGGCTTCGACGCGTTGATATCTGCCAAGGTTGAATCCTGCGACCGGGATGGGCCGCTCGGAAACCCAATGGCTCACCTGCTCGGCGGGCGGGGTGGAATCCGCCAGGGCGGCGCTTGCGGCGGGGGGCACATCGACCCGTCGGCCAGTCGCCACCAACGTCCAACCCGCCGGGTAGTGGAATTCGAGATCAAAGTTGGACATAGCGATGCCGCGGTTGGGGTACCAAGTGCCCCGTGCGCCCACGTAAAGCAATCCCGCGGCAGCTTCCGACAAGACTTCACCGCCGTAGCTGAAGCGCAGCTGGATCCGTTGTCCGGTCTGAATCGGGGCAGGAAAAACGACTGCCACCAAGTCATTACCCTGCCGGGCAAGTTGCGTACCTTCGATGGCGGGATTATGGATGAATTCTACGGGATGACCGTCGGCCAGGACTTCCTTGAGGTGAAGGAGTCTTGCCAGCTCGAACACTACTGCCCGCTGACCTCCCTGCAGGACTTTCAAGTCCAGCTCTGCAACTGCATCAATGGTGGTGGGTGGCCTTATCTCGACGCGAATCTTGTTGGACAGAATGTCGATGGCGCTAACTCTGCCTTCCTCAGTGGCAATGCTGTTGGCGCCAGCTGTTCCAGATTTTTTCTTTAGTAGGGAATAGGAGGTCCAAACGTTGTAGTAAGTTGTGCCTTCGACGGCCTTCGATTGAGCTGCCCAAACTTGCTCGGGCGCGCCAGAGTCATAGAAGACGTCGAAAATTCCTTTTGTCTGTCCCTGCATGCGGGCATGAAGGAAGCGGTCGTCGGGACCTCCGCATGATTTTGCGGGCTTCGCCGGGACCCCGTTTGCAGGCAACTGCTGGCTGAAGGTCATGAACAAACGCAGGCCATCCGGTAGCGCAAGATTGCGGGCGGTCTGGTTCCACTGGGAAACGAATTCCGCGGAGCCCTCTGCGGGGACGAGATACGGCTGCATTTCCGCGAAGGTGTCATCGTTGAAACGGAAGTAGGCGTTCTTGAAGCGTTCCTCCAAGATGGCGGCACCGGTTTGCAAAAGCATGGATGCGCGTTCCACCTGACTGGGCGGAGTGAGCAGAATTTCACCTTCACCTTCGAAGAACGCTCCCGTTACGCAGCCTGCGACGTCCTGGGTGAAGCCGATGACGCCGTCATCAAACGAAATATGGAAGTCGGCGCGGTCGATGGAAAGTTCGCGTGCACGATAAACCTGTGAGCTGTCGAGGCCCACGCTGCCGAGCTGCAGGAACAGATTCTCGGCCGCGCTGTGGAGAACGGGGGTTCCGCCGAGTTGGACTTGAGGCGGACTGGCAGGGTGCGCGGTTTCCTGGCCGAAGGCAGGAATCCAGACGGCCAATAAAGCCGCCGTGAGGCGCAACTTACGCCGCGTTCGTGCCACTCCCTTGGTCACCTGCGTAGCAACTCCCGGTGTTCTAGAATGCGCTTCAATGCGGGCATCTGTCATTCTCTCTGTAAGTGCTTGTATATGTGTACTTTCGCCGTGTTGTGCCCGGGCGGAAGTCATCCATTTGAAAAATGGCCGCATCATCTGGGCCGACCATGTTCGAGAAAACGGCGCACGTATTGAGTATGACGTTGGGGACAACAGTTACGGTATCCCGAAAGCGGTGGTCGAACGCATCGACACGGGTGGGGTTTCTCCGCAGAGTAACCCGGCGGCGTCCGGGGACCAGCATGATCTGCCGGCATTTGTGCCCGCCGATAATCTTAAAAATGATGCCGGACTCATCAGCCGGATCATTCCCGACGACCAGGTGGATGAGGGGCAACTGGCGGCGCTGGAGCAATCGGGGAACGGGGCGACGATCGCGGCTGGATATTTTATTGCCGGGAAGCATGAGTTCGATCATGGACGATATCCCAAGGCACGTAATTACTTAGACACCGCGCTGCGCTTCGATGGTCAGAACCCAACCATTCTGAATTATTATGCCGCGCTGCTGGTAAAGACTGGAAGGGCCTCCGAGGCATTGCCGTATGCGGAGCGGGCGGTTCGCAGTGCGCCCGATTCCCCGGACGCGCTGACCGTGCTTGGCTATGTGCAGTTTGCGGCGGACCGGGACCAGGACGCGATCCGTAGCTGGAAACATTCGCTTGAGTTGCGTCCCGACGGCACGGTGCGACAGTATCTCGAGAGAGCGGAACGCGACGCCAGCGCGCGGGTCAACTATTCCGAGCGGGAGAGCGGACACTTCACCTTGCACTACGAAGGCTCACAGACGCCGGAAGCGCTGCGTAATCAGCTGCTGGCCACGCTGGAGTCGGCATACGACGATCTGTCGCGGCAGTTGAGCATCACGCCGCGCAGCATCGCGGTGGTGATCTATACCGACCAGGCCTTCTTCGATGTTACCCAGGCGCCGACGTGGACGGGGGCGGTGAATGACGGGAAATTGCGGATCCCGATTCGCGGGCTGGATTCCGTCACACCGGAGCTGGCGCGAGTGCTGAAACATGAGTTGGCGCATTCTTTCATCAACCAGCTCTCTGCGGGACGCTGTCCGCAGTGGCTGAACGAGGGCATCGCGCAGGCGGTTGAACCCAAAGTGCTCTCCAGCGGAAGCCGCTTAGCCGAGCTCTACCGTACTCAACACGAGATTCCTCTGAATGCGCTGGAAGCAGGTTTCATGCGATTCTCGCCGCTCGAAGCTGCGGTCGCGTACGAGGAATCGCTCGCGGCGGCGCAGTACATCATTGACACATACGGCATGAGCGATCTGCAGCGGGTGCTGGAACGGCTTGGAGAGGGAAGCTCGACTGAGGCGGCACTGCGCGCAGTTATTCATTCCGATTACGGGCAGCTCGAGGAGGAAGTTGGGAAATACCTTGGAAGCAAGTACGGGCAGTAGGTGGGTGGCGAGTCTAAGCCTGCCAGCGTTTGCGCTTGCGCGGAGAGGTTGACCCGGGGCCGGGCGGGCCTTGTTTGGCGGTATTCACCTTGTCGGTCGAATCGACCGAGAACAGCATGTACTTATCGAAGCTGTGACGACGGTAGTAGCGGTGGCGATGGAAATCGAGATACACTTCGGCGGTTTTCGGCAACCAAAGTTGTACGTTCTTTTTCTCGAATAGCACAGGGCCGTATTCGGCGATCTGGTGCTCGGCGAGGAATCCAATTCCCTTCAACGGATTGATCAACTCGGATTCAATGCGGATGATTTGAAACTTGTCGGCAGTGATCCAGGCGCGTCCCTTTAGCCGTATTGGGTAGGTGTGATTGCCGACCACGTAGTCCTGAATGTGACTCGGCCGGTCTTCACGGGCGCGGAAGTGCATGAGCCAGGTGGCTTGTCCTTTCCAATCTCCCAGGCCTTCGCAGGTAATCTCGTAATCCGGCTGCATGGTGGGATGGAAGATCATCGCCAGGGCAGGGAATCCGGAGGTGGCAATCTGATCGGGCAAGTTGTCGATCCCGTAACGCTCGGTGCGAAATTCATCGACCAGCAGGACCCCGGTGCGGGGTTGAGAAATATAGGCGGCGTAATCGAACTTGCGGGTCTCCCGGGTGGTGGGGTTGCCCTGATTGTCGAGCCTTTCATGCAACAGATCTTCGATGGCCGCGAAGCGGCCGACGTTATCCACCAATTCCTCTACGCGGTCGCCGGCCTTCGCCAAGACTTCCGCGGTTGGGCAATTCACTCCAGCGGCGACTGAGGGTTTCGCTTCATCGATTCCCGGGGGTTGCCAGGCCACCGACAATTCCGGCTCGGTAGTGTCGGCCAACGGGTCTGGGTCACCAGCGGGGGTGGATTGCACGACGGTAGTAAGCATTGCTGCTTGGGTCGGAGTATTTGCCGCGCGCTGCTCCAGCTGGGTAATGAACTGCTGTACCTGAGGAGCCTGAGGATTGGCCGGCGCGAGCGCGAGAAAAGTCTTCAGGGTTTGAATGCCTTCCGCAGTGTGGCCCAGATCGGCTTGGGCTTCACCCAACACCAGGCGGGCGGCGAGGGCGTCTCCTTTGCCCTGGTCAATTGCCAACTGGGCCTGTTCCCGGGCTTTATCGTACTGCTTCAGCTTTAGATAGACGTTGCCCAGAAGATTGTGCGACATCCAGTCATTGGGATTCGCTACGATCGCACGCTCCAGCGAGGCCTTGGCAGGTTCGTACTGGCCGCGCAGAAGCTGTATCCTGCCGAGCAACGCCAGAGACTGGGCATCGCTGGGACTCAGGGTGATCGCGTGATTAAGGTAGGTCGTGGCTTGGTCGTAGTCCTTCTGCTCAAAGAACAGGTACCCCATCAGGAAATTGACGCGTCCACTGTCGGGCACCGACCGGTATGCCGAATCGAGGCGCTTCTTGGCCTCTTTAAGATTGGAAGATTTCAAGGCGGCGACGGCAGCCGCAGTATCTTTTGAGGCCTTCGATGACATCAGTGCGTCGGAGGTGCCCGTGGCGTCGAGGTTGATCGCCGCCGCGTCCTTTTGGAGCGTCACCTGTAGTTGCAGAACGTCGGTGAGGCCAGCTACTTCGGCTTGCTTCTGCGTGGTCAAGTACCCGGCCGCGCTTATCTCGAGGCTGTACTTGCACACGGACAATCCCAAGAATGTGGTCTGGGAGCCGTTTTTCGTGGCCTGATAGACGGTGCCGGCGGGATTATCGCAGTGCAGACGCACCACCGCCTGGCGATCCAGTTTGGCCTTGTGCTCGTCGAGAACCGTGATCTGGAGGGATCCACCCTGATGGTAAGCTTCGGTCAGAGACTCGATATCGGTGTTCGGGGGCTGGTTCGTTCTCGGATCGCCCAGGGTCGCCACTCCCCCACTCTGGGCACCAGCGTTGGGAACGAAAAACACGAAAAAGGCAGAGGCGGCTACTGTCAGCCAGAGTTGTGGTCGAGCCCGTTGTTGAAAACGATGGCTCATAGCGAAGTGACGCGCATTTTGTCACAGTTCGCGCGGCACGTCAATGCCTACGTTAGGAGGGTAGTGGGCGCACCAGCCCCATTACCGTTAGTAGTTGGCCCGGAGGGCGGTTCTGTGCTAACTTTTCGGCTCGACCGGCTAATGAGTCCTCTGTTCAAACTCGGGAAATCTCGACCCCAGCCGGCCCGCGACGCCGTACAGGCTGAGGTGCCGGAACTAAGAGGGGCAAACCTTTCGGCGGTCTACTACGGGCAGCGCATGGGGGGTGACTTCTACGACTTCCTGCGGGTCAGCCCCAAAAGAGTGTTGTTTGGGCTGCTCGACGTGGCTGGGCGTCAGGAAGAGAATCGCGAGATCATTTCGGCGGCACGGCACAGCTTCCGCACCCTGGGTGCGGAACTGTTTGCGCAGGAAGACATTAACGAAGCCGAAGCCATGATCGAAGTCTGTCTTCAGCTGAACCGAACCGTCCTGGAAACCGCTGGCGGAGTGCACTCCTGCCCTGCCTTTGCCGGCTGCTACGACGAGAACCTGGGGACAGTATGTTACTTCAACGCCGGACACACACCGGGATTGGTGCGAGACGCGACCGGAGTCGCGGAATTGCCGGCCACCGGGCTGCCGCTCGGCCTGTTCTCGCACAGCACTTGCGATGCGTCCACGGTGGCGCTGGAGCCGGGAGCCGTCCTGATGCTGGTCTCCCGCGGGATCGTGGAAGCAAAGTGCGGCGGCGAAGAGTGGGGATTAGATTCGGTAAAGACTGGACTGCAACGTTCGACCGCGGTTGGCGCCAAGGACTTTGGTCTTTCCGTCCTCGATCAACTTCAAGAATTCATGTGCACTGCCCCTACCGACAACGACGTGACCACGCTTGTTCTGGCCCGGCACAGCAATGCACAATCCCTCATCTAGAAGCGTTTCGATCATCGCCGTCTGAGCACTAATTGCGGCGTCCCCGGTGGCTGCGGCTCTTGATTGGTTGTGGAGGAGCAGGTCTGGTGGGAGCTAATTCCTCGGCGGTCACGAAGACGGGCTCGATGTCGGTAGGAATGCCCTGAAGGCCATCCAGAGCTTTTTTCAGAGTGGGACGCACCACGCCCATTTCGTCCAGCATTTTCTTGGCGGCTGCGTAGTCGCCCTGGGCTTCGATGGTGAGGAGGTCATGATCGAGCTCGGCGACGGCGGCCTTCATCTTCGCGACATCTACAGAAAAGGTGCCGTCGTCGTGCTGGATGAAGGCGCCTTTGTCAGTATAAGAATTGAACTGGATTGCCATACCCTTGCCGTGGGCGTCGTTCAGACCAAAGCGCAGAGTGCGGAATGAAGAGGCCAAATAGGTGGTGTAGAGCTGACGCTGGGCGGCTTCGTCGGATGCCAGGACCTTGCCCAGTCCCATTTCTTTGGCGTGGTCCATCATGTATTGCAGGGCGAACAGGCCGGTGACGTCGGCTTTGCACTCTTCGATTGCGGCGTACAGGTCTTTCAGCTCTTCGCGAGGGGTGGTATCGCGATCTCCGACCTTGATCTGATGCGGACCCAGACCGTGCATCAGTTCGTGGGCAAGGATGTGGGTGAAGAACGGCTCGAAAGTGACATCGACCATGGCATCGTGAGTCAGAGTGCGGCGGGCGATGGGAAGTAGCACGCTGCGGAACTTTGCTTCTTGAACGTTCTTTAACATGACACGCTTGCTGCCCTTTTGCTGCACCACGCGATCGTCGTTGGGCAGGTTGTAAGCCGCGGTCTGGACGCCGTGAGCGGCATCGCCCGCGCTCAGGATTTCATCCACTACGCGAATGGGGGCAGCCGCGCCGAGCTTGGGATTCCGGTATTGCGGGTCCAGAGGCAAGTTGTTTTCGATGTCCTGCAAGTGCGCGGTGAAGGCGGAAAGCTTGGCAGTCTCCTGGTCGTCCCGCAGGTTGACGTAGGCCTCGAACGCCGCCTTATAACCAAAGAGTTCGTCGTTGTAGGTTTCGTAGGGGCCGATGGTGATATCGAGCGGCGCATCCAGATCCATCCAAGCCATGTCGCTGGCGTAATAGTTGTTGGAGAGGAAGGCGTCCGCGCGCAGATTGAGGAACTTCTTCAACGATTCGTTGTCGGTCAGCGTAGCGGCGTCATGCAGCAGGCTGGCGGCGCGGTTGAGGTCGTCGGCATAGGCCCGGCTATAGGGAATAGCGTGCAGATTATTGGCGGGCGACGAGCTGTTTTCTGCCCAGCGAATGATGGTGAAGAAGCTCTTGGCGTCGTCCTGTTCTTTGGGAGAGAGCTGCGCCACCCAGCGCTCGAAGGCATCTTTGGACATGTTTTCTGGATAGAAGTTCGCGCCGGGGGGCTTGATCGGCGGCACATCCGGCAGGAAGGCCTGGAATTGGTCGATGTCCGACCAGGGGCCCTTGTTGATCCAGAAGTAGTTCAGCCGGGCTTTGCCCAGAGGGGAAGTGTCCTTTTGCAGGCGAGAATAAAGGGCGGGGTTGCCGTCCCACCGTTGTTTGAGGAAGATGTCGTTCAAGACGCGGGCAGCCTGAATCAGCTTGACCAGGGCCTGACGGTCACCGGAGGAGAGCGCGGAGGTATCGACACGGAGGGGTGTGGGCGCAAAACGGGTGGACATCTTTTCCAGTTCCAGTTGGTTCGGGAACGAGGCGATGTTCTTCTCTTTCTCTTGTGCTCTAGCCGGAATACTCAAACTCCCTAAGACCATTATCGCAAGCGCAAAACAGGAAGCGATCCTCACAACGTCCCCCTCTGTCACTTAATTCGTGGCTCCTCACCGCGAAAACCGACACATCATAACAGGAGACACAGTGGCAGGAGCAGACTGGCGGCGGTACAATTTACCAAAGGCCGGTAGCGCAGAGGGAGTGGCCGTCCTCTGCGGGGAAGGCTTGCGGAATTCTTATGCGAAGACGCTTTTTTCTGCTAACGCTGGTTTGTGCAGCCGGGTTGCCGATTGCCTTAGCTGCGGACACCGTGGTGCAAGAGATTATTGCGCGGGTCAACAATCAGATTATTACGCGGAACGAGTATGTGCGAAGCCAGGAAGATCTGAGGAAAGAAGCGCAGCAGCAGGACCCGATCAACGCCGACAAGCTGGTCGCAGAGAAGGAGAAGGATGTATTGCGCGACCTGATTGACCAGCAGTTGTTGCTGGAAAAGGGCAAGGACCTGGGCATTACCGGGGACACCGAGCTGATCAAGAAGCTGGACCAGATGCGCAAGGAAATGAACTTGGACAGCATGGAGGAACTGGAAAAAGCTGCGCAATCCCAGGGTATTTCGTTCGAGGATTTCAAACAGAACATGCGCAACCAGATCATCACCCAGCAGGTGATTGGGAGGGAAGTCGGGCAAAGGCTGGTCATCGACAAGGGCGAAGAAAAGAAATACTACGATGAGCATCAGAAGGACCTCGACCAGCCGGAGCAGATCAAGCTCAGTGAGATCCTGATTTCGACCGAGAAGAAGGTCAAAGACATCACCGAGGAGCAGCAACTACAGGCCGCAAAAGCCAAGGCTGACGACCTGCTGGATCAGATTCAAAAAGGGGCCAAGTTTGAAGATGTCGCCAAGAAGAATTCCGACGTGTCGGCCGCCCAGGGGGGCGACCTCGGCTACTTCAAGCGCGGGACGCTGGCCAAGGAACTGGAAGACATCACCTTTAGCATGAAGGTGGGCGAAGTTTCGAAGGTGATACAGACCCGGCAGGGTTACGTCATTCTGAAGGTTGTGGAGCACCATCAGGCGGGAGTGCCGGCGCTTAGCGAGATTGAGCCGCATATTCAGGATGCGGTCTATATGCAGAAGCTGGCCCCGGCGCTGCGGGAGTATTTGACCAAGCTGCGAGAACAGGCGTTCATCGACATCAAGCCCGGGTACGTGGATACCTCGGCCAGTCCCAACGAGACCAAACCGGTGGAAACGGAAACCGCGGATGCGAAAGCCAAGCCGCTGAAAAAGAAGAAAAAGTTGGGCCTGTTTTAGTTTAAGCTGCCAGCGGGAGCGGGCACCCATTTCTGGTTCCGGAGCAGTCAAGCGTAGAAGTTATGAAAGAATTCTTCCTATCGGATTGCAGCCAGCACGAAAACAAAGTCATCACGTCCAGCTTTGTGGTTGCCTCGAAGCAGGTAAAGCCGAAGAAAACCGGGGAGCCCTATCTGGCGTTGACGCTGGGGGACCGCAGCGGCCTGATCGAAGCCAAAATGTGGGACAACGTGGAAGATTGTCTCAACGCCTTTGAGGCAGATGACTTCGTCAAGATCAAGGGGCTGCTGAACAAGTACAAGAACCGCTTCCAGATCACCATTCACAAGATCCGCAAACTAGGGGACGCGGAAGTTGATTTTGCGGACTACCTGCCCAAAACTGCCAAAGACATCGGCGAGTTGTGGCACACGCTTGCAGGTTTTGTGGGAACGTTTCAGAATCAACATCTCAAGGCCTTGGTGGAAGCGTTCATGGCTGATCCGGAGATTGCCGAGGCCTATCGCAACGCTCCCGCGGCGAAGACCCTGCACCACGCCTACATCGGCGGGCTGCTCGACCACGTGGTGTCGCTGTGCCGCTCCTGCGATCTGGTTTGCCGCAACTATCCGCAGATCAATCGCGATCTGCTGCTCACGGGCGCGTTTCTGCACGATATCGGCAAGATTCACGAACTGACCTACAACCGCTCGTTTTCCTACACCACCCGCGGGCAGCTGCTTGGGCACATGATCATCGAGCTGGAAATGTTACAAGCCAAGCTGGCCCTGGTACCGGGTTTTCCGGATGAGCTCAAGACTCTAGTGGAGCACCTGATCATCAGCCATCACGGGCAATACGAGTTCGGATCGCCCAAGCTGCCCATGTTTCCGGAAGCGCTGGTGCTGCACTATCTGGACGATCTGGATTCCAAAATGGAGAGCATGCGTGCGAACTTCGAGCGTGAAGCCGGCACTGAGGGGGCCTGGACGGGATATAATCCCTCGCTCGGGCGTCCGCTGCTGAACACTGCGAAATTTCTGGATAAGAAGCCGCACGCTGCGGAGACCGCTGCCGAGGAATCCGACGATAGCGCAAGCGCGCCCAGCTTGCGGGGTCTGGAGCCGGAACCAGCAACGACCCCCGCGGGGACGATTCGCACGGAAAAGAATTAGCTTGCAGAACGGCCACTTCTTTGCCAACGTAGTGGCACCCAAACAGTTTATATTTCTGACCTGACTTCGACAATTCATTCGATGGAGGGAACTATGAAACCGCGTTTGCTAGCTCCGATCCTCGTGACCTACCTTGCATTTAGTGTGCTCGGGTGCAGCAAGAAGACCGACGACACGGCCGACACGAGCGCGACCGCTCCTACTACGACGGCTCCGGTGGAGAAAGCCAAGGCGGAACCGAGAAGGCCCAAACCGCGACCGGTAGTGATACCTGCGGGCTCGACTCTGACTGTGAACCTGGGTCAGGCGGTGGGTTCCAAGATCAGCCAGCCCGGCCAAAGCTTTTCCGCCACTCTGACCAATCCGGTCCAGGTGGATGGCAAGACCGTTATTCCTGCGGGCGCTACGGCGTCCGGCACGGTGGCGGATGCGAAACCTCTGGGACGTTTCAAGGGAGGTGCGGTACTGTCACTGCAACTGACTTCGATTAACGTGAACGGGGCCGACCAGACTATTCAAACCTCAGACGTAACCCAGACGGAAAAAGGGAAGGGCAAACGGACTGCGGTGCTGGCCGGCGGCGGAGCCGCCTTGGGCGCGCTGGTGGGAGGGCTTGCAGGTGGAGGCAAAGGCGTCGCCATTGGAGCGGCTGCGGGAGCCGGCGCGGGCGGAGCGGGAGCGGCATTCACCGGAAACAAGGAGATTGTGCTTCCAGCGGAGTCGGCGTTGACCTTTACGCTTTCCCAGCCGCTGACGGTGGAAGTAAAGGAGTAGAGAAACTTCATTGCCGCGACAAATACCCCGAAGGCTTCTTCGGGGTATTCTGTTTGTGTTAACGCCATGCTCGACCTCTCGCGGTTCTCGGTACTCAGCTTCGACTGCTACGGCACCATGATCGATTGGGAAGCCGGCATCTTCTCGGCGCTGCGCCCCCTTCTGGCGGCGCATAACAAGAGGGTCAACGATGTCACGCTGTTGAAGATGTATTCGGAACTGGAACTCGAGGCTGAGCAGAAAAAATACATCAGCTATCGCGAGGTGTTGAAGTCGGTGGTTCGCCGTTTTGGGGAGAGGCTGGGGTTCGATCCTAGCGAAGCGGAAGTAAGCTCGCTGCCGGAATCGCTGGCTTCCTGGCAAGCGTTTCCGGACACGGTCGCAGCGCTGCGCGAACTGAAGACCCGTTACCAGTTGGCCGTGATCTCGAATATTGATGACGATCTGTTTACCTGCACTGCGCCCCGGCTGGGAGTGAAGTTCAATCACGTGATCACCGCGCAGCAGGCGCTCTGCTACAAGCCGTGCAAGATGATTTTTCAGATTGCGCGAGAAAGATTCGGTGTCGCCCCGGAGAAGTGGCTGCACGTCGGACAGAGCATTTATCACGATGTGATCCCAGCACAAGCCATGGGGATCGCGGCGGTCTGGGTGAATCGGCCTTCGCCGCGTGAGGGGGCGGGCGCAACCAAAGCGGCGGCGGGGAAGCCGGACCTGGAAGTCGCTAGCCTGAAGGAGTTGGTGGAACTGGTGTCGTCTTCGGCAGGATCCAGAACGGACTGAGACTGACCGCTCCCGGGTTTAAACTGGTGGGTCAAGATTTCAGGTTCTGTCTTTCTATCTTCAAGGTTGGAGATTCCATGGCAACTGCAACTGCTCGCGCTAATCCGCTGTCTTACCTCACTGATCAATTGAACGATCTCAAGGCCAAGGGCACGCACTTTAAATTGCGTGTGCTCGATGATGAACAGGCCGCGGTCTGTACGTTCGATGGCAAGAAAGTCATCAACCTGGCTTCCAACAATTACCTGGGATTAACCACGCATCCCAAGCTGCGTGAAGCCGCGCTTGCGGCTACCCGCAAGTACGGAGTGGGATCGGGCGCGGTGCGAACCATTGCCGGAACCATGAAGATCCACATGGAGCTGGAAGAGAAGATTGCCCGCTTTAAGAATGTTGAGGCCTGTGTGGTGTTCCAGTCGGGTTTCACGGCAAATGCGGGGACGGTTTCGGGGGTGCTGGGAAAGGAAGACTTCATTATCTCGGACCAGTTGAATCATGCGTCCATCATCGACGGCGCCCGGCTGTCTCGCGCGAAGATTCTGGTTTTCAATCACAAGGATGTTGCTCACGCAGAACAGCAACTGGCCAGCGTGAAAGACCAGCCGGGGAAGAAGCTGCTGATCACCGACGGCGTTTTTTCGATGGACGGCGACATCGGGCCGCTGCCTGGACTATGCGAAGTGGCGGAGAAATATGGCGCAATCATGATGGTGGATGACGCCCACGCCTCCGGCGTACTGGGCCGCAACGGGCGCGGCAGCGTGGATCATTTCAAGATGCACGGGCGAGTGGACATTCAGGTGGGGACGCTTTCCAAGGCCATTGGGGCACTGGGAGGGTACGTTTGCGGCACGCGCGATCTGATTGATTTTCTGTATCACCGGGCGCGGCCGTTTCTGTTTTCGACGTCGCATCCGCCGTCGGTGGCGGCGACGTGTATTGCAGCGTTCGATGTGTTGGAGCAGGAGCCGGAATTGATTGAGAAGCTGTGGGAGAACACGCGCTTCTGGAAAAAAGAGCTGGGGTTGCTGGGTTTCGACATCGGAGGGAAGACCACACCGCCGAGCGAGACTCCGATTACGCCGATCATCATCGGCGATGGCCGGCTGACCATGGATTTCTCCCGCGAACTGTTCAAGGAGGGCGTGTTGGGGACTGGGATTGCGTTTCCGACGGTGCCGGAGGGGAAAGCGCGCATCCGTACGATCATGACCGCGACGCATACATAAGAGGAATTGCAGCAGGCGTTGGAGGTGTTGAAGCGGGTCGGGAAGCGGATGGGAATTTTGGGGAACTGACATTGAAATATTGCCGCTTCCAACACAACGGCCGGGGCGAATACGGCTTGGTCGAGTCCGTCGCGGGGAAAGATGAAATTACGCGCGTGTTCCTCAAGCCGCCGGACGCGGGCGGCGACGTGGAGGATTTGCCCACCAAGGCTATTGCTCGCCTGCCGCTAGCGGATGCGAAGTTGCTGGTTCCGGTGCGTCCGTCGAAGATTGTGTGTGTGGGGCGTAATTATCGGGCCCATGCTGCGGAACTGGGGAACGAAGTTCCGACCGAGCCGCTGCTTTTCTTCAAGCCGCCATCGTCGCTGCTGGCTTCGGGTGAGGATATCCGGCGTCCGCAAATCTCGCAGCGCACGGACTTCGAAGGCGAGCTAGCGGTAGTGATGGGCCGCCGCTGTTACAAGCTCGCCGGTGATGAAGATGTGCGGCCGTTGATTCTCGGTTACACAGTGCTGAACGACTTCACGGCGCGTGACCTTCAGAAGAAAGACAGCCAGTGGACACGGGGAAAAGGGTTCGACACGTTTTGTCCGGTAGGGCCAGTGGTGACGGGTGAGATTGATCCTTGGGCGGGAGTCGGCGTCGAGACGCGGGTGAACGGAGATCTTCGGCAGCACGGCAATACGCTGGACTTCATCTTTCCGCTGGAGGTGGTGATTCGCTACATTTGCGATGTCATGACGCTCGAGCCGGGAGACGTGATCGCCACGGGCACGCCGGAAGGGGTGGGGCCGGTGGTGGCGGGGGATACGATTGAGATTACTGTGGAAGCCGTGGGGACGCTGCGGAATCGCGTGGTGGATGAGTAGGCCGCTGATTACTGCGGCTAAGCTCTAGATGCCGACTTGAGTGGAAGCGCGATCAGGCGGCGGAGGTTGCCGCCGGGTTCGAGAATCTGGGCCCAATCCCCAAACGTCCCGTGGCACCAAGGCTTCCAGGCCGACGTGGTGCTCTTTGAGGCGGGTAAGCTGTGAGATCCAGATGACCCGAAACTCTACTTTATGTTGGCGGTATTGAATCGTAAGTTGGCTGCCAACTTGGAGCTGGCGGCGGACGAAACCAAGCCGGATGCCGGATTCGGTGACATCCAGAGTATGCGCCAAATCACAGTAGGCGGTACCGGAACCGTCATTGCCGGATACTCGCACCGGCAAGACTGCTTTCGTTCGATGGTTGCGACGACGGTTGTCCACTCCAACTCCCTGCTGGCTCGCGGTCTGTAAGCCTCTACTGAAGCCATTGTCGGGCATTTCCAGGCCTCGGCCAATAGCCCAAACGGGTGGGGAAGTCCCTCATAAGTGTTATGGATGCAGCAGTTTGCACAGGGGGAGACCTATGGCTAAGGCACCGTTGCCCCGGTAACTGCATTTGCATCTATATAAGAGCACGGGAGATTGGGTAATATGTGACCCGCGCAACTAGGCTGCCGGGTGCGGGTTTGAAGGAGTGGTGGCAGGTAAGCAGAAGTCGATGGAATCGGGCGTTTTTGAGTGCTGGTGCGGCCGATTCCGGGAAAGATTGCGAGCTGCCCGCAGTCTTCCAAAAAGGGGAGAGGTCATGAAGTCGGGCAAGCGTTTCTCACTAGTAGGCATACTTATCGTTTTACTGGCGGCAACAGTGTGGGCACAGGATCCATCTGCCGCTCCCGCTGATCCCCAGGCCACGTATCCGCAAGCCACAGATATTCAACCCGCAAGTCCAGAAACCGCGGGTGCCCAAGCCGCAGATGCTAACGCTCCAGATCCTCCGGGGCGGGTGGCGCGTTTGCAGTACATGACGGGGCAAGTTTCGGTCCAGCCGGAGGGCACGGGGGACTGGGTACAGGGTTCGGCCAACCGTCCGCTCACCAATGCGGACAACGTGTGGGCCGACAGAGAGTCGCGCGCCGAGCTCGGCTTGGGGAACGGCCTGCTACGAATTAGCTCGGAGTCCAGCCTCACGCTGACAAACATCGATAACAATGCGGTGCAGGTGTCGCTCCACCAAGGTGCTCTGAATGTACACGTGCGTCATTTGTATGAGGGCGAGGTGTGGGAGATTGACACACCCAATTTGGCGTTTACGGTGAGAAAGCCGGGCGACTATCGGTTCGATGTCGATCCCAATGGGGATTCGACCATGATCACCGTAAGGAAAGGCGAAGGCGAAGCCACTGGTCAGGGTTCGCCAGTGCGCATTCACAGTGGAGAGCAGGCAAGATTCACCGGCGGGAATTCATTGGAGCACCAGATTCAGGACGCTCCCCAGCCGGATAGCTTTGATGAATGGAGCAGCACGCGAGACCGGCAGGAGAACCACTCGGCTTCTGCCCGCTACGTGAATCCAGACGTGGTTGGTTCCGAAGATCTCGATCAATATGGGACCTGGAAAGATGATCCAGGATACGGCGCAGTCTGGACGCCTACGGCGGTGGCACCGGGTTGGGCGCCATACAGCTACGGCCACTGGATCTGGGTCAGTCCGTGGGGATGGACCTGGGTGGATGATGCTCCGTGGGGTTTCGCGCCCTTTCACTATGGCCGCTGGGCGTACGTCGGTGCGTCGTGGGGATGGATACCAGGACCTTACTGGTACCGACCGTGGTATGCGCCGGCACTTGTCGGATGGTTTGGCGGGCCGGGATGGGGTTTCGGTTGGGGTGGGGGCTTTGGTTTCGGCTTCGGCTTCGGGCCGCGGTTCGGCTGGTGCCCGCTGGGTTTCCGGGAGCCGTTCCGTCCGTGGTTTCACACTAGTCCGGGTTTCTTCCGGAACGTCAACCTCAGTAATGCGCGGATCTCGAACTTCAACCGCGTGAGCAACAATTTCTTCTCGGGGAAGGCAGGTGGGGAAGGGACTCACTTCGCCAACATGAACAAGCCGGGAGCGTTGAACGCCATGTCGCAAAATGGTCTGCAGCATGGTTTGTCGGTCCACGGCAATTCTGCGCGCCTCACTCCGAACGACTTGAAGGGTGCGCAATCTCTGAGCCGGGTAAATGTTAGCCCGACCCGGGAAAGCCAGCTCGGCGCTAAGGCCAGTCCGGGAGCGCGGCCTGCTTCAGGTGCGTTTTCGCGGCCGACCGTCAGCCATATGACTCCGCCGGCAGTGTCATCCAGAGCGGCGGCGAGCCAAGTGGCTGCGGCGCGTGGAGCGTCCCCGGTAGCGCGTGGTGGACAGAATTCCATGGCTGCGCGTTCTCCGGAGACGCATGCTGGATCTATGCCCGCGCCGGCCGGCCGCACGAGTCCCAGACCGACGGCGAGCGGCCCGGTTGCCGGATCGAGAAGTGAGCCGACACAAATGGCCATGAACCACTATGTTCCTCGGCCGCCGCAGAACAGTATGCGGTCGTATGGCGGGTCTTCGTCGGCAAGAGGTGGAGGTTTGACCGGTTCGATGTCATCTTCAATGTCAACGAACTCGCGGTCGGTTCCGCAGCCACCGGTGGGGAGCATGTCCAGCCGCTCCACCATGAGTGCGCGGAACGAAGGCTCAGCCTATGGCTCGTCGCGCAGCATGGGCAATAGCGTGGCGCGTCCTTCCGGACGAGTGCAACCGGCGCCGCATAGCTACTCTGGTTACTCCGGGCCGACGAGCCGCGGAGGCTATAGCCAAGGCTATTCGGGACGGTCGTATGGCGGAGGCTCGAGCCGGTCCTACGGCAGCCCGTATGGAGGTTCATACGGCGGTCGTGGTGGCTATTCAGCGCCGTCGCGCAGCTATGGCAGTTCGGGTGGTGGTTATCACGGCAGCTCCGGCGGGGGTTACCACGGCAGTTCCGGCGGCTCGAGTGGTGGCCACAGTTCAGGTTCTCATGGTGGAGGAGGACATCGCTAAGCCAGGTTGATTCTCATCTGCTCGACGCCGCCTGAACCAGGCGGCGTTTTTTTTGTGTACCAAGAAAGTCGCTGGTGTCACGCCGTTTGGAAGATGGGAAGCACGGTAATGCGGGTTATCATGACTCGATGATCAACGGGAAGCGCATCGCGGTGGTGTTGCCCGCTTACAACGCGGAAAAGACGCTGCGGGCGACGGTGGGAGAGCTGCCTGACCTGGTCGACACTTGCATCCTGGTGGACGACCACAGTTCTGACCGCACCATTGAGGTTGCCAAGGAACTGGGACTGCAATGTTTTGTGCATGACCAGAATTACGGATACGGGCGCAACCAGCAGACCTGTTACCGGGAGGCGCTGGCGTCGGGTGCGGATGTGGTCATCATGTTGCACCCCGACTACCAGTACACGCCGCTGCTGGTGACGGCCATGGCTAGCATGGTGGCGTTTGGGGTGTATGACGTAGTGCTGGGATCGCGCATTATTGGGGGCACGGCGCTACGTGGAGGCATGCCGCTATGGAAGTACGTCTCCAACCGCTTTCTCACCGCGTTTGAAAACTTCTTTTTGCGGGTCAAATTGTCGGAATATCACACGGGATATCGCGCCTTTAGCCGGGAAGTTCTCACCCGCTTGCCGCTGCTGGAGAACTCCGACGACTTTGTGTTCGACAACCAGATGCTGGCGCAGTGCGTGCATTTCGGGTTTCGCATCGGGGAGGTGTCGTGTCCGACGAAGTATTTCGAGGAGGCCTCGTCGATTAATTTCAGCCGCAGCGTGAAGTACGGCTTTGGAGTTCTGGCCACGACCCTGCAATTTAGCTTGCAGAAGGCTGGGGTGATACATTTCCGGATTTTCAGCGGCAAGGGGCGGCGGCTGGATCCGGGTCAGGCGGCGTACTACGTCAAAGGCGCGGCGGCGGATTCGAAGGGGTGATCGCTTTTTGGTCTATTTTAGTTTCTTTGCCGGTTTTGGGGTCGTTGCAATCAATTCAAGAACTTTACCGCAAGGGACGCAAAGGAACACGCAAGGACGCAAAGGATCCCCGCTGAGGGCGCAAAGCGGTTCTTCCGAATGAGAGGTTTGCGCTGCTTCTGCGGCCCGGGTAGCATCTAAACAGCATGGCGACCACCGCCATTCCGCCGACCCATCATCCTCCCAAGCTGGTCCTGGGGGAGATTCTCAGTTTTGCCTACGACACTTTTTGCAGCAACAAGGTGCGTTTTGCGCTGACTGCGCTGGGCATGGTCATTGGGACGGCTTCGCTGATTCTGGTGGTCACGATCGGGATGACGGGTAAGCAATACGTTTTGAGCCTGATCCAGTCGATTGGCGCCAACCAGATCGATGCCGAATATCAAGGCGGCGAGCAGCGCAATGTGACCCCCGACCTGCTGACCATTGATGACATGTACGCGGTGCTGCAGCAGGTGCCGGGGATCGTGGCTGCGTCGCCGGTGGTTCCGCTGGATGACCGCATTCCCATTGGCGGAGGCAAGGAACGCGATCTACGCACGCTGGGAGTGTTCCCTGAGTACACGGTAGTGCGCAACCTGGTGGTGCTTTCGGGGAGATTCTTCGATGCCCAGGACGAGCAGGCACGCAACAAAGTCGGCGTGATGCAGCAAAAGCTTGCCGAGGAGATTTACGGATCGGTGGGAGATGCAATCGGCAAGACGGTGAAAGTGAATGGCCTTCCCTTCACCATTATTGGAACGTTTCGGGAACGAGTGGACACCTTTGGGCAAACGGAGGTGACCGACAACTCCATGCTGATTCCCTACACTGTGGCCCGCTTTTTTACTGAGACTGCGAACGTGAGGCAGCTTTACTTTTCGGCCGCCGAACCCTCGATGGTGATTCCAGTCACGCAGCAGGTGAAGAGAGTCATCCAGTCCCGGCATCGTCCGGAATCGGTATACACCGTCCAGAACCTCACCGAGTTGGTGGCGGTGGCGGACAAAACCGCCAACGCGCTGACCATCGTCTTACTGCTCATTGCGACGGTTACGCTGCTGGTCAGTGGGATCGGGATCATGAACATCATGCTGGCAACGGTCAGCTCGCGGATTCGCGAGATCGGGATCCGCAAAGCCATCGGCGCGACCAGCCGTTCGATTCGTTATCAGTTCTTGTCGGAGGCGATTCTGATCTCTCTGATCGGCGGATCGGCGGGGGTGGTGATTGGCCTGGCAGTGCCGTTCTCGGTGCGGTTTCTGACCGAATACCGCATTCCTATTTCGGGGGTTTCGGCGATTGTCGCGATTCTGGTGTCGTCGCTGGTGGGGATTTTGTTTGGGACGATGCCGGCGGCGCGCGCGGCCAAGCTGGATCCGGTGGAGAGTTTGAGATACGAATGAGCTGTCAGCCCTCAGCTTTCAGCCAACTCAGATTGTTGTGGCACCGAAACAAGGCCCTCCACAAGGAACAGCTTGGGGAATATTGCTTGAACTGAGGGCTGATAGCTGACGGCTGACAGCTCAAAAAGAAGGGCCGGGCTGGTTCGCCCGGCGCGTCTACTGCTTCACCTTCAGGGAGCGACTTGGTTTCGAAGTCCCTGCAGATTCTCTGTGGTGCCGCTTACATCACCAAAGCCAAACTCTCCAATTCGTGCTGTAACACCGGAATGGAGCAACCCGACATCTCGACCCGGCCAGCAGCGTCGAATGCCGCTTGCGGAGAAACACCGTAACCTCTGCCCATCAGGAAGACCTGCAACAGTTCCGCGGCCTCGCGGGAATCGATCAACCCCCCCTGCAACAGGTCGCTGCGTAAGGCGCTCAGTTCCGTCACCGTGAATCGCTCTCTCATCGCCATCACCTCCGACTCGACCTCTTTACCGGATTAGACGCCGCAGATGCCGCGAAAGTTACCTGCAATTTCATTGCCGGATCACCGGTTTTTACACAGCTTCTGGAACAAGAAGTCCCTGCTGAATTAAACCCGTGGTGTTGCAATAAGTTGCGGTCTGGCACCATCGTCTCTGGGATTCGCCGCCGCTTTCGAGTGAGCGGGATACTGTGCAGAGAGCTGACATGTTGTGTCGCAATGGCACCAGACGGCGAGAAACTGGGCGCGGACGTGGATCAAATTGCGCCGGGGTGAGACAGGTTCCTCAGGCGGGGTCGGTTATCGCTTCGTCGATCAACAAAATGGGAATGTTGTCCCGGATTGGATAAACCCGCTGGCAGGCGCCGCACTTCAAGCTGTCTCTGTTCTCTTTCAAAGCGAGAGGCTGCTTGCAAGCGGGGCAGACCAGGATGGCAAGCAGGTCATCGGGGATCATGAACTCTATTTATACAACGGAACGCGTTGATGACGGGCAGGGACGCCGGTCCTCGACCGGGTCTCAACGATTCCACACAGCAGCAATTGACTTTCACACTGCGGGCGAGTAAATTCCCACAACGTTCGTTTTTGTTCTTTCCCAACCTACTTTGGTTCGCGCACCCTCGTCAGCACTGATGAGGAGGGAAGCGGGTGAGAATCCCGCGCTGCCGCGCAACTGTAAGCGAGGAAATGGCAGCCAGTCACTGGGGAAATCCCTGGGAAGGCTGGTTGCGATTGCCGGATTGAAATGTCGACGGGGCAAGAAGGCCCGACGGACGATTCATCCTAACTCGCCAAGCCAGGAGATCGGCGCGAACCGCCAACACCAACCCCTTTCGCGTGATAAAGGAGGAGTGCATGCGTTCTCGTCGGGTTCTTGTCAGCGTTCTTACGTTTGTTGTTCTTGCCCCCGTGGTGGCCGCGTCTGCCGCCGAAATCAAAGTGAAAGTTGTTGACCCGCAATCGGCTGTAGTGGCCGGGGCGCAGGTCGAGCTGTTTGCCGCCGGCAGTGAGACTCCGGTGGCAGTTCAGGATTCTTCACCTGAAGGCACGGTAGTCTTTCGCAATGTCGGCTCGGGCGCTAATCGCCTGCGAATACTGGCGCCCGGCTTTGCTCCACAGGCCGTGGCTGCTTCCAGTGGAGAGATCACGGTCAGTCTGGCGCTAGCCACTGCGGCGGAGACGGTGGTTGTGACGGCGACCCGCGGCCCGGTTCCGAGCGAAGACGGCGGCGCCAGTGTGGCCACATTGAGCAGCCAACAACTACAAGTGATGAACCCAGTGGCGGCCGACGATGCTTTGCGATTTCTGCCCGGCGCAGTCGTTAATACTGCCGGGCAGCGGGGCGGACGGTCTTCCCTGTTCGTGCAGGGCGGCGATTCCACCTTTAACAGAGTGATCGTTGACGGGGTCAGCGTTGCGGAGCCGGGAGGAACTTTTGACTTTGGCACACTCCCTCTGAGCGAAGTGGATCGGGTGGAGTTCTTGAGAGGCGCGCAGAGCACGCTCTATGGTTCTGACGCGATGACCAGCGTCGTGCAGGTGTGGACACGCACGGGCAACACTCCGGTTCCGGAATTGCGTTTCGGCGCGGATGCCGGCAACTACGGAACGGAGAATGGCTATGCATCGCTTTCAGGCGCGAACGGACGCTTCGATTACGACATTTTCGGAAATCAGTTCAACACCGCCGGCTCCGGCCCGAACGACGATTATTCAAACTTTCTGGTGGGTGTGAATGCGGGGGCGAAGCTGAACGAGTGGGCGGCCTTACGTTTACGGGCCCGACACGACAACAACGTCAGCGGTGTTCAAGGGGAGTGGAATTTCAACGGCCAGCCGCTTTTGTCCCCCGATCTCGACCAGCGGGCGCGGGCGAACAACCTGTTCGCCAGCCTTGAGCTAACCATTACGGGGCCCTCGCGATGGACGCATCGCATTACCGGCTTCGAGGCCACGCTGGGAAGGGCTAACACCGATTTTGTTACCGACCCGAATCGCATCACGCCGTTCGGCGAGGTCGACACTCCATTTGCAGAGTTTGCCCGCTTCAACCGGGCCGGATTCGATTATCAGGGCGATTATGTGGAACGCAGTTGGGCCCACACCACGTTTGGATATGAATTCGAAGACGAAAACGGCTCGGTGCGCGATACCATTCCTCCTCCTCCAACGATAGCTCACGGATTGCGTCTGAACGACGCACTGTACGGGCAACAGGCGCTCACGCTAGGTAGGTTGAGCGTGGTGGCCGGAGTCCGCTTCGTCCACAACACGACTTTCGGCAATGTTGGAGTTCCGCGAATCGCTTTGGGGCTGCAGGTTCTGCGGGGCGGCCAGATATTCTCCGGAACTCGCTTAAAGTTTTCTTATGCGACTGGGATCAAGGAGCCACGATTTGAAGAAACGTTCGGCAATGGTCCGTTTCAAATCCCCAACCCCAATCTGAAAGCAGAGAGAAACCGGGCTTTCGAGACCGGGTTTCAGCAGAACTTTTTTGCCGGCAAGGTGGTGTTGAACGCGACTTACTTTAACAACCTGTTCCACGACCAGATCGAATTCATCACTGTGAATCCGATGACATTTGTCGGACAGTACATCAACCTGGAGAAATCGCTGGCGCACGGTGCAGAGGTCGAGTTGCAGGCAAGGCTCAACTCCAAGCTGTCGTGGAACACGTCTTACACGTACACCTCAACCCAGATTCTGGAAGCGCCGCCGGGCACGTCGGCGCCATTTGCTGCCGGCGACCCTTTGCTGCGGCGCCCGCGACACTCGGCCGCCAGCCTGTTGTCTTACCTGGGGAAACGCTGGGGAGCGAATCTGGGCGGAAGCTTTGTAGGCCGGCGGGAGGACTCGGACTTTTTCGGGTTCAATATCGATCATGCGCCCGGCTACGTGCTGGTGAATGCCGGCGGATGGTATGCCGTCAATTCCCGCATGACCGCGTACGTGAACCTGGAGAATATTCTCGACAAGCAGTACAACGAGGTGGTGGGATATCCGGCGCTGGGAACCAATGTTCGAGCGGGGATGCGGTTCCGCATCGGAGGGGACTAAGGGGTACTAGTTCTTGGCTCGAGCCCGGCCGCGGAAAGCCGCGGTAGCTGGCCGGCCGTCTTCGTCCAGCCTGGGTGCAGGGGAATGCTCCAGGTGGCTGCGACCGCTGTCGGCAGGGAGTCCGCAAGCTAGCGGCATGGGGGCGAGGGAGTGCGATCCCTGATACTTGCCTCGGGCAAGCAGGAGCTTTTCGAGGTCCTCGCCTTCGAGCGGCTGCTGGCGCCCCAGAAGGTGGGTCACGAGCGCGATCTGCGCGAAGTGCTCCACCGTCTCCATCTTCATGTAAGCGTTGTGGACGTTGTCGGCATAGGCGACGACGCCGTGATTGGACATGAGAATGGCATCGTACTGAGGGATTAGCGGCTCGAGCGTCTCGCTCAGTTCGGGCGTTCCCGGAGTTCCGTAGCGTGCGAGCGGAATCGAGCCCAGGCCGATCACGACTTCACAGACTAGAGGCTTATTGAGTGCGATTCCGGCGGCGGCGAATCCTGTGGCCGTGGGCGGATGGGCATGCACGATGCCGTGAATATCAGGACGCAGTTTGTAGATCAGCAAGTGCATGGCAATTTCGCTCGAAACATTGTGACGGCCGGCGAGCAGGTGGCCCTGGTAGTCGACGATTACCATGTCCGCGGGACGCAGGAAGCCCTTGCTCATCGACGTGGGGGTGGCCAGAATGCGGTGCTCATCCAGGCGCACGGAGAGGTTGCCATCCATGGCCGCGACGTAACCGCGGTCGTACAACATCTTGCCGAAGACAGCTATCTCACGTCGATGGTGCCGTTCGCTGGGCATAGACTGAGAGCAAACTGAGGGGAGTGCTCGCGTATGTTACCGCAGTCGCTTGGGCGAAGACAATGCGTTTGTTTCCGGATTGCTAACTCTATAATTGTCCGGCGTGCTGGTCGCTGAATTCAACTACCTTCTTCCCGCCGAACTGATTGCCCAGGAGTGGCTTCCCGACCGGGCGGCGTCCCGGCTGCTGTGCCTCGGGCGCGGTTCGGGAACGCTCCAGGACCGTTGGTTCCGGGAGTTACCGGAGATGCTTCGGGCAGACGATCTCGTCGTTTTCAATAACACCAAGGTATTTCCGGCACGGCTTTACGGGCGGCGGAGCGGGCAGAAAGCGCAGCCGGTGAGCGCGCAGAATCCGGCGGCGAAAGACTTCCTGAAAGGCCGGGTGGAAGTGCTTTTGACGCGGCAGGTTTCGGCGGAGCCGAACGAGTGGGAATGCCTTGTGCGTCCAGGGAGAAAGATCGGAGTGGGAGAAAAGCTGTTCTTTGGGGAAAGCGGTGAATTGCAGGCAGAGGTCATCGAGCGTGGCGGCTTCGGGGAGCGGCGGATACGCTTCGGTCGTGTGGTTGATTTTTGGAAAGAGCTCGACCGGTTAGGACACGTGCCATTGCCGCCCTACATCGACCGAGCAGATCAACCTGGGCATCGGGAACGGTATCAGACCGTCTATGCGCGGGAACGGGGATCGGTCGCGGCGCCTACGGCGGGTCTGCATTTCACGCCAGAAGTGCTGGCTCGGATGCGGGAGCGGGGCATTGAAACAGCCGAAATCACCCTGCACGTTGGATTGGGAACGTTTCAGCCGGTGCGAGTGGATCGGGTGGAAGACCACCGCTTGCACCGCGAGTCTTATGTGATCTCAAGCGAGGTGGCGGAGAAAATCAACCGGGCCCTGGATGCCAGCCGGAGAGTGGTAGCAATCGGGACGACGACGGTCCGAACTTTGGAGTACTCGGCGGGGCACACGGGCAGAGTCGAAGCTGGCTGCGGAGAAGCGGGCATTTTTATCTATCCGGGATACAAGTTTCGGGTGGTGGGGGCGCTGCTGACCAATTTCCATCTGCCACAATCGACTTTGCTCATGCTGGTATGCGCGCTCGGTGGGACAGAACAAGTGCTGGAGGCTTACAAACATGCGGTATCGGTAAAATATCGCTTCTACTCCTATGGGGATTGCATGTTTGTGGAATGACACGTCAGGCGCGCCTCTTCCATGCCTCGGAGCGATATACTAATTCGTCGGAGGGGAAGACATGGGTACAGAAACGCTGTTGAAGCAGGTTCCGATCGAGGATTTTGTTGCCGGGTTGCGTAAGTTCTCCGAGGCGGCGTTTTCCGGGACGGAGCAGATTTTGCGCTTCCTCGAACAGACTCCGGTCGCACCGGATACGTTGGAGCGGTTTCTCACCTGGGACCGCCAGCACTATACCCGGAACCTGATCGACAAGACGCCACTCTACGAACTGATGGCGATCTGTTGGGACATTGGGCAGATAAGTTCGGTGCACAATCATCGCGACCAGAACTGCTGGATGGCCGTGCCCATCGGGAGACTGTTGGTGGAAAACTACCGGGTGCTTGCGCAGGAGTTAGACAAGGGGAGTTGTCAGCTGGCGGCAGCGGACACGGTCGAGATGAACGCAACTCATCCGTGCGCGGTTGATCCCAAGGAGCCGGTGCATCGGGTGCTCAATCCGCGCGAGTTCAACCAGCGGGCGGTCAGCTTGCATGTGTATTCGCGGCCTTTTGATAGCTGCGTGGTTTATTCGCCGGAGCAAGGGACCTGCGGGGAAATCACCCTTCGTTACAACACGGAGTATGGGAAGAAGAATTAGCTGTCAGCAATGAGGTCAGTCACGTGCGAAGTCGAGGCTGGACATATGCGCTTGCCATTTCCCTGGTCTCACTTAAACTCCTTCTACTCTTCACCTCCATTGACGTTCACGGTCAAACCCAACAAGTGATTGCGGTTCGATTCCTCGACTTCAAATCAGGAAAGCCTATAAAAAAACTCAACGTCATCGTGACATTGTGGGATGGAGAATCGACCAGGGAGGAGGTCTCCGGTATGAAGAATATCTTCGAGACACGGGCAAGGACGGACGATCACGGGAGTCTGTCTGTCAAAGTACCTAGTTCCATGCCTGAACATATCAGCGTTTTCACACCTGACTTGGCCCAGGCGGTTACCCAACTCTCCCCGAGCGATGTTCTCAGAGCTGGCGCAGTAATCCCTTACAGACGCGGAAGGAACAAGTCGGATGTGACGGCACAGGCCGGAGAGGTGGTTATTCTTAACCACAAACTCACAGCAGCGGATCGAATGCGACAGGAACTCCCCTGATTCACTAGGCTGCTAAACTGGCTTCGTGCCCCCGAAGCGAAAACCTGTGGTTGAAGCGGCCACGCCCGCTGGACCAGCCATCGTCAAACCTTCTGCCGATCCCAATCGCATTTTCCTGATTGATGCCATGTCATTCATTTTCCGCGCTTATCATGCCATGGCGCGGCAGCGGGGGATGTCTACGAAGTCGGGCGTGCCTACCGCAGCGGTTTACGTTTTTGTAAACATGTTGCGCAAGTTGCGGGATGACTTCTCGCCGCAATATCTTGCCGCGGTGTTTGATGTTGCTGCACCCACGTTTCGCGATCAGCAGGCGGAAGGGTTTACGACTGTGCGGAAGTTCGATCTCAAGAGCCAGACCTTCCAGCAGGTGGAGTATCACGGCTACAAGGCGAACCGCTCCGAAATGCCCGGAGATCTGGCGCAGCAGATACCGTACATACGCCGGGCCTTGCAGGCCTACCGCATTCCTATTCTTCAGATGCCGGGTTACGAGGCGGACGACGTGATTGGGACGCTGGCGCGTAAGGCGGCGGAAAAGTTGCATCCGGTGTACGTGGTCTCGAGCGATAAAGACATGCTGCAACTTGTGAACGACCGCGTACAGGTGCTGAATCCGCCCAAGGACAACTTGATCTGCGATGCACAGAAGGTGGAAGAGATTCTGGGAGTGCCTCCGGAGCGAGTGGTGGATGTGATGGCCTTGCGCGGCGACTCGGTTGACAACATTCCGGGTGCGCCGGGGATTGGCGACAAAGGCTCGGTGGACCTGATTCAGCGATTCGGGACGGTAGAGCAGGCGCTGGAGCGGGCGGCGGAAGTGGAGAAAAAGACATATCGCGAATCGCTGCAAAACAATCGTGACAATATTTTGCTCAGCAAACAGCTGGTGACCATCGACTGCAACGTTCCGGTTGAGCTCGACGAGAACGCGATGAAGATGGGGGAGCCGGACCGGGAAGCGCTGCGCGAGCTGTTTACTGAGCTAGAGTTCACGTCGCTCTTGAAAGAGTTGTTGCCAATTGCCGAGGCAGGCGAAGCACATTACAGCGACGCGAAATCGGCGGCCGATGTGGAAGTGGTGCTGCGAGCGGTTCCTACGGGCGGTGCGCTGGCGGTCGCGGTGGAAGCAGAGTCAGAAATCGCGAATGAAGAGGAAGAAGATCCGGACGAATCAGAAACTGGGATGCTGCCGCTGTTAGCGGAAGCAACGCCGGCGGCGCGAGCCCGTAATCTGGCTATTTCGGCGGAGCCGGGAGCGGCGGTGACGGTGTCAGCGGAAGCTGAAGCCGCGGCGTCGAAGTTGCGCGCAGCATTGGCGGATGCCAGCCTCCCGAAAGCCATTCATGATTGGAAGGCGGCTGCTCATGCGGTTGAGCCGACAGGGATGGACGTACGCGGCGTGCAGCATGATCCGATGCTGTATTCGTATTTGCTGGACCCCACGTATCCATCGCACCGGCTGGCCGATGTGGCTCTGCGGCGTTTCAATATGAAGCTCAGCGGGGGATTGGCTGAGGCGGCCGACGTCACTGGCAGGCTGGCGACGGCGCTCCGCACGGAGGTGGAGCAAGCCGGGCTGCTCAAACTTTACCAGGAGATCGACCTGCCGCTGGTGCCAGTGTTGACGCGGATGGAGCACGCCGGGGTCAAGATTGATCGCAAGAACCTGGCGGAGATGTCGTCGCGGCTGGAGCTCGAGATCGCGGCGAAAGCGAAAGAGATTTACGAGTCGGCGGGGCACGAGTTCAATATCAGTTCACCCAAGCAACTGGGCGATGTGCTGTTCAATAAACTGAACCTGCCCAAGCCGGTGAAATACGGGAAAGGGAAGACTATTTCGACGGCGGTTGATGTGCTTGAGGGGCTTGCAGAAGATCATGCAGTACCACGCATGGTGCTGGATTATCGCCAGCTCACTAAACTGAAATCGACTTATGTGGACGCGCTGCCAGCGTTGCTAAACCCATCGACCGGGCGCTTGCACACTACTTTCGGTCAGACCGGAACCGCCACGGGCCGGCTGTCTTCGACTAATCCCAATCTTCAGAACATCCCCATTCGGACTGAACTCGGGCGGGAGATTCGAGCTGCATTTACGGCGGAGCCGGGACACGTGCTGCTGGCAGCGGACTATTCGCAGATCGAATTGCGGCTGCTGGCGCATTTTTCGCAGGATCCGCTGCTGGTGGAGGCTTATCGTCGCGGCGATGACATTCACACGCTGACTGCTTCGCAGGTGTTTGACGTGCCGCCGCTGATGGTGAGACCAGACCATCGGCGGCAGGCTAAAGTGGTGAATTTCGGGATTGTGTATGGGTTATCGGCGTTTGGTTTGTCGCAGAGCCTGGGGATTGAGCCGGCCGAGGCGCGACGATTCATCGATGCGTATTTCGAGAAGTACGCGGGAGTGCGGAAATTCAGACAACAGATCCTGGAAGATGCTCGTCGCACACAGAGAGTGACTACACTGTTTGGACGGGTGCGACCGATTCCCGACATCAACAGCAAGAACGTTAACCTGCGCGGATTTGCCGAGCGAACGGCGGTGAATACGCCCCTGCAGGGCACGGCGGCGGATTTGATCAAGATTGCGATGATCCGCATTGACGGGGAATTGCTTGAGCGGGGAATGAAATCAAGAATGACCTTGCAGGTGCATGACGAACTGGTGTTTGAAGTGCCGGAGGCGGAGGTCGATGTCATGCGATCTTTAGTGAAGGAACGGATGGAACAGGTGCATGCCTTGACCGTGCCCCTGCTGGTGGAAATGGGAGTGGGAACGAATTGGCGGGATATGGAGTAACTTTTTTCGCCGTTGTTTCACGCAGATCAACGCTGGTTTAGCCAGCCCTCTCTGATTCGCGTTCGGCGGCTTCGCGCAGCATTCGGCGATCGCGGGCGCCGGCAATTCTTCTCTTCCGAACCATGCGGCGGAAAACAAATCCGTAGAGAAACCCGGCGAGTATGGCGATCACGGCCAATAGCAGGATCAGATTCCAGAGTGCGGCGGCATTGGACAGAATTGAGGTCACATCAAACCCCGAGGGCGTTCTTGATGGCGCTGGCAATGTTGTGGGTCAGCGCCTGCATTCTTTCTTCGGACTCGGCCTCGACCATGACGCGGGCCAGTGCCTCGGTGCCAGAGTAGCGGACCACGACGCGTCCGTTGCCATCCAGTTCGCTTTGTGCGGCATCGATTGCGAGCTGGATTTCCGGTACCTGGACGAATGGTGTTTTCTCCCGTACACGAACGTTCTGAATCGTCTGTGGGAAGACTTTGAGATCGCCGACCAACTCCGCAAGGGGCTTACCGGTGCGGGCCAGGATCTCCATGACTCGCAAAGCGGTAAGCAAGCCGTCCCCGGTGGTGGCTTCGCCGTCGCGGAAGAGGATGTGGCCGGACTGCTCGCCGCCTAGAATCGCGCCGGTCTTCTGCATCTCCTCAAGCACGTACTTGTCACCCACGTTCGCACGCAACATCCGGATGCCGGAGTTGCGAAGGGCGATTTCGAGGCCCATGTTTGACATGGTGGTGGCTACAACGACGGAGCCGACAAGGGCGCCGCGAGACTGCAAATCACGGGCGGCGAGCAGGAGGACGGCATCGCCATTGACCACGTGGCCATCGGCATCGCTGAATAGCACGCGATCGGCATCTCCGTCGAAGGTGACGCCGAGGCCGAATTGACAGCGTTTCTGGGCGATGGTTTTGGCCAAGACTTCGGGATGCAGCGCGCCACAGTTCTGGTTGATGTTGCGGCCGTCGGGCGAGGCGCCGATGAACGTTGCTTGAATTCCGAGGGCGCGGAAAAGTTCTGGCGCTTCAGCGGTGGCGGCGCCATTGGCACAATCTGCCAACACTTTCAGTCGGCTCAGATCAGTTTTCACGCTACCTTGGAGCCACTCGATATAGGCACGTCTGAGGCTGCGCTCTCCCGGCAGACTCGCAGGGGGCTTGGCCGCGGAGGACGCCACCCGTTCGGGGTTTTGCAGTAGGGCGAATATTTCCTGTTCGATGGCCAATTCGCGAGCGTCCGGAAGCTTGTAGCCATCGCCGGAGAACACTTTAATTCCATTGTCGGTCCAGGGATTGTGCGAGGCAGAGATCACCACCCCGGCAGCACACTTGCGCGAGCGCGCCAAATACGCCACACCGGGCGTAGTAATGACGCCGGCACTGTGTACCTGGCAGCCGCAAGAAGCAAGCCCGAGCGAAACCTGGTCGGCGATCCAGACGCTGGATTCGCGTGTGTCCTGGCCGATGACGACACTTGCCTGGGGATGGGTGCGGACCAAGTTGTGGCCCAGGGCGCGGCCTATCAGAAAGGTGCTTTCCTGAGTTAAGGGGAATTCTCCAGCGACGCCACGAATGCCATCGGTGCCGAAGAGTTGTCGTGTCTGCGATGTCATCCTAAATGGGCTACCGGGCGCCGCCGCCGGGCGCTTGCTCCATGATAACCGTAATCCGCACGGGATCAGAATGCGTCACCTGAACCAGAGGATCTGAGACGTATGCATGACGGACGAAGGTCACACGATTCATGGCTCCGCTTATGTCGATAGGATCGGTGGTAGCGGCTTCCACAGCCTCAACCCGCCCTTTCGGGCCTGTGATAGTTACGGTTGATGGATCGCTGACTATCTGGCCGATGTGGTATCCCTGGGCGAAGCTGCCAATGACGCGCGGCTGGACGGAAACCGCGCGGGTCAGCCGCACATCAAAAGTGAGATGGAACTGGCTGGGCACGATCTGGACAACTTCCAGGCCCGCGGGCTGATGAATCTGTTGTGCGGTGAGGTCGAAGGTGCGCTCGCCGGGTTTAACGCCGTTGAACTCGATGGTGGCATAGACGTCGGAAGACTGCAGTTCGTGGATCACCCGCTCCGGACCGCGCAGCCGGATTTGTGCTTTAGGGACAATCTCGGAGCTGATTTCCAGATCCTGGGGAAGGTTGCGAATTTCGACAGGGATGTCGACTGCAACTTCCGCGATGGGGTCGCGGGCAACGGCAAGCCACAATCCCAGGGCCAGCGCAAGGGCAACCAATTTGAGGCCGAGATTGTGAAGCACCACGCGCTGGAAGAATTCGCTCATCGCTAGCGGTCCGTACCCTGGTTGACCGGCGAGTCTGCGGAGTGAGGGCGCGAGGTTTGCGCTTCCTCTTCGCGTGACAAGCCATGGCTTATGGGAGTTGGGAGTGTGGCTGGGCGCACGTGATGCTGCAGCAGTTCGCCCAGGCGATTGCGCAACTGTTCCACGGTGAGGTCCCGTTCGATTTTTCCACCGATGGTCAGGCTGATGCTGCCGGTCTCTTCCGACACCACCACGGCGATGGCGTCGGTTTCCTCGGTGACGCCAATGCCGGCGCGATGGCGGGTACCGAGCTGCGTTGACAGCACCGGGTTCATGGACAGCGGCAGGAAACAGGCGGCAGCGGCGATGCGGTCCTTCTGAATAATGACGGCGCCATCGTGCAGCGGCGCGCTGGGGCGGAAAATCGTAGCCAGCAAATCGTAGGAAAGCTTTGCATCCAGGGGCACTCCGCTCTCGATGTAGGTACGCAGGCCGATCTCACGCTCGATGACCATGAGCGCGCCAGTCTGGTTCTGACAAAAGAGGTTGGCAGCCAGCACGATGTCATCGTAAGCGTCTTCTTCCGCGGCTCCGGAAGAGTTGAAAGTGAGTTTGCGTCCGAGGCGGGTTAAAGCTTGGCGAATTTCGGCGGCAAAGACCACGATCAGGGCAAAGACAGTGTAGGGAAGCAGGGTGCTGATCAGCCAATTCAGCGTAGTGAGCTGGCCAAAGCGCGACAGGTAGAACGCGAGGCCCAATGCGGCCACACCCACCAGCATGAGGGAAGCCCGCGTCCCTTTAACGAGTACCAACAACTCATAAATGATGACGGCGACCAGCAGAATGTCGATGACCGAGGTCACCGTGAGTCGCGGCCAGGCTGCTATGAACTGCGTCACTCGAGCCTCTTTTCGATGGGAACCGCCGCTCGAAAAACTAGTCTCATTGTAATCCAGGGTTGCAAAATCGCAGGGCGAATAGAAACCAGCGGAGGTGGAGATTACTTTACGGCCGAGCGGGCGTTCAGTACTTCCACTTGCATGCCTTCAGCGGCCGCCCGCACCCGGGGATAGTAGTTGCGTGCTTCTTTGACCACTTTGTCGATGCAGGCATCGTCGTGGTCGGGGTCATGGTGAAAAAGGATGAGCTCCTTGGCCCCACTCTCCATTACTACGTTGATGGCTTCGCGCCAGTGGCTGTGCCCCCAACCGCGCCGGTTGGCCGCGTATTCTTCCGGAAGGTATTGGGAATCGTAGATCAGAATGTCGGCCCCGGCAGCCAGCTTGCGAACGTTCTTGTCGAAGAGTGCGTGACCGGGTTCGTTGTCCGTGGCATAGACCACGACGCCGTCCCGGGTTTCCAGGCGGAACCCCATACAGCCCTGGGGATGGTTGAGCCAACTGGCTTGCAGGGTGGCTGCGTCCAGCTGAATCCGGCCTTCTTCGAGATCGTAGAAATTCTGGTGGGCCTGCATCTGCTTGAGCCCCACAGGAAAGTAGGGCGCCGCCATCTGCTCTTCAAACACCTGCTTGAGGCTACGAGTGCGGCTGGAGCAGTGAAATTCAAAGTGGTTCTCGGCATTGTCATACAGCGGCCCAAAGAACGGGAGCCCCTGAATGTGGTCCCAATGGAAATGGGAAACGAAGATGTGCGCAGAGACTGGGCGGCTGCCGAATTCGCGGCGAAGTGCCTGCCCCAGGACGCGGAAGCCGGTGCCACAATCGAAGATGTAGAGATGGTCTCCGACGCGCACCTCGACACAAGAGGTGTTGCCTCCATAGCGCATGTTTTCGGGCTGGGGAGCCGGCGTCGAACCGCGGACCCCCCAGAACCTGATCTGCATGACGTTTCACCCGCCTGGATATTGGCTAAACAGTTATCTTGCGGCCTGTTAAGCAATCCGTCAATTCATTCGGTGGTTACTGGTGAACATGTACCAGCCGTTACCGGGGAACTCGAGGAGCACAGGTGAAGGGCCGAAGCCTGCGAAATCAGCGTTGAAACCTCACTTATAATGGGGCCTCTTCGGGGATCGCGCACTCGAAGGCAGGGAATGCATGGTTACTCCGGATTATCGAGGGTTCTCGCGGCTCGCCCGCAAGGCGACATTGATCCCGGTGTTTAAGCCCGTGGCTGCTGACCTACTGACGCCGGTCTCGGCCTTTCTGGCCATTGCGACGGGGGAGCCTGAGGCCTTTCTCCTTGAATCCGTCGAACGGGGTGAGCGGGTCGGACGTTATACGTTCCTGGGGGCGAAGCCCTACATGCGGGTGAGGGCTCAAGGCGAGGATATCGAAATACGGCAGGGCAAGAGGGTGGAACGGCGGCGCGGGAACGTCCTCGAAGTTTTGAAAGACCTGCTGCGGCAGCATCGCCTTGCTATCGCTGATAGTTTGCCGCCGTTCACTGCCGGTGCGGTCGGCTACTTCGCCTATGACAGCGTGCGGCAACTGGAGAACATTGGCGAGCGCGCGAAGGACGACCTCATGCTGCCCGATTGTGTGCTGATGTTCTTCGACCGGGTGCTGGCGTTTGACCATTTGCGGCATCAGATTCAGATCATGGCTACGGTCGATGTTTCGCGGGAGAGTCCGCGCAAGGCGTACGACAGGGCGGTGGCCGACATCGCGGCTCTGGAAAAGAAACTAGCGGCGGGATTGCGTTCGGCGCCGGGGCGGGGATCGGCGGCTCCGAGCAGGGGCAAATTGAAGATTCAGCCCCGCACCCCTCGCAGCCGCTTCCTGCAATCGGTGGAACGTGCGAAGGAGTACACGCGGGCGGGAGACATTTTTCAAGCAGTGCTTTCGCAGCGGCTGGATTTTACTCCGGGAGTTGCGCCTTTCGATATCTACCGTGCCCTGCGCACGGTGAATCCTTCACCGTATATGTATTTCCTGCGGATGGAGGATGTCCACGTGCTGGGTTCTTCTCCGGAGATGCTGGTGCGGGCCACGGGACGCAAGCTGGAATACCGGCCTATTGCTGGGACCCGTCCTCGTGGGAATGATAAAGCAAAGGATCTGCAATTCGAGAAAGAAATGCTAGCGGACGAGAAAGAACGTGCCGAGCACGTTATGTTGGTCGATCTGGGGCGCAACGATCTCGGACGAGTGAGCGAATACGGATCGGTGAAAGTGCGCGACCTGATGTATGTGGAACGATATTCGCACGTCATGCATATCGTGTCCGCGCTCGAAGGGAAGCTGCGTTCGGACCTCGACGCGCTCGATGCCTTCGCTGCATGCTTCCCAGCTGGAACACTGACGGGAGCGCCAAAAGTGCGGGCGATGCAGATCATTGAAGAACTGGAGCCGGTGCGGCGCGGGGTGTATGGCGGATCAGTGTTGTATGCGGACTTTGCCGGCAACTTGGATTCGTGCATCGCCATTCGGACCCTCCTGATGAAGGGCAAGAAAGCTTACTTGCAGGCTGGGGCGGGGATCGTCGCCGATTCCGATGCGCAGCGGGAGTTTGAGGAGTGCATGAATAAAGCCAAGGCAGTGCTGCGGGCGGTGGAGGCGGCGAGGGGCAGGGGATAGAGGCTGAAACACGTGTGAGCCTTTCTTCTCACAGCTCGGCTTTCCGCCGGACTATTTGCTCTAGAGATCGGGAAAGATCATGTGATAGCTTTTCGGCAAGTCTCAGGAGTATTCATGTTGGCAGCCAAGAGATTTATTCTCGCCAGTCTGATGTCTTTCTTCACCTTGGGAGTGGCTTTTGCCGGCCAGAATCCTGGCCCCCCGGCAATTCCTACCGTGGTGTCGGTGACTCAACTTGGCACCATTCAGCAGAATAAAGTCATTTATGGCCGGGACGGCACGTTCAGCGCGCTCATTGATGGCAAGTCGGTTTGGACGTTCGGCGACACACCGATGTCAGTGCCGGGGGTGCTGGACGATTTCTGGGACGACAATTCTCTGTCCTGGACTACGAATCTGGATGCTTCCAGGGGCATCAACCTCGATCACGACCTGTTGGATAGTACGGGCGCGCCTGCGGAGTTCCTGCCGTATCTTCCCTGGGAGCGAAAGTACAACTACGAACACGACAAGAACCACTGCACCGTGAGGCCTTGTGGCGCGGAGTTCGCGATGTGGGATGGCCCGGTGGTCAACGATGCGGCCAGAAATCGCGTGCTCTTTTACTACTACGAACTGTGTCGCGGCGTGCCGGGCATGAAGGGATGGGACACGGTGGGAGGGGGGATCGCCGTCTATACACCCGGGAAAGGCATCACCCGGCCCATCGAAAATCCAGGAAGCAAGACTCCGACGCTGATGTGGGGGCCGAAAGATGTGCAGTACAACTCAGGTGCGCTGGTGGTGGATGACACCGTGTATTCCTATGGTTGTGTGCTCGGCTTTTTGGTACACAACTGCCAAGTGGCCAGAGTTCCGCTGGCGGGCATTTTAGACACCACGCAGTGGACCTATTACGCCGGAAATAATAATTGGAGTACGAACCCGGCGGATGCAGTCACAATTTTTCAGGGTGGCTCGGCGGCCAACCAAGTCTTTTACGACGCTTACCTCGGCCTGTATATGAACATTTACAATCCGACGCTGAACAATGACATGTATTTCATGGTTTCGTCGACGCCGTGGGGACCGTGGTCTGCGCCCACATTGTTGTTTAAGGGCGAGACGCCGTATAAGGGCAGCGTCAACTATACCGGGCAAGCGCACCCGGAGTTCGCGCAAGGTAATGGACAGACCGAGTATGTGACCTACGCCCACCCCACCGGATTTCTGCGCGAGGATCTGCCGTTGGTCCAGGTGGTGTTTGGAAAGTAGCGGTGGACACTGCGAAGGTAGAGACACCGTCGGCAGGACGTTCGGCGCTACATCACCCGGTGACTGCCAAGAAATTTCGGATCAACTGCTTTCCCTCGGTAGTCAGCACGCTTTCCGGATGGAACTGCACCCCCTCAACAGGAAACTGGCGGTGGCGCAAGCCCATGATGGTGCGGGACCCGACTCCGTCAGCGGTCCAGGCACTGACTTCGAGGTCCTCCGGCAGATTCTCTTCTCGCACGATGAGCGAGTGATAACGGGTCGCGGTCAGAGGCGAGGGTAGACCGCGAAAGATGGTGTTGCCATCGTGCTGCACTGCGCTGGTCTTGCCGTGCATTAGTTTTGGGGCGCGGACGACTTCGCCGCCGAAGGCCGCGCCGATGGCTTGATGTCCGAGGCAGACCCCCAGAATCGGGAGCTTGCCGGCAAAATGGCGAATGAGTTCGATGCTGATGCCGGCTTCATTCGGAGTGCAGGGGCCGGGAGAGACGAGGATGCGTTCGGGATGCATCGCTTCTACATCGGTAACGGTTACTTGATCGTTACGGCGGACCTCGACCTCCGCACCCAGTTCGCCGAGGTATTGGACCAGGTTGTAGGTAAAGGAATCGTAGTTGTCGAGGACGAAGACCATGGGCCTAGAGAACAGCTTACATCAGGGCTAATTCGAGCCGGGAGGAGTGCCCTCAAGTACAGCTTGACACAAGGGTGCCGACACGCCATGCTACAGACTTCCGGAGGGGTCATGGCCGAGACCACGCAGGACAATAAGCGGGCCACGCGCAGGTTTGCGTTGCGGCTGCCGGTGTCCGTGTCGTACGCCAACGATGGAGCGCAGGAGAAGGCTGCCCAGACCCGCGATGTGAGCGCGCGCGGCATCTGCTTCTATGTGGATTCGGCAATCACCGCCGGCTCAGCCATCGAGTTTACCCTGACCCTGCCGCCGGAGATCACGCTGACCGAGAGTATTCGGGTCCGCTGCAAGGGCAAAGTGGTGCGAGTGGACGATGGCGGCCCCGATGGCAAGGTCGCCGTGGCGGCGGTGATCGACGAATACGAATTTCTCTCCGAACCTTAGGCTGAAAAAGCCAGTTCTCGGTTTCTGGTTCTCAGTTCCCGGTTGGATTCTCTACCTTCGTGCGTCACACAGTACTTCTGTCGGACCTAACCCAGTGGTATCGTTGGTTCAGGACTGGTCCCCACATGAGGCTTCTGCAGTTCATTGGCGCGCTGCTGTTGATACCAGCGGCGGCGGCGCAGTCGGGTCCGAAATTGTTAGCCAGCTCAGAAAATCCTGCTGTCGTTCGCTCGGTTCAACCATTGTCGGGACCGAACGGGCCGGTGGTCGAAGTCATCTCCAACCGGCCGCTAGTTCCGGCTATCAGCAAGCTGGACAATCCACCACGCCTGGTCATTGATCTGCCCAATGCGCGCTTGGCGGGGCACGAAAAGCGGCTCGACCTGCGGGGCAGCGAAATTAATGGCGTGCGGCTGAGCCAGTTTCAACAGAATCCGCCAGTGGCGCGGATTGTGGTGGACTTGAGCAAGCCCGTCACCTACACCTGGGATGCGGCGGGAAACCGGCTGATGGTTCGTTTGCACTCGATCGAGGAGGCAGTTAAGGCTGTTCCTACTCCAGCTATTACGCGCGAGGTCTTGCCGGCATCGGGCGTTTCGGGTGGAGTCATGCTGGCGGGAAGCCGGGTGGCTACGGGATCGGCGGTGACGGCTGGGGCGGATACAGCGGTTTTACGTCTGGGACGCGGCGGCGAAATATTGGTTTGTCCCAGGACCACGGTTTCGGTGACCAGTTCGCAGAACGGGCGCGCGTTGATGCTGGGCATGAGCACCGGAGCCTTGGAAGCGCACTATTCTCTGGACACGGCTGCGGATTCGATTCTCACGCCCGACTTCCGCATCCTGCTGGCGGGGCCGGGGGAATTTCACTATGGGGTGAGCGCGGACTCGCATGGCGATACCTGCATCCAGGCGTTACCGGGAAATACGGCGGTGGTGATTGTGTCGGAGCTATTGGGGGATGGTACATACCAGGTGAAGGCCACGCAGCAGGTGATGTTTCTTTCGGGAAAGCTGAGTTTGGTGGAGACTGCGGCGCCGATGAATTGCGGTTGCCCGCCAACCACGCCACCACTGACGCTGGCTTCTGCCGACGCACCGTCAAACTCAGGAAAGCCTGTCTCAGGATCAGAGACCGCGGCGCTTCCAGCGTCCAAGCCCAACGACATTCATGTGCAGGTGGATGTGCCCATGGTGTTTCGCGCCAGCGATCCGCCGCCAGCCCGGCCGGCGCCCACAGACGAAGCCAGGTTGCTTCCGCTACGAGACATGCCGGCGCCAGTTCCTTTCGAAGCCATGGTCGTGCCCCCCAAGCCCGTGCATCACGGTTTCTTTGGCAAACTCAAAGGCTTCTTTTCTGCCGTCTTTGGTTAGACGAAGGCGTGGGCTAGCACGGTCAGGCTTATCTTCGCCGCAAGTTCTTGGCCAGGGGACTTACGCGGTCGCGCACGTCCTCGGCAAATTCGGCGCCCCGTTCAAGCACTTCTTCGGCGGCATCGCGTGCGTCTTCGGTCCAGTCCTCGACGGTTTCGCGAGCGTCATCGTATTTGCGCCGCAAATCCTTTCGTATCTGCTTGCCGGCTTTGGGGGCGAACAGCAGTCCGAGCAACGCACCCGCGCCCAGCCCGATCATCAGGAACGTAATGGCTGTGTTGCTGCGGTTTCCTTCGGAAACTTCATATTTTCCTACGCGCATAAAAACACCTCTTCAGATGAAATTCAACCTATGCCTGGAACCATTCTATTCCCCTTGGGGACGGAAGATCAGGTAACCAGAGTTTCCCGCTGCTCAGGATTTTCCCTCTTGCCCCAAGTGCGTGTAAAATAAAGCTTTCGAGCCTTGTGTCTGGCGGAAAATGTGGCCTGTCCGCGTCTGCCAGCCAGCCGCCATCAAATTAAGGAGTTTTTTCAGCAATGGCTATTCCTGCGACCCAGCTTCGCCCCGGCATGATCATCAAGCACAATAATGATCTGCATTCGGTTTTCAGTGTCGAACACCGTACTCCCGGCAACTTGCGCGCCTTTATTCAGGCCAAATTGCGCAATCTGCGCACCGGCGCCATGTTCGAGCACCGCTTCCGCTCGCCTGATCCCATTGAAAAGATCAACGTGGACGAGCAGGAAATGGAATTCCTCTACGCCGACGGCGACAGCTACTACTTCATGGACACCACCAATTTCGAGCAGACCCATTTGACCAAGGAGATCCTGGGTGATGCGGTGGATTACCTAACCCCGAATCTCCAGATTCAGGTTGAGTTTTTCGATGGCAAGGCGGTAGGCATCGAGCTGCCGCAGACGGTGATCCTCACGGTGGTAGAAACCGAGCCTGGGCTCAAGAGCGCGACCGCTTCGAGCGTCACCAAGGCCGCCAAGACGGAGACTGGGCTGGTGGTGCAAGTGCCTCCGTTCATCAACGAGGGCGAGAAGATCAAGGTAGATACGGCAGAGGGCGTGTATCTGTCGAGAGCGCAGTAAAGTCTGTACTTCAACAATCGTGGTCGCTGCGGAACAATCCGTTACTCAAGCCCGCCGCTTTCTGGTGCGGGGACGCGTCCAAGGTGTAGGATTCCGCTGGTTTGTGGAGCGGGAGGCGCACGTCCTCGGAATCGCCGGGTGGGTGCGCAACAACGCTGACAGTAGCGTGGAAGTGCTGGCCATGGGAACCCGCGATCAACTCTCTGGGTTGCGATCGCGCTTGCAGCAGGGGCCGCGGGCCGCGCGCGTGGATGACGTTGAAGAGCATGAGGCCAAGCCAGTCGCCGGTCTGACCACATTTCGCATTGAAGGAGCCTGGTAATGTCAACCAAGGTCGCATCGATCAAGCCGGAAATGAATTGCGAGCCGCTGAAGAAGCTGATTCGCGAAGTCCCCGATTTCCCGAAGCAGGGGATTCTGTTTTATGACATCACCACACTGCTAAAAGACAAGCGCGGCTTTGCCATGCTGATCGATGCGTTGTCCGAACATTACATCAACAAAGACGTCGATCTGGTGCTGGGGATGGAGGCGCGCGGGTTCATCTTCGCGCCCGCGCTGGCCTACCGCCTGAATGCCGGGTTTGTCCCCGTGCGCAAGCCGGGCAAGCTGCCTGCTGCCACGGCCAAGTACGGCTATGCGCTGGAATACGGGACGAATACGCTTGAGGTCCACAAAGACGCGATCCAGCCCGGACAGCGGGTGCTGATCGTGGATGACTTGTTGGCGACCGGCGGGACCGCAGAAGCGACCACCAAGCTCGCGGCGTCGCTGGGTGCGAAGATTGCCGGTTTGAGCTTTGTGGTGGAGTTGGATTTTCTTAAGGGTCGCGACAAGCTAAAGCAGTACGACGTGTTCTCGCTTTTACACTACGACAAGTAGCGCGATCTCAGAAGACGCGCCAGCGCGATGATCGCCATCCAACCGGCCGCGCTGATCGCCGCGATCGTAACCAACCCCAAGACCCGGTCCCATGGACTCGATTGCTCAACCCTGTCTTCTTCAGCAAGAACCGAGATGATTTCTAGGAAACTGGGGCTTCCCGCCATTGCCTCGAAAGCTCCCGGCTGCGAAACCTGCCATTGTGTGCCCATACAGACTTGGATGTGGGGCCGCGGGGATGGTTACGCTGCGGGTTGTAACCTTTTCGTCAAAACTACGTGACAAATCTGCCGATTTTATCGGTTCGAAGCACTCCCGGAAATGGCCGCGGGATCACCTGTTTGATGCTCCGCAATCTGAAAGCGCAGGAACTGGTGAATTGCGGTTAGCGCTTCGGCATTTGCAGTCTGAATTGTCACCTTCCCACCAGCATCCTTTGCCTGGAATTGGTAATGAATCTGATCGCGCAGGGCGATCATTGTGGGTACGCCGGGCGGGTTGGTGTCGTGGATAAGCATCGGGGCCTTGAAGTCACCGGCGGCAAACATCTTCGCGATGTGTGAGAGATGCATACGGATCATGTCGCGGCTGTCGGTATCTTTCGGATCGTCCGCCAATACCTCAATTGCTCCTCCGTCGTTGTAGAGGAGGAAATGATGGGTTGTCTTTTCATGGGAGAAGCCCATGACTTGGTCGCCGCGTTGATTTAGTGTGGCATGATGGTCGGCGGGAGTTTCATTTTGCTGACCCGGGACTACCATAGCGAGAATTAGCACTGCAAGTACGGTTGCGGTTGTTTTCATGATTTTCTCCTGCTGAGTTTTTCCTTGAATCGTGATTTCGTTTCGACTCGTATTAGCCCGTCGGGAAGGCTCTCCAACAGTCGTGCTGGTTTTCCTTTGCCGCCGCGAGACAGGCGCAATTCCCAGTTCTGAAGGATCTGTTCCAGTTGCGCCCGCATGGCGGTCAGGTCCTTGATTTGACGTTTTACTTCTTCGAGCTTCGATGTGGCCAACTTCTGGGTATCACGACAGGGGAACTCGCCGGCCTCACGCATCTTCAGGAGGGTCCTCAATTCAGGCAGAGAGAATCCGATGGTTAACGCCCGGCGAATCAGGCGAACCCGGTCCAATGACTGGGAAGGATAGTCTCGATAGCCTCCGTTGGTGCGCGGTGGTTTGGACAACAGCCCCAGGCGCTCATAGTGGCGGAGAGCGTCTGTACTTATGCCGGTTCGTTGCGCAAGTTCTCCCGAGCGCATGATTAGTTTCACCTTCGGGAAGGAGCTTACACCCTGGAACAGGTTCCAGGGTCAAGCGCAAAATAGAAGCTGCCGGGTCAGGCTTCGGTCACTGTGAGCCTGGCGTCTTTGGGTAGGTAACTCTTTCGCCGGAACCAGTCTTCCATAGCGGCCTTCAAGCCGTCGAGAGGAACGTTTCGGCCGATTTCCATCACACCATCGGCGACGGGTAGGGTGTCGTCAAAGACGCTGGCGTTGGTGAAATTGCGCATGGAGAAGCTGTCCAGCCACTTCATGGGGCAGGGGAGGCGCTTACCGTTGTTGTCGTATTCCACGCGGATCTTGCGGGCAAACATCGAAAAGATTTAACCACAGACGGCGCAGAGAAACACAGCGCGTCCTACGGAGCCGATGGAGCCGACGCCGGGGCGGCCGGTTCTCCCGCACCGGTATTCACCAGATCCTTCAATTCTTTGCTGGGCTTGAAGAAGGGAATCTTCTTAGCCGGTACTTCCACTCGATCGCCGGTTTTGGGATTGCGTCCCACGCGTGGCTTGCGTTGGCGGGTGCGGAAGCTGCCAAAACCGCGAATCTCGATCTTGTCGCCCACGCGGAGTGAGCGCACGATGCTGTCAAAAATGGTTTCGACGATGACTTCACTGTCTTTGCGAGTCAACTCCGCCAGCCGGGAGACCTCGTCGATCAAATCCGCTTTTGTCATACGCTTATTCGCTCCGTGTCAGTGATTTCCCGTCCGCGTGGCTTTCCTGGGGAACCCAGGCTCCCGTGCCACACCGGGACACCCATAACCTTCTCAAATTTCAGGGGTTGTGCGCAAGTGGCTTGTAGTCGTCGGGGGTGGAGTCGAGCTTCCTACTTCCACAAGTAGTAGAACCCCAATTGATTCTCCATCAGCTTTTCGCGGGTAGGCAGCCATTGGGAAACATCGCCGAACAACAGGTCGAAGGCGGTTTCCCGGCGACGTTCGGGATGCACCAACACAGGCTCACCCTTGATGTTGACCGCTTTGGCGGTATCGTCCACGGCTGCCTGGAAGTCGGCAATCTGATCGATCAGGTGCATGGACAACGCTTCCTGCCCGGTCCAGACCCGGCCATCGGCAATGGCCTTGATGTCGGCTTCCTTGGCGTGGCGCCCGTCGGCCACCGCCTTCACAAACTGGCCATACATGTTGTCGATCAGCGACTGCATGTAGGCACGCTCGGCGGGAGTCATCTCGCGGGTGGGGTCGCCGGTGTCTTTGAATTCGCCAACCTTCAGCGTTTCCGACTTAAGTTTCATCCAGCGCAGCAGGTCGCCATAGTTCACCCACTGCGCGATTACACCGATGGAGCCCACGATACTGCCGTTGTCGGCATAAATCTTGTTAGTGCCGGCCGAGACGTAATAGGCGCCGCTGGCCCCAACGGTTTCAATGGACGCCACGATTCGCTTCTTCTTGTCGTCGCGGATGCGTTTGACTTCGCGATAAATCTCTTCCGACGCGGCCACGCCACCGCCGGGCGAATTCACATGGATGATGATGGCTTTGATGGAGTCGTCATCGCCGAATTTCTTGAGTTGTCCGACGATGGTTTTGGGGTCGAGGATGACGCCTTCCAGTTCGATAACCCCAATCTTGTCGCCAAAGCCGGTGAGCGATGCCTTCTCGCCGCCGGCGTGCAAAGTGAGATAGACGAGGGTAAACACGGCCAGGGTGAACAGGAAGAAAGCTCCGCCACCAATGACGATCCAGAGCCAGGTACGGGAACGGCCATTTTCAGGCATACAGTGAAGAGTAGTGTAGCACTGAGACTCCAGTTTCTAGTTTCTGGTTTCTACTTTCCAGTTAGGGCGCGATAACCCGGATCGCCCCTGAAGTCACGCTCACTTCAATCGGTGTCTTACAGACGTATTCGCCGTCGGCGTAGACATCGACCGGATAGTCGGTTTCGATCCGCAGACGTGCGGCTTGAAGATATTCCACTTCCGGCATGCGCAGATGTTTACCGAAATAGATGGTCGGGAAGAGGCAGAAGAGTTTGAATGGGTCGATGTCGCTGATGATGCAGAGATCGAGTTGACCATCGTCGAGCCGAGCTTGGGGCGCGATTTTCATACCGCTGCCGTAGGTGGGTGCGTTGGCAAAGGCTGCGACCAGGGTGGGTTGGTTGCTGTGCGGGACGAAAGTCTTGGGGTCGCCGGGGGAAGGCAGGCTGATCTTCATCGGAAGGGCTGCACAATGAAAAAGTGCGGGAGCGAGGCTGAGCACGTATCCACCGTGGGCCCGCAGCCAGCGCGGCAGCCGATTTGCGCGGCTGGCGACTTCGGCATCAAGGCCGACTCCTCCGACGCAGCAGAAATAGTGTTCGCCAGGCGTGGGCTCTGACAGGGGAGTGATTATTCCAAGATCGATGGCGCGCACGTTGCTGCCGTCAGATGTGAACCTCTTCCATGTTGCGAGCGCGGTCCTCGTGCTGCGCAGGCCGAGAGCGCGAGCAAAATCATTCCCGCTGCCACACGGAACGACAAGCACGGGCAGTTGCAGCCTGACTAGATCCGGCAAATGACGATGGACGGTGCCATCGCCGCCGAAGATGAGAATCGCGTCTGCCTGGCCCGGGGCTGGCACGCCGATCTGCCTCGTTGCACCCAAGATTCGTTGGAATGGCCGCAGGTTTTTCTCGGAGGCATTAGGCCCGAAGATAGCGGCGGCACGCACCTGGGGAATTTAAACACACTCGCGTGGGGACAGCCGAGGCGGCTGTCGCCTTGTCATCTGAAGATCCGTATCAGGGCACGCCTTCAGGCGTGCCGCACATGGCCTTAATGATTCCTCGCGCCACCGGATCGCGGCGATCGCCAAGGGCGTGATCGCGTCTGCTCTGATCACGGACGTAGTGGCATGGCTGAAGCCATGCCCTGATACGGAGCGTGACGAGCTGCGCTCACCAGCTGACGATTGCGATTTTCAACTGCTTGCCAACCCTCAGCGGCAGCCTCATCGGGGGCGGCGCAGGCCACGTGAAGTAGGGTTCCTTCAGCACATGATCGCCGACCCTCACTGAGCCCTGCTTCAATTTTCTACCTGCATCGGTTGTGGAGGCCGCGAGCCCGCACCGAACCAAAAGGCGATCTGCCCTTACTGTTGCAGAGGGACCGTGGTCGGTATCAGCGACATACCCTCCGATCTCAGCGAGCGCAATGAGTATTTCTTCCGTATCTTCCGGAGCCTCGCCTTTCTGAAACTGTTTGGTCCAATCGTTTCCCGCCTTGGCCACAGCCTCCGGCGAGTGAAAGTCCGCTACAATTCGCCGAGCCAGGTCTTTCTTCGCCTGCATGGGATGCACTTCGTGCTTCATCTCGTCGATTTCCGGGAGCTGTAGGTCAGTCAGCAGCTCATAGTATCGCCACATCATTTCGTCGGAGATCGACATGATCTTGCCGTACATTTCGAGCGGCGGCTCGTGGATGCCGACGGCGTTGCCCAGCGACTTCGACATCTTCTGCACGCCGTCGAGGCCTTCGAGGATCGGCGTGGTCAGCACGACTTGCGGCTCTTGCCCGTAGGCACGCTGCAGTTCGCGGCCTACCAGCAAATTGAATCTCTGATCGGTGCCGCCGAGTTCGACGTCGGCTTCGAGGGCGACGGAGTCGTATCCCTGGGCCAGCGGATAGAGCAGTTCGTGGACTGCGATCGGCTTCTCTTCCAGAAAACGCTTGTGGAAGTCCTCGCGCTCGAGCATCTGTGAGACCGTGTATTTGGCGGCTAGACGGATGAAGTCGTCGGCAGTAAATTTCGAGAACCAGCGGCGGTTGAAATCGATGACCGTCTTCTCCGGATCGAGAATCTTGAACACCTGGGCTTTGTAGGTCTCGGCGTTCTGCGCGATTTGCTCGGGAGAAAGCGGCGGTCGAGTGACGGAGCGGCCGGTGGGGTCACCGATCATGCCAGTGAAATCGCCGATAAGAAAGATAACGGTGTGGCCGAGATCCTGAAAGTGCTTGAGTTTGCGCAGAACAACGGTATGGCCGAGATGAAGATCGGGAGCAGTCGGATCCATGCCGAGCTTGACACGCAGCGGCTTGCCGGAAGCGCGGGACTTTTCCAGTTTGGTCCGCAGGTCGGCTTCGCGGATTATCTCCGAGGCGCCTTTCTTGATGTAGGCAAGCTGCTCGTCAACCGGTGCGAAGTTGGACATGCCCGGACATTATTGCAGATTCGAGATTGCAGGATTGGATGCCGTAGCTGTACGTGGTGAAGTGGGGACTGGGGAGGAGAGTTCGTTAGCCAACTTCTCGGAAGGGTATACACTCATCGACTGTGAGCCCAAACTGTTCAGCCCAAGGAGAGACACATGTTCTCAAAGAAAACGCTGTTTCCCGCCGCGCTAGTATTCGTCGGCGCGACGGCTATCGTAGCCGCCCAGAATGACGTAGTCCTGAAAAGCACCGGAACGACCGTTTGGGGCAGGCACGCGAAAATGACGCTCGTGACCGAGCCAGCACCATCCTTCACGACCACTAATATCAATGATCCCGGGCTGATCACGATCTTCAACAATCTGGCCGCTAAATATCCGAAAGGTGAGTACTGGTGCTGTGAAGGCTACAACGTCATGGGCCCGAACTCTGGCGCGGGTGAGCAATGGATGGCGGCTGCCTTCACACCAGGAGCCGATCACACCGTGACCAGAATTGCGGTCGCTGTCGGCTACTCGCAACAAGGGACCAATGGCGTTGTTCTAAGTCTCAACGACGACAACAACGGTGCGCCCGGCGCGGTACTCAAGAGTTGGAATGTCTCGGGACTTCCTCGTTTCGGCACCTGCTGTACTCTGGCGGTGAAGTCTGACAGTTCCGGCATACCGGTCAACGGCGGAAAGCAGTATTGGGTGGTTCTGAGCACCGATGGCAGCGAATTGGACACGGTAGATGGGTGGAATGTCGATGACGCCGATCAGGTAGATCCCGCGACGGTTGCATCCTACACTAGCAACAAATGGACGGTTTTTCAGGCGATACCGGGGGTAGCATTCGCCGTACAGGGCAGCAATTGAAGCCCAGAGGAGGACGCATTAAGCGGCAGCGCCACTCGTCAACAACGTTGATGCTCTCATTTTATGAAATGAGCTTTAAGCGGCGGCCCTCAATCTTGAACTTCCTGTGCAACACCAGATTGATCGCCTCGCTATAGGCGATATGCTCCTGCTCCAGGATGCGGGCGGCGAGGGAGTGCTCGTCGTCGGTGTCCAGGACAGGGACGGTTTTCTGCACGATGATGGGACCGTGGTCGAGTTCTTCGTCCACAAAGTGGACTGTGCAGCCGGTGACTTTCACGCCGTAGGCGAAGGCTTGCTCCTGAGCTTCGAGACCGGGAAATGCTGGCAGCAGTGAAGGATGGATGTTGAGTATTTTATAAGGGAACTGGCGGACGAACCAGGGCGAAAGCAGGCGCATGTATCCGGCGAGGCAGACGAAGTCGACTTTGTGCTGCTGCAACGCCGCCGCGACTTCGCGGTCGTGCGATTCACGACCCTTGCCTTTGGAAGGAATGACTAGAGCAGTGATCCCTAAGCGCTGCGCGGTGGCGATGCCTCCGGCATCGGCGCGGTTGGAAATCACCACCGAGATTTTGGCATTCGGTATCCGGCCCGCCGCGACGTTCTTAGCGATGGCTTCGAAGTTCGAGCCGCGTCCGGAGAGCAGGATGCCGAGGTTTTTCATGAGAGCTTTCAGCCGTCAGCCATCAGCCTTCAGCACGACCATGATAATTCACCTCCGGTTCTCCACGTGAATCGTCTCGGGTTGCCCTTCAAATGCCCGCTCCGCTATAGTTTTCTCATGTATCAGGACTTCCATGCTGTGGACCGGTGGTCGAAGAAAGACGTCCACTGCATTTATCAGGCGCTGATCGTGGCCATCGCGACCCGGCACGCGGATGCCGTGGACATCAAATTCTTAGTGGATGGACGGACGGTGTGGATCGCTCTGCCGCATCCGGCATGGGTGGAGTACGCCAATCGCACGGGCAAGCAGATCACCGATTCCCTGGCTATCGAGATTGCCGGGCAATACTTGAAGACTGCGCTCGAATCCGGCGAGGGGGTTGGGCGCGAGATGTATTCATTGACGGTGGCGCAGACTCTTGACCATCTTGAAGCGGTGGTGAGCCAAGAGGCCCAAGTCTCCTAAATCTTTCTGGCGCAATTGTTTGTGGGTGTCCGCAATCATTTCCAACGCAAACAACATCGCAATGTCACTTGGAAGTCTGGGCAGAAAGAGCGACAATAGTTGAGTCTTCTCTAGGGCCAGATCTTGAGCCCGTCAATCCTTATGGCAAGCGTAACCATGGAAGTTGAATCCGCCGCCAGCGGCAATAAGCCTCTTACTGAATGGGTGGCGCAACTGGCAGAGTTGTGCAAACCCGACCGCGTCCACTGGTGTGACGGTTCTGCGGACGAGTACCAGACGATGCTGCGGCTGATGGTCCAGACCGGTGTGGCAATCCCGCTGGATGCTGCGAAGCGGCCTAACAGCATTTTGGTGCGGTCGAATCCAGGGGATGTGGCACGGGTTGAAAACCGGACGTTTATTTGCTCGCGGAGCAAGGACGATGCCGGCCCGACCAACAATTGGGAAGATCCCGCGAAGATGAAAGGGAAGTTGCGCCAGCTTTTTGGCGGCTCCATGGCGGGGCGCACCATGTACGTGATTGCCTACAGCATGGGCCCGATCGGATCGCCAATCGCCAAGATCGGAGTCGAGATTTCGGATTCGCCCTACGTGGTGGCGAATATGCACATCATGGCAAGGGTGGGAACCAAGGTGCTGGAGGCGCTGGGCAACGCAGACTTTGTCCGTGGGCTGCACTCGATCGGCGCGCCGCTCAAGCCGAACGATCAGGATACGACCTGGCCGTGCGATTCCGAGCAAAAATACATTTGCCACTTCCCGGAGACGCGTGAGATTTGGTCATACGGCTCGGGATACGGTGGGAATGCGCTGTTGGGCAAGAAGTGCCACGCCCTGCGCATCGCGTCGGTGCAGGCGCGGGATGAGGGCTGGATGGCGGAGCACATGCTCATCCTGAAGCTGATCAGCCCCTCCGGCACGACTAAGTACATCACCGGAGCATTTCCCTCGGCGTGCGGGAAAACCAATCTGTCGATGCTGATTCCAACCATTCCAGGCTGGAGGGTGGAGACGATCGGCGATGACATTGCATGGATGAAGTTCGGTGCGGACGGGCGGCTGTATGCGATCAATCCTGAATATGGATTCTTTGGGGTCGCGCCCGGCACCAACATGAAGTCGAATCGCAATGCCATGTTGACCGCCACCAAGAATTCCATCTTCACCAACTGCGCCATGACGGCAGACGGCGATGTGTGGTGGGAAGGGATGACGGAGCAAAAGCCGGCGGAACTGGTCGATTGGCTGCGGCGGCCATGGACCCCGTCGGCAGGCCGGAAGTCATCGCATCCTAATGCACGATTTACGGTTCCCGCCAAACAATGCCCGGCGATTGCACCGGAGTGGGAAGACCCCAAGGGCGTACCGATCGATGCGATTCTGTTCGGTGGGCGCCGTGCGGGCATCGTGCCTTTGGTGACCGAATCCTTCAGTTGGCAACACGGTACTTTTCTGGGAGCGACTGCTAGCAGCGAGACCACGGCAGCGATCGCTGGCAAGGTTGGCGAACTGCGGCGGGATCCTATGGCGATGCTTGCGTTCTGCGGTTACCACATGGGAGATTACTTCGCGCACTACCTAAAGATGGGGGCGGAATCGTCCAAAGTGCCGAAGATATTTTATGTGAACTGGTTTCGTCAGGACGAGAATGGCAAGTTCTTGTGGCCGGGCTACGGGGAAAACAGCCGCGTGTTGAAGTGGGTTTTTGAACGCTGCGACGGCAAGGTCCATGCCACAGACACTCCCATCGGACGGCTGCCTGATCCCTCTGACCTCGACGTAAAAGGGCTCGACTTGCCGTCCGCGACTCTGGCCAAACTGCTGAGCGTGGATGTTCAAGGCTGGATCGAGGAGGTGCCGCGCATCAAAGAGCATTTCGCCAAGTTCGGTGACCGTCTCCCCAAAGGCCTACAAGACGAATTGACTGGGCTGGAGCAGCGGCTTAAAGCGGCGAAGAAATAGTCAGACCTTTTTTATGGCGCGCACGATAGCCACGAGGATCACCGCGCCGATAATGGCCACCAGAATATTGGGCACCAGCCCGCCACTCGAGTAGATTCCCACCAGTCCAAGAATCCGGCTGCCGATAATCGCGCCCACTATGCCGAGCAAAATGTCTGTGAGCGGGCCGTAGCCCGAACCTTTCATGATCTTGCCGGTGGCCCAACCGGCGACCAGGCCTACGATGATGATGTAAAGCAAACCCATTCCCATGGGATTCCTCCTAAAGACTAGCGCAAGACTTTATCATGGGCATCTACCGGATCCCTGCCACAGCCATCATCCTCCCCGTCACGCCTTTTTCGGCGCGGTGCGAAAAGAGCAGATCGGTGTGGCATGAAGTACAAAGTGGCGATGCCGAGATGTTCTTACGCGATACTCCCGCGTCCATTAACTGGCGGCGATTGGCCTCGACCAAATCCAGAAAGATGTTTGTCGGCAGTTCGCTGTGACCCGGAGCCCGGGCGGTGAGAAACAGCAGTGGATATTTTTCGCGGACCGGATCGGACTCTTTGACTTCGCGGAAAAGATCAGAAGCGTAAGCGAACTGGGATTCAAAATTTACGCGTACTTCCTCTCCGACCTGATAGCAGCAACTCTGGATTCCTGGGCCGATGGCGGCCTTGATGTCCCGAGGATTGGTACCAAAGCAACCGCGCATTTCACCCACCCCTTTCTCGACGATTCGCCGGACCGTACCGCGCCACCCGGCGTGAAAAACACCCACGGCACGGTGTTTGGTATCGACGAGCACGACCGGAAGGCAGTCGGCAGTCTGAATGCCGAGCAAGACTCCGGGAGTGTTGGTGATCAGGCCGTCGCCGGCGAGTTGTTCTTGGAGTGGTTCGAGAACACAATGAATGAGATCAGAATGAATCTGGCGCAGAGTGATCCGTGGCCAGAGTTTCTTGCCCGTGATAGCGCCGACTTGACGTTCAAACGCCGCGCGGTTTCGCTCTACTGCGGTACGTGAATCATGTTTAGTGAAGCCCATGTTCAGCGAACGTCCACCGTAAGGTTTGGAGAACCCGTCCTTGCGGGTGGAAAAGCCGTGTACGAGCCATGGGATTTGGCAAAGAGCAGGTACGGTGAGGACAGCGGAGGGCGATTGCTTGCGAGCCGAGGGCACAGAAACATCTTAGCAACACTTGTTGCCCTTGCAGCCGCTAGCAAGCAGGGCGAGAGTAGCAGACGAAAGCTCTAAGCGCAGAGTACGCGGCGAAAGGACGAGCAGAGAAACGCAGAGAGAACCTAGAGTCGTGATGCGCAACTGGGTTCGCGCTTATGCCAGGTCGTCGCTTGCTCATAGGCGTAAGCCAGGCGAAGGACAGCAGCCTCCGACCACGGTGGTCCGGCGATTTGTAGGCCAATCGGCAATCCGGCGCCGGTGAATCCGCAGGGTACGGAAATCGCGGGCAGCCCCCAGAAGTTAAATGGCCGTGTGTTGCGCAGCAGAACCAGTTCGCGGGGGCGCAAGAGATCGGGGTCCTGCTTTAGTTCGGCCAGCCGCGGAGCGGGAATCGGAACCGCTGGCGTCACCAGGAGTTCCAGGTTCGAGAAGATACTCTGGATTCCTGTGCGTACTTTCGCCAGGTCGTTTTGGGCAGCTTCGACTTGTGCCTTTGAGATGTTCTCGCCGCTGCGGATGCGACGCAGTGTTTCTGGCTGGTACATTTCGGAATTTCTCTGGATGAACTCCCGATGATGAGCGTATGACTCGGCGGCTTGCAGGGTGCGATCTGTCGGAACATCGAGCGTGATTTCGCGAACCTCGCAACCTAGGTTTCTCAGCATAGCGAGAGCACGTTCGACCGCAGAAGCTACTTCTGCGCCCAGGTCCTCGTAGAAGAACTTGCGGGGGACGCCGATGCGCGCTGCTTTTGCTTCAACCTGAAGAGCTGCCAGGTAGTCAGGGACCGGCGTGTCAACACTGTTCGTGTCTTCGGCGTCGAATCCGGCGATGGCCTGCAACAGCAGTGCGACGTCCGAAACCGTTCGTGCAATCGGGCCGATGTGATCGAGCGACGTGGAGAGCGGAATCACACCGCGCGCACTGACCCGTCCGAAAGTGGGCTTGATCCCCACCACTCCGCATTGCGCCGCCGGTTCGCGGATGGAGCCCGCCGTGTCGGTGCCAATGGCTCCGAAGCCGAGGCCCGCGGCCACAGCGGCGGCCGATCCTCCGGAAGACCCGCCGGCAATGTGGGCAGGATCCCAGGGATTGTGGACTTCGCCGTAGAAGCTGATCATCGAGCTGCCACCGTAGGCGAACTCGTGAAGGTTTTGTTTTCCCAGAAACACAGCGCCGGCATTTCTTAGACGTCGCACAACTTCGGCATCCTGGGTTGGAATCCTGTCTTTGAACAAAGCGCTGGCAGCGGTGGTGCGGATGCCGGCGGTATCGATGATGTCTTTCAATCCGAGCGGAATGCCGTGGAGCGGGCCGCGATGTTCTCCGCGCAGGATCTCGGATTCGGCCTGTCTCGCCTGCTGCAGCGCCAGGTCAGCGGTTACGGTGATGAAGGCGTTAAGCGCCGGATTCAGTTTCTCGATCCTTACCAGGCAGTCTTTCGCCAACTCCACAGGGGAGAGTTCGCGGTTGCGCAGCCGCTGGCCGATTTCAAGAATAGAGGTCAACATTGATTTTTCCCAACGCTGTTGCAGGCTGTGTCCTTGCCCCTGCGGGAAGGCCTATAATCTTACAGTCTGCCTTTCGCGCAGGTGTGAGGAAAAACGATGGCCCAGATGACAGCGACTCCGGTGACCACGCAAGGGTTTCTGGTAGATGGCAAGTGGGTTGAGGAAGGCGATCCGGTCGAGATTCGAGGGCCCTACGATCGCAGCGTGATCGGGCGGGTGTTTCAGGGCAGGCGGGAACATGCGGAAGCGGCCATTGCGGCCGCCGTAAAGGCTTTCGGCACCACCCGGCGTTTGCCGGCCTTTGAGAGGCAACGCATGCTGCGTCGCGTGGCCGAGGGTATCAGCCAGCGCAAAGAAGAGTTTGCTCACACCATGGCGCAGGAAGCGGGCAAGCCCATCAAAGCCGCGCGCACGGAAGTGGAACGCAGCATTTTCACGTTCACCGTGGCAGCCGAGGAGAGCACGCGCATTTATGGCGAGTATCTTCCGCTGGATTGGCAGGAATTTACCGTCGGCCGCTGGGGAATCGTAAAACGTTTTCCCCTGGGCCCGATTGCAGGAATTACTCCGTTTAATTTCCCGCTCAACCTGGTGGCGCACAAGGTGGCGCCCGCCATTGCTGCCGGTTGCACAATGGTGATCAAACCCGCGCCACAGACTCCCCTTACCGCGCTGTTGCTGGCGGAGGTTGTGCAGCAGGCGGGCTGGCCCGATGGTGCGCTGAACGTGCTTCCGCTTTCGAACGAAGATGCCGGGTTGCTGGTGACCGACGAACGCCTGAAGATGATCAGTTTTACCGGCAGCGCAGCAGTGGGCTGGGATATCAAGCGGCGAGCAGGCAAGAAGAAAGTTTTGCTGGAACTGGGCGGGAACGCGGGCGTCATCGTGCATAGCGATGCCGACGTGGCTTTCGCGGCGGAGCGTTGTGTCTCCGGCGGCTTTGTGTATGCCGGCCAGACCTGCATCTCAGTGCAGCGGATCCTGGTGGAGCGGTCGGTGTGCGCCAAGTTTACCGATGCGCTGCTGGCTGGAGTCAAGAGGCTCAAGACCGGCGATCCCCTGCAAGATTCAACCGACGTGGGGCCGCTGATTCGTGAGAGTGATGCGATTCGCGCCAGCGAATGGATCCAGGAGGCGGTCGGCGGGGGCGCTCGCGTGCTCATCGGCGGACAGCGCCGGGGCTCGATGCTCGAACCCACGGTGCTGACCGGGACACGCCCTGACATGAAAGTAAATTGCCAGGAGATCTTCGCTCCGGTGGTCACGGTGGAACCTTACGACGACTTTCATGATGCGGTTCGACAGATCAACCGGTCGTCGTATGGCCTGCAAGTCGGCATTTTTGTGCGGGATGCCAAACTGCTGTTCACTGCATACGAAGAGTTGGAAGTGGGTGGCGTGATCGCCGGCGATGTTCCTACTTTTCGTATCGACCACATGCCCTACGGCGGTATCAAGGATTCCGGATTAGGGCGAGAAGGCCTGCGTTATGCCATTGAGGAGATGACCGAGCCGCGGCTGTTGGTAATGAATTTGCGATAGGTTTTTCCTGTTCGGCCGGATGGCTTTCTGATTTGAGAGAATGTCGACAGAGATTTCCGCAGAAAAACTTCCCCTGAGTTGCGCAAGCCCCGATTTGAAACTGCTATAATCCTTAGTTTCCAAACCTAAGCTCACGACAGTCTGAGACTGCAACGGGTCATGCGGTTCACAAAAGCACCGGGGCGATGGACTCGTCCCCGCTGCACTGAAAGCTCTGACTGATGCAGATTTTTCATCGCAGCACGAACACAATATCCCGCGCAACGATTTATGGAGCGGTCTTCCTGATCGCCGCGCTGTTGTGGGCCGTACTGGAATTGCAGCGTTCGCCGTACATTACCTACGCCAAAGTGGCGCGTCCGCAGCCGGTCCCGTTTAGCCACCAGCATCACGTGGCCGGGCTGGGGATCGATTGCCGATACTGCCATACCTCGGTTGAGACTTCGAGCTTTGCGGGCATCCCTCCTACCAAGACCTGCATGAACTGTCATTCCCAGATTTGGACAGGAGCTCCCCTGCTTGAGCCGGTGCGTGAGAGCTTTCGCAGCGGCAAGTCGCTGGTGTGGACACGGGTGAACGATCTCCCCGACTTTGTGTATTTCAATCACAGCATTCACATCAATAAGGGCGTGGGTTGCAACACCTGTCACGGGCCAGTGGATCGCATGCCGCTGATGTATAACGAGAATTCATTGCAGATGGAGTGGTGTCTGGATTGCCATCGCGATCCGGCAAAGAACCTGCGCCTGCGTGACCAGGTCTTCAATATGCGGTATGAGCCGCCCTCGACGTTGAAGCCGGTGACGCTGGACGGAAAAGAATATACGGATCAAATGTCGCTGGGGGCGGATTTAGTCAGGAAGTACAAGTTGAGGACGGTGACGGACATTACGAGTTGTTCGACGTGTCACCGGTAGGAACGCCTTCGATGATGAAAACGGAAGACGAAAACGGAAAGCGGCATCGCGAAGAAGTTTGTCCGGGCAAGAAAAGCGTACTTGACCTGGACGCGGCTCGCGCTCGTATCGCCCAAACCAAGGGGCCGGAGTTCTGGCGGAGCCTGGAAGAGCTGGCGGACAGCCCGGAGTGGCAGGAAATGATGCACCGCGAGTTTCCCAAAGGTGCATCGGAATGGCTGGACTCGGTTTCGCGGCGCGGATTCCTCAAGCTGATGGGCGCGTCGCTGGCAATGGCTGGCATGACGGCCTGCACCAAGCAACCGCTGGAGCCGATCGTTCCCTATGTGCGGCAGCCGGAAGAGTTGGTTCCGGGACGACCAATGTTTTATGCGACGGCTTTTACCCTGGGCGGATATGCTTCGCCGCTGCTGGTTGAGAGCCACATGTATCGGCCCACCAAGATTGAAGGGAATGACAAGCATCCGGCAAGCCTGGGCGGAACCGATATATTCGCGCAGGCGTCAATTCTTGAGATGTACGATCCCGACCGCTCCCAGACCATCAATAACCTGGGTGAAGTTCGCACCTGGGGAAACTTTCTGGAGGCGATTCGGGGGCCCCTGAATGCGCAGAAAGCGGTGCAGGGGGCGGGAGTTCGCATTCTGACGCGCACGGTTTCGTCGCCTACCTTGGCGGATCAGATGCGCGAGTTGCTGAAGCTCTATCCGCAGGCCAAGTGGCATGTGTACGAACCGGTGAATCGCGACAATGTTCTCGAAGGCGCAAAGGCGGCCTTCGACCAGGCAGTCGAGACCCGTTATGAATTCGAAAATGCCGATGTGATCCTATCGCTCGATGCTGATTTCCTTTCGGCAGGCTTCCCTGGGAATGTGCGCCACATCCGCGACTTCGCCAAGCGGCGCGACCCTGATTCCGGAAAGATGAGCCGGTTGTATGTGGCCGAGAGCACGACCAGCGCGACGGGTGCGAAGGCGGATCATCGGCTGCCGATGAGGGCGGGCGATATCGCGTTGTTCGCAGGCGCCGTGGCCACATTTTCTGGCGTGGAAACCGAGGTGGCAGGGGCGAGAGACGCAGCAGGTAAGTTTCTAAGGGCTGTTGCCCAGGACCTTCAGGGCCATCACGGTTCGAGCTTGGTCATCGCCGGCGACCATCAGCCACCCGCGGTGCATGCGATGGCGCACGCAACCAACCAAGCCCTGGGCAACGTTGGCAAGACGGTCTTCTACACCGATCCCGTGGATGCGAATCCGATCAGTCAGACCGAGTCGATCAAGGATCTAGTCGCCGACATGCGGGCGGGCAAGGTGGACATGCTGGTCATCATCGACGGCAATCCTGCTTATGATGCGCCTGCCGATCTGCACTTCGCTGACGCGCTCAAGAGTACAAACGTCCCCGTGCGCATTCATCTGGGGCTTTATCAGGACGAGACTGCGGAACTTTGCCAGTGGCACATAAACGAGGCTCACTATCTCGAGGCGTGGGGGGATGCGCGTGCTTACGACGGCACGGTCAGCATCGTGCAGCCGCTGATTGCTCCGCTCTACAACGGTAAGAGTGCACACGAACTGGTCGCCACGCTGGCCGGACAACCCGATCCCAGCAGTCATGAAGTGGTTCAAAGCTACTGGAAGAAGCAGCATTCCGGCGCTGATTTTGAGATGTTCTGGCGGAAGTCACTGAATGATGGATGGATTGACGGAACAACCTATGCGCCAAAGCCGGTGAGTGTGCGGCCTCTTCCCACCGTTACCGCCCCGAACCCGACTCTTCAGGGTGCGCTCGAAATCAATTTCCGGCGCGACCCATCGATCCACGACGGCCGTTTCTCCAACAACGGCTGGCTGCAAGAACTTCCCAAGCCAATGTCGAAGATGACCTGGGACAACCCAGTGCTCGTCGGCCCGGCAATGGCAGAAAGGATGGGGCTGAAATCGGAAGACGTGATTGCGATTGAACTCAACGGGAAGAAAGTCACAGCTCCGGTTTGGGTTCAGGCAGGCCATCCCGATAATTCGATTACAGTATTTCTGGGTTACGGACGGCGGCGGGCGGGGCGCGTGGGTACGGGTGCCGGCTTCGACTTTTATCCTCTCCGCGACAGTGCTGATCCTTGGTTTACGGCAGGCGTCACTCTCAGCAAGACTGGCGAAACCTACAAGCTGGCCACAACTCAGGGCTACCAGACGATGGATACGCCGGTGGGCGCGCGGCCGCTGGTGCGGACTGCGAGCCTGGATGAGTATCACAAAGAGCCTGAGTTTGCGAAGGAAGAAGAACCGCCGAAGGACCTGACGCTGTACAAGCCTTACCCCTATGAGAAGGAACCGTACGCCTGGGGAATGGCGATTGACCTCAATGCATGCGTGGGTTGCAACAACTGCATCGTGGCATGCCAGTCGGAAAACAACATTGCGGTGGTGGGTAAGGAACAAGTCGGCCTCGGGCGTCACATGCACTGGTTGCGGGTGGACGCCTATTACCAGGGCGACCGCGACAATCCCAAGGCTTATTTCCAGCCCGTGCCTTGCATGCAGTGCGAGAACGCGCCCTGCGAGGTGGTCTGTCCAGTGGGCGCTACGGTGCATAGCAGCGAAGGCTTGAATGACATGGTCTACAACCGCTGCGTGGGGACCCGCTATTGTTCGAACAATTGTCCTTACAAAGTGCGGCGATTTAATTTCCTGCTGTTTCAGGACTGGGAGACGCCTCAGCTCAAGATGATGCGAAACCCGGACGTCACCGTCCGCAGCCGCGGTGTGATGGAGAAATGCACTTACTGTGTGCAGCGCATCAGCGAACACCGGATTGATTCCGAGCGCGAGGACCGCAAGATCGCGGATGGCGAATTGCAGACGGCGTGCCAGCAATCGTGTCCTGCAAATGCCATCATTTTTGGAAACATCAACGACCCCAATAGCCGGGTGTCGAAGCTCAAGAGCAATCCGCGAAACTACAGTTTGTTGGCGGACCTGAATACCCGGCCGCGGACGACGTACCTGGCGGAGATTCGGAACCCGAGCGAGGAACTAGAGTCGTAGACGGCGACACTTAAGACATGGACGAACGAATAGAACACGCGGAAGGCGCCCGGGCTCCGGTCATTGAACCGGGATATACGTTCGGCACGGTCACTGACAAGATCAGTTCCATCGTTCTGACCCGGCCGATGTCCAATGGTTGGTTCCTAGGCTTCGGCGTCGCTTTTCTGCTGACCATGATGATGCTGTACGCGATGGCATATCTGTTTGTGAAGGGCGTGGGTATCTGGGGCGTGACCATTCCCATCGGCTGGGGCTTTGCGATCATCAATTTTGTGTGGTGGATTGGCATTGGGCATGCCGGTACGCTGATCTCTGCCATCCTGCTGCTGTTGCGGCAATCGTGGCGCAACTCCATCAACCGCTTTGCTGAGGCGATGACGCTGTTCGCTGTTTCCGCCGCCGGCATCTTTCCGTTGATCCACGTGGGCCGGCCCTGGTTGGCTTACTGGCTGTTTCCGTATCCCAATTCCATGGGAGTGTGGCCGCAGTTCCGCAGCCCGCTGATCTGGGACGTGTTTGCAGTGTCCACCTACGCCACGATTTCGCTGCTGTTCTGGTTTGTGGGATTGATTCCCGACCTGGCCACGTTGCGCGATCGCTCGACGAATCGCGGCGCGAAAATCATCTACGGGATTCTTGCCATGGGCTGGCGCGGTTCGGCGAGGCACTGGGATCGTTACGAGACCGCCTACCTGCTGCTGGCCGGCCTGGCCACGCCGCTGGTGCTTTCGGTCCACACAGTGGTGAGTTTTGATTTTGCGGTCGGCATCGTTCCGGGCTGGCACACCACGATTTTCCCGCCGTACTTTGTAGCCGGCGCGATTTACTCCGGTTTCGCCATGGTGCTGATGCTCGCGATACCCATCCGCAAACTGTATGGCCTGGAAGACTTCATCACCGAACTCCACCTACAAAATGCCGCGAAGGTCATGCTCGCGACCGGGCTGATCGTGGGCTATGGCTATGTGATCGAAGCTTTCATGGGATGGTACAGCGGCAATCGCTACGATGCCTTTACCCTGTGGAACCGTCTGCACGGGCCGTATCGATGGGAATACTACGCACTTCTCATGTGCAATATTGTGATTCCGCAAGTGCTGTGGATCAGAAAGCTACGATCTCGCCCGATTGCATTGTTTTTCGTATCACTGGTCGTTCTGGTCGGCATGTGGCTGGAACGCTTCATCATCGTGGTAGTCAGCCTGCACCGCGACTTCCTGACTTCGTCCTGGGGAATGTATTACCCCACGCGCTGGGATTGGATGACTTACATCGGCACCATCGGGATGTTTCTGGCCGCGATGTTCCTGTTCGTGCGTCTCCTCCCCATGATTTCGATTTTCGAAATGCGCACTCTGCTGCCTGAGGCGGAGGTGAAGGAATGAAGCGAGCTCCGATTTACGGGACAATGGCGGAGTTTGATTCTCCCACCGCCCTGGTCGCTGCCGCCCATCGCACCCATGAAGCGGGATATCAAAAAGTGGATGCATACAGCCCGTTTCCCATCGAGGGTCTGGCGGAGGCGGTTGGATTTCACAAGAACCGCGTACCGCTGGTGACTCTGATTGGAGGCCTGATCGGCGGGCTTTCGGGATACTTGTTGCAGTACTGGGTTTCGACCAGCAGCTATCCCGTCAACGTGGGTGGGAAGCCGTATCATTCGTGGCCGGCATTCATCATCGTGACCTTTGAGATGACGATTCTTTTCGCTGGAATCTCGGCGGTATTCGGCATGCTGGCGCTAAACGGGTTGCCCATGCCTTATCACCCGGTGTTCAATGTGCCGCGGTTTGCCTTTGCCACCAAAGACAGATTCTTCTTGATCGTGTTCGCTTCCGATCCCAAGTACAGCCCGGCGGAAACGCGACGCTTTTTGGAGAGTCTGGGAGGGCGCGCGATCTCGGAGGTTCCCGATTAACGATGCGAGCCTGGAGAAAAATGTCGCCGCTGGTACTGCTCGCCGTGCTGGCGCTGGCGGGATGCCGCCAGGACATGCATGACCAGCCGCGCTTCAAGCCACTGGCGAAAAGCGATTTCTATGGCGATCTGCGCTCGGCGCGCGCACCCGTGGAAGGCGCGGTTGCGCGCGGCCAACTGCATGAAGATTCGTATTTCTACTCCGGGAAAATGGGAGACGCCCCGGGTGACTACCTGCCGTTTGCTGTGAATGAAGAGATGCTCGCGCGTGGACGGGAGCGGTTCAACATTTACTGCGCTCCGTGTCACTCGCAGCTGGGTGATGGCAACGGAGTGATTGTGCAGCGCGGGTTCCGCCGGCCGCCGTCTTATCACACGGAACGTTTGCGCAAAGCGCCGTTGGGATATTTCTTCGACGTGATGACGAATGGATTTGGCGCCATGCCGGATTATGCGGCGCAGATTTCGGTGCGGGATCGCTGGAACATTGTGGCCTACATTCGGGCATTGCAGCTGAGCCAGGGTGCCTCGGCGGGGGATGTACCTGCGGGACAGAAGGTGCCTTCGTCCGCACCGGTGTTCCGAGGGGACCCGGGATCTGGAGCGACTCTGCCGGAGGTTCGGCCGCCGTCTGACGCGGGAAAGGGAGAAGAACCGAAATGAGCGCGGCACGAGCGAACCAACTCGATACCATGGCGCCGCCGGTGGCCAGGATCATACAGTCGCGTTCGCTGGTGATTGGTCTCATTTTCGCCGCGATTTCGATTATTGGCGGTTTTTTGCGCCCGGACGAATTCTTCCGCGGCTACCTGCTCGCGTACATGGACTGGCTGGGCGTGACCCTGGGGTCGATGGTGATTCTCATGATTCGCCATCTGACCGGCGGCGGCTGGGGCACCGTAATCCGGCGTATTTTGGGGGCGGCGATGCGTTGCGTGCCGCTGATGACCATTTTGTTTGTGCCCATTCTGTTTGGGCTTCCGCGGCTCTATGTTTGGGCACGGCCGCTGGATTCGATGGCCGATAAGCATCTCCGGGAGCATTTGCAGGAGATCACGAAATCTTATCTCTCGGTGAATGGATTTATTGTCCGCGCTGCGATCTACTTCGCCATCTGGAACCTGCTGTCATTCTTCCTGACCAAGTGGTCGCGAGAGCAGGACCAGCCGCCGGTGCGCGATAACAACCGCTTTAAAGTGCTTAGCGGGCCGGGATTGATCCTGTATGCCTTCACCGTGACGTTCGCTGCCATCGATTGGGTCATGTCGATTGATCCCAGTTGGATTTCGACCATCTATGGTTTGGTGATTCTGATTGGACAGTTGTTGTCCGCCATGTGCTTTGCCATTGTGGTGGAGCGAATTCTGGTGAAGTACAAGCCCATGTCGGACTGGCTGAAGCCGGAGTTTGTTCACGACCACGGCAAGTGGATGCTGACCTTCATCATGGTGTGGGCATATTTTTCGTTCTCGCAATGGCTGATCATCTGGGCGGGCAACCTGCCGGATGAGATCACGTGGTACATGCGGCGGCTGAACGACGGTTGGGGCTTCGTCGGGCTATGGTTGGTGGTGTTTCATTTCGCGGTGCCTTTCGTGATTCTGCTGTCGCGCCCTTTCAAGCGCGACATTAACCGAATGGCCTGGCTGGCTGTTTGGATGCTGTTTATGCGTTACCTGGATTTGCTCTGGAACATTGAGCCGAATTTCTCGCCGACCTTCGCCATAACTTGGGCAGATGTCGTCGTTTCCATCGCCGTGGGCGGTTTGTGGATGTGGTTCTTCTTCCGCAATTTGAATTCAATGCCGCTACTGCCGGTTCATGACGTCGATGCCAACGAAGTTCTGGAGCCAGCGCATGGCTGAGCAAGTAAAACACGAGGGCGAGACGGCCGGGTTCGAGCCGCAAGACTTGGGCTCGCACGCAGTCTACGTCTTTCTGGGGGCACTGGCGGCGGGAACGATCCTGGTGGCTGTCGTTCTGTGGGGACTTTACCATGCGATGGATGCGTACGAAAGCAAGCATCAACCCTCGCAGAGTCCCCTGGTGCAGCAAACTCAGGCTGACACGCGAGATGTGTCGCCCAACGAGATCAACACATTTCCGCAGCCACGTCTGGAAAAAAACGAACGGTTGGAAATCAACCAGTTCCGTCTGCGGGAAGAACAAACTCTCAACAGTTATGGCTGGGTGGATCAAGAAGCGGGTGTGGTGCGAATCCCGATTGACCGCGCCATGCAGTTGATCGCACAGCGCGGTCTACCGACTACGCCGAAATCCGGAAGCGTTCCACCTTCGGAGGTGAATGTCGTGAATCAGACGGCGCAGGGCGCTGATGCCGCCAATCGGCCACCGGCAAAAGACAAGAAGCAGCGATGAGTATGCGAAAGCACAGTATGTTGAGATCGGTCGTTTTGTCGATCTTCGGCGCGAGCTTGCTGGCAGGGACTGCTTTCGGCCAGGGAATGACGCAGGGGATTATGTCGCCGCCTGCAAACATGCGACCGCCGGGATTGAAAAATGTCGGCATCGAGCAACACCTGAACGATCAGATTCCGCCCGATCTCGTCTTCCGGGACGAGACCGGTCAAGCGGTTCGCCTCGGCGATTATTTTGGCAGGAAGCCGCTGATCTTGAATCTGGTTTACTACCAATGTCCGATGCTGTGCGGAGAAGTTCTGAGCGGCCTCGAAAGCGCCTTGCGGGTGTTGAAGTTTGACGTCGGCAAGGAATTCGATGTTCTTACGGTCAGCTTCGATCCTAAAGAAACACCGGAAATGGCAACCGCGAAGAAGGCGGAGTTTCTCAGGCGCTACGGCCGGGCCGGCGCCGCTGAAGGCTGGCATTTTCTGACCGGCACGCAGAGTTCGATCACCGCGCTAACCAAAGCCGCAGGGTTCGACTACGAATACGACCCCAAGACAGGCCAGTTCGGGCACGCGACTGCGATCATGGTGCTCACTCCCCAGGGCAAGATCGCCCAGTACTACTACGGGGTCGAGTTTGCACCGAAGGATTTGCGTCTGGGATTGATTCAGGCATCGCAGAACAAGATCGGCAACGTAGTGGACGAGGTGCTGCTGTACTGCTACCACTACAACCCGGACACGGGAAAATACAGCGCGATTGTCGGCCGAATTCTGAAGATTGCTGCGGGGACCACTATCTTTATGCTAGGGACGTTTTTGATCGTGATGTTTCGGCTCGGGTCGGTGTCAGAACGAAAACAGCGAGCTCTCTAGACTATGTTCGATAACCTTCCACTTTGGCCAGCGCGGGCCTCTACCGGGGCTGGAAATGTTGATGCTCTCTACATTTTTCTGCTGCTGCTGTCAGGATTTATGTGTCTGGCCATCTTCTCGATGATTGTGGTGTTCGCCTTGCGCTATCGGCGCCAACATGGTCACGAGGCCGAGCAGATCGAAGGCTCAACCGCGTTGGAGATTACCTGGTCAGTGGTTCCGCTGGGGATCTTTCTGGTCATCTTCGCCTGGGGTGCGTTTATTTTCTTCCAGGAGCGGACTCCTCCTCGGGATGCGTCTGAAATCTACGTCGTCGCGAAACAATGGATGTGGAAGCTCGAACACGTCGAGGGCCAGCGCGAGATCAACGAACTGCACGTGCCTGTGGGGCGTGACGTGAAGATGATCATGACTTCACAGGACGTGATCCACAGCTTCTATATACCGGCGTTCCGCATCAAGCAGGACGTGCTTCCGGGACGCTACACCACAGCCTGGTTCCGCGCGACCAAACCTGGCGTGTATCACTTGTTCTGCGCTGAGTACTGCGGCTCACAACATTCCGGCATGATTGGCCAAATCGTGGTGATGGAACCGGCGCAATATGAGGCGTGGCTCTCGGGCGGAAGTTCTTCTGGCTCTTTGGCTTCGAACGGCGAGAGTATTTTCCAGCAACTAGGCTGCGTGACCTGTCACCGCTCTGACACTCAGGGCCGTGGCCCTAACCTAGCGGGGATCTTCGGCAAACCGGTACAACTGGAGGACGGACTGACGGTGGTTGCAGACGAGAATTATGTCCGCGAATCGATATTGAGTCCCAGCGCGAAGGTAGTGAAAGGGTTTAAGCCCATCATGCCGGTTTTTCAGGGGCTGGTCAGTGAAGAACAATTGACTGAACTGGTGGCGTACGTCAAGTCTCTCAGCGCGGCACCCACCGCGGGCACGAAGGTGCGGGAATCGAAGGTGCAATAGTTATGGCGACGGCTGTTATCACTCCCGAACGCGAGAACTATCTCAACCAGGAATACGGGATCAAGTCCTGGCTGCTCACCGTGGACCACAAGCGGATCGCACTGCTTTACCTGGTGTCGATCACGTTCTTCTTTTTCATTGGGGGATTCTTCGCGCTGCTGATTCGGCTGGAACTTCTGACGCCTGCGGGCGATCTGGTGCAGGCGGACACCTACAACAAGCTGTTCACCATGCACGGCCAGGTGATGATTTTCTTTTTTCTGATTCCCTCCATCCCCGCCGTCCTGGGCAATTTTCTGGTGCCGCTCATGATCGGCGCCAAAGACCTCGCGTTTCCGCGCCTCAACCTGCTGAGTTGGTATCTGTATATTATTGCCGGGGCGTTGATGTTGCATTGCATCTGCACCGGCGGGGTAGACACGGGCTGGACCTTCTACACGCCTTTTAGCACAGCGTTTAGCAACACCAAGGTGGTCGAGGCGGGGGTCGCGATCTTTATCGCTGGGTTCTCGTCGATCCTTACTGGCCTGAATTTCGTGGTCACGATTCACCGCATGCGCGCGCCGGGAATGACGTGGGATCGCCTGCCCCTATTTATCTGGGCGCACTATGCCACCAGCGTCATTCAGTTGCTTGGCACGCCAGTCCTGGCCATTACCTTGCTGCTGGTGGTTTTCGAACGCGTGTTTCACTTGGGAATATTCGATCCTACGCGGGGCGGCGATCCTCTGCTCTTCCAGCATTTGTTCTGGTTCTACTCCCATCCTGCCGTGTACATCATGATTTTGCCGGCCATGGCGGTGGAAAGCGAAGTGATCGCCTGCTTCACTCGCAAACGCATTTTCGGCTACAAGTTTGTGGCCATGTCGAGCATCGCGATTGCTGTGTTCGGATTTCTGGTTTGGGCGCACCACATGTTTGTGGCGGGTATTTCTCTTTACTCCGCACTGATTTTCTCCGCGCTGAGCTATCTGGTGGCGGTGCCCTCGGCCATCAAGGTTTTTAACTGGACGGCCACGATGTACAAGGGCTCGATTACCTTCACCACGCCCATGCTTTACGCCTTCGGTTTTATCGGACTGTTTACCATGGGTGGGCTGACGGGACTGTTCCTGGCTGCGCTGGGTATCGATGTTCACGTGACCGACACTTATTTCGTCATCGCCCATTTTCATTACATTATGGTCGGGGGCGCGGTGATGGGATATCTCGGCGGATTGCACTTCTGGTGGCCAAAGATCTCGGGCCGAATGTATCCGGAGTGGCTGGGCAAGTTTGCTGCGCTCATCGTTTTCCTTGGTTTCAACCTGACATTTTTCCCGCAATTCATTCTGGGCTATATGGGCATGCCACGACGGTATTGGCAGTATCCGCCGGAGTTTCAGGTGTTGAATGTGCTCTCGACGGCCGGCTCGACCATCTTGGCCGTGGGATACGTCTTGCCCATGGTGTATTTCCTTTGGTCGATGCGTTATGGCAAACCAGCGACGGAAAATCCCTGGAACGCCGCTGGCCTGGAGTGGAAGACGAGTTCGCCGCCGCCCACGTTTAATTTCGACCAGCCTCCCGTGGTGGACTTCGAAGCTTACGACTACGAGCACATTCCGGAAGTGGAGGAGGTCCCGGTTGGCTGACAGTACCGCAACCCCGGTGCACGGCCCTGAACTGCTGCACCACTTCAGCACCGCGCAACAGCAGCGCGATGCGGCCTCGCTCGGCATGTGGCTGTTTCTCGGCACGGAAATCATGTTCTTTGGCGGGATGTTTCTCGCCTATTTGATTTATCGCCTGTTGTATTTCAACGAGTTCGCCGCCGGCAGCCGCAGTCTGGACATTTGGCTGGGAACGATTAATACCATCGTGCTCATTTGCAGCAGTTTGACTGTCGCGCTAGGTGTACGTGCGGCACAGATGGGGAAACGTAAACTTCTAGTGATCTTGCTGTTGCTTACGCTGATTTTCGGTCTGGCTTTCCTGGGGATTAAAGGGGTGGAGTGGTATGCGAAATACAAAGAGCACCATATTCCAGGAATGTCTTTCGACGCCGGGGATTTGATTCGCGATTACCCTCAAATCCACATCGATCCGGCGCACGAGCAGATTTATTTCTCTCTCTATTTCGCCATGACCGGGTTACACGCTCTACACATGATCATCGGTGTAGGAATGTTTACTTATTTGCTTTATCACTCCATGAAAGGCCGCTACGGGCCGGAGTACTACACGCCGATTGAGATGGGTGGGCTGTACTGGCACTTTGTGGATGTGGTCTGGATTTATCTTTTTCCGTTGTTGTATTTGATCGACCGGAAGCCGCTGGGGTGAGGCGCCATGTCTGAACACGTTCTTTCGAGCAAGATGTATTACGGGATTTGGATCGCGCTGATGATTTTGACAGTCGTGACGGCGAGAGTTGCCTTCATCGACCTCGGCCCATTCAACACCGTGGTGGCGCTGGTGATCGCGACTGGTAAGGCCCTGCTGGTTGTGTTGTTCTTCATGCACGTAAAGTACGCCAGCGAGAAGTTGGTCAAGATGGTCATTGTGGCATCGATTTTCTGGCTGTTGCTGCTGCTGCTTTTGAGCCTGGCGGATTACGGCACGAGGTATGCGAGGCATGGGTGATAGGTCCTGCTTACCAAAGCTCTCGAAACCGTAAGCCAAGGACCGCAGCGTGAAGGGTTTCTTATATTTCATTCCGTTCCTGGTAATCGCCTCCGTCGTCTACAAGCTGATTACTCGCATGGTAGAAGAGGCAAACAGATGCCTTCCAGCGGCTGAACAATTCCAGATTCTCAAACGTGGCCGCAGCTACGACATTCAAGGCTGCCTGCAGCGGTTGCGACGAAAGCACCAGGAGTTATACCCAACTAGTAGACTTGCACGTTGGGAAGGCATCTGCGAGTTGCTTGCCGCGGGATATTTCCTTCTTTTCGGGATTTGGGTGCTCTTCCTTTCGAAGTGAAGCGGTCGCCTTAACTAGCCCAAATCCCTCTCCGCAGCTATACAACGGCGCCGGCAGCGGACTATTCTTCTTGCTTGCCGGCAGGCTGAATCTGCACAAACTGCCAGCCGAAACGTCCTTTGATGCAAAGATTGCCGTGAGTCACGCTGTGATCAAGCGGTGAGGTCACGCGCACAATCTGGCCGTCCTGCTGGTGCACCGTGAGGTCGCAGCCGACTCCGCAATAGGGACAGATGGTGTCCGTCTGGGTCTGGCGGCGCTCGTCCCAGGTACCGGCCCGCCGCATGTCATATTCGCTCTTGAACATGAGCGCGCCGGTGGGGCAGACACCGATGCAGTTGCCGCAATAGACGCAAGCGGAATCGGGCAGGGGAGCGTCAAATTCGGTGGCGATGTGGGCTGAGAAACCACGTCCGGCTACCGCGATGGCAAAAGTATTTTGCGCGTCCACTCCGCAGGCTTCCACACACTTGTAGCAGAGGACGCACTTGGAGTAGTCGCGGACGTAGAGATCGTTGTCTATTTTCACCGGTTGGGCGACGGTGGCGGCAGCGGGACCGAAGCGCTCGGGATTTGCAGCGTAACGCTCGATGTACTCCTGCATTTCGGGAGCTGTGGAAAGGTCGACGGACGAAGCCAGAAATTCCAGCACCAGCCGCCGGCTCAGGCGGACGCGCTCAGAATCGGTTTTGATCGACATGTTGGGTTCCACTTTGCGTGAGCAGGCAGGAACCAGCGTTCGCGAACCTTCCAACTCCACCACGCACACGCGGCAGACGTTGACAGGCGTGAGGCTTTCCAGGAAGCAGAGCGTCGGAGTGTCAATGCCGAGTTTCTTGGCAGCGTCGAGGATAGTGGAGCCCTCGGCCACTGAAACGGACTTGCCGTCGATCTTGAGCTCGATGGAGCGACGCCCGGGCTGAGGCGGGGCGTGCGGCACAGGGCCGCGCGGCAGAGGAATCGTAGGCTGGGGCGCGTCGAGCATTTCTGTTGAGTCTGTGCTCACGAAAAAAGACTCCATCGTTGCAGGGCGGATTCCAGTGCGCTGGCGGCGGTCTGGCCCAGGCCACAGATGGAGGCGTCGCGCATCGCCTGGGCCATCTCGCGCAACAGAGCGATTTCCTGCGTAGACGAGCCAAGTGGTTCGGCATCCACCAGACGCTGTAGCGCTTCCTGCTGACGCACCACGCCGACGCGGCAGGGAACGCACTGACCGCAAGTCTCGTGGCGGAAGAAACTGGCGATGCGAAGCAATATCTGGCGAAGGTCAACCGTGTCATCGAACAGCATGACCACGCCGGAACCAAGAGTGGCTCCGATGGCGCGTGTGGCTTCAAAAGTCAGCGCCGTATCCAGCTCTTGAGGCCCAACAAAGGTTCCGGCGGCCCCACCCAGCAAAACCGCCTGCAGTCTGACGCTGCCAGCCACGCCTCCGGCAAGATCAATGAGTCTGCTCAGCGTGGTTCCCATGGCGACCTCGTAGACACCGGGCCGCGCCACGTGTCCAGAAAGGCAAAAGAGTCTGGTTCCGGCGGAGTTGTTCGTGCCCAGCTTAGCGTAAGCAGCGCCGCCTTCGCGGATGATGCCGGGGACGTTGACCAGCGTCTCCACGTTGTTGATGGCGGTTGGCTGGCGGAATAGCCCAGACTGTGTGGGAAACGGCGGCTTGTTTCGCGGTTCGCCGCGATAGCCTTCAATCGAGTTGAAGAGTGCGGTCTCCTCACCGCAGATATACGCGCCGGCACCCCGGCGAATTTCGATGTCGAACTGCAGGCCGCTGCCCAGGATGTTGTCGCCAAGAAGCCCGCTCTCCTTGGCCGACTGAATTGCCTCTTGCATGCGCTTGGCGGCCAGCGGATATTCGCCACGCAAGTAAACATAGCCTTGGGGCGCCCCGGTAACAAACCCGCCAATCGTCATACCCTCAACTACGGCGAAGGGATCGCCTTCCATGAGGATGCGGTCTTTGAAAGTTCCAGGCTCGGATTCGTCAGCATTGCAGATGACGTAGTGCTTGCGGTCAGGGTTCTTCTGCAATGCATTTCTCTGCAGGAAAAGTGCCTCCCATTTCTTGGCGATGGGAAATGCGGCACCGCCGCGGCCCAGCAGTTTTGAAGCGGACAGCTCGCGCAGCGTGCCTTCAGGGCCAAGCGCCAGGGCTTTGCGCAGACCTTCGTAGCCGCCGAGTCTTTGATAACCCTCCGGGGTCGAAGCGCCACCTTGGGCAATGCGACGAAGAAGTCGTAAAGGCGACGGTTCACTTTTCTGCACTGCCTGGGGAACGCTCGCCTGAAGGTTGAGCACATCGGGCTCGGCGGGAAGGCGACCCCGAACGGCGTTGTTTATCAAGGATTGCACGGCGTCCGCCGACGCGTGCGCCAGCACTCGTTCCTGAGATTTTTTCCCTGCCGAGGTGACCAGGGCGGCAGGAGCGCGCTCGCACAAACCCAAACACTGGCTGCGAAGCCAAATCGCGCGTCCGCCGGAGCAAGGGGAACCCGCGGGCCCGAGCTTGCCTTCCAGTTCGGCACAAACTTTCTCTGAGCCACGTGTGACGCAGGCGATGTCGTCGCAGACGTGGCCTACGACCGGCGGGCGGGGCTGGAGCGAAAACATTCCATAAAAAGAGGCCACGCCATAAACCTCAGCGGGAGCAACGTCAAGCCGCAATGAGACATAGTTAAGGGCGCCGGGGCTGATCCATCCGATGCCGTTGTGGATGGCATGCAGTACGGGTAGTAAGCGATGTCGCCTTCCGGGGGCGTCACCGTTCGAAGCCGCGCGCGTCTCGCCGGATTGCCGCTGGCCGCCTTGCCAGCCTGATTCGGGCGCGCCCAGTTCAGAGTCAACAGCCGCGCGTTCTTCTGCGGTCGCTTGAGCGTCGGTTAGATGAAGATCCAAGCAAGAATCTTATACTTTTTCAATGCGGATGGCCGTTGCCTTGAACTCTGAGGTCCCGGATTTTGGATCCACGGCGTCAATTGTCAGTTCGTTGGTCGCTACCTGATCGTGAGCGTGGACTGATAAAAACGCGAGCCCCGGACGCAACCCCGGATCAAAGCGTACCGGCGCCATGAGGGAGCCCCGCCGCGAGGTCACGCGGACCGTTTCACCTTCTCGCAGCTTGTATTGCTGACCGTCTTCGGGAGAAACATCCAGCGCCTCTTTGCGCCGCAGCGGCGATGAATATTCTCTGGTTTGCACGCCGGTATTGTAATCATCCAGACGACGGCCGGTGGTCAGGCGGATGGGATACTGCTCGTCAAGCTGGTCCACGGGCGGCTCAAACTCCACCATGCTAAAGGGCGCGCGCGGGCCAATCAGTGGCTCACTCCACAGTCGTCCGTGGAGAAACATCTCGCCTGGGTGCGATTCGTCATAGCATGGCCACTGAATGCCATCCATTTCTTCCAGACGACGGTAACTCATGCCGCCATGCATGGGGCTCAAAGCCCGCAACTCATTCCAAATAGCTTCAGGATCGGGCGTGCCCCAGTCGTGGCCGAGACGGCGTGCCAGATCAAAAATGATTTCGAGGTCATCGCGAACTCCAGCAGGTGGTGGCACGGTGCGGCGGACGCGCTGCACGCGGCGCTCGCTCGAAGTCACGGTGCCTTCGCTTTCAAAAGCGCCAGCCGCTGCAGGGAGCACAACGTCGGCCAGTTCAGCGGTCTTGGTATAGAAAAGATCCTGGACCAGAAGAAATTCAAGGCCGCCCAACCGCTTCAGGGCTTGATGCCGGTCGGCCTCAGAGTCGGCGGGATTTTCGCCTAGCACATACAGTGTCGTGAGGTGGCCGTGGTCCATGGCCTCAAACATATCGCTCAGGTGCCAACCGCGTTTGGGCTGGATCTTCACACCCCAGGCCTTTTCGAACTTGGCGCGCAAGCTGTCGTTCTCAACATGCTGAAAGCCGGTCAGGCGGTCAGGAATGGCGCCCATATCGCCGCCGCCCTGGACGTTGTTCTGTCCGCGCAGGGGATTCACCCCACTGCCGTAGCGGCCAACGTGTCCAGTGAGCAGCGCGAGGTTGATGAGGGCAACCACGTTGTCCACGGCGTTGTGATGTTCCGTGATACCGAGAGTCCAGCATATCTGGGCGCGTGGAGCGCGGGCGTATGCCTGGGCCATCCGGCGGATGGCTTCAGCGGGCACGCCGGTCTCGCGCTCAGCTCGTTCAAGGGTGTACTTCTCAACGTGCTTCTTGTAGGCTTCAAACCCGCTGGTGGCGTGGCGGATAAACTCCTGGTTGGCCAGACCAGCGGCGATAATCTCGCGGCCCACGGCATTGGCGAGCGAAATGTCAGAGCCCACGTCCAGACCCAGCCAGAGATTGGCCCAGCTTGCGGAGCTGGTGTGCCGCGGGTCCACTACATAAAATTCGGCGCCATTGCGCACGCCCTTCAACAAATGGTGGAAGAAAATCGGGTGCGTTTCCCGAGCATTCGATCCCCACAGCAGAATCACGTTCGTGTCTTCGATCTCGCGATATGAGCTGGTTCCGCCGCCCGCTCCGAATACCGCCGCCAGACCGGCGACGCTGGGAGCGTGTCAAGTTCGGTTGCAGCTGTCAATGTTGTTGGTGCCCATGACACTGCGAACGAATTTTTGCGCAGCGTAGTTCAGTTCGTTGGTTGTCTTGGAGCAACTGAACATGCCAAAGTTCCGGGGATCATCTTTCTTGATGGATTTGCGGAACGCCGCAGCGACGCGGTCCATGGCCTCATCCCATGTAGCGGGACGATGCGAACCGTTCTCGCGCACCAGCGGTCGGGTCAAGCGGGCTGTCATTGGCTTTGCCATGGCGCTCCCCAAAATAGATATGGGAATCGTAGCACTTTTGATCGGGAGTCCGTTCTGTCGGTCGGTGATTACACCATGTGTTCTTAGAACGTACCCTACCGGCCATTTACGCGATGGCTTGAATCCTCTAGTCTGAAGTTCTCTCCATGCCGGACTTTGTCGAACTCGCCCGTATTTCCAAGGCTAGTGTTGTGGACGCCGCTGGGCTCGCGGCTGCGCTAAGGCGCGAACTGCGCGGCGAAGTGCGCTTCGATGACGGCAGCCGCGCGCTTTACGCGACCGACGGTTCGAACTACCGGCAAGTGCCGATTGGCGTGGTTCTGCCTCGCGACGTGGATGATGTCGTTGCCGCAATCGCATTGACGCGGAAATTCGGTGCGCCCATCCTGTGCCGCGGCGGTGGGACTTCGCTTGCCGGACAGTGCTGCAATGTCGCTGTGGTGCTCGACTTCTCGAAGTATATGGCGAAGATCCTGGAAGTCGATCCCACGCGCCGGCTCGCCCGAGTTCAGCCGGGTGTGATCCTCGATAATCTCCGCAACGCGGCTGAGAAGCATCATCTGACCTTCGGGCCTGATCCTGCGACCCATGATCGCTGCACTCTCGGCGGCATGATTGGGAACAATTCCTGCGGTGTGCATTCGGTGATGGCTGGCAAGACCGATGACAACATTGAGGAACTTGAAGTCCTGACCTATGACGGTCTGCGGATGAGGGTTGGCCAAACATCGGAAGAAGAGCTGGAAGCAATCATTCGCGAAGGCGGCCGTCGCGGCGAAATCTACGACGGCTTGAAAAGGCTACGAGATCGCTATTCCGATCTCGTTCGCCAGCGCTATCCCAACATTCCACGACGGGTTTCTGGCTACAACCTGAACTATCTTCTCCCGGAGAACGGTTTTCATGTGGCGCGCGCACTGGTGGGGTCGGAAGGGACATGCGTCACGGTGCTCGAAGCGACTTGCCGTCTGGTGGAGAGTCCGCCCGAACGAGTGCTGCTGGTTCTCGCTTACGCCGACATTTTTCAATGCGCTGATCGGGTGCCGGAAATCATGGCTCACGGGCCCATTGGACTCGAAGGTATAGATCATCTGCTGGTCGAATACACACGACGCAAAGGAATCAACTCTGAAGGTCTCGCGTTACTTCCGCAGGGCGGAGGATGGTTGCTGGCGGAGTTCGGCGGCGCAACCCACGCAGAGGCGGAATCGCAAGCGCAGAAGTTGATGCAGGGGCTGGCGCGAAGTTCTAGTCCACCGCAGATGCGTTTGTTCACCGACAAGCAGCAGGTAAAACGAGTTTGGGAGGTGCGGGAATCCGCTCTGGGAGCGACTTCTCACGTTCCGGGTGAACCGCTGGAGTGGGAAGGCTGGGAAGATTCGGCGGTGACGCCGGAGAAGCTCGGGAGTTATCTGCGTGACCTGAATAAGCTGATGACCGGCTACGGCTACCACAGCGCCATGTACGGACACTTTGGGCATGCCTGCGTCCACATGCGCATCAATTTCGATTTGCAGTCGGTGAAGGGCATCGCTAGCTATCGCAAGTTTGTCGAAGAAGCGGCGGATTTGGTTGTCGGGTATAGCGGTTCGTTGTCCGGCGAGCACGGCGACGGACACTCGCGGGCAGAGTTGTGGCCCCGCATGTTTGGCCCCGAACTGATGCAGGCGTTTCGCGAGTTCAAGACGCTGTGGGACCCGGAGTGGAAGATGAATCCGGGGAAGTTGGTGGAGCCGTACAAACTGGACGAACAGCTACGTTTGGGCGCGGAGTACCGTCCCTGGGAGCCGCAGACTCATTTCCAGTTCCCGGAGGACCATGGAAGTCTGGCCAGTTCAACCTTGCGTTGCGTGGGAGTAGGAAAGTGCCGGCGCTATGACGGCGGTGTGATGTGCCCGAGCTTCCGAGTGACCCGAGAGGAGCAACACTCCACGCGCGGGCGCGCCCATTTGCTGTGGGAGATGACCAAGGGCGAGGTGATCCGCGACGGTTGGCGCGATGAACATGTGAAAGAGTCGCTGGACTTGTGCCTCGCGTGCAAAGGGTGCAAAAGCGATTGTCCGGTCGGCGTGGACGTGGCAACGTATAAGGCGGAGTTTCTTTCGCACTATTACGAAGGACGGCGGCGTCCGCGCAGCGCGTATGCCTTCGGGAACATTGCCACGTGGGCGCGGCTGGCTTCGGTCGCGCCTACTTTTGCGAATCTGGCGACGCAATCGCCGTTGCTGCGAGAGGTTGCGAAGTGGGTGGCGGGAATTCCACGACAACGAAGTATCCCACCTCTTGCTCGGGAAACGTTTCGCACGTGGTTTCGCCGCCGGCAAGCACGGAATCTCAATGGAGCGCCAGTGCTGCTCTGGCCGGATACGTTCAATAACTACTTTTCGACTGAGACTGGCAAAGCCGCGGTCGAAGTCCTCGAAGCGGCGGGCTTTCATGTGGCGCTGCCCAGAGTTGGCCTGTGCTGCGGGCGTCCGCTCTACGACTGGGGCATGCTTGAGCAAGCAAAGCGTCTGCTGTTGGGCATTCTGGACGCGCTCGCGCCGGAAATCGAGAAGGGGACTCCGCTAGTGGTTCTGGAACCGAGTTGTGCGGCGGTGTTCCGCGATGAGCTGACCAACTTGTTTCCTCGCGATCCGAGGGCCCAGGCTCTGTCGCGGCAGACGTTATTGCTAAGCGAATTTCTCGCACAAAGGGCGAAGGGTTTCCGGCTTCCGAAGCTGCAACGGCGGGCGCTAGTCCACGGACACTGCCACCATAAGGCAATCATGAAGATGACCGACGAAGAAACGGTGTTGCGGGAGATGGGGGTCGATTTCTATGCCCCGGCGCCGGGTTGCTGCGGCATGGCGGGGTCGTTTGGATTTGAAAAAGACAAGTATGCAATCTCGATGGCAGTCGGCGAACTGGAATTGCTCCCCGCGGCGCGACAGGCAGCGCCCGACACGCTGGTCATCGCGGATGGGTTCAGCTGCCGGGAGCAGATTGCCCAGGGCACCGGCCGACGCCCGCTGCATCTGGCCGAGGTGATACAGATGGCCCTGCAATACCCCTAACCTAATGACAATAAACGGCTACTTGAAGTGTCGCCAAGAAGGCCCGGATTCTGGGACAATAGAGACACCGGGGGCCAATCCCGCCCGGCAACCCAAGGCCACATGATCCAGGACAACGAATCCGCCGTCGCCGTTACCGACCGTCAAGGTAGGGACGTACCCAGTTCCCTCCCCATGAAAGCGGGCTCCGTTGATTCCCTCCTGCACGGCTCGGTGCTGGTGTTAATCCAGTTCGATGTATGCGAAGAAATTCGCCTGGATCAATTGCAGCAGATTTTTGGCGCTCGCACGCTGGAGCATCCCACGCTCAAACATCAGGCTCCGGGCTACGTTCGTTACGAACGTCCTCCCGTCGTAGAGCCGATTGAGCCCCTGGTGCTGGAGAGTGGCGAAAGGCTGGTAGGCCAGATCAAGTACTACGACTACGGCGTAGTGAGCGTGGTGCTGGAACTGCCATTTTCCGGCGATTGGGACACGCTGGTCCGTTTGGGCGGCCGATGGGTCTGGGATGTGGATTTTTCGGCACACGCGTCCCACATCGCGCGCCAGAAGTTGGAGCGCGCGGCACCGGCGCTGGTGAAGCCCTACAAGGGATGGCTGAGCGAGGACTACTTTATTTTTCACGTGCGTGAGATGGCGGGATCGCCATCGGCTGAGGAGCTCTGCAAGACGCAAGGCGCACACATTGCCCAGATCGTGCGTGGCGAGACGGCACAGCTTTCCGACGGCGAGCGCAACGAAATTCTGCAATCGCGGATTTCATACTACCCCAATGATCTAGCGGTGATCGGCTGGAACGCGGCGTTTCTCTACGATACGGAGGCCGGTGCAGAGACAGCGATCCAGTTGCTGGAGTACGCCAACTCGCAATTGCTGGAGTTCCGCCATTACGACGAATTGCTTACCCGCGAGCTGGCGATTGTTTACGCCTCGCTCGACGAGGGAACCGGAATTTTGGCGCGCTGGCGGTTGGCACGGGCCGCCACCAAACTGCATACCGTGCTGCTCGACGTCAACGAGCTCACCGAACATGCCGACAATGCCATCAAGTTTCTGAGTGACATGTTCTCGGCCCGCCTGTACAAGCTGGCGGCAGCCAAGGTTGGCGTACCCGATTACAAAGACCTGGTCACGCAGAAAGTACAAACTGCCGAACAGCTTTATCGCTTCATGGTGGACCAGTTCAACCAGAGCCGGGCGTTCTTTCTGGAATTGACCGTGGTCGTTATTCTGGTCATTGAACTGATTTATTTCTTCCGCGGCAAGCCGATCTAGTCGTATCAGGGCATGCCTTCAGGCATGCCATTTAATCCCGTCATTAATGCCAGGCGCCCATGAGGCTCAACTATGGTGTTTGCTGAAGGCAGCAGCCAGTTCGGCGCTGGTTCAACAAAACGAAAATTTTCGGCACGGCTGAAGCCGATGCCCTGATACGAACCTGTTGTATCCTGAATCGAATGCGAGGACTCAAGGGAAAGCGTGTGTTGATTACGGGCGGCGCCAGCGGCATTGGTGCGGCCACGGCCAGGCGTTTTCTGGAGGAAGGTTCGGCGGTCTGTGTGCTCGACAGCGATGCCAACGCGCGGGCGCAGATTCAAAGGCAGCTTCCAGGGCTGGCAGCAACTTTGGCCGCGGACGTGTCAGACCTCAAGCAGGTGGAGTCCGCCTTCGCCGAGGCCGTGCGGGCCATGGGCGCAGTGGATGTGCTGGTCAACAATGCCGGCATCAGCATTCGCCACAACTTCCTCGATATCACGCCTGCGGAATGGGACAAAGTAATCGCCGTGAATCTGACGGGTGTGTTTTATGTGGCGCAGACGGCCGCGCGGCATATGTGGGAGCGGGGCAGCGGCGTGATATTGCAAACCGCGTCCACGAACGGAGTGATGGGATATCCCTATTACGCCGACTACAATGCGACCAAGGCCGGGGTGATCGAGTTGACGCGATCGATGGCGCTGGAACTGGCGCCCAAGGTGCGAGTTTGTGCGGTGGCGCCGGGATACGTGCTGACACCTATGCAGCGCGCGGAGTATAGCGATGCCATGCTGGACGAAGTGAATCGCAAGATTCCTCTGCGGCGGCATGCGAAGCCGGAAGAGATTGCGGCGCTGTTTGCGTTCCTGGCGTCCGATGACGCTGCCTACATGACCGGCCATGCGTACACCGTCGACGGAGGCGAAACCGCGGGCGGGTTGGCCAGCCGATGATTCCAAGCACCGAATGACCACAGACGCGAATTCCAAGAAGGTGCTGGCCGGCAAAGTTGCACTGATTACCGGCGGCGCGTCCGGCATTGGCCGCGCAAGCGCCCTGTTGTTTGCGGAAGCGGGGGCGGCAGTGGTGGTTGTGGATTTGAAGCAGCAAGCTGGCCAATGGATTGTTGAGGAGATTGTCCGCAACGGCGGGAAGGCGATGTTCGAGCGCGCTGACGTGACCCGTGCCGATGAGTGTGAACGGGCGGTTCAGCGTACGGTGAGTGAGTTCGGTGGAATTCATGTGCTGTTTAATAATGCTGGCATTATCCGGCGAGCGTCGGTGGTCGAATTGAGCGAGGAAGATTGGGACCGGGTCATGGCAGTGAATGTGAAGTCGATATTTCTGATGTCGCGGCTGGTGGTTCCAGTCATGGCGAAGAGCGGTGGCGGCACGATCATCAACATGGCATCGGGCTGGGGACTGGCGGGCGGGCCGCGAGCGGCAGTGTATTGCGCTTCGAAAGGCGCGGTGGTACTGCTAACCAAGGCGATGGCGCTGGATCATGGGGCGCAGAATATTCGTGTCAATTGCATTTGCCCGGGTGACACGGATACCGGCATGCTGCGCCAGGAGGCCGTGCAATTAGGGGAGCGCGAGGATCGTTTTCTGTCGGAGTCGGCGCGCCGGCCGCTGGGACGCATCGGCAGACCCGAAGAAATTGCGCAGGCAGCGCTGTATCTGGCGAGCCAGGCGGCGTCATTCGTGACGGGAACGGCGTTGGTGGTGGATGGCGGGGGATTGGCGGGATCCCCGTAATCATATGCAGACCACGACAAGCCGCAAGCGTTCGCGAGAGTGGTTTGAGCGCGCGCAAGGATCGTTGGTGGAAGGCGTGAACTCGCCTTCCCGCGGGGAAGCAGTGTACAGTGGAGGGCCAACTTTTCTGGAGCGCGGCCGGGGCTCGCGGGTGTGGGATGCGGACGGCAACGAATACGTCGATTTCATGATGTCGTTTGGGGCGCTGATGCAAGGGCATGCGCATCCCAAGCTGGTGTCCGTAGTCTCCGAGACGATGGCGCAAGGCTCACACTTTGCGGCGGCGACTTCAGCCGAGGTGGAAGCGGCAGAGCGGTTCCGGCGCATGGTTCCGTCGGCGGGGGTCGTGCGCTTCACCAACACCGGCAGCGAGGCCACCATGCTGGCGCTACGTTTGGCACGGGCACATACGGGTCGCGCGAAGTTCCTGAAGTTTGAAGGGCACTATCACGGCTGGTACGATCCTTATCTGCTGAATGCCCACAGCCATCCGCCTGGGGAGTCGGGCACTCCTGAAGAGCCAGCCCGCATCCCGGATTCGGAAGGAATCCCGCCGGCAACATTTGACGATGTCGTGCTGGCGCCGTGGAACGATGTTGCGGTGCTTGAGAGCATCATGCAGCGACATGGCCATGAACTGGCTGCCGTCATCACCGAGCCGATCATGGCCAACATGGGCTGCATCCTGCCGCGGGATGGTTATCTGCAGCGGCTGCGCGAACTCACGCAAGAGAACGGCGTGTTGCTCATCCTGGACGAAGTGGTCACCGGCTTTCGCTATGCACCGGGGGGATGCCAGGAATATTACGGCATCCGGCCCGACCTCAGTACGTTTGGCAAGGCGCTGGGTGCAGGATTCCCGGTAGGCGCCGTTGCCGGACCGAGGGCGATTCTTGATCGCATGCGTTGGGGAGCGAACATGGTCCTGCATTATGGGACCTTTAATGGGCACCGCTTGACCATGAAGGTGGTGGCGGCGAATCTGGACTTGTTGTCTGGCGATGGAACTTATCGCCAATTGCACGCCATCGGTGATGCCGCGGTCGCGGGCCTACGTGACGTATTTCGAAGCCGCAAGGTCGAGGCCATCGTGCAGGGATTCGGGCCGATGTTTCAGATCTATTTCACGCAACGCGATGCTATCCACAGCTATCGCGACTATTGCGCCCACGTGGACGCCCTGCGCTATTCGCAGTTCGTTCATCGGCTGCTCGATCATGGCATATACATGACGCCAGCCAACGGGCTGCACTGGATCATTTCGACCGCGCACACGGAAGGCGATATCCAGAAACTTTTGGAAGCGGCCGACCAGGCTTGCGGGGAGATGGCATGAAGGCGACGGTCTTTCTCGGAGGGGGGCGCATCACCAGCGCGCTCGCATCGGGCTTGCGGCTGGCCAAGTATGACGCACCGGTTGTTGTCTATGACCGCCATCCGCAGAAGCTTCGGCAGTTGAAGAAGCTTTATGGAGTGGACACCGAGCGAGATCTGCATCGCGCGGTGGAGCGGGCGAAGCTTCTGGTGATCGCGGTCCGGCCCGCTTCAGTGGACGCCTTGCTGCGTGAGATTGGAAAAATTGACTGCCCACTCGCTGCGGTGAGCCTGGCGGCGGGTATTCCGTTGGCGAATCTACGATCCGCTCTAGGCCCGCAAGTGCGATGGGCTCGAGCCATGCCAAGCCCCGCCTGCCGCAGCAGACGCGGACTCACCGCGCTGGTGTTTGACCGCAGCTTTCCAGTTGCAGCAAAACGAGAAGTGAAGGCCCTGTTCGCCAAGGTTGGAACAGTCCTCGAAATCCCCGATGGCAAATTCGACGCTTTCACCGCCACGCACTCGTGCAGTCATGGGTACCATGCGCTGGCGACGCTCGCGAGTGAAGCTAGAAAGCTAGGGCTGGACCGTAGAACGGCCCTGACTGCGGCTGCCCATGCCCTGGCCGATGGGATTGTGGCGTGGCGGGAAGGCTCGATCGGCCTGGAGACATTGCTGGACGAGGCGGCCACGCCGGGTGGCATCGCGGCGGCGACGCAGAAAGCGGTGGACCGCGCGGGCTACTCTCGTGCGGTGGCTGCAGGGCTGGCCGCGGGAATGAATCGGGCCCGTAGGAACGCCAAGCTAGCCTAGCCCGGCAAAATCCGCCGGAATCGCAGTTACTTCCGTCATCCTTCCCACACCCCGAGCCGGCTGCGACGAACCACACAAGCCTTAGAATTCTAGAAGGGCACATGGAATCAGGGGCGACCACCTACGAAGCAATGCGGCGAAGCACGCGGCTGCGCGCACAAATTTCTGTCCGCATTGTGAGCCTGGATCCGGGAGTCAGCCTCAACGAGCGCTGCCAGACGGTGGTAGTGAACTGCGAGGGTTGTGGTGTGCGTCTCCCACGAGTTGTGGTTGTAGGACTGCAAGTGTCGATTGAAGACTTGCCGGGTGGACTTAGCGCGCCGGGGCGGATTACAAGCTGTGTTGCGCTGGGCAAGGATTGGCTGGTGGGAATCGAGTTGGAGCAGCGCGGCAACATCTGGTCGATCCAGCCTACTCCGGCAGACTGGACGGGCGGACCCGTGCCGGCAGCAGTGACCATCGCGGCGCCTCAGAAAAAGGGCGAGTGGCCTTACGCGATCTTCTCAGGCAAGGGCGAAGCCCACCCCGGCCGCAAATAGATCCTTCCTGGAGAGTACATCTGACCTGCTGCATAACTTACTGAGAGGTCCGCTCGGCGTTTAGCATCTTGAGGTAGCGGTTGTCGTACAGCACGGTGCTGTTCTGGACAAACTCCAGAATGCGATGCATCTTGTCTTTGTCTTCACGGTTCAATTCCTTGAACTGCACCGCGAGCCCCATTCCCGGATCGATTCGGGCAACTGTTCCGGCGGCATGGAGCTGACCATCATCGACGGAGAAGATTAATTTAAGCTCGGTGCCCGGCGAGACGATGTTGCTGGTCTCGATGTAGCAGCCACCCAGGCTGATGTCGGTCAAATTGGCAAAGAGCGGGCCGCCGGCGGCGTCAGGATGGACTTCGATCGTGACGCGGCATTTCAGCCGGGCATGCAGGCGGCGGTTTTTGTGGGCAGGGTGCCGCTGCTTCTCCATGTACATGCGGCGGTCAGCCTCGGCCAGAAGTTCTTCTGCATCTTTGCCGTCGTCAGGGTACACCGCTTGTCCGACGCTTAATGACAGGATATCTTCCGCACAAACTTCCACTCCCGCCTGTTTTGCCAGACCGCGAAGCTGATCGGCCTTCTTGGCCGCGGAGTCTGTGGGCAGGCCTGGCGCAACCACCACGAATTCGTCTCCGCCCATGCGCGCCACATAATCGTATTCACGGCAGCTCTCTTTGAGTGCCTGGGCGAACAGCCGCAAAACCCGGTTCCCTTCCAGGTGTCCGAAACGGTCGTTGATCTGCTTGAAGCCATCCATGTCTCCGACCATCACCACCAGGGAGGTGGAGTCGCGCTTGCAGCGGGCCAGTTCACGGTCGAGTTGCAAGAACAGAGACCGGGCATTGGGGAGTCCGGTGAGATAGTCGGTGGTGGCTGAGCTTTCCGCCTGCTGATATTTCACCGCGTTTTCGATGGCCAGCGCCATCTTGGAACTGATCGCGAGGAGAATGCGCAGGTGGTCTGAAGTGAATGCATCGCGCTCTCCCCGGTAAAGAGCGAGCACACCAATGACGCCGGACACACCCTCCAGGGGAATCGCCAAGGCGGAGCGCAGCGTGCTGAACTTGCTAGGGTCGTTCAAGTAGCCGGGCTCAACCGAGGGATTGCCGTTGACGATTGGTTTCTTGTTCTGCGCCACCCATCCGGAGAGGCCCTGGCCGACGGGAATTCGCAGCGACGAGAAGAGGCGGAAGTTATCGCCGTTTACATATTCGGGAATCAATTCGCCGCCACGCTGCAGATAGATCGCGATGGCATCGTAGGGCACCAGCAATCTCAGTTTTACGGAAAAGACGGAGAGCGTTTCTTTCAAACTGAGTGAGGCGCCCAAGTCCTGGCTGAGCTCGAACAGAGCCTGGGCTTCCTGACGGGCCGCTGCAATCGAAGAAAGAAACGTCGTTTCCCGTCCGGGAGCGTCTTTGACCGCCGCCTTCTCGAAGCCCGCTGCGGGGGCCAGGCCCCGCTGAATCTTCAAGTCTGTCGAAAGGGGTGTGTCTTCTTCCCGTTCCTTGGCAAATTGGGCGTGGACGCGCTTTTCCAATTGCCGGTAGCGTTTCTGCAGAACGTCGACCACCTGAGGATCAAATGATTTTCCCGACTCTGCGGCCAACCGCCCCATGGCTTCTTCGAGAGGCAAAGCGCGGCGGTATTGACGGTCCGACGCCAGGGCGTCGAGATAGTCCACGGCGGAGAGGATGCGAGCTCCAATCGGAATCTCGGCACCCCGCAAGCCAAAGGGATAGCCCGAACCATCCCATTTCTCGTGATGGGCCCGGACGATGGGTACAACCGGGTAAGGGAAGCGCACTCGCTGCAGGATTTCGGCCCCCACCACGGGATGGATTTTCATCTTCTCGAATTCTTCGGGAGTAAGCCGCCCCGGTTTGGAAATGATATGTTCCGGGATGGCCAGCTTGCCAATGTCATGCAGAAGTGCCGCAGCATGCAGCGCTTCCATGTCGCCGCCGGTAATGCCCAGTTCTTTTGCCACCTCGATGGCGTAGATCCGCACCCGCTGTAGATGGTCGTGAGTGGTGTGATCCTTGGCCTCGATGGCCAGCGCCAATGCTTCGATGGTGCGCAAGTGGAGGTTGGCCATTTCCTCTACGTGCCGTTTTTCATCGTCCAGCTTGCCCAGATACAGGCCGTAAGAACGATAGATCAGGTAGATGACCGGCACGACCAGTAGCGAGGTTTCCCAGTTGAAGGCATCGTCGAACCAGCCAATTGCTCCGGCGATCCCGGCACCCACCAGGTAGTAGGGGAATGACCAGAAATAGCATTCCACCAGAATCTTGCGCAGCGATTTCCTTTCGGTGAGCGAAATCACGGTGGCAATCGACCCGGTGTTAGCTGAGTAGTAAATTGAGGCGGCGATGCCGAGGGCCAAAGCCTGGCTGGTGACCAGTCCGCGGGACAGAGCGAAATCATACGCGCCATACGCCAGAGCCGTGGAAACGGCGCTGGCACAGATGTTAAAGGTCACCAGAATCGCGCTGGGCCGGTCGGGATACAGACACTGGATCAGGATGGAAGCGCAACCCAAGACCAGGGTTTCAGAGAAGCTGAGCTGCAGGATACCCAGCAGGATGAAAAGGAAATTGACCGACATCGTGCCCGTGATGCCGGGCAAGTTGACCTTGAGCTTGGAGGCCAGGACCGCGATCCCTAGGTAACAGATGAACTCTGCAATGTTCTTGCTGCTTTGGTGAATGGCGCCGTAGAGCAGGACAATCGTGCCCAGGACGGTCAACAGACCGATGAAGGCTTTGGCGCTGGAGGTTAGGTCCCTCCACGACTGTGGTTGGCCAGCCAGTTCGCTTCCCATAATGATTAGCCCGGCGACCCACCGAACACACGCCGGGGAACTCTTAGAATTACACCTAATCCGAGCAGGAACAACGCTTTGCAGCCGTAAGGGGAAACTTCGGTAATTGCGGATTGGGTACTGGCAGCGGGGTTCCAGCACCGGCTAGTGCGGACTAGACCAGGCCGAGCAATCCCTCTAGCGCAGCAGCTTTAGCAGTGGGCCAATAAGGGGTCGCTCCACGCGCGGACAACGCATTATCAAGTGGATACGAGGCGCGATCAAGGCGCGGGATCTGCCACTGAGCGAATGGTTCCGTCAAAGACCGCTGAAGCAGCCTGAGAATTTCTTCCTCAGTGCGCCTTCACAATCACAATGTTGGTGGGGCCATTGCCGCCTGCCGAAAATGGCGAACCGGGAAATGGCGACAACGTGCCAGTAGAATTCACCGAGAAAACGGAAATCGAGTTGTCGACCTTGTTGGCCACATACAAGAACTTGCCGCTGGGATCCAGCGCCACCCCAAAAGGATGTTGGCCGGTTGCAGCCGATGAAGCGGGCGACAAAACGCCATTGTTAAGTCGAAAGGCCGCCACGCTATTGTTTCCCACGTGAGTGACGTAGAGGAATCGATCGGCCGGGTCAATCGCCAAGCGCATGGGGTTGGTGTGGCACGACACCGAGCAAGCTCCAGCGCTCGAGGGTGTACCGCCCACCGGGCTCAAGGCTCCGTTTGCGTCGTTGACGTTGTATGCCGTAACTGAGTTTCCCATGTGGTTTCCGACATAGACGAATTTGCCGTTGGGGTCGGAGATCAGTGGAATCGGGGTCTGTCCAGTGGGAAAGGGAGAAGCTCCCAAGGGAGTCAAAGCGCCGCTGTTCCCGTCGATCAAGAAGGCCGAAACCGTACCGCTATTGAGATTGTCGACGTACAAGAACGTACCCGACGGGCTGACACTTACTCCGTAGGGGTTGTCCAGTCCTGCGAACGGTGATCCCGGCACGGTGGCGAGTGTGCCAGTCGCCACGTTGAAGGCGAAAGCCGAGAGCGTGTTGTCCACCCCGTTTGCCACAAACACGAATTTTCCCGCCGGATCTACGGCCACGCCATGGGGCGTTATGCCAGTAGCGAAGGGAGATCCCGGGAGCGGGCTCAGAACACCGCTGGCCGTGTTCACCAAGAAAGCGGACAAACTATTGGAAGTCGCATTGCCGACAAAAAGCAGGTCGTGGACCGAATCAAATGCCATGAACTCCGCACCGCCCCCGGCCGCAAAGGGAGAGCCAGGTAGCGAAGAAAGACTGCCCGCAGCGCTGATGGCGAATGCTGAAACCGTCCCGGAGCCGGAGTTGGCAACGTAGGCAAAGCTGGTGGCAGGGCTTGTTGCCGGCATCAGCGTGGTCGCAGAGTTCATTCCCTTGGTGCAACCGGTCAGCGCCATCAGCCCCAGGCCGAGCGCAGCTAATGCAACCGGAATCCATTGCCGCCTGCGGGTGGTAACAGTCTTCGTTTCGGAGCGAATTGGTATGTCGCAAATCATAAGAAGTAAGTTAATTCAGCGATCCGCAGAGTTTGTCAGAGGCATGTCAAGAGTTTGTCTATTCGGATGCATGGCGACGGTTCTTAGACGATGCGTGAGTACATTTACTCGCTTGCAGAATGTTGGCATCGCTCATTCCTGGCCGGTATCTCAAGCAGATTTCTTTTGCGTTGCCGGAAACTCAATCACCTTTCCGCGTTGCCCCGGAGGAATCCAGGGCTGCGTTTTTCGGAACCTCTCCGGCACGTAGAACTCAATTACTTTCGCCATGACCGTTACCACTCCCAGCCGCATTCGCATCGGATCCGATCGCATAGTTTGACCTTCCTAAGAACCCGATGACACACTGCACAACATCGCATCCACATAAGTCTTCCCCCCGTGGCCGGACTCAGCCAGACCACTTCGATACCGCTACAGGATTGGACTGACAATGAGTTAGCGGAGGTGCGCTGGGAGTGTCAAATAATTGTTAAAGAATTGTCTTGGGGAATGGGGATGGCTGTGATGTTGTCGCTCGCAATCAATGAGGCATCTTTGGGATCTTGCCCACCAGCTCAGCTCTTCGCAGAGTGCAATAAAGCTCTGGCCTCCCAAATCTACAGTGGAAGCCCAATGCGGCGCACCAGGGCCTGGAATCGAGAGTCAGAGCGTAGCGGATCAAAGCCGGGACGCAGCAGGACGCCGGGATTGAATCGCTCTTCATAACTCTTGTCGAGCCAGGCCATGGCCTTATCGTTATTGCCCAAGGCGGCATAGATCATGGCAATTTCCGCGGTATGTGGATCGCCAGAGGCCGAGCGCTTCTTGAGATCATTCAACAGCCCTACCGCGGCAGCCGTTTTGCCCGATGCGGCATAAGCGCGGGCCAGATTGGTGGCGCACGTCGGGCTGCCTCCGGAAAGGTCGATCGCCTTTTGCAGTTCTGCGATTGCTTCCCGAAACATGTGTTTTTCGAGATACGCCTGCGCCAGTTGATTGTGGCCAAAAGCAAAGTTAGGGTCCATTTCGATGGTCTTGCGGCTCTGTTGTATCGACTCGTCAGGAAGATGTGCGATGAGAAGAAGCTCCGCCAAATCGGCATTGATGATGAGGGAAAGCGGATCCAGGTTCTCCGCCTTCTTCATTTCGACAATGGCTTCGTTATTCCGCCCCAATAGGCTCAAATGCCAGGAATACCAATGGTGAGCGGTTGCATAGCCCGGGTTGAGGTCTATGGCTCGCCGGAATTCCTTGCCGGCAGACTCGAAATCCCAGTCGAAACCATCCAGACAAAACGCCAGCGAAGTGTGCGCTTCGCTGAGGCTATCGTCCAGTTCCAGGGCTTTCATGGCCGCAGCCTTTGCTCTGGGCAGTGCTTCCTTTGGGGTCATCACCGCATATTGCCAATCTCCCAAGAGAGCATAAGTGTCGGCTAAGCCGGAATAAGCTTGGGCGTATTTCGGGTCCTCCTCGATTGCCTGGTTGAAATAAGCCAGAGCAACCATCAAGTCATTCGCTGTTCGCTTATTCCAGAAATAGCGTCCTTTGAGATAGGATTCGTAGGCCTCGGGATTAACCACCTTTACGTTCTTCAGCGCAGCTTGTTCCTGGGGATTCAGGTTGATCCGGATCTGTTCCGCGATGGCTCGAGCTACCCTATTCTGGAGCGCCAGTGTGTCACGCACATTTCCCTCATAGCTCTCCGCCCACAAGTGCTTATCGTCTGACGCCTGGATCAGCTGCGCCGTGATTCGAACCTGGTCCCCGGATCGCAGCACTGTGCCTTCCACCACCGCGTCCACGTTCAACTCACGCGCGATCTGCGGCAAAGGCTTGCGCGCTCCCTTGTAAACCATTGCGGAGGTGCGGGAGATCACCCGTAACGCGCTAATCTGTGCCAAATCCGTAATCAGTTCGTCGGTCATGCCGTCGGCGAAGTAGTCTTGCGAAGCTTCGCCAGAAAGGTTGTCGAGCGGAAGCACCACCAGGGATCGGATACCAGTACGCGCATAGCCACGCGACCGATATAGCCAGACCGCGAGAATCGCTACGCTCAGGACCAGGACCACGAGGACGGCGAGCCGACGCGCGAGCCCCCGTCGGCGTTGCGGCGCAACCGCCACCCCGGCTGCGTGGACCTGCTGCCCGGGCGCTGTCCCAGCCAGATCTCCAGCTACAGATCCCGGCCTTATTACACTCGCGTCTGCCTCAACAACCGACACCTCCGCTATAAAGCGATAGCCGCGCTTGGGAAGAGTCTCGATGTATCGCGGATTCTCCGCCGAGTCTCCTAACGCACTCCTGAGCTTCGCGATCGCGATGTTGACGGCTTGGTCGAAATCGCCAAAACTCTCGTTGGGCCAGACGCGGCTGCGCAGTTCCTCCCTGGTGACGACTTCCCCGGGTCGCTCCAGCAATAACTCGAGCAACTTCATCGGTTGCTGCTGGACTCTGATTCTCACCCCTGCCTTGCGCACTTCGCCCGACTGAAGGGAAACCTCATAAGTTCCGAATCTGACGACGGACGTGTGTCGCAGTGGAGGCATATCTGCTTGGGCTTCGCACCGAAGTCTAGCACTTCAGGCCAAGGATATGTGAGGAGCTAATTCGTTAACCATCAATCACTTGGCTGGCAATGAACCGGTTATGGGGAGAAAAGCTTCGGTGAATTGACGGGTGACGACTTACGCGTCAGATTGTCACCTGCCAGGCGGTATCGGCAGTTCGAGAATCGGTCGCAGCGATTCGGGAGAGCGCAGGTGAGTCATCTTGGATTTGGTGAAGCAGTGACGGTCCGATTCGGAGGTCCATCACGACAGGACAAGTCGGCGAGGTTCGGAGAATTGGCCATGCCCCTGTTCGAGTCCCTTTACAACTTCGCACGCTGGCTTACGCACAATCAGACCGACGCCGAGGACCTGGTACAAGAAACCTATCTAAAAGCTTTGCGCAGTTTCGCGTCGTTTCAGCCGGGCACCAATTTTCGGGCCTGGATGCTCCGAATTCTGAAAAACACGTTCTTGAGTTCGTGTTCAAAACTTGAGCGGCGCATGACGCTTGCGATGGACTGGGAAGAGGATTCCCTGGTATTGCCCGCAAATCCTGCCACTGCTGAATCCCTGTTGATCGAACGTTCGGGCGTCGATGCAGTACGGTCGGCGATCGAGCAAATGCCAGCCATTTTTCGCGAAGTCATTTTGCTGTGCGATGTTGAAGATGTGTCCTACCGGGAGATTGCGGAAATATTGTCAATCCCGATAGGAACCGTTATGTCACGGCTGGCCAGGGCACGGAAGTCAGTACGCGAGTCACTCGGTGGCGGGGCCGGTTCACTACGACCAAGAGGCTCGTCTCATCACGTCGAGACCGAGAAGAGTACTGGGGCTTACCTTGAGACCAGACAGTGAGAATTGCTTGACCGATGCAGTGAGATCCAATATTTCCCTCTCGGAGAAATGAAATGGAGAGCATAGGCTGTATCCAGGATTGTTTTCTGGTTCGTGAGGTGCAAGGCGGCAACCACGCCGCGTTCGAGCAACTGGTGCGCGCCCACGATCAGGCCGTTCTAAGACTGGCGCTTCGCATCACGGGGTCCCCGATCGATGCCCAGGATATCTATCAAGAAGCATTTCTGAAGATCTACACCAAGCTGGGCGGCTTCCGGTTTGAGTGCTCGCTCTCGACCTGGATCTACCGCATTGTCACCAACCTGTGCCTGGATCACCTGCGAAAGAGTCGAAATCGCAGGGAGAATACCGCGATCGAAGGCAACTTCGAGGGCGAGGCATTCAACTTGCTGGACCAACTTTCTGACGAGAAGGTAGCTAACAGCCCCGAGCAACAAATGTTAGGACGGGAACTGGGCGCGCACATTTCATGCGCTCTTCAAAAACTCACGCCCCGCGAGCGCATGGTGTTTGAATTGAAACATTTCCAGGGGATGAAACTGCGAAGCGTAGGTCGGATTCTCAATACCTCGGAAGCATCGATCAAGACCACTCTGTTCCGAGCCACGCAGAAGCTGCGGATCGAGTTGGCGGGACTTACCACAGCGCGCAAGAGATTCAACGAAGCAGCGGCGTGAAAACTGATCCGTCACCAGCAGAGGAGTAACTCATGGCAACCACCACGTTGGCAGCAACCTTGAACCCTCCAATGCCTGAGCGGCAACCAGCCGCAATAGATCGGGTTTTGGTCATCGAGAACGACGATGCTTTGCGGAAGATTCTGCGGCGGCTTCTCTCTGCGGAAGGATATGCGGTAGAAGCTGTGCCGGATGGCGTTGCCGGTCTGGAGATACTTCGCCAAAGGCCGCCCTGTGCGGTGATCCTCGATCTCCAGCACCCCGGCTCTTCGGGGTGCGATCTTTGCAGGGAAATTGTGAGCTTGGTTCCTGGCCTGCCTCTGATAATTCTTAGCGCAAGCTCGGATGTAGTGGACAAGGTCCTTCTCCTGGAAATGGGCGCTGACGATTACGTGACTGTACCCTTCAGCCCAAGGGAGCTGGCGGCGCGGGTGCGGGCGCTCGTAGGGCGTTCAGCGAGCCCCAATTCAAAAAACTTGCATCTCTTCGAGGATGTGATAGTGGATTTTTCCCGGACCGAGATCATGCGCTGTGGCGAGAAAATTGCGTTCACTGCAATGGAATTCAAGACGTTGGAGTTTCTAACAAAGAACGCCACACGCACGATCTCGCGCGACGAACTGCTCAATGAAGTGTGGGGCTACCAGGACTATCCCTCTACCCGAACCGTGGATAACCACATCATGAGGTTACGGCAGAAACTGGAGAGCGACCCTTCGAACCCGTCACATTTTCTGACAGTACATGGCGTCGGCTATAAATTCATCCCTTAGGCTTGGTCTCGCGTTATCTAGGACGTTCGTGTGTGCCAGACGAATTCACCGGTTGCGCCGCAGCTCCCTGGGTCACGAATTTCATGAAATCTGATTCCGCCAGCCGCGACGGATGCACCTCGCCGCCTACTCCAAAGAATCGACAGAAGCTCATGATCAGCGGACGCCAGCGCAACGGATCAATATGAGGACGCGGACCGTCACCCACCAGCAGCTTTTCTTCGACATGCAGCTTAACGATATGCACCTCGAACATATTGGCGCTCACGTTCTTGCCGAAGGGACGGAAATCGTGCACGATGCCCTCCATTTGTACTGGGCACTCGCGCACCCGCGGCGGCGCCACCGCTTCCGATCCAACCGCAGTAAATCCGGCAATGCCGAATTTGTCAGGTTCATAGCGATAACCCCACTGACGCTTCTTCTCCGGCACGGGATTCTTGCCGGTGGTGAGTGCAAGTTGATCGACATGCGTGACCAGATCTTCCGATGGCAGATTGATCACACACTCGCGGGTGCGGATGAGGTTGTCGGAGGTCTGGCCCATCTGGCCCAGACCGAGCATGCAGCTCCAGCCCAGCCACCACGCCGACGACATCGGCGCCAGGTTCGGCGAGCCGTCTGGATTCAAGGTGCTGATAAGCGCTACCGGAGTTCCGAAATAGAGGATGGTCGGTTCGATCGTCTTATGCATGGGCAAACAATAATCGGAGTCGCGCGCACCGGGCTATCCGCATCTTGCGGTCAAAACAAAGTCGCTCCCCTGGGCCGACAATCGGGGCGTTGCGCCAATGACAGATCCTCCCAGCTCGTGTTGACCAAAACCCTCCTAGCCGGAGCAAGCGACAGTCACCAGAACAGCCACCAGCATCAAGGCTGTGCTAGGATGCGTTCAGGGAAGTCCTTGCATGTGTTCGAGATGGGCCCTTAGCTCAGCGGTTAGAGCAGTGGACTCATAATCCATTGGTCCCAGGTTCAAATCCTGGAGGGCCCACCAGTCACACCTCCGTGAAACCCCGCGTTAAATGCGGGCTACGGGTGGCTTTTCCCTTGCGTTCGACGGGATGGGGGGTCTATAGTGGTTGCGCGTTGCGGAGTTCTATTGATGCGGCCCACGTTCGTCCTCGCCGTTCTCTCTCTCTCTCTCTCTCTCTCTCTCTGTACGTGTCTCCCTGGGCACGCCCAGACTAGTCCACTTACAGTGGGCGGAGTAATTACGAACCAACTCAGCACGCCTACCGCCGCGCCCACGGTGAAAGTAGTCTGCAGCGGCGGGACTTCGAGCTACACCTATGTCTACATCGCTATGGACGCCTCTGGAGGCAACACGGGCCAGAGTCCCACGAGCACGTCTGTTTCGGGTTGCACAACGTTGAGTGCATCCAATTTCAACATCGTATCCGTGCCAGCTATCAGCGGATCAACGAGCTGTGTGGTTTATCGGACTGCGCCAAGTGTGGTGAACGTCGGGAGCGTCCCCTGCGGCGGGGCGATCCTGGACGCAACCGCGGGCACGACCACTACTGTTCCTGCCGGGAACAGCACGGGCGGCGTTAACGCGACTGGGACGGTGAGCGGCCAGAACTTCATCGCCACCGGCACCGGCGCAGGCACAAGCGATTGGGTCGCTGGAACGGCGCTTCCGGCGTGCACTTCTGGAACTCAGCCGCAACCTTGCATCCAGACTAACTCGTTTTTCATACAGGCGCCGGGGAGCCCAATTACAACGTTTGGCTGGACGGCGCCATCTGCGACTAACACCGCCGCCGGGCCCATTATAGCCGGCGCAAGCAGTGGAACCCCGGTCACCTCAGCCCTCAATGTGGGTTTTCTAACTGACACCACGATTAATCTCACCATGTCGCAGCCAACGGTCGCGACTGTAACGGGATCGTTGCCCAATGGCGACATTGTAAAAATTTCAAACGCAGGCGCGGGAGCGATTGACCTCGTTGACGCTGCGATATCAGCAAGCGAGGTGGCTCAACTGAACGCCGCAGAGACGTTTACGGCAGCTCAGACATTCTCGGCGACGCCGGCAGGCGTGATAGCCACCGGACAGGTAAAGGCCGCGGGGTACGTCGACACGACCATGGGGTACCTAGCCTCCAACATGAGCGCGCAAACATCGACCACGCCCATGAATATCACCGGTATGGCCTGGAACATCACCGCGAGCAAGAACTACAGGTTGGATTGCGAAATCGGTGTCACCCAGACCGCCTCAGCTACTGTGGCATTTGAGCTGGCAGGCCCCGGAAGTCCTACCTCGTACAACCTCATCATGGAGGGGCCTCTTGGTGCCAGCGGCGTCTATAAAGAGATTGGCGTTCTCGCACAGACCTCCTGGGGAGTGTCTACGGGAGCGAGCACTAGCTTGACTGCGAGCATCGTAATCCACGTGAAGGCTCAGATTCAGAACAGCACGACGAGCTCGGGGACGCAACTTACCCTGCAAACGGTCGCCAACGGAACGAACAGCATCACGGTGTTGGCGAATTCGGTTTGCGTATTGACGCAAGCTAATTAAGTGGGGAGGTTTGTCAGTAAGAGTGCGAGCCAGCGCCAACGAGTTTACCTGATTCTAGGAGTGGACATGAAGAAAACGATTATGCGAATCCTATGTTTGGCCCTGATGTCCTGCGCTGCTGCGGTGGCGCAGTCGACCGAAACCGTATTGTATAGCTTTGCCGGCATGCCGGACGGATCCTACCCATCTGGTGGACTCTTGTTCGACGCCGCGGGAAACATTTATGGCACAACGACCCTCGGAGGTACACACTGCCAAGGTAATGCTGGATGCGGCACTGTGTACGAGCTTAGTCCGGCGCTAGGTGGATACATTGAAACGGTCCTTTACGACTTTTGCACGACCGATGACCCCTACACATGTCCCGACGGCGCGCAGCCTTGGGGAGGACTCGTTTCCGACCAGGCGGGGAATTTGTACGGAACAACCTCCCTGGGCGGCCACAAATACGGAACGGTATTTGAGTTGAGCCCGCCGGTTGGGGGCGGGCCTTGGACTGAGACCGTCCTATGGGAATTTGGCAAGGCGAAGGGCGATGGACTCGGTCCGTACCAAGGAAAGCTAAACTGGGACGCTGCTGGAAATCTTTATGGCACAACGAGCGCTGGCGGCACAAAAGGCCGTGGCACCGTATTTGAGCTAAGTCCTATCTCCGGCGGCGGCTGGTCTGAGACGATTCTATATAGCTTTTCGGGGCCTGATGGCGCAACGCCGTATTATGGCGTTGCAATCGACGCTGCCGGAAACCTCTATGGCACGACGAACGGCGGCGGCATCAAGGATAGCAACAGTTACTGCCAGGATGGGTGCGGCACCGTTTTTGAATTGACGCACTTAGCGACGGGATGGACTGAGCAGTTACTATACAGGCCGACAGGGGCGGAGGGAGCCCGCCCCAATTCAAACATATCAATCGATTCGAATGGAAATCTATACGGGACTCTGGAATACGGAGGGGGCGCCGGCTGTTTTGCAAAGGCCGGATGCGGAGGTGTTTTCAGGCTAGTCCCAAAGGCGGGAGGCGGGGGCTCGAAGCAAACATTTTTGTTCGACGGACAAGCCGACCATGGGGGCAACCCTTGGGCCGGCGTGTTAGTGGATGGCGACGTCCTATTTGGAACGACGTATTGGGGAAATAATGTTTATGAACTGAAGGGGAAAACTGAGACAGTGCTTTACCAGTTCTGCTCTCAACCGAACTGTGCTGATGGCAGCGAACCTTTAGCCGGTACAATCGTGTCAGAGGGAGGCCTTCTGTACGGTGTCACTGCACAAGGCGGACAGGCGAATAATGGCGTGGTGTATTCGGTCACGCGCTGAGCAATTTTCGCTCTGTTAAGGGGCATGCGCAGAGAATCGAGGTGCTTTCCTTGAAGCGATTGTTGTTGATTCTGATTTCTGGACTAGCGGGCAGCGCTTTGGCACAGAGCGCGCCGCTCGTCATCGCATGGCAAGCACCTCCGGGACCAGGAGCTTCTGGATTTAACCCCACCCCCTATACCTCGCACGCATGTACCAACATGACGCAGTATAAGTGCTTCTTGAGTGCTGTGCTCCCGAACGTGTCGGGCATCGGAGTTATCATTCCCTGGGGCGTCCTTGATAACTGTTCTAGCCAGAGCGTGGAATGCCAATCGGATGCCACGTGCTCGGGGAACTGCTTTCAGTGGGGCAAAATAGACACCAATCTCTGGAACAACTATGTGAATTACACCGGCACCATAAACGGCGCCCCGTTCAATTTTAATACCGCGTGCGCAGGTGGGAGGCCTTGTAAGGTGGTGTTCATCGTGTGGCTGACCCAAGATTCGGGGAATCTGAATACTTTCGGCGGCGTCCCTAACACCCCTTTGTACGTTTTCCAAGAGGCTACGCCGCAAGATGTTGTCGTCTGCATATCGAGGCAAGGAGGCAGCGGAACTGGTTGGACCGGCGCGCCCCCGATCATCGACTCGGCATGGTCAGGCGGAGGGGGCGCAGGCGACTATGGGCTGTGGAACCAGAATCACCGCTACTTGCTCCCGGGCCACTCCGCGAGCTTGCAGCTGAACCCCGCGGCAACGCCGCCATTCACCAATTTCTCGGGCTATCCGGTAATGTACGAAGCTCCGATAACGTCAGCGGTGCATAATTTTCTTTCTGCGCTAGCTTTGCATTACTCGAGCGCCTGTCTGCCTACCTCCTGCGGGAACGGTCCTGCGATCGCTCCGTACGTAGCGTACATGCGCATTGGCCTCTCCTCGGGTGGAGAGAATTATCCCTACTGCGCCTGCGCGAGTAGCACGGGTGGATCGCAGTGCGACACTTCCTACTGGCCAGGCCCGAAGGGATACGATGGCGGGGAGCCGAACGATTACAGCGACCAGGGGTATCTTACGGAGTGGCCGGCTCCCCTCACCGACGGGACTGGCTATGTGGCGTCACTCTACAAGTTTATCCAGTCCCTACCTTGGGCGTTTCCAATTGATACGCCTGCGCACACTGGCCCGGCTTCCAACCAGAACATGGCTTACTCCGACACAGAGGCTCTGCTCGCGAGCCAATATGGCCTTGGCATGGGGATGCAGGCGGCCAGCATCGGTGACTTGGTGACATCCGCGGCACAGCACTTTCCGCTCACTACCGCCAACTGGGCGACCCACTTTCGCGAGTTTCCCTATGTGCCGGATCATCATTTGCAGACCATGAATCCCGGCAGCCCCATGCAGGCGGCGCAGTTCACCATTTCCAGTTCAGGCGGCATTAGTTCAACTGGCCTCATCTCGTGCTCCGGCGCGGCCAATGATTGTAGCGTATTTTGCACTGCCCCGCCCTGGATTTTCATCAGCGGCACCTCGAATCCCGCGTTCAATGGAATTTGGGAAGTAAACCCATCCCAGTCGGGCTGTGGTACGGGCCAGATTCAGCTCGTCGGAACGATCCCGCCCGGGGGGTCTAACGGAGGAATGGTGTATTCCGGGGCACACCTGCCTGTTCTGCTGCCCTTCGAGACACAGCAGTGTCAGGGGTCGTTCCAAACCATTTGCTCGGCAGAGCTTTGGGAGGAGTCGCTTGATTGGGCCTATGGCACGAATACGGTTTCGAATACCATCGGCAACACAAGCACCGGCGACCCTGCCTACCAGACCGCCATCAACAACTTCCTCCTAGGGCTACCGTCGGCAACTAGCATGCACAACCACATGTCGTCGACAAACGTGAATCAGTACTGAGCGCAGGGGCTCGGCAGGAACCCACATGGTAGTATTCTATTGAAAGCCCCGCCACGTGAGGCTGTTATCTTTCATGTCCAATCCAGAAAGCATTGAATCCCAACCTAGAAATGAATCCAGCGAGTCATTCCAAGACCTTCTCTCCCAGTTCGAGCAGAGCAAATCGCGCAAGCCTGAGGAGGCGGGCAAGGGCCGGGAAGGCACGGTGATTGCCGTCACTGTCGATTCGGTCCTCGTAGACATCGGATTCAAGACCGAAGGGATCCTGCCGCTGACGGCGTTCCAAAACGCCAAGGAAACGGTGAAGGCCGGTGACAAGCTGCTGGTCTCTATCAAGGGCCGTGATCCGGAAGGCTACTACGAACTCAGTCTCGGCAAGATCGAGCGGCCAACGGATTGGGCGTCCTTGAAGAAAGCGTTTGAGGAGAAGACGACGATCGTGGGCACGGTAACCGGCTTGGTCAAAGGTGGCCTGAGCGTCGACGTGGGCGTGCGGGCGTTCATGCCGGCTTCGCGAAGCGGGGTGCGCGATGCGGCGGAGATGGCGAAATTGGTAGAACAGGAGATCCGCTGCCGGATCACTAAGCTCGATGAGGCAGAAGAAGACCTGGTCGTGGACCGCCGCGTCATCGCCGAAGAGGAAGAGCGCGCGGGCAAAGAGCGCCGCTACTCCGAAGTCGAAGTCGGCGCCATAGTGCGTGGCACGGTTCGCAGCCTGACCGATTACGGGGCTTTTGTTGATATTGGAGGCGTGGACGCGCTGCTGCATGTGAGTGACATCTCCAGAGGCCGCGTGAGCAAGCCTGCGGACGTACTATCGGTGGGGCAGGAGATCGAAGTCAAGATCCTGAAGATTGATGCCGAGAAGAGACGCATTTCAGTCGGCATGAAGCAGCTTGAGCCGGACCCGTGGGATTCGGTGGCCACAAAATACCACGCGGGCGAGCGGGCTCGCGGCACGGTGACGCGGGTAATGGATTTCGGCGCGTTTGTGGAGCTTGAACCGGGCATCGAGGGGTTGATCCACGTCTCGGAGATGTCGTGGGCAAAGAAGGTGAGGACGCCCAGCGATATAGTCAAACCCGGCGAGACCGTGGACGCCGTGATTCTGGGCGTGAGCGCGGGCGAACGCCGCATCTCGTTGGGTCTGAAGCAGACGCTCGGTGATCCTTGGGCAGACGTGGCAACGAAGTTCGCCGTGGGTTCGGCGGTTGAAGGCCCGGTCACCAGCCTCACCAAGTTCGGAGCCTTTGTACAGCTTTCCGAAGGCATCGAGGGCATGATTCACGTCAGCGATATGAGCGCCGAGAAGCGCATCAATCATCCGCAGGAGATGCTGAAAGTTGGGCAATCGGTGAAGGCGCAGGTGCTCGAAGTCGACCCTGAGAAGCGGCGGCTGAAACTGGGGATGAAGCAACTGCTTCCAACCAGCATCGAGGAATACATCGCGGAGCGTCAGGAAGGCAGTGTAGTTTCCGGTCGTGTGATGGAGATTTCGGGCGAACAAGCGCGCATCGAATTGGGTGAAGGCATTCATGCCAGGTGCCGAATCGCTGCCGCGGGTCCAGTCGAGGGGAAGACCGTGGCCGAATCGAAGGCGGATCTGACATCACTGAGTTCCATGCTGAAGGCGCACTGGAAGGGCGGTGCCGGCGCCGTGGCATCCAGGCGGGAAGCCGTCCGGGCTGGCCAGATTCGCAGCTTTCGGATCACGAAGCTGGATGCTTCAGCGAAGAAGATTGAATTGGAGTTAGCCTAGTCCTTGCCACCAATCATTAACGCCCAGGGGATCACGAAGTCCTTCGGAGCAAATCCACTATTTCAAGATATTTCTTTCACGGTTTCTGAAGGCGATCGTATCGGGCTCATTGGTCCGAACGGCTCGGGCAAGTCCACGCTTCTACGGATCCTGGCGGGTACCGTGAATCCCGACAGCGGAGAATTGGCGGTCCGAAAGCGGCTCAGGTTCAGCTTTGTGGAGCAGGACTCGACCTTTGAGTCCGGTTCCACGGTGCGCTCAGTGATCGAAGAGTCGATGGAACGCACCGAAGTGCCAGAGTCGGAGCGGGGCACTCGCTTTGCCGAGACGCTGGGTCGGGCAGGCTTCCAAGAGATGGAAGCGGAAGCTGCGAATTTGTCCGGAGGCTGGCAGAAACGCCTCGCCATTATCCAGGCGCTGGTTCAGTCGCCCGATGTCTTGCTCCTGGACGAACCTACAAATCATTTAGATGTTCCGGGAATCGAGTGGCTTGAAGGACTGCTTGCGGAGGCCACGTTCGCGTGCGTGGTCGTGAGTCATGATCGCTACTTCCTGGAAAATGTCGCGACCGAAATGGTGGAACTCAGCCGGGTCTATCCCAATGGTTTGCTGCGGGTGCGCGGAAACTACAGTACGTTCCTCGAGAAGAAAGAAGAATTTCTACATGCGCAATCGAAACGACAGGAAGCTCTGGAGAACCTGGTGCATAACGAGATCGAGTGGCTGCGGCGCGGGGCCAAGGCTCGGACCAGGAAATCCAAGGCGCGAATCGGCAAAGCCAACGAATTGATGGGCGAGCTGGCCGACCTGAATATCAGGACGCGGACGGCAACCGCGCAAGTGGATTTTTCGGCCAGCGATCGAAAAACCAAGCGGCTGATCGAACTGGAGGGTGTGTCTTATCAGTTGGGAGGCCGCACGCTTTTTGCCGGGCTCAACTTTACCGTCTCGGCCGGGCGGAGAGTCGGGCTGGTGGGGCCGAACGGGAGTGGTAAAACAACTTTGCTGCGATTGTTGCGCGGAGAGTTGACTCCTACGAGCGGAGAGATTCGCCGGGCCGAATGGTTGCGCATTGTGTACTTCGACCAGACTCGCGAACTGGATTCGAATGTCACCCTGCGCCGTGCGCTCGCGCCCGACGGTGATTCGGTTATTTATCAAGATCGGGTAATTCATGTGGCGTCATGGGCGGCGAGATTCCTGTTTACGAGTGAACAGCTCAATCAGCCGGTTGAGCGGCTCTCCGGCGGGGAACGGGCGCGGGTCTTGATTGCTCAGCTTATGCTGCAACCTGCCGACGTTCTTCTGCTCGATGAGCCCACTAATGACCTGGACATTCCGACGCTCGAAATACTAGAGGAGAGCCTGCTGGAGTTTCGGGGCTCGCTGGTGCTGGTTACGCATGACCGCTACATGCTGGATCGCGTATCGAGCATTGTGCTTGGCCTGGACGGGCAGGGTGGCGCGGAAAGCTTTGCCGACTACTCGCAATGGGAGGCTTGGCAGGATGAGCGCAAGCAGCAGATGAAGGCTAGTGTGCGTCCATCTGCACGTGCTGCAGCTCCCACGGGGCCATCTGCGCGCACGAAAAAGAAGCTGTCTTATATGGACGAACGCGAATATGCCACCATCGAGCAACGCCTGGCCGATGCAGAAGAGTTGTTGAGAGTCAAGCGTGCTCAGCTAGAGGATCCGGCAATTGCCAGCGACGGACCGCGTCTGCTGGCAGCGCATACTGAAATGGAGGCGGCGCAGAAGGTTTTGGAGACGCTATATTCGCGATGGAGTGAGCTTGAAGAAAAACAGAGATGAGTTGCTGAGCGATGCATCAGGCAATGATGTAAGATAATTCTTCTTTACTAATTCTGAGGAAAGTATGCCTGAACACAGAGTTTTCTGCGTCAAGTTGCAAAAGGATTTGCCCGGCTTGGACGAGCCTCCCTTTGACACCGAACTGGGAAAGCGGGTGTATGAGAACGTGTCGCAGCAGGCTTGGGGGCAGTGGATGGAGTTCTGCAAGATGCTGCTGAATGAATACCGTCTGAACCCAGCCCGGCGCGAGGACCAGGAAGCTATCGTGAAACAGATGGAGCAGTTCTTCTTTGGCGAGGGGGCAGCGCTGCCAAAGGAGTATGTCCCGCCCACGCGTTAGCGGTAATGGTTACCTTCGGTGCTACCCCATTAACCGGATTGTCACCTGACGTTCATCACCCCGTAACATTGATGCACTAGAAATGGTGCATGGATGAAGGGTCCGTCCATGACACGCTGATCCTCTCCGACCTGCACCTGGGGTCGGAATGCAGCCGTGCCCGCGAAGCCACGCGCCTCTTGAAGGAAAGCCGCTTTCGGCGGCTGATTCTGCTGGGCGACATCTTCGCTAACCTGGACTTCCGCCGGCTGACCAAAGAGCAGTGGAAGTTTCTCGGCCAAATCCGCAAACTCTCGAATCCCAAGCGCAACTTAGAAGTGGTCTGGGTGGAAGGCAACCACGACGAGGGGTTGACCGACATTATGTCGGCCCTGGTCGGGGTGCAGGTGTATCAGGAATACGCGTGGGAATACGGAGGGGTGCAGCACCTGGCTATCCACGGCCACCAATTCGACCGCTTTGTGGTAAACAACCTCCGGCTCAACCATTTCTGGACCGTGATCTATCTCAAGTTGCAGAAGTTTGATCTCAAGGGCAAACCGGTGGCACGCTTCATTGACCGCCTGAACACGCGCTGGCTGCGAATGTCTTCGAAAGTGGCTTCCGGCGCGCTGTTGCACGCTCGCTTGCGGGGAGCAGAACGCATCTTTTGCGGACATACGCACGAGGCCATGCAGCAGCTGCAGGATGGCGTCCAGTACTACAACGCGGGCGGCTGGATCGATTCCACGCAAACCTACATCACCATTGGATCCGAAGGCGTACAGATTCATGAGTACCACGAACGGCCTGGGGACCACGATTCAGAAAAAGGGCCGAGCGAAACGGATTCTGCAATCGCTGAGTTCGCCGGATCGGAGCTACCCGAAGATGTTGAATACGAAAATATTGGTGGCTGATGCGGGCCCAACAGTGAGTTTGACTGACTTGAACATGGAACCGCAGAAAGCAGGTTCAGCGAACCTGCAACGTGACGGCCGTTTGCGCAAGCTCACGATCGTCTTTCACCACGCCGGTGGCGGACATCGCAGTACGGCCGATGCTTTGAAAGATGCGCTTACGTCGCACCACCACGCGTGGGAGGTAACCCTCCTCAATGTGCAGGAATTGCTGGCTCCGCTCGATGTGGCTCGCCGCGCCACCGGCTTGCATATTGAGGATGCTTATAACCTGATTCTGCGCAAGGGCTGGACCCGATTCTCACCGCAGTTGCTGGTGCTTCTGCAAAGTACTATCCGCGTCTACCATTCGCGGGTCGTGAAGCTGTTGCGAGCTCATTGGGAACAACATGCTCCCGACCTGGTGCTCTCTGTGATTCCGCACTTCAATCGGCAGATGGCTCATAGCCTTCGAGGAAATGGAACAAAGACGCCGTTCGTCACCCTGCTGACGGATTTGGCAGACTACCCACCGCGCTTCTGGATCGAACCGGAGTCTGAGTTTATTATCGCGGGCACGGAACGGGCCAAGCAGCAAGCCCTGGCCATGGGACACGCGGCCGACCGAGTTTTTCAGACGTCAGGGATGGTTTTGAAGCCGCGCTTCTACGAGAAAAAGCCGATGGATCGGGCCTCCGAACGAAAGCGACTCGGCCTCGACCCAGACCGTCCAACCGGGATCGTCCTGTTCGGAGGGCATGGGTCTCGTGTGATGGTGAATATCGCCAAGAGGCTGGATCAGAGCAAGGCTGACGTCCAATTGATCATGATTTGTGGACACAACCACAGGCTGGCCGCTCAGCTCAAAAGCCTAAAGACGCGGAGACCAATGCTCGTGGAGGGCTTCACCTCGAATGTAGAGCACTACATGGCGTTGGCGGACTTTTTCGTCGGGAAGCCGGGACCTGGGTCGATCAGCGAAGCGCTTCAATTCCACTTGCCGGTGATCGTCGAGTGCAACGCGAGGACGCTGCCGCAAGAACGCTTTAACGCCGAGTGGGTAACTGAGATGGGCTATGGCATGGTGGTAAAGAGTTTCGGGGAAATTGCATCCAGCGTCGAGAAGCTGGTCGATCCATCGACCTTCGAAGATTTTCGCCGCAAGGCCAGAGCGTATTCCAACCGAGCGCTGTCCGAAGTACCTCTTATTCTCGAAGAATGTCTAAGTCGGGCGACAGATTCTCCAGGTGAGGACCTACTGACCGGAAAGCCGCTGCCAGCAACGGTGTAAGCGATCCCCGAAAGTAGACTGTCTGCCCCCCGATTCGACACGATGTTCCAAATCGGCGTTTCTTCGCCAAACAATTTGCGAGTGTTCACGTAATCCAATGGATCGCGCATTCCGCTCGATGTAATGTTGTTTTCCAGACCGTCCTCCCCGTCAGCAAGTCATATGGTTTCGAAGTGCGCGAATCCGGAATGTTCAGAACGCTTTATGCGGCTGAATGAGGGCAAGCTGTTTCGCTGGGATGGCGCCAATGCCCGGCAGTACCTCACTCGTGGCAGAGGGACTGAAACCAAGGAAGCCAGGAAAGTGGAATTCTTCTGGCTATGTGGCAACTGCGCTCGCGAAATGACTGTAGTTTTCAACTTGGGAGTCGGAGTCACGACCAAGGCGCTCGCAGATTCTGACCGGGCGGCTAGAGAGGCCGCGACAGCGTCGGCGTGGCGCGATACTCTCCCCGCAGGCCATTCCAGCGAATCTGCAGCATCTCGACAAACATATGCATTCCGTCGCGCAGCGGGTTGATGCGCGTGCCCTCACGATGGGCCCAAGCCACCGGGACTTCCTCGACTCGAAGGTGAAGTCGTTCAGCGAGGTAGAGCAATTCAGGATCGAATCCCCAACGTTCGATCTTCTGCAGCGGGAAAAGCGCGTGGGCCGCGCGCCGGTTAAAGGCCTTAAATCCGCACTGCGTGTCTTTGAACTGCAAGCCCAGAACCAACCGAAGGGCCAGGTTGAAGATTCGCCCGTAGATCCGGCGGAATAAGGGTTGGCGGCGCAGCTGCAACTCGGTTTTGAGCCAGCGCGAGCCGATAGCAATGTCGGCACCGCCGGCGATCGCAGCAAACAACTTTTCCGCTTCGGCGATGGGAGAAGAGAGATCGGCGTCGCTGAACAGCAGTATCTCGCCCTGCGCCTGAAGCATACCGTGGCGGACGCTGTAACCCTTGCCACGGTTTCCGGGGTTCTGAAGCAGCCGTACTCCCGGCCGCGTGGCTGCACAGTGGCGGACAACCTCCGCAGTATCGTCGCTGGAACCGTCGTTGACCACGATGATTTCTGCCTGCCAGCCGCGCTGTGTCGCAAAGGCAGAGATCTTCTCGATGGTCGCGGCAATGCGCTCGCTTTCGTTGTATGCAGGCAGAACGATGCTGTAGGTGGGGGAGGGCAAGAGACGTTGCTCAGTTGTGGGGTTTCAGTATAGGCAGTGTAGTCAAAGAAGGCGAGAATTCACAGAAAAAACCTGCACTCATGCCACCCGCTGCAAAAGCATGGAGAAGAACTCCTTCACCAGATCCTCATCCCAGAGGCCCGATTGGGCCTCTCCCTGCATGGTAAGAGCGGCCTGCTCGTGACTGAGAGCAGGCTTGTAGGGCCGGGCGGTACGCAGGGCGTCATAGACATCGGCCACTTGGAGAATGCGGGGAAGCAGCGGAATCTCATTCTTCCGCAGGCCGTCGGGGTATCCGCTGCCGTCGGAGTGTTCGTGATGATTTCGAATGATGGGAAGCACGAGTCGGAGTGACTTCAGAGGGCGACAAATGTTCTCTCCGGTGATCGGATGCAGCTTCATCACCGCCCACTCCTCCTGGGTCAGGTTGCTGCCTTTTTTCAGGATCTCGTCCGGTACCGCGATTTTGCCCAGGTCATGTAAATATCCACCGCGCCGAAGGGCCACGATGGAAGCTTCGTCCAGACCGAGATGCCGTCCGAGATTGGCTGCGCTCTCTGCCAAACGCTCACAATGGCCTTCAGTGTAGGGGTCACGGCTTTCGACGCTAAGGCCTAAAGTGCAGAGCACGGACTCGGCGTTCTCTAGTTCGTCGGTAAATTCTTTCAGCCGGAGCAGCGAATTCACCCGTGCGAACAGTTCCTCGGAAAAGATTGGCTTGTTGAGAAAATCATCGGCGCCGGCTTCGATGCCACGCAGCTTATCTTCGCGGTCGGCTAACCCGGTGATCAGGACGAAGGGAATTAAGCGGGTGGCGGGGTCGGCCTTCAGTTCGCGGCACAGCTCATAACCGGATTTGCCCGGCATGATGACATCGGAAAGAATCAGATCCGGAAATTCGCGGCGGATTTCTATTTCTGCCTGGGCGGCATCCGCCACCGTGACCACGTTGTAGCCCTGTGTCTCCAGCAGTTCCTGCATCAGGCTCATGGTGTCAGGATTGTCATCGACCACCAGCACGCGGGGTACGTGGCGGAGGGCGGAGGCCTCAGCGGTAACGGGTGCAGCGTGCGTAAGGGCGGAGAGACTTGCTCGGGACGTCGTAGGAGGGCTCACAACAAAGTACCTAATCTATAAGCAATTGTAACTGATTCAGGTTGTGGCGAGCGAGGCGGGGTGGCCGTCGGTCAATCGCCGGTTGGTTCCCCAACCGGCACTTCTTCTGGGTTCGATCTGCGCGTCACATGGGAGCTGGTCACGAGGACGACTGACGCAACCACAATAGCGCTGCCACCGAGGATGTAAGCATCAATCGGCTCATGCAGAACCAGCCATCCCAGAAACACCGCGACCACGGGATTGACGTAAGCATAGGTGGAGACCTTCGACATTGGCACATGCCCGAGCAACCAGATGTAGGCGGTGTAGCCGATCCACGATCCGCAGATCACTAGGTATACAACGGCGCTGATGCCGCGGGTGGTCCAGACCACGCGAGCGGAATCGCCTGCCACGAAGGCGATGAGCAGGTTGCCAAGACCGGCAGCAATCATTTCCCAGGCGGTCGCCGAGAACGGATCCACGTCGGGAGACTTCCATTTCTTGGCGAGAACTGAACCCAGAGCCCAACTGAAGCAACCACCCTGCAGAGTAAGCGATGCCCATAGTTGTTGGCGTTCCAGGTGAGCGGAGGTCATCAACTGCGGCCATAACAAAACAACAAGACCAGCCACCCCCAGCGCGAGCCCCGCCTTGCCACGGGGGGAGACGTGGTGATCGCCGAGGATCAGCGCATCCAGCACCAGGAACCAAAGAGGCACAGCGGCGACGATCAGAGCCGCCAGGCCGGAGGGAATGTGGGTTTCGGCATACGAAAGGGTGAGGTTGCCGCCCACGAGCAGCAGAATGCCGATGACGGCCATCTGTCCCAACTGGCGCAGGTTGTAACGGATCTTTCGTCCACGCAGGCCGCAGAACGCCAGCATGAACATCCCGGCAATCGAGAAGCGGATGCCACACATCAAGGCGGGAGGAATCTTCTCCACAGCAATGTCGATGGCCAGATAAGTCGATCCCCAGAAAAAATAGACCAGGCCGAAGGCCAGGATCACGCTGAAGCGGAGTTGGCGCTGGTTCTCAGTCATGGGCATTCACAGCCGGATATGTATCTGACACGCAGAACGCGGCGGGAGATGCTGGATTTTTCTACCGGGAACCTACGGGCTTGCCGGGAACGAGATGATCACATCGACTGTGCCTGTCTTTTCGTCTAACCATCGCCCCGTGGATGGATGCAGGTTAGTGCCTGCCTGCACTGGGAGGACAAACTTTGCCAAAAAATCGGGCAAGGTTGCGCGCACAAACGGCTTGCCACGCACATCGTCCCAGGCGCGAAGCAGCGCCTGGGTGTGTGTGCCGTCCAGACCGGTAATGCGGAGGTCTCCCCAGCGGAACAACTTGCCCTCGTCGACATCGATGATTAGGTAGGTCCTAGTATTGGCTTCGTCGAGCTCGGTCTCTGGGACTGAGGTGAAGTTGATAAAACCACCCGTATCGTAGAGCTTTTGGACCGCGTCCAAGCCTCGAGCAATTTTCGACCGATCAAAGAAATCGCCGTCCCCGATGGGCATCAGGTCTCGCAACTGCTGGTCCGGAAATTCCCGGACGTTTCTCCAGCCTATACTTGCCAGCCGGTAGCGTTGGCCTTCCCGTACTGAGAGAATGAGATCCCAGACCGGATCGCTAGGGTAGACTCCTGAGGGGACGGTTCTGCGCTCCACCTCCACTTTGAAATAACCCTTGTTCTGATAGGCTTCTCGGACAAGTTCTGGAGCCGCATCCGCAGCGCCCTCCACGCCCACTCGTGGTATGAGCTTCCGGATTTGTTCTGCAATCTTGTCTTGTTCCTGGGCGGAAACAACCCCTGCGCCATTCCTGAAGATGATGTTTCTGAACTCCGCGTGCGGCACTCTAAACACTGCGCCCACAGTATCCTGAGATTCCTGAGCCCAGACAGTCGAAGACAACAGGAGCCAGGCGAGGGCTAAGAGGCGTTTCGGCATATCCAGTCACTGATCGCTAAATTATAGACCCGGTGTCCGGTCGCCGCATGGTCGATCCCTGCTAGTGGAAGGAACTTTCAGGTGACGCATGGCTAAAGACCATGTCCAGGAGGGGTTACACATTCGCGCCAGACGCGCTATAATTAAAACTGGAATGAGTTCCGATGCGTCAACAGAAACCCAACTCGCACCTGCCGGCGTGCTGGCTCCACTCTTTAGTGTGCCCGCGACGCCATCTCGCGGTGCTGCCTTCTCGTTCACGTCCCAGTCTTTTCGGTAGCGATTAGTTTCCCATCCTTCCTGTTGCGATTTCTCGGCAGGCCTTGAAATTACGCCCTTTTGCCGAGAACGGCCCCTGGCCCACAGCCATCGACGCTCGACAACGTTTTGGAGGATGCAATGACAACACAGACACTGACAGGTCCCAAGATCAAGACCGCGCTGCCTGGTCCGAATGCGAAGCGCGTGCTCGACGGCGACAGCAAATACGTTTCGCCGTCCTATACCCGTTCTTACCCGCTGGTGGCGAAGCATGGCCGCGGGATTGTGGTTACGGACGTCGATGGAAACGAGTTCTTCGATTTTTCCGCGGGCATCGCCGTGACTTCTACCGGCCACTGCCATCCCCATGTGGTTGCCGCCATTCAGAAGCAGGCGGCCGAGTTGATCCACATGTCGGGTACCGATTTCTACTATGAGAGTCTGGTGACGCTGGCGGAGCGGCTCTCGAAGATTGCACCGATGGCGGGGCCGCATCGGATTTACTACGGCAACTCGGGCGCGGAAGCAATCGAATGCGCCCTGAAGCTGGCGCGCTATCACACTAAGCGGCAGAACATCATTGCGTTCTTCGGCGCGTTTCACGGACGCACCATGGGCGCCTTGTCGCTGACTGCCTCTAAGCCGCAGCAGCGGCGTCGCTTTGCTCCGCTGGTGCCGGGCGTGACCCACATTCGCTATCCCGATGTTTATCGCGGATGCGAAGGTGGACCACAAGACGCCGAGGCTTTCGCACTGGGCTGCGCGCGCTTCATTGAAGACAAGTTGTTCAAGACGACGCTGGCGCCTGAGGAAGTGGCGGCTATTTTCGTTGAGCCGATTCAGGGCGAAGGCGGATACGTCGTCGCTCCCACTGTGTTCATGCAGGAACTGCGGCGGATCTGCGACAAGCACGGCATTCTGCTGGTGGCGGACGAAGTCCAGAGCGGTATTGGCCGCACGGGTAAATGGTGGGCGATCGAGCACACCGGCGTGCAACCGGACATCGTCTGCATGGCGAAGGGCGTTGCTTCCGGCATGCCTCTCGGCATCACGATGAGCAAGGCGGAAATCATGGACTGGGTGCCTGGTTCCCACGCGTCCACCTTTGGAGGAAACCCGGTCTGCATTGCGGCGGCCCTGGCTACGTTGGACGTGATTGAGCGCGAGGATCTGCTGAAAAACGCCCATGAAATCGGCAATCACATGATGAAACGCATGGCCGACTGGCCCAGCAAGCACAAGCTGGTGGGCGACGTTCGTGGCCGTGGACTGATGATTGGGGTTGAGATCGTAAAAGACAAGAAGACGAAGGAATACGGCGCGGCCGAGCGCGACCGCATCGTGGAACAAGCCTTTGAACGAGGCGTTCTTTTCCTGGGCTGCGGACCGAGCACCATCCGCATTGCACCGGCGCTCATTGTGAGCAAAGAAGAAGCTGACGTCGCCATGGACGCGCTTGAGGAATCCATCTCGATAGTGGCCAAGAGCAGCTGAGCCGCGACCTGGGGACGGGTAGTTCTCCCCCGTCCCCTTTTTTCCTAAGGGAGATCACCACCGACATATGTTTCGTCCGAGTGCCCATGACTGCCCGTTTCACAACTCGCGCCCTGCTGTCTCTGGCCGCCGCACTGCTGCTGTGGGCATCGGCGTTTGCCGGCATTCGCGCTGGTCTGCGCGCCTATTCGCCGGGCCAGCTTGCTGTGCTGCGCTTTGTGGTGGCGTCGGTTGTGTTGGCGGTTTACGCCAACGTCGCCCATTTTCGCCGGCCTGAAGGGCGCGACATTCCCGGTTTCCTTCTCAGCGGAATCATCGGTATCAGCTTTTACAACCTGGCGCTGAACTACGGCGAGACGCGCGTCACCGCGGGCGCTGCCAGCTTGCTGATCTCGTCAGTCCCGATCTGGACGGCGCTGTTTGCCAGCTTCACTCTGCACGAACGCCTGACCCCTCGGCAGTGGATGGGAATTCTGGTGAGCTTTGCCGGGGTGGCGCTGATTGCGAGCGGAGAAGGCCAGGGGGTTCATCTTTCGCCGCAGGCGCTGATCATTTTGGCAGCGGCATTCACTTCGGCAATCTACATGGTGCAGCAAAAACACTACCTGGGACGTTACAGTGCCCTGGAGTTTACTGCGTATTCGATTTGGTCGGGGACGGTTTTCATGCTGCCCTTCGGCGGCGGGCTGCTGAACGCCGTGCGCTCCGCACCGGTCGGTGGAACGCTGGCGGTAGTCTACCTGGGGATTTTTCCTGGAGCTTTGGCCTATGTCGCCTGGGCTTACGTGATGTCACATGGCCCTGCCGGACGCATGACTTCGCTGCTCTACTTGATTCCCGTGCTCGCGATTGCCATCGCCTGGGTATGGCTGGGTGAAGTGCCGAGAATGCTGTCACTGGCGGGCGGGGCGATCGCGCTGTTGGGGGTGGGGTTGGTCAATGTGAGGGGAAAGGTCATCACAGCGCCACCTGCTCTTGAGGGACTCAACGGAGTTTCTGAACCGCCCAACTCCGCAATTGCGTCGCAGGCTTCTTGAGCATTGTGACATCCGTCACAGCTATTTGAGCCGAGGACTGCTAGGGTTGTCGGTGGCTGCCCATGTCTTCAGGCCGACTCACTCACGCTGCCATCCGCGCCCTCGACTGGATCGCAGACCACACTCTACGGCCGGACAAATCTCCCGCCCACCTGCGCACCGGCCGCCGGGGTGAAGAAGATGTTTACTTCTACTTGCGGCGTCGCGGATACGTGATGGTGGCGCGCAACTTTCGCTCACCGATCCGTCGGGGAGAAATCGACCTCATCGGCTGGGACAAAGATGTGCTGTGTTTTATCGAGGTCAAGACCCGCACTACGCGCGATGTCAAACCCGCAGAAGCCGCCGTGGACCGGGAGAAGCAGCGGAACCTGACCGCAGTAGCACGGGAGTACCTTCGTCATCTGGCACCTTCGTGCCAATGGCGTTTTGATGTAGTGAGTGTGTATTATGAAGGACAGTCCCGCCAGCCGCAGTTTGAGGTGTTTCAGAGTGCCTTCCCCGTGGCGTAAAATAAAGGTTTGGCTTTTGCCCTTATATTGAAAGGAATCATACTTGCCCGAGCTTAGAAAAGATCCAATCGTAGGCCGGTGGGTCATTATTTCGACTGACCGCGCCAAGCGTCCCACAGACTTTGCCCGTGATGGAGTGAAACTGAAGGGTGGCTTCTGTCCCTTCTGCTACGGCAATGAGGGTAAGACTCCGCCGGAGATTCAGGCTTATCGGCCCAACACCAACGGCGGACCCCCGCCGCAACGCGATTCACCGGGATGGACCGTGCGGGTGGTTCCCAACAAGTTTCCCGCGCTCGGCATTGAAGGCAACCTGAACCGCCAGGCCGAAGGCATGTTCGACCGCATGAATGGCGTTGGCGCGCATGAGGTCATTGTTGAGACTCCCGACCACAATGCCACCCTAGCCACGCTGCCCTCAAAGCGAATCGAAGACGTACTCTGGACGTTCCGCGACCGCATTCTGGATCTCAAGAAAGACCGCCGCTTCAAATACATTCTGATTTTCAAGAACCACGGAGAGGCTGCGGGGGCGTCGCTCGAGCATGCGCATTCGCAGTTGATCGCGCTGCCGATCCTTCCGATTTACGTGAGTGAAGAGATCGAAGGAGCCAAGCAGTATTACATCTATAAAGAACGCTGCGTGTTTTGCGACATCATCCGGCAGGAAACCGAGACAGCCACACGGGTAGTTGCCGAGAACGAAGACTTCCTCACTCTGGCTCCTTATGCCCCTCGCTTCCCATTCGAGACCTGGATTCTGCCCAAGCAGCATGAGTCGGCGTTCGAGAACTCTTCTTCGCACATGTTCGAGAACCTGGCGAAGGCGCTCAAGTCGCTGCTGATGAAGGCCGACCGCGTGTTAGACAATCCGCCCTACAATTTGGTGGTTCACACTTCGCCGGTTCAGGATCCGACGAACGATCATTACCACTGGCACATCGAATTCATGCCGAAGCTGACCAAGACGGCGGGATTCGAATGGGGTACAGGGTTTTACATCAACCCGACTCCGCCAGAGGAAGCGGCGAAGTTCCTGCGGGAAGCCAGTGTGGAAGACGCCGTGCCGGCGACGGTGGGATAAAACAAAGAACCAGTTAGCCCTGCGTGCGGTCCATGAACTCGTCGTGCCACGCCATCTGGATGGCCTCCAACTTGCCCTCGTTGGACTTCTTGGGATCGTCCTTGAAATCGGGCAGCTCCGTCACGTAACGATGCAAGTCGGTAAAGCGAACCGACAGGGGGTCGAGTTCGGGATGGGTTTCCGAAAGTACAATGCCGATGTTGGTGGCGTCGTCCCAGGTAAGTTCTTTGGGCATGTAGTTCCTCAAAATTGAGCACTTAGCACTTAGCATTTAGTCCCTCATCCAGAGTCGCTGACCAAATGCCAAGTGCTAGGTGCCGCTGTGCTAGTGTTCCTCTGAGACGTAATTGCGGTTCCAGGCGGGTATCTCCACCACGACCTTGCCGGGTTTCTTAATCACTGCTTGGCAACCGAGGCGTGAGTTTAGTCGGAGATCGGCGGCCATGTCAAGGCGGTCAGCCTCGTCGTCTTCCATCTCCGAAAGATTCTCGGCGCCTTCTTTCACCCAAACGTGGCAGGTGGTGCAGGCGCAATTGCCGCCGCAGGCGTGGTCCAGGCGGACACCGTAGTTGAGCGCAACGTCAAGCAGGGACAGTTGCTTGCCGTGATCTTTGTAGGGAAGCTTGTCGTGGTCGAATTCGATGGTCTTGCCTTCGGGCAGGAATGTGACCTGGACTGTATTTTCCCCAGGCGGTGCTACTGTAACCGTGCCCGTTTCCGATTCTTCTGTGTGTGCCATGTTGGCTCCGTTCTCTGTGCTCTCTGTGTCCTCTGTGGTTTGGAAGTGGCAACCACAGAGGACACAGAGGTTACTTGAATTCTGCTTTCGCGACCGGGTGGGGCGCTGTCGGCCCTTCGCCCATGTCGGCCTCGTCCATCGTTTTTCCGGTCAAAGCGGTACTGACCGCGCTATCCATCATCAACTCCGCCAGCCGCGTAGTGGCCTGGTTGAGGGTGTCGATGGCCTTGCGGATGGCGGCATAGTCGTCTTCGCCTCGCACCTGAACGAGTGCGTTTTCGAGCTTCGCGATCTGCTTCTTCTCAGGGCTGGTGAGTTGACCCCATGCCGGACTCTGACGGCCCTTTTCCAGCGCCGCGAGAATCGTATCCGCTTCGTTGCGCGCCTCGATTACCTGACGCTGACGGAAGTCTTCCTCCGCATAGTCGAAGGAATCGAGAATCATGCTCTCGACCTGCTCGTCAGTCAGTCCGTAACTGGGCTGGACCTCAATTTCGGCTTGTTTGCCACTGCGTTGCTCGCGGGCGGAGACATGCAGGATACCGTTGGCGTCGATCAGGAATTTCACTTCGATGCGCGGTATGCCGGCAGTCATTGGAGGAACTCCTCTCAGGTCGAAGCGGGCAAGCGAACGGCAGTCTTTGGCGAGTTCGCGCTCGCCCTGCAACACGTGAATCGCGACGTTGACCTGTCCATCAACCTGCGTGGTGTAGTGCTGCGTCGCCGAGGCGGGAATGGTCGAGTTGCGAAGAATGATCTTATCGGTGACGCCGCCGGCGACTTCGATGCCGAGTGACAGCGGGGTCACGTCGAGAAGCAGCATGTTCTCGGTAGCCTCGGAGCCGCCGGCCAGAATGTTGGCTTGCACCGCCGCGCCTAGGGCCACGACTTCGTCGGGGTTCAAACCCGTGTGCGGAGTGCGCTTGAACATATCCTCGACCAGAGCGCGAACCCTGGGAATGCGGGTCGAACCGCCGACCAGCACCACTTCGTCGATTTGCTCAGGCTTCAGTCCGGCGTCTTTCAAGGCTTGCTTGCAGGGGCCGACGGTGCGATCGATGATGGGCTGAATCAACTTTTCGAAATGCTCCTGTGTGATTTCCCGCTGATAGCGCCTGCCTTCCGGCAACTCGACGTCCAGATGGGCCGTGGCTTGCGAGGACAAAGCAATCTTGGTTTCGATGACGGCCTTGCGAATCCGGGCGACGGCTTCGCCGTTTCGTGATACGTCCATACCCATGTCGCCACGAATATCATCGAGCGCAATGTGAATGAGAATGTTGTCGATGTCATCGCCGCCAAGGTGGGTATCGCCGTTGGTTGATATGACTTCGAAAATGCCATCGTGCAGCTTGAGGATGGAGACATCAAAGGTGCCGCCGCCCAGGTCGTAGACCGCAACGATACCGTTTTGCTTCTTGTCCAACCCGTAGGCGAGGGATGCGGCGGTCGGTTCGTTGACCAAACGCAGGACTTCGAGGCCGGCGATGCGGCCGGCGTCTTTAGTTGCTTGGCGCTGGGCATCGTTGAAGTATGCCGGGACGGTGATGACGGCCTTCGTGACCTGGGCGTTAAAGAATCGTTCAGCGTTGCGTTTGAGCTGGCGCAGAATGAACGCCGAGATCTCAGGTGGAGAGAATGTCTTCTGGCCGAGCTTGATGCGCAGGACTTCGCCGGGGTGCAGGTCGTCGGCGAGGTGGAAAGGGAACAACTTCAACTCTTCTTGGATGTCTTCAAGGCCGCGTCCCATCAGGCGTTTGACGGAATAGACGGAGCGTTCGGGCGTGTCGATCAGGTATTTCCGTGCGGAATTGCCGACGATAATTTGGTCATGCTCGTCCAGAGCGACCACGGAAGGCACCAGGTTCAATCCGTCGTCGCCGGGGATGACAACAGGATCGCTCCCCTGCATGAACGCCACCAATGAATTGGTGGTGCCAAGATCGATGCCGACGATGCGGTCAGAGGACATAGTGATCTAGCGGTAGAGACGTAGATAGCTACATCTCAAGAACTTTGTTCACGTCGCGTACCAGATTTCTGATGTAATTGCGGCGGTTCAGCAAGTCCACCATTTTGTCGCGGACCCTGGTGCGGCCGGAGTCGTCGATTTCCGCAGCGCTGTCCCACTCTTCCCAATATCCTTTCAATTCGCTGAGCAACACATCTTGTTTGGCTTCGAGCGCCAGCTTCTGCTTGCCGATCTCTTCGAGCAGCGCGGGATCGTCTTCGCCCATCTTCTTCTGCACGCGCAGTTCTTCGAGCTGCATGTTCAGTTCGAAAACATCTTCCAGGAGATCCGGCGGCACAACCTGTTGCTTCATTTGGCCCGTGGAACGGGCTTTTTCTGTGGCTGCTTTGGATTGCTCTTCGAGTTCCACGCCTTCCAGGCTGAGCAGATACCGGGTACGTCCGATCGGGTCTTTCAGCGTTCGGTAAGCATCATTCAACTTCGAAGTTTGCTCGAGACTCCATTCCTGCTCGCGTGTGTCGGTGACGCCGTGAAGATCAGGGTGCAGCTTGCGGCTGAGTTCGTAGAAATCGCGCTCCAGGCGGGCAACATCCAGGTCGAGTTTTCGTGGCAGGCCGAAAAACGAGAAGTGATCTGCCGGGGCTGGAGGCTGCACTTTGCCGCAAGACGTGCAGAAGTGCGCGGCCCGCATCTCGCCGCAGGACCAGCAGGCGCTCGTGGGCCCACTGTTGGCGAGGACGACCATCCCGGTATCGAATTGGTCATTCATATGCATAAGACACATTCGTCACAGCGATATGCTTCCCGCAAGGAAAAGTTGGCGGACAAGAGTGTCCGCCCCACATGGGTTATCCCGAGAACGAAGTGCCGCACCCACAGGACTTCGTCGAATTCGGATTCGTGAACACGAAGCCTTGCTGCATGAGCGTCTCCTGGTAGTCCAGGGTCATGCCGTGCAAGTAGATGAACGACTTCGGGTCGACAAACACTCTGACGTCGTTGAACTGGAAGATGCGATCGCGCTCTCGCGGCTGAGTGTCAAAGCGAATGTTGTAGCTCAGGCCCGAGCATCCGCCGCCCTGTACGCCCAGGCGCAAGCCGCCCTGCTCAGGCGAAATGCCCTCTTTGACAATCGCCGAGCGGATCTTGGCCAAGGCTTTGTCAGTCACAAGCACGCCCTTAGCGGGCGCGGTGGTGGTGGTGGGTGCGCTCATGTTGTCTTCCCGACGTTCATCCCCTACTGGGCTGCAACCGCGACCGGCTTGGCAGTTTCCTGCTTCTTTTTCCAGTCGTGGATAGCGGCGCGGATGGCATCTTCCGCCAGAACTGAGCAGTGAATCTTTACCGGCGGCAGCGAGAGCTCTTTGACGATCTCGGTGTTCTTGATCGCCAGCGCCTCTTCCACGGTCTTGCCTTTCACCCACTCGGTAGCGAGCGAAGAAGATGCAATGGCTGAGCCACAACCGAAGGTCTTGAATTTGGCGTCTTCGATGATGCTGGTCTGAGGGTTCACCTTGATCTGCAGCTTCATGACGTCGCCGCACTCGGGCGCGCCTACCAGGCCGGTCCCGACCTCGGAACTGCCCTTGTCCATGGAACCAACGTTCCGCGGATTGTTGTAGTGATCGATTACTTTGTCGCTGTATGACATGATTTAGTTTCTCCTTAAACGAGATGTTGCGGACAATTATTCTGCCGCCCATTTCACTGACTTCAAATCAACGCCTTCTTTCGCCATCTCGTACAGCGGCGAAAGTTCGCGCAGACGAGATACAGTTTCCACTACGCGGTCGGCAACGTAGTCGATCTCGGCCTCGGTGTTGAAGCGGCCGATACCGAATCGGATAGAACTGTGGGCCAGATCATCGCCCGTGCCCAGGGCTTTTAATACATAAGACGGCTCCAGAGTTGCCGAGGTGCAGGCAGAACCGCTGGAAACCGCGATGTCGTTGATCCCCATCAGGAGCGATTCACCTTCGACGTAGGCGAAGCTGATGTTGAGATTCCCCGGCAGTCGGTGATCCCATGAGCCGTTAATGTAGACTTCGTCGAGCCGGCTCATAATGCGATCACGCAGCCGATTGCGCATTCCGGCGAGGTGGCAAGCTTCTTTCGCCATTTCCTCGGAAGCAATCGCACAGGCCTTCCCTAAGCCCACGATGCCAGCGACGTTTAAAGTGCCCGAACGCATGCCGCGCTCGTGTCCGCCGCCATCGATAATCGCGGAAATTTGTACGCGAGGGTTCTTGCGGCGAACGTACAACGCGCCGACTCCCTTGGGTCCATACATCTTGTGAGCTGAAATCGACATGAGGTCGATGTTCAGCTTGTTCACGTCGATGGGAACCTTGCCCACGGCTTGCGTGGCGTCAGTGTGGAAGATCACGCCGCGCTCATGGCAGAGCTTGCCGATTTCGGCCACGGGCTGCAGCACACCGATTTCGTTATTGGCGAACATGATCGTCACCAGGATGGTCTTGGCATCCATAGCGCGCTTGAGATCTTCAAGGTCAACCAGTCCGTCCTTCTGCACGGGCAGATAGGTGACGCGGTAACCGTACTTCTCCAGGCGCTTGCAGGTGTCGAGCACAGCTTTGTGCTCGGTCACAGCGGTGATGATGTGGTTGCCTTTTTCCTTGTACATCTCCGCCACGCCCTTGATGGCCAGGTTGTCGCTTTCAGTGGCGCCCGAGGTGAAGATGATTTCCTTGGTGGTGGCACCGATGAGCTTTGCAATTCGCTCGCGCGCGGTCTCCACGCCTTCCTCACCGGCCCAGCCGAAAGAGTGATTACGGCTGGCGGCGTTGCCGAACTTCTCCATGAAGTAGGGCAGCATCTCTTCCAATACCCGGGGATCCATTGGGGTGGTGGCGTGGTTGTCCATATAAATGGGCAGCTTGACGCCGTTGGGCGCAGTCTGTTCCATCTGGGGGATGGTCTTTACATCCGTGCTCATAGTTGCTCTCCTACCTGAATTGCGGTCGCCGGCAAAGCGCAGCGTCCATTTATGTGATGCTTACCAAGTCAACCGGTTTCTTTGATTCCGGCTTGTCCTCTGCCGGAGCTTCTTCTTTCATGTGTGAAATCGTGATCCGCCGTAGCACATCTTCCAGACTTTGGTTCACCCGGCGCAGTGGCTCGCGGATGGTGCAACGATCGGTCTGATCGCACTCACCACGCACCGTGACGCAGGAAGTGATAAACAGCGGGCCGTCGATCGCGCGGATCACTTCAAATGCGCTGATTCTGTCCGCATCCCGCGCCAGCGTGTAACCGCCATTCATGCCGTGCTGCGAGTGCAGAAGCCCGGCCTTGACCAGTTTCTGCAGAATCTTTGCCAGTGCCTCGGGCGGTATGCCGTAGGCGTCGGCTACGTCTTTGGCGCTACACGCGCCTTCGTCGGCGTGCTCGGCCAAGTGCTTCATCGCCATGAGGCCGTAATCTGCCTTCTTGGTCAGCTTCAGCATGGAAACCCTAAATACGACCTTTTCAGTCGGACATCCATAATTCTAGAGATTGTGAGGTTGGATTGCAAGCGCAAGCAGGCAATGGCAAGAGCATGCATCCAATGGTAACTATATGGTATTGAATAGCTTAGAAGAGTGCGATCTTTTAGGTCGTCTTTTGACATCTGAGGTTGAGCGGCGACGATCTTCGCGGGTGCCCCAAAGTGAATTCTTGCCACGTGCTCAGAGCTTGACGAATTGTTCAATTGGACTTGACAAGATAGTCGGAAAGCCTAAAAATACGGCCAATTCAGGACTTTTTGCCCTGTAAGAACGTGCGCCGACCCAGACAGACCGGGTTATGACTTCAATCCCGCCGTCGCCCCCAAACAGAGAGTTGGCATGAGTCAATGCAAGCATCCGCGCGTGCGCATCGTCTCCCGCGATGAGGAGTCGGAATTCGTCGAGTGCCTGGAATGCGCGGAGATCTTCGAGTCCAGCGAATTCAAGGACATGACCATCGAAGAAACCAAGCTGAGTGACGAGCTCTGAACCCCGTCTTCAATGCCGCCATGGCGGTGGGCCGGTGACGAGGGTAACTTTCCCAGGCCTGCTCTTTGGGGCATATTTACAGGTTGGTGGTGTTCGGTCTAGGAAACATCGGTCGCCGGAAATCTCATGTCACTAGTTGCTTTGGTCGTGGACGACTCCATGCTCATACGGCATACCGTCTGCCGCTTTCTTGAAGAGCGTGGGTTTGCGGTGGAATCCGCGACTAACGGACAGGAAGCCCTGGAAGTGCTGAAGCGAGTGGCGCCTGACATTGTTGTGACCGACATGCAGATGCCGAAAATGGATGGTAGTGAGCTGATCACGGCCCTCAAGAGCCAAGCTTCCACTAAGAATATCCCTATTGTCATCGTAGCTGGGCGTCAGAGCGGTTTTGAGAACACAGAAAAGCGTGCCGACTTCGCCATCTTCAAAGATATCGACATCGAAGCTCAGCTGGCCAAGGCGCTGGAAGCCCTGCTCGGGGCAAAAGCCGCCAAGGGGAAAACGGCGGGGAAGTAGCACTTGGCAGTTAGCATTTAGCACTTGGCCACTGCTTACGAGGCACGATTTCCCAAGCACACCATTAACTCTTGGCGACGAAATCCCAAGTGCCAAATGCTGAGTGCAGCGATTGCTCAGATCCCCGCCTCACTTCAGCGCCAATCCTGCTTCCGCTGAGAAATTCATGGGGGCGAAATCCTGCGCGACGAACTTGGGATAAGCCGCGGCCGCGATCATCGCAGCGTTGTCGGTGGACAGCGGTCGGGAAGGGAAGAAGACGCTCAGACCTTCCATTGCCGAGTCCCTTTCGAATCGCTGACGTAGCTGGTTGTTGGCTGCTACGCCTCCGGTCACGAACAGACTGGCAGCGTTGCTGGCGCGAGCCGCTGCCAAAGTTTTTCCCACCAGATCACCAACCACCGCATGCTGAAACGAAGCCACCAGATCGAGAGTCTTTCGGTCGCAGTGTGACAGATAATCTGCGGCTGTGGGTTGGGCGATCGCTCGGGCAGCCCGGCGCCGGGCTTCGATCGAGTCACGGAGGCCGTGGGTTTCCACGTAGCGCAGGACCGCAGTCTTAATCCCGCTGTAAGAGAAATCGAAGCGAGGCTGATCGGAGTCTTGACCGTTCTCGCGGTCATTGCGGTCGCGGTGCTTGAGCTGTGCGGGCGGAAAGCTGACGGCGGTCGGGTCACCGTGAGCGGAAAGCTTCTCGATCATCGGACCGCCGGGATACCCAAGAGCCAGCAGCTTGGCAACTTTGTCGAAAGCTTCGCCAGCTGCGTCGTCGCGAGTATGACCGATATTCTGATAAGACCAGCCGCACTCCCCTTGCATTGCTAGATAAAGATGAGTATGACCACCCGATACCACCAACGCCAGTACGGGGAAACTTAGCTGGCGGTTCCCCTTCTGCCGCTCTTCCAGAAGGACAGCGTGAATGTGGCCTTCCAAGTGGTTCACTGCGATTAGCGGTTTGTCCAGCGCAAACGCCAGCGCTTTGGCGTAACTGATGCTAACCAACAAAGCTCCCGCAAGACCCGGCCCTTGGGTCACGGCGAGCGCATCAATCGAGGGAAACGTCTGGTTGGCATCGGCCAAGGCCTTGCGAACCACCGGAACGATAGCGCGCAGGTGCTCGCGAGAGGCTAACTCCGGGACTACGCCGCCGTAAGGCTGATGGGTGGCGATTTGCGAGAACACGACATTCGAGACAACCTGCTCGCCCGAGCGCACCACTGCTGCCGCGGTTTCGTCGCAAGAGCTCTCGATGCCGAGGATGTAGGTTTCGGGCATAGGCTTATATTAGTAGAGTTTGCGGGCCGGATGCTGGATGCATAAGGCGTTCTCCATCACGATCATCAGTACCCTCCGCAAACAGGGCTACCAGGCCTATCTCGTGGGCGGATGCGTACGCGACCTTCTGCTGGGCCGTGAGCCGGCCGATTACGACGTGGCCACCGACGCCACGCCGGATGAGGTTATGCGCATCTTCCCCGATGCCTACGGCGTGGGCGCGCAGTTCGGGGTGGTACTGGCGCCCTTACCCGCCGCAGCGGTTGTAAGCAACGTCTTAACCCCCAAGAGCACTACCGTCGAGGTCGCAACCTTGCGCAGCGACATCGGCTATTCCGACGGCCGCCATCCCGACCAAGTCCGCTTCAGCAAGGATCCGCGAGAAGATGTGCAACGCCGCGATTTCACCATTAACGGCATGCTGCTCGATCCGATCAGCAACGAAGTCCTCGACTTTGTCGGCGGCCAGAAGGACCTGACAGTCAAGATCATCCGCTGTATTGGGGAGCCCGAACTTCGTTTCGGAGAAGACAAACTGCGAATGTTGCGGGCAGTGCGGTTTGCGGCACGCTTCGGCTTCGAGATCGAACCGGCGACATTCGCCGCCATCGAAAAACTCGCGCCACAGATTCATCAGGTATCGCGAGAACGAGTACGTGACGAACTCACCAAGATGCTGACCGAAGGGCAGGCTCGCTCGGCTTTTCAGCTGCTCGACCGCACCGGGCTGTTGCATGAAGTGCTGCCAGAGATCGAGGCGATGAAAGGAGTCGAGCAGCCGCCGCAATTTCATCCCGAGGGCGATGTCTTCGTGCACACCCTGCTCGTACTTGAGAACCTACCGCATCCGTGTTCGGCCGCTTTGGCTTGGGGGGCTCTGCTGCACGATGTGGGCAAGCCGCCAACTTTCCGTGTGGCGCCGGACCGAATTCGTTTCGATGGGCATGTGGACGTGGGAGTCAAAATGGCGGAGGAAATCTGCCAGCGTCTGCGGTTTTCAAACGACGACGCCAAGCAGATTCTCGCATTGGTGGACAACCACATGCGCTTTGGCCATGCCATGCGCATGAGCGAGTCGACATTCAAGAAGTTCGTGCGCATGCCGCACTTCGACGAGCATCTGGAACTGCATCGGCTGGACTGTCAGGCCAGCTTCGGCGATTTGACCACGTATGACTTCACCCGGAACAAAATGGCAGCGATGACGCCGGAAGCGATGCGTCCCGTGCCGCTGGTTACAGGAGATGACCTCATCGCAATAGGACATATGCCGGGGCCGAGCTTCAAAGCAATCCTTTCCGCGGTCGAAGATGGGCAACTCGAAGGACGCTTACGCGATCACGAGGAGGCCTTGCAATTCGTGGCACGGGAGTTTCCGGTCCCGAAATAGGGCGGGTAGGGTTCCGTATTAGGAAAAAGGTCGCCGAAGTCCCGAAATTTCCAGGGCTGCGGGAATTCTTGTCAAGCCCCCTTTTTCACGAAAATCCAGCCATGTTGTTGAATCAACGGAAAATATAATTTTGCGAAGCGTGTCTCACTTGCCTTCCGAAACTGCTATTCTGAAAATAAGAAGGTCAGAAGAACCAGCCGGCAGAGAATCAGGTACTATCTTCGCTTCAGCGCCTTTCCATGGAACAAGCAGGTTTGGGAATCGAGAAAATTGTGGCGGCGAGCCTGCGGCGCGCCCCCGCCGGAAGCGGGCCGTTGCTGGCGTGGCCCATTGCCTGCGGGCAGGCGGTGGCGGCCCGCACGCTGGCGCTGGATTTCGATGATGGAGTTCTGCGGGTGGAGGTGCCGGACGCGGGCTGGCGTGCCGAGTTGCGGTCGTTGGCGCCACAGTACCTGGCGGTCATCAATCGCTACACCGGCAGCGGCGTTCGGCGAATCGAATTTCTGGTGTCCGAGATCCGGCGATGAAGATCAGCGAAAAGGACGTTTCCTATGTAGCGGACCTTGCTCATCTGGAGTTGACCGGAGAAGAGCGTGTCCGTTTTCTACGCGACTTGAACTCGATTCTTGACTATGTTGACCGTCTGAATGAGCTGGACACTTCGCAGGTGCAACCCATGGCACAGATGACAGATCTGGGTGGCGACGCCGCGACCCTCCGCGAGGACATTCATGAAGGTTTGAGGAAGTCGTTGCCACACGATATTGCGCTGGCCAACGCGCCCGACGCGGACGGAACGTTCTTCCGGGTGCCGAAGGTGATCGAAAGATAGGTACACCGTCTTTGATGGATCCTCAATCACTCACCATCGCCGCTACTCGTGCCGCTGTCCAGGAGCGGCGCACGACAGCCACGGCTCTGGCCGAGGATTTCTATCAGCGGATTGAAAAGCAGGACGCACTAATTGGCGCCTACCTGACGCTCTCGAAGGAGCGCGCCCTGGCCAAAGCCGCGGAGATCGACGCCCTGGCTGCGAAGGGAAGAGAGCTGCCGCCGCTCGGCGGTGTTCCGGTTGCCATCAAAGACGTGATGGTCACCCGCGGCGTGCGCACGACAGCCGGCTCCAAGATCCTGGGCAACTACGTTCCACCCTACGACTGTACGGCGGTGGCGCGCATGGAGTCGGCAGGGGCGGTGGTTCTGGGCAAACTGAATTGCGATGAGTTTGCGATGGGCTCGTCGAACGAGAATTCGGCATGGCGTCCGGTCCGCAATCCGCGCGACTTGAGCCGGGTTCCGGGCGGTTCGTCCGGGGGGTCGGCCGCGGCGGTGGCGGCGAATATGGCTGTGGCCACGCTCGGATCGGATACTGGAGGCTCGATCCGGCAGCCGGCGTCGTTCTGTGGAGTCGTAGGTCTGATGCCAACCTATGGCCGCGTGTCGCGCTACGGATTGATTGCTTTCGCTTCGTCGCTCGACCGCATTGGGCCGTTGGCTAAAACTGTCAAAGACGCTGCCCTGGTGCTACGCACGATTGCGGGTCGTGATCCCATGGATTCGTCTTCGGTAGATGTTCCGGTTCCCGACTATGTTTCGGAACTGGGGAAGCCGGTCCGAGGTTTGAAGCTGGGGGTGCCAAAAGAATATTTCGGGGAAGGGCTGGACGACGAGGTTCGAAAGGCAGTCGAAACGGCGATTCAGAAACTGGCAACACTGGGCTGTGAGATTGTTCCAATTTCGTTGCCGCACACCAAGTATGCGATTCCGACTTATTACATCGTCGCGACCGCCGAGGCTTCTTCGAACCTGGCGCGCTTTGACGGGGTTCGCTACGGCTATCGGGCCGGCGATGCCCGCACTCTTTCTGAGATGTATCGTCGCACTCGCGGTCAGGGTTTCGGCGCGGAGGTGAAGCGACGCATTATGCTAGGGGCTTATGCGCTGAGCGCCGGATACTACGATGCCTACTATCTCAAGGCGCAGAAAGTACGCACGCTGCTGGCGCAGGATTTCGCGGAGGCCTTCAAGAAAGTTGATGCCATCGTGACTCCGACCAGCCCCACAGCAGCTTTCAAGCTGGGAGAAAAAGTTGACGATCCGTTGGCAATGTATCTCGCCGATATTTTCACTGTGACGGCCGACCTGGTGGGTATTCCGGGAATCTCGGTTCCGTGCGGCGAGACTAAAGAAAGGTTGCCGATTGGATTGCAGATTCTTGGGAAGCATTTCGATGAAGCGACGATTCTGCAAGTGGGGAACGCCTTCGAACAGAACTAGCGTGTGGAGCCGGTGCAACTCGGCGGGCTCTACAGCGGATGATAGTACTGCTCCCCGGCACAGCTCCGGCAGAACACTTTGCCATCACGACGCACTTCACGGCGGAAGTTAATGCCTTCGCCGCAAACATCGCACACAACTCGATCACCTTTGTAACCGGGAAATTCTTCCGGCGGTAGCTCGACCTTCACCCACTGGGTGGTGAACAGGTCGCCGTCGGAGATTTCGCGGTAAGCCAGCATTTGCTGGCTATTTTTGTCTTCGACTTCGGGATGCATCTGGCGGGCGAGCGCCTTGGACGATTCCTTGGCCGCGATGCGGATCGCTTTGCCGCTGCTGACATCCACGAACGTGGCTGCGACTTTGCCCCAGTCGCGGAACTTCAGCGCGCGCTTGCCGAGACGGCAGCCGGTGACCACCGCGACAGCATCGGTCGCGCAACGGTCGATCTCCACAAAAGTCACGAGGCGTTTGCGGTCCTTGCCACGGGGATCGTCGATGCCGAGCTTTGCCAGGCCGAGCATGGCCAAGCGCACGCCCAGAACTTGACCGGCGCACAGATGTCCGTGTGCCTGTTCGGCGTCGAGAAGATATTCGTCGATAGATTTCATCGCAAACCGTTGTCAGTCAACCCTAACCCAACAACCTAACCGAAGGAGAAAACACAATGAAGTGTAATTCTAGACCGAAAGTCGTGCTTGCTGTCTTACTCGCAATTTCGCTACTGGCCACTGGGTGCACCGCGCAGTGGATCAGTGTTGCCCTGGCCGATCTGCCGGTGCTGTTGCAGATGGCGCTCAACATCGGGTCGCTAGTGACGACGCTGCAAACCGGCCAGCAACTGAGCCCATCCGAAGCGCAGGCCATCCAGAGCATTTCGGCTGAGGCCAGCAAAGACCTGAACCTGCTGCAAACACTTTACAACCAGTACCAGGCCAACCCGACGGCCAGTGCGTTGCGGAAAATTCAGAGCACGGTCGCGGACATCAGTCAAAACCTGCCTGCGTTGTTGCAAGCGGCCCACATTGGAGATCCGGTGCTGGCTGCGCGAATGGCTTCGGCGGTGAATCTGATACTGGCGACCGTGACCAGCTTTGCGGCCCTGATCCCACAAGCGTCGGGGATGCCGACTGGCCGGATAGCCGCGGCAGGTCCAATCGGAAGGAAGGCAACAATTCCTCAGCCGCAGGACCTCAAGAAGCAGTGGAACCAGACCGTATGCGGAACCACTGGGAAAGGCAACCTGGACTTCGCGTTTTCAGTTTGCCCGGTGAAATAGCGACGAGTGGTCCGCTCCCGCAGCCTCTGTCTGCCTGGGCAACCGGTGGACAGAGGCATTCTTACTTCCGCTTCCAGCGGACACCATCTTTGGTGATTTCGACGGCAATGCCTACGGCGGCGAGTTCGGCGCGGATGGCATCGGAGGTCTTGAAGTCCCGGCCGCGACGAGCGGCCTCGATAGCAGCAATTTTCTCTTGAATATCGCCGTCGGAGGCTGGTTGCGAGCTGAATGCTTCGAGTAATTCCTTGCTGATTTCGCCTGCGCGGCCCTCTGCCTGTGCCCATTCCACAATGCACTTTATCTTGGGCGCGTCGTCATCTTTGAGGACGGCGAACAAGCTATCGAATTGATCGAGCACAGCAAGCAGTGCAGTCGCATCGTTCTTACCGAGTTGGCCGGCATCGATGGCAACGTTAGCTTTGCGGACCATATCGAAGATTGCTGCCTGTGCTTGGGCAGTATTGAGATCATCGTCCATGCCCGCCCGTAGCCGTTGCGAGGTTTCCTGCGCCAGATCAATCCCAGCTTGGCTGCCGTCGGCCGGGAATTGCCCGTTGAGCAGGCGTTGTTGAAAGTTACGCAGCCGCTCCACCGACACGGCTGCCTGCTTCAATCCATCCACGGTGAAATTCAGCTGATGGCGGTAGGGAACCGACGCCAGGAGAAATCGTATGGACGACGGCTTGTGTCCCTTGAGAACGAGATCGCGCAAGGTGAAAAAATTACCCAGGCTCTTGGACATCTTCTCGCCTTCGACCAGCAGAAAGCGCGAGTGAAACCAGAAATGGGCAAAGGGTTTTCCGGTGAGCGACTCAGATTGCGCGATTTCGTTTTCGTGATGCGGGAAAATCAGGTCTTCGCCACCCGCGTGCAGATCAAAGCTTTCGCCGAGTTCCGCCATCGACATAACCGAGCACTCAATGTGCCAGCCCGGGCGGCCCGGGCCAATCGATGTGTCCCATGATGCTTCCCCCGGTTTGGGCGCTTTCCATAGCGCGAAGTCGCGGGCGCTGTCCTTCTCGTACTCGTCCACATCGACGCGAGCGCCATCCTCCATACCCGCAAAATCCTTCTTGGAGAGCTTCCCGTAGCCGGGAAACTTTGCGATGCGGAAATAGTAAGAGCCATCTTCAGCGCGGTAGGCGTATCCCGCTTTTTCCAGCTTGGCGATGAATTGCGCCATCTCTTCGATGTGCTCAGTGGCCCGCACCAGAATCGGTTGTTCGATGTTAAGAGTCGCTGAATCCTCGAGAAAGGCCTTTTCAAACTTCACCGTGTATTGTTTGACACTCACGCCTGCGCTGGCGGAGTTGCGGATGATCTTGTCATCCACGTCAGTGATATTCATAACGTAGCGGAGCCGGAATCCGCTTTGACGTAGATAACGTTGCAGAATATCGACAGCGACGAAAGTCCGGAAATTACCGATGTGCCCGTAATCGTAAACCGTGGGTCCGCAGGCGTACATGCGGACTTCGTTATCGGCAATCGTCTGGAACTCCTCGACCTTGCCGGACATAGTGTTGTAGAGGCGGAGTGGCATGCGGAAGAGAACCTTCATTCTAGGGAAAGGAAAGAAAAAGGGTCAAATGCCGCCAGTTTCCGCAGGGGCGGGAGGGCTGTTGTCGCGCAAACGCTTTCCTACTAGGAAGACGTAGTGGATTGCCGAAATGATGGTGAAAGTGAAGGTCGCACGCAGAAAGGTTAGACGCGCAATGTCGACCCAGCGCTCCGGTCGTATTTGCAGCAGCAGTACGAAGAAGACGGCGGCGACCTGGGCGAAGGTGTTGGCTTTGCCAAAAACGCTGGGCCGGAAGTCCCGCAACCCGGCGATCGCGAACAACACGGTGCTGGCGGCCAGAATAGAGAGGTCGCGGCTGAAGACCACCACAGTGAACTTCCAGGGAATCTTGTGCAGAATGGACAGCACCAGAAAAACTGTGCTCAGCAGCATCTTGTCGGCAATCGGGTCGAGATATTGGCCCAGAACCGTCTGCTGTTTGAGCGCACGGGCTAGCAGGCCGTCCAGCCCATCACTCATTCCAGCCAGCACAAACAGGATCAGGGCCACGCCGTAATGACCATCCACCAGCTTGATGACGATGAATGGAAGGAACGACATGCGGAGCAGGGTGAGTTGGTTGGGGTAGGTCAGCAACTGGGAGAGCTTCACTTTGCTGCCTCACCCGCCGCAGATGGATCAAGATTCAGCACCCAGCGATTGTCGCCGGGAAGCCGACAGCATTGCAACTTGTGGACGTGCCGTGTCGCTCGACGGAGTTTGCCCAGTCCGAGGGTGCTCGGTACAATGAGGTCTGCGAATTTCGACTTGTAGGCCCGTAGCTCAGTCTGGTTAGAGCGCTTCCTTGACACGGAAGAGGTCGATGGTTCGAGTCCATTCGGGCCTACCATGTGTTTTCTTCATGTTTTCTTCTCGGGTTCGTCCCCTTCTCTGGGGTCCTGTTCACCCTTGCAAAAACCCGACGGACGGAGCACCCTCGTGAATGAGCGAGTGAGGGGGAACCCATCATGAATTGGAAAAGCAAGCTGATTCTCGGGGTACTGACGGCAGTGGCGATGTACCTGCTCACGTTTCTCTTGCCCCGGGGAGGTATGTTGCGAGACACGGCCCTGGTGCAGTTTCCCTTAACCGTGGGAGTGTGGGCGATCTACGTGCTGCTCTTCGTCAAGCTGAAGTAAAACCCGGCTGACGGGGTCGTCACAGGGACCATCGCTCTGCGCTCGATTCTCAGTCTGGCCAGATCGTCATCGCTGTTTTCGACAGAATCTGCTGCTTCATCTCCTCGGGGATGGGCAGGGCACGGAAGTCTTCGAGGTTTTTCTTAATATCGGGAACTCCGGGACCAGGCCAGTCGGTGCCGAACAGCGTCTTGTGAGCGATCTCGTCCAGCCGTGGGAAATATTTCAGCAATGCCTTGGGCGGGATTCCGCTGATGTCCAGGTAAACGTTGGGATGCCGCCGCAACAGGAAGAACGCGGTGTGCATCCAGAGCGGCCGGCCGCCGTGCGCCAGCAGGATCTTCATTTTAGGAAAGTCTACCGCCACGTCGTCCACGTAAATGGGGTCGCCATAGCGGTTGCGGGCACCGGTGAAAATTGAGGTTCCGGTGTGGAACATCACCGGAATGCCGTTGGCTTCGGCGGCGCGGTAGATGATCTCGAGTTCTTTGACGCCGTTCAGATAATCGTTCGGAAACAGGAGCTGATGGGGAGGGTGAATCTTGATCATGCGGATCTTCAGCCGCAGGATTTCTTCCACATCGGCGAGAATGTTGCTAGTGTGACGCGGATGCAGTCCCCCGCATGAAATGAGCCGCTTAGGATTTTCTTTGGTGTAATCCGCGATGAACTGATTGACCCCGCTGGTGAAACCGATCACTTCGGGTGCCACATAGTTGATCAGCACCGCCCGGTCCACTCCAGCCTGGTCCAGATGTTTCAGGAACGACCTCGGCGAGCGGCAGAATTCGGCGACCTGATCAAAGTCTTGGCGTTTTTTCTTCATCAGTTCCAGAGCGCTGGCGTGGAACATCTCCAGCGGCTGAATGTGAATGTGGCAGTCGGTGATCAATGGGTCGGTCAAGCCTCCGTAATCGGTACACAGAAGGGCTGCCAGCAACAGGTGTTTCGTGTTCCCAGTTCGCCGTGGACGGGTCTGCGATGCCCGTAGACTCTATCGAACGCACGTTATAGTTTGCAAGCCGGACCACGTGCTGGGCTGCACGCGCCAAGCCAGGCTACGGATTGACTCGGTCTTTCAGTTCCTGTCCGTTTACACTTTCCGGCGCTTCCCAGACTATAATGCCTGCGCCCCAATCTTTCTCAGTGGTCGCCACACCGGGGCGGTGAAGGCAACAGTTGCTGGCGCAGTTCCTGGAGGAGACATGGCCTCTGTCGGGGATGCCCGGTTGGCAGACGCCCCACGCGAAGCGTGGTGGCCCCAAGTGCTTCCCGTTGTGCTGGTGTTGAGCGCGTTCGGCGTCTATGCCACGTTCCGCGCATTTGAGGGAGCTTTCTACGAGTGGGGACCCTATCTCTCCCCCTTCTATTCGCCGCTGATCGACGCTCACCACCACTATTGGCCGTTTTCTCCAGCCTTGCTGATTCTTGGCGGTCCATTGGGTTTCCGGGTCACCTGCTACTACTATCGCAAAGCCTACTACCGCGCTTTCTTCCTCGATCCGCCAGCCTGTAGTGTCGCGGAGAGGCCCGGACGCCATTATTCCGGGGAAACCAAGTTTCCGTTCATTCTGCAGAATGCGCATCGCTACTTCCTCTATCTGGCCGTGGTTTTCCTGGCGTTTCTCTGGCACGATGCCGTGCGCGGTTTCTTTTTTGGGGACGGAATGGGAGTAGGCGTGGGTTCCGTCGTGCTGCTGGTCAACGTCATTCTGCTTACGCTGTATCTTTTTTCCTGCCACTCCCTGCGCCATCTTGCCGGAGGGAAACTCGATTGTTTTTCCTGTACTACTTTCGGGTGCCCACGCCATAGCACGTGGCGCGGTTTGAGCGTGCTGAACGAACGCCACATGCTGTTTGCGTGGCTGAGTCTGTTTTCGGTTGGATTCGCCGATTTTTATGTGCGACTTGTATCCTCCGGTGCGATAAGGGACCCCAGACTACTGTGAACGGCAAATACGAAACCCACGAACATGATGTGCTCATCATCGGGGCCGGTGGCGCGGGGTTGCGCGCAGCCATCGAGGCCCTGACTCAGGGGGCGCGAGTCGCCGTCGTCTGCAAATCGCTGCTTGGCAAGGCGCACACGGTAATGGCCGAAGGCGGCATCGCGGCTGCCATGGCCAACGTGGACCAGGCCGACAATTGGAGAGTCCACTTCCGGGATACCATGCGCGGCGGCAAGCTGCTCAACAACTGGCGTATGGCCCAGATCCACGCACAGGAAGCCAGCGACCGGGTGCGCGAACTCGAGCAATGGGGCGCACTGTTCGATCGCACCGAGGACGGCCGCATTTTGCAACGTGCGTTCGGCGGACACACCTTCAAGCGCCTATGCCACGTGGGCGACCGCACAGGTTTGGAGATGATTCGCACCTTGCAGGATCGCGGCGTACAAATGGGCTTCGACGTTTATATGGAGTGCGCGGTCACGCGGCTGCTGAAAGACGGAGAGCGCATCGCCGGGGCCTTTGCTTATTGGCGGGAGAATGGTCGCTTCGTCGTGTTCAAAGCCAAGTCGGTAGTGCTGGCCACTGGCGGCATCGGCAAAGCCTGGCCGATCACTTCAAATTCCTGGGAGTACACCGGCGACGGCATGGCTCTGGCCTACGAGGCTGGCGCCGATCTCATGGACATGGAATTCGTGCAGTTCCATCCTACCGGCATGGTGTGGCCGCCCGGAGTGCAGGGAATCCTGGTGACTGAGGCGGTGCGGGGCGAAGGCGGAACGCTGCGCAATCGCTCGGGTGAGCGCTTCATGGAGCGCTACGATCCCAGGAAAATGGAACTCTCCACTCGCGATGTCGTCGCGCGCGCCATTTACACGGAGGTGAAGGAGGGACGTGGTACCGAGCACGGAGGCGCCTTTCTTGATATTTCCCACAAGCCGCCCGAGTACGTGAAGCGCAAACTGCCCAGCATGTATCACCAGTTTCTGGAACTGGCGGATGTTGACATCACCAAGGGGCCCATGGAAGTCGGCCCCACCTGCCACTACATGATGGGCGGAGTGAAAGTGGAAGCCGAGACCGCCGCTGCTTCTGTCGCCGGGCTTTTTGCCGCAGGGGAAGCCGCCGCCGGGCTGCACGGCTCCAATCGCTTGGGGGGAAATTCACTTTCCGACTTGTTGGTATTCGGTCGCATCGCGGGGCTCGCCGCTACAGAGCACGCGAAGAAAACGGCAATGCCGACGATTGATGCTGGCCAGGTCGAAGCAGCTGAGCGTGAGATGCTCGCGCCCTTCGAACGCAAAGGCGGAGAGAGTCCGTATACCGTCCATGCCGACTTGCAGGACACCATGCAGAAGCTGGTCGGCATCTTCCGCACGGAAGACGACTTGCGATCGGCAATGACGCAGATCGCCAAACTGAAAGAGCGAAGTCAGCGGCTGGCAGTGAGCGGTTCGCGGATGTTCAATCCTGGCTGGCATTTGAGCCGCGATTTGCAGGCGATGTTGACGGTTTCAGAAGCGGTGACCCGCAGCGCGCTCGCCCGGCGCGAGAGCCGCGGGGCGCACAGCCGCATCGACTATCCCAATCTCGACGCCGCCTGGGGCAAGCAGCACAACCTGATCGCGAACCGAAGCGGGAACATGGAACTCCGACAAACACCCGTCATTGACATGCCGGAAGAGTTAAAGTTGTTGGTCGCCGAAGAAAAAGGAGCGGCCTAGCATGGCAGAGGCAGTCCTCAAGATTTTCCGCGGGACAAGCGAAGGTGGAGCAACCGCCGAATATCGCGTGCCGGTCGCGCCCGGCATGGTGGTGCTGGACGCACTGCATCACGTCCAAAAGCATGCCGCGCCCGATCTGGCGGTGCGCTGGAACTGCAAGGCGGGCAAGTGCGGGTCTTGCTCCGCGGAGGTGAATGGCCGGCCCCGGCTCACTTGCAAGACACGCATGGACTCGCTGCCTCAGGACCAGGCGATCACAATTCTGCCCATGAAGTCGTTCCCGGTTATCAAGGACTTGGTGACCGATGTTTCCTGGAACTACAAAGTGAACAAGAAAATCCCGCCGTTTACGCCGCGTCCCGGTGCCGACTGGAAGTTTTCGCAGGCAGACATCGATCGCGTGCAAGAGTTTCGCAAATGCATTGAGTGCTTTCTGTGCCAGAATGTGTGTCACGTGGTGCGCGATCACGGTAAGCAGGAGCAGTTCGGCGGACCGCGTTTTTTCGTTCGGGTTGCAGGATTGGAGATGCATCCGCTCGACGGCCTCTCCCGCACTAAGCTGCTCAAAGACGAATTGGGAATCGGTTTCTGTAACATCACCAAGTGCTGCACCGAAGTATGTCCGGAAGGAATCCACATTACTGACAACGCGATCATTCCGCTGAAGGAGCGCGTAGTGGATGACTTCTACGATCCAGTATTGCGACTGGTGCGAAAGATCAGAGGCGCAGGCAAAGCCGCAGACCATTAAGTATGTGAGGAGGTCCTATGGAGGCCAAGTTGAAGGCAATTTCTCTGGAGGGCGTTGAATCTGCCCTGGCCAAAGTTGAACTCTATCGTTTCCTGAACGAGCCGGAAGAGGCGGAGTCAATCTGCCACGACGTCCTGGCCGCACAACCGGGACACCAGTTGGCGCTACGTCTTCTGGGATTGACCATTACCGATCAATTTACCGGCAGCTCTGCCGATCGCTATGCGGAAGTCGAGGCCGCTTTCCAGCAGCTCAGTGATCGCTATGAGCGCCTCTACTACACCGGCTTGTTGCGCGAGCGGCGTGCCAAAGCCCAACTCCGCGCCGGGCGTCCGCCGTACACTCTGCTGGTGCTGCTCGAAGAGGCCATGAAATGTTACGAAGAGGCGGAACGCATTCGTCCGGTCGGCAATGACGAATCTATTCTGCGCTGGAATCGCTGCGTCCGCCTGATTCGCAGTCATGGTGAATCCGAGTGGCACCGCGAGGTCGAGATGTTTGAGATGGGCGATACCGCACCCTGATCCTGAGCTGGGAATTCTCAAGACCGCGATCTGAGAAATTCAAGTAAGGCCGTGGTGAATGAGCGCGGGCAGTCAATGTTTGAAATGTGGGCTGAAGGCAGATGCACCGCTCGCGCGCCAGGAATGTCGCGCGCTAACGCTTCGCCATGACCTGCCCAGGGAGTTGATACGTCTTGATCGCCCACAATCACCAGCGTGGGCACTCGAATCTGGCGTAGCGATTCCCGGGAGTCAAAGTCGCGTATGGCCGCGCAACAACCCAGGTATCCCGCTGGATTCGTGCCTAGAAAAACCGACTTCACCGAGTTAGCGCAGGCGTCATTGGCCAGGGTTTCGGGTAAGAAAAAACGCCCCATCACGACATCGACAATCGCCGCCATTCCTCCATCAGAAACGGCTTTCATGCGGGCTTCCCAATTGCTGCGCGGCCCGAACTGCGGCGACGTATTGGCGAGAACCAACCCGTTCAGTCGTTCCGGCGCGTGAATCGCCAGCCACTGGCCAATCGCTCCTCCCATGGAGAGACCGCAGAAGGCAAACTGCTTCATCGCGAGCGCATCTGCGAGGCCGAGCACATCGCGCCCTAGCTGTTCGATTGAGTATTCGCCTTGGGGAGCGTCCGAAGCGCCGTGCCCCCGGACGTCGTAGCACAAGACCTGGAAGTAGGGGAGAAGATCGGCCATCTGCGGCACCCACATGCCATGGTCTGTGCCGAGGGAATGCGACAGTATAAGCACCGGCTTTCCTGGGCGACCTTCAAGCCGATAAAACTGGCGGATGTTATCTGCAGCAATAAACGGCAAGGTGTTCGCTCCTTAAACTTTCCTCGCCGATTCTAATCTCTGGCGCGGCACAACATCGCACTTGGACAGAGCCGCCAGCCGCGACAACATAAAAACAATAGATCGTCGCCGCCGAAATGGACATCAGACTGATTTCACGCACATCTACTATGAAAATCCCATCTAGGACTCTGCTGGTCTCCCTGCTCGTGATGCCGCTGGCGGCACAGGTGCTCAAACCGACGCCCGCGCTGCCGCCGGACAACCGTCTCAAAGCCGACATCCTGCTGGTAGTGGCCCATCCCGATGATGAGACCGGAGTCTCCGCGTATCTGGCCAAATTGCTCGACCAACACAAGCGGATCGAGGTCGTGTACCTGACCCATGGAGAAGCCGGACATAACAACATGGGCCCGGAACGCGGCATTTCTCTGGGAGCAGTGCGCGAGACCGAAGTGCGCCACTCGCTGGCTTCGCTCGGAATCGACAACGTGTGGTTTCTCGACGGCCGCGATACTCCCAGCCAGAACGTGCTGCAATCTCTGGGAAGTTGGCATCACGGTCTCGCGCTAGAGGAAGTGGTTCGCATGGTTCGCCTCACGCGGCCGGAGGTCATCATTACCTGGCTGCCTGGGTTTTTCATCGGTGAGAACCATGGCGACCACCAGGCGTCCAGCGTTTTGGCGACAGAAGCCTTCGATACTGCCGGTGACCCGGCGATTTTCCCCGCGCAACTGGCGGCTGCGACGAAAATAAACGAGACTCTGCTGGAAGGCTTGCGGCCCTGGCAGCCGAAAAAGATTTACTACTTTTCTGATGCCCAGGAGCAGGATCAATTCAAAGACAGCGGTCCAACTTATGTCACGACTGAGATTTCTCCCAGCCACAATCTGCCTTACTGGCGGCTGGCCATGGACGCGTTTTCCTTTCACCTGACGCAATACCGGGACTACATTGAAGGGCTCAGCAAGAAGAAGCCGGAGGAGCAAAAAAGCGATTGGGGTGATCCGGTGGGACTGATTTTCGGCAAGTCGTTGGTGGGGGGAAGCCGCACTGGAGACGTCTTCGAAGGGGTGACTCCCGCGCCCATTCCGTTTGCCCGTGCCATACCTTCCGGTGAAGAGCCGGCCCACGCCTCGCTGGAACTCGCCGGCCCCTGGGGCTTCTACGATGTGTTTCGGCGCGAACATGCCTTGACCCAGTTGCCGAAGGCGGCAATTCCAGAGATTGCCATCAACCACGGGCAAACTCTTCAGATTCCGTTAGTGGTGCGCAACAACAGCCCTGCTCCTCAGACCATCACGCTCTCCGTAACCGCGCCCCAGACTTGGACTGTTGCGGACTACACTTCAAGCTTCTCACTCGCCCCTGGGGAGTTGTCTCCTGTGCTGGTGCAAGTGGCGACGCCAGCTACCGACACCAACACCGGTCAGGTCAAATGTCGCGCCGAAAGCCGCCAGCAGGCGATTGGGGAAGTGGAGTTGCACGTGAAACTAAGGGCGGGAGGCTTACCCCAGTAGCCGATCAGAACTAGCTGGACGCCGTGGCGCCTAGAGCCTTGAAACTATTTCTGGGTGCAGCCGTCTTGTTCTTGAGAGCGTACATGTGGCGATCTGCACTATCCAGGACTTCATCGAGAGTCTTACCGTCAACCCATTCTGCCACGCCGATACTCAAGCTCAACTCGAAGCGCTCGAGATGTCCGGCCTTGTTCCAGTCCGCTACGTAGGCTTGGGTTCTTTCGACCACATTGTGAGCCCCTGCCGGCGAGGTGTCGGCAAGAATCAACAGGAATTCATCTCCGCCATAGCGAACCACGGCATCAGAGCCGCGAACCGAACTCTTCAATAAGCCGGCGATCTCAGCCAGCACGAAATCGCCGGTGAGGTGTCCGAATCTGGTGTTGACTTCCTTGAAGTGGTCTACATCAATCAGCATGAAGGTGAGCGGCTTTTCCGAACGCTTGGCTTGGCTGATGAACCGGCCCGCCATATCCTCAAGCGAGCGGCGATTGTAAACCTCAGTCAGCGGATCGGTGAACGATTGCAACCTTACCAGTTCGTTTTGAATGGTGCTGGAGATCAGGCTTTGACGCGCGCGGCGCAGGTCGAGCCGTCGAGTGACCAGGTAGGTGTTGAGCAGTGCGAGCAAGACGAACAGGCCGATCACCAGTTGACGTGACACGGTTATTTCAAAATGTACTTCGTCCGTCTTAAGGAACGCAGCCGGAATAATGACGGACAGCAACCCGGCTGCCGCGAGCAGACCGGTTACCGACGCAATCATCCACAGCTCCCAGTCTCTTTTTTCTATGTTGGAGAGCTGTTGCGTCAGCGCCGGCAGAGAACGATCCTGCCCGTTCTCCATGTGCCTGTGCATCATTTCCAAAGTTTAGGACCGAATCAGGAAACACGCAGCAGTACCGAGGTAACTAGGCTTGCGCGATATAGAGCCAGCCTCACAGCTTATCGACTGGCTCTTGGTCAAGTTGACGAAGCTTGAGGAGGCAGCCAAGTATGGGTACGGATATCGTCCAGTCGGAAACGATCCCGCATGGTGTAAGGTACCTATTTACTTAAACATGCGGGAAGACTGTTCCGAAAATGGCGATCTCAATGCGGCCTTCTATTTTGTACTCTTCGCCGCGATCAAGTTCACTGCAATTGAGGCGGTAGCGGTCGGATCAGCCTCCGCGATGGCCGTTAGCGTCACGGAAGCAGGACGAGGGAGAGCCTGCGGAGCAATATATAAATCTCCCTGCATTTTTCCGCAAGCAGAACGTGAGCAGCCGAGACCTGTAATCCGCCACATCACAGCCTTATTTGTGGTGCCCGTTACTGTTACGATCACGATGCCTGATCCCCCGATGGGTACTTCGAGGTTGTCAGGCGGCGAGATTGAGACAGCAACACTCGATTTGGGGCTCTGGATCCAACCTGTAACTGGACTCCTGTCTGAGTTGTAAAAGAAGCGAAAACGCAAACTCAGAGACGAGCCGCCGAATTCCATTGGAAGTGGGGGCAGCGGACTGGATGCCGTGATGCCGCCCCAGGCAGCGCGATCCAGTTGGACATCCCCAGAGCTTTCAACAAGTTTCAAGTCTTTGACATCGCCGTTCCTGAGAATTGCAAACTCAATCGACAATCTGCCCTTCCTGGATTCAGGTGGACGGGCCGCCTCGGGAATCAAGCCATACCAGTTCTGTCTCACGTCATGCAATACCTTCTGCAAGTAAGGATCGAAATTCACACCCCTCGTGTCGCTAAGTATTTCTATAGGCGGTCCGGACGAATTCGAGTTGTCCGCCTGTCCCTTTGCCTGGGAGCTTTCCAGAGACTGGGATTTTGGTTCCGGAGAGGGCGGGTCGTGCAGTGCATTCAAGCGGCCTAGGCAACACAGCAATATCAGTAAGTGGAGCGCTAGCGCCCACGTTTGCCCAACTGAAAGAGGTGTTTTCATCGGACAACAAACTTCCACACAGCGACCACTACGACGAGAGCTATACCAACGGCATAACCGATCACCCGCGCTTTGCCAACCTGTTGCTGTTCCTGCATGAGTCTTCACTCCCGGAGACAAGATTACTCCCGGTCGCGCGCAAGTACTAGAAAAACTCCGAACCCCAACAATCATGTGAGATTCCGTGGTGGGCCTCGGATCGTTGAGTCCACGCCTTGATACAATCGCGGGCGAGTGAGCGAGCCCATGTCCCAGCCCGTTGCCAGCAAAAGCCGTTGGCTGATTGCCATGCTGCGAAACCGCATCGTACAGCTGGGAATTGCGGTATGGACCCTGTTTGCCGCGGCAATTCCATTCCTGACGCACGGAGTGATTCCGTTCGACCAGCCCGCTTTGTCGAAGATGTCGTATTCGACGCGCATTGGATTCTTCATCCTTGGGCCGTTTTTCGCGTTTATCTTTATCGCCATCGCCTTGGCTGTGACTCGCCGGCGAACGGTTCATATTGCCGAACGCTCTCCGGAGCGTGGGGTCGCATTACGCGAGACGATCGGGCTGCTTATTTACGGAGCTGTGGTCTTGATGGTGGCCCATCCAGTGGGGCACATGGTCGGTACTCACGGCATCGGTCTGCATCTTGCGGGTAGCATGTTTGGGACCAGCGATACGGTCACGCCGCGAGAGGCGTGGTCGTGGTCGCTTTATAACTTCGTCTTCTATGCTACTCTGCCCTACTTATTTTTCCGAAAGCGCGGCTATTCTCGTGAACAGCTCTGCCTGACGTCGAACAATGTGGTCAACGACACGTTGTTGATTGCGCTCGTTCTTGGGTTGGGCCTGGCCGGTGATCTGCCAGGGTCTCCGCTATGGCAACTGAACCCGCATCAGCTTGCGGTCGGCACCGGACTTGCCTTAGTTCTGTCGTTCTTTGGGACTGCGGTGCCCATCATGATTTTCCTGACCTCGATCCTGGTGCCGAGGTATTACAAGCTGACCGGATCGGCGGCCGCCACTTGCGTTCTCAGTGGTTTCACCTACGCTTCGCTGCATCTCACGGAGCACTGGACCCGCTACGACACGCCCGCACACGGGGCGCTTTCGGTCATTTTTATCTTCCTGCTATTTGGCGGACCAGGCATGGTGAAGGGCTATCTGACCTTGCGCACCGGCAACGCCTGGGTGCACCTATGGGGATACCATGTGATCTGGCCGCATGTGTCCGGCGACACCGCGCTGTTCGTGAAGATTTTCGGGATTCAGTAGTTAGCTGCTCTGATAGACTTCCCGCACCATATCCGGCAGGTAACTCAAGGCATGAAGCCCGCAGCGATCGGCATTCGAAGCCATTCCGGTTGGGGGGCGGTCGTAGCGGTCTCAAACAGCGCAGGATCAGTGGAGGTAATTGACCGCAGGCGCGTCGCTATCACCGTTCCCGGAACCACCGGTGCGAACCAACCTTATCACCTTGCGGAGCATCTCGGGCTTCCAGAGGCTGAGAAGTTTCTTGCGAACTGCCGTGCCGCTTCAGCGCGCCTCGCCTTGTCGGCTATCGGCGAGTTGGTGGGCGAACTACGTGATCGCAAGTATCGTGTGGTGGGTTCTGTCGTTCTCTTGGCCTCGGGTCGCCCCCTGCCTGCGCTTTCAGGCATCCTTGCTTCACATGCGTTGATTCATGCCGCGGAAGGAGAATTCTTTCGCAGGGCGTTTTGGAAAGCGTGCGAGGGCCTTGACCTTGCTGTTACTGGCTTTCGAGAGCGTGACCTCGACCAGTGCACCCAGACCGCGTTCGGCAACGCGGGGGGTCGGATGCAGCAACAAGTTTCCGCACTCGGTCGTTCTCTCGGACCACCTTGGACCCAAGATCAAAAAATGGCGACACTTGCTGCGTTGGTGCTTCTGGCGCCGAACCGTTCAAAAAGCTTCAGCCGCCAGGAATCTCTTGGCGGCTGAAAGCTCACCTGAATACCAAGCCAGCTATTCGGGATGAATCTCCAACAAAGAGTTGATCCTCGCGCCAATCGGGCTGCCCCATCCGGTCACCAGATCGTAGCCCTTCACTGCATTGTATCCACCGTTGTTGCCACTGGTTATGTCGTGGAAATCCGCGGTGTAGTGCGATCCGATCCCAATGCGATAGAGGCTGGGATTCAGAAACCCGAGAGTCGATTTTCCCTGGGAAACTTCCTGTTGATTCGCCATTGCTTCGAGGCCCGCCCATTGCGGGGCGGCAAAGCTGGTTCCTCCATTGCCTCCGCCGCAGCTTCCGTCGTAGCAACTCCATTGGTTGGTGTTCGATTCCGCCGCCACATCCGGATAATTTCGCAAGGTTGTCGATCCATTATTCAAGGAGTTGATTACTCCCGGAAGCTTTTGATAGCCGGGAATCGGAATACCGTTCTTGGAAGGGCTGCCAGCGCTGCCGCTCCATCCGGTTTCCGACTGCCAGGGTCCACCCGGGCCATTGGTATTAATGTCCGTGCCACCGACCGCGGTGACGTAAGGATCGTCGCCTGGCCAGACCACATCGCCGGGAGTGCCGGAACCGCTGTCGCCGGTAGCCACGAACACGCTCTGACCCTGCACCGCCATTTCCTTGAAGATCGGATCCAGGCTGCTCTCATCGTCGCTCCATCCCCAGGAGCAGCTTAGTTGCTTGGCAATATTGTCGACCGCCATCTGGTTGAAGATGGACACATCGTTGCTGCCCACATACATCACCACGCTCGTGAGGCCGGGCGCCATCGAAACCGCCATCTCGATGTCGATAACCTGCTCACTGTCATCGCACGTCTGGGGAGGACAATTCAGAGGGACCCCATTCAGCGACACTCCCTTAATTGGGACATTGAACGGCTGCTTCAGGGTCGTGAAGTATAGTTGGACATCGCTGACCTCGTAACCCGCATATTCAAATAGCCCGATGGATTGGCCAGCGCCATTGAGCGGCCCGGACCCGTAGTACGCCGCACGCATGTCGCTACCGACATATTGCCCGCCGGGACCAGAGCCGGTACCTTCAATTCTGCCTGGTTCTGTACGCCTCGTGGTGTTCTTGGAACGTGGCAGGGTGAAATTATCCAAGCCCGAAATGTGTAACACCGGAACTCCCAGATCTAGCGATGGCTCCCGGTCAGGCGAATAGAAGGTACGATTCTCGCTCGGGTGTTGATAGAGACCGATCTTCACCTGGAAGGCCTTCTCGATGCTCGCCACGGAGCCTTCAACATCCAGCACCATGCGATTCGCTGCGGTGTCCACCACGGTCAAGCCGTTGGTCCGCGCAAACTGGCGGACGGCTTCATAGTCTCCGGGGCTAGGGCCAAATCTCTCTGTGAATTCCTGAACGCTCAGATAGTGCCGATAGCTGGAGCTTTGGGGGTCGTAGATCTGTTGCAGCAGAGCATTGAGACCGTTTTCATTTCGCAAAGGCAGCGAAATTGCCAGACTAAGACGCTGCGTAGCGGGAGGCTGGCCAACCAAGCGCGCTCTTCCGCCTGCGACCGCCTCTGGCACATGCCGCGTCATGGTTAGATGCGATTCCGCTTGGGCCGTGATTGCCACCAGCACAGCCACGACCAGCCCCAGCATTGCGACCCACCGCGAAACTCCAACCCTTGTCACCTTCTTCATCCGACGAATCCTCGTTCCAGATTTGATTTTGTCCATTCCGACCACCCGCTAAGGTACAACTGAACGTCGCTGAATGCAACGTCCAGTACGGGTTTTCGCGGTCAAGGCCACCACGCGGATTACGGGTACCAGACAGATGTTGATGGTCTTGAAGAAAAGGAGGCCTGCGGGAATATTTCGCAGCGGTGCAAGTTCTATTCGGTAGAGGCCCTCAGTGTGGCGTTAGCCCTGCTACGAACTCCCGTGAATCCGTTTGACGCGAAGACGGCATTGCTTGCCAGGCACGCGCAGCACGTCGTGCTGATCCATTTTCCAATCGCGCTGTTCATCATGGCAGTGGTTTTCGACGTTATTGCGCATTGGACAAAGCGACGTGGCCTGGCAGACGCGGTCTATTACAACCTACTAGCGGCAGCGATTTCGACGTTTCCAGTCCTCGCTACCGGCATTCTTGCCTGGCAGTTCCAGCTTGAGGGTCAGAAACTGAAAGGCATATTGCTGCTGCATTTGGTGCTGGCGTGCATATCGAGCGTGCTGATCTGGTTGGTCTGGTGGGTGCATTTCCGCGCGCGACGGCGGTCAGAGGCCTTGCCGAACTACCGCCTGGCGATGGAACTCTTGGCTGTCGGTATCGTAGCCCTGACCGGACATCTGGGCGGCTTTCTAAGCGGCGTAAACGGGCCGGGTTAAGGTGAGGGAATAAAACTGCCCGCCGGTAGTTATCTCTCCAGAGCGCTGCAAACCAAGGAGGACAAATGACTGACAAGAAGCCGGATCTTATCGATCAAACGCTGCAGGACCTCAACAATGACGGCATCGACCGTCGCGGGTTTCTGAAGTGCATGGCATGGGCGGGTACAGGCTTGGTCTGGACCCTGAGCGGCGGCATTCCGGTATCTCGGGCTTTCGCCAAGAATATCGGCAAATACGCCGGCAAGGGCGGGGATTTCAGCTTTGTCCAGATCAGCGACAGTCATATGGGATTCAACAAACCAGCCAATCCCGATGTGATAGCGACACTGCAGGCGGCGGTGAACCAGATCAACGGGCTGGCAACTCCGCCGGAGTTCCTGCTCCATACCGGCGACATCAGTCACCTCTCGAAACCGGAACAGTTCGACAACGTCGACCAGATTTTGAAAAGCTCCACGGCGAAAGACGTGTTCTTTGTGCCCGGCGAACATGACGTGCTCGACGACAACGGGAAGTCCTATCTCGACCGCTACGGGAAAAGCGCCCAAGGGTCTGGATGGTACAGCTTTGACCACAAGGGCGTGCACTTCATCGGTCTGGTGAACGTGATGAATCTGAAAGCGGGTGGACTCGGCTCGTTGGGCGGCGAGCAGCTCGAATGGATGGAGAAGGACGTCAAGCATCTGAAACACAGCACGCCGGTCGTGGTGTTCGCGCACATACCGCTGTGGTCGGTTTACCCGGAGTGGGGTTGGGGAACGCAGGACAGCGCGCAGGCCCTGGCCTACCTAAAAAAGTTCGGCTCCGTGACCGTGCTCAACGGGCATATTCACCAGACCATGCAAAAAGTAGAAGGCAGCGTGACGTTTCACACCGCGATGTCAACCGCATTCCCGCAGCCGCAGCCCGGCAAGGCGGATTCTCCCGGACCGATGAAGGTGCCGGCGGAGCAGTTAAGCAGCCTGCTGGGAATTACGGATGTGAATTACGTCCGCGGCCAGCATTCCCTGGCGGTGGTTGACTCAACACTGGGATAGGCCACGAAACGTCCCAGTCGAAGAACAAGATCAAATCCAGAGAGGGAAAGAGATGACGAGGAAAAAAGTGTGGGTTGCAAGTTTGGCGGCGCCGGTCATGATTGCGACGTTGCTGCTGTTGGCGGGATCACCAAGCGTCACCGCGACTGACCAGTCCTCAGCGGCTACCGCGGGGGTGAAGATTGATAACTTCAGTTTTGGGCCGCAGACCTTGACCGTACCCGTTGGAGCGACCGTTGTCTGGACCAACCGGGATGACATTCCTCATACCGCGGTCAGCACAGATGGTGTGTTCAAGTCCAAGGTCATGGATACGGACGAAAAGTTCTCCTACACGTTTGCCAAGGCGGGAACCTATCCCTACTACTGCACGATCCACCCGAAAATGACCGGCCAGATCGTGGTGCAGTGAGAGTCGAGAGGCACTTGAACGACTCTTTCTTCGGGAAACTCCGTACGCGGAAACGAGGCTCAAATGTTTGAAGGATTGTTTCAACCCGTGCATCTGTTGGTGATCTTTGGTATTGCTCTGCTCGTGTTTGCACCGAAAAAACTCCCGGAGGTAGGCAAGGGAATCGGCGAGGGGATTCGTGGCTTTAACGCAGCCATGCAAACTGAAGACAGGCCGGCAAGCACAACCACGCCCGTGGCCAGCGACCGCAGCCCAACCAAGGAATGAATCGAATCTTGGCAGGCGGCGGCTCACCGCCTGACACCGCAGGCGGCTGCGTAGACGCGCAGGACACTTCTAATGTGTTCTTGAATCGCGCCTTCGGCGCCCCTTGATGGTCGCGCTGAGCGGATCACCTCGTATTGCGATGGCAGGTATTGACTCCACAACTGGGGAGGGACCGCGCACGAATCAAGGTTGTCGCGTAATCGTGCCAACTCCTCCTGTACCGTCGCGTCCACCCAGTAGTAACGGCAGCGGTCGCTGTAACTATAGAAGCGAGCCAGACGCTCCTCGTCTTCGGTTCCGTGGTAGTAAGAGCGCCAGTGAGTTGGATTGTGCAACATGGCTGCTTCGAGCGCTTCTCTGACCTGAGAAATACGAACTGCCTTGCGACTTGCGAACAATTCCCGTTCGATTGCGCTGAGCGCGAAGACCGCCTCGCGAAACGCGAAGGTCAGCCAGGGGCCCACTTTCAAGATTGCGAAATGGTCCTCCACCATTTGCTGAAGAGCTGTTGGCGACTGGTAATCGGTGGAATGAGCCTCGTAAGCCAGCGCAGGATGCTCGGGCAAAGCAGACGAGAGCGCTGTTACTTTCTGACGGTCGTAATCGAAGATCACGCTGTCGCCGAACTCCACTCCGGGCTGCACCACCATCCCGATCACCCTTTCCCAAGCCGGAGACACTCCCTGCTCTTCGAAGACCGCGCGGAAAGCCTCCAAGCTGTGCTGCACATTTGCGACCGGTGTGGCCACCGGAGGCCGGCCTACGGCCGATTCGCCGCCGGGAACTGGAACTTCTGTACCGATGACGTAAAGAGGAGGCGCAGACCCCGCCGGCAGATCGGCGTGTGCACTCTCCGCTGCCCGACATAGAATCGCTGCCCGGCGTGCGATGGTGCGCTCGTCCGGTCCGTCTTTTTCGTCATCGGCGCACGCCATGCTGGCGTCGAGATGAATCTTCCCGTATCCAGCCAGCACGCAGCAGCGAACCAGTTCACACGCCTTTTGCAGGGCCGCATCCGAGGCCTGTTCTCGCCAGGGGTACGGCCCCAGATGGTCACCGCCGAGCAGCACTCGCTCACTGGGCAGTCCAGCGCGCACTGCCGCAGAGTCAACAACCTTGGCGAATTGATCAGGCGTCTGCCCGGTGTAACCGCCGAACTGATTCACCTGGCTCGACGTGGACTCAACCAGCAGGACGGATCCATCCTCGATGGCCTGCTGAATGGCCGCAGCGATGACACTGGGATGAGCCGAACACACGGCGTACACGCCCGCTCTTTCGCCGCGGCGATTGCGTTGGACAACTTGCCGCAATCGCTGGCTCGCATTGGCGCTCCGCGCTTCCACAGGTCGGTTACTCGGGCCGCGCCTCGAGCAGCAGATGTTGGTTGAACTCCACGGTAACGCTGGCCTTGGGACCGTGCACGCTCCCGAAATCTTTGTAGGTCACGTAATCGACGAGGTGATATGCGCGGTCCTCTAAACCGCGAAGTTCAACTCGTCCCGTCCAATGCCGGGCGAAGAACGCATAGTACATTTCCCCGCCTTTGCGGATCACGTGGGCCTCGGGACGGTCGAACCCGATGTCATAAAGACCGCCGAGATACTCTCCGCGCGAGAGCATTTTGTCTTTGTAAATGTGGACCCACTTCTCAAATAGCTTCTCCCGCTGCGGGGTCAGGTCTGAGGTGCTGCGCTTCTTCACCAGATTCGGCAGTACGAACTGGGTGCCGACCACTCCACCCACGCCCACGGTGGAAGCGAAGTCGTTGGCGCCGTCGCTGAGCTCGACGTGGTCACCAAAATAGGGAACGTTGTCGCCCATAAGCGCTTTGAGGGTCTTTCCCTTGGAGCGAACCTGAAACGAACTCTCGGGATCGGAAGCCACTGACATATTGAAATGCGGCATAGTGAAGAAGGAATATGCAGTGCCGCAAGGGCAGAACTCAACCAAGGCGTCCGGTTTCACGCTCCGTGCCGTTTCGTACAACTCACGGAAGAAATCGGGCAGCGCTTCCAAAGAGTCTTCCGGCCGTTTGTGATGGTGCGCCGGGTTGTAGCAGGCCGGAACTCCATTCATGTGCTGGCCATCGAGCTTCAGGCCATCGAATCCCCACTCACCGAGGATCTTGCGCACCATCGCCTTGTGGTACTCGACAACTTCGCGGTCTGCGGGGCACAGGTAGTCCGAGTTCCACCACGAAATCTTTCTCCTGTATCCGTCCTTGTTGAGCAACGCCCAATCGGGATGGTCTGGTTTACGTTGCACGGATTGGCGCTCTTTGGCCCAGATCGTCCTTGTCTTCCACCGAAAGAGTGTCTGGCTTTAAAAGACCCTGCCGGGAACAATCGAGACTTTCTAAGAATGTTCAGCCAGGAGGATGCTGCAGCAGGAATTGAGCAGGCTGCCATGCCCTTGAACGGGAAGATCGTTCCACTGGGAGTGGGTCTCTTTGCTCTGTTTTTGGTCGGAGCCCGCTGGATCGCGGGAGGGGTACCGGTACGCAGTTTGGGCGCCAGGAACTACGCCATCATTTTCCTCGTGCTCCTGGACATTTGCTGCACCCTGGCGATAGTCGAGACCTGGCGGCTCTGCCAGGTATGGGAGGAGTTGCGACGACTCCTCGCGTTTCTCGATCGTCTGCCACTGAGGCGAACTTTGGCTGCACTCCGCGGCTTTTCCTGGGGAGGCGTGTGGAAGATGAGCGGGAATGTGCTGGAAGTGCGCTACAAAGTAATTTCTCGGCAAATGGAATGCATGAATCATACGATCGCCAGTCTGGAGGAAATCGCCAAGACGTCTTCCGATCCCGGTACCCACGATTCCCTGAAAGCTCTCACGAATATGCGCAATGCAGGAACGACATTTGCCGGGTGGTATTCGACCAACTATGCGAATTCCCGCGCGGGAGATCTGAGCAGTTTTAGCAACTTTCAGGAGAGTATTGCATCCGCAAGCGGCACCCTGCTGACGAAATTACTCGTGCCGGCCTGGAAGATTGAGGAAGAGTCGTTGGTAGTCGGGATCACAAAGGAAGAGAAAGACGACGCTGCACAGAATCACCCGCCTCAGGCCAAGGAAAAGCACATTCAGAATGCTGAGGAATTTGTATGCTTGAACTACCTGGGTTTCATCCAGAATATCCTCGGTCGATTGCGAACGATGGCCGTGACCATCACACTGCTGTTAATAGTATCCACGGTTGCGACGTCCACGTATCCGTTTGACCCGCAACAGGCGCTGAGCGCAGTCTTGATCGTCCTTTTCGTTATTGTGGGTGTAGTAATTGTCAAGGTGTATGCGGATATGCACCGCGATGCCACGCTTAGCCATGTCACCAACACGAAGCCAGGAGAGTTGGGGACGGAATTCTGGTTCAAGATTCTTGGATTTGGTTTTGCCCCTCTGATTGGCCTGATGACTAGGATATTCCCAAGTATGACTGACTTTATCTTCTCGTGGCTGCAGCCGGGCATCTCGTCCCTCAAGTAACTGATCGATTTTGCCGGGCTGCCCTTCGAGGAAGCTATACCGAGAATGGTGCGGAGGGGAAGTTGCCACTGAAGCCGACAAATTGTCGTTGATTGCGCAGCGCGGATTGGCTGCCCAACACTAACCCGCCCGATCTGACTGTCACGATCCGCTATAGAGCTGAAAAGGGGCCCAGTAAAACGGTTTGCGGAACGAACTGCCGGAATGAAGCAAGGAAAGCTTGGCCTTGCGGAGCGCGACGTCGGGACTCTCTCCCTTGTTCAATTCTTCATAAAACTGATCCATCAGTTGCCCGGTGGAGACGTCACTCGCCTCCCACAGGGCAGCGATCACGTTGTGGGCGCCGGCTCGGAGGAACGCCCAGGAGAGCCCTACTAGGCCCTCGCCCGAATACGCGCGCGTGCCGGCGCCGTAGCAAGCCGAGATCGTAACCAAATCGGCTCGCACCGGGTGCTGAATGATGTCACGGGCGTAGAGCTTGAAGGAGTCGCTACCGCTGCTGTTCTTGGACAACACAATGGCGGAGTCCAGAGGGCTTAACCGGCTGGCAATTCCATGCGCCACAAAATGGATGTAGGAGAACTGTTCCGGGTTGCTGGCCAGATACGCCACCGGGGTAGCCTGATCGCGCTGAAATGCCCGTTGCTGCGCAAGCGGGAAGTGTTTCGCGACACTTTCCATCTCGGCAGCAGCGTTCCGCAGCTCGGGATAATCCTGGCTGGGAGCGACGGTGTTGCCGAAGAGAAGCAGGCGGCGGGCGCGTTTCTCTTTCCCGGCATGCCACGCGCCCAGCAGCCGCAACGAACTGGCGTTCGCAATCGTGATGTCTTCAAGCCAGTAGTGCAACCTCGGTTCGGAGACGAGCAGCGTCTCGAAATTCAAGCTGTTCATGCCACCATCGGGGATGATGAAGACCTTTCCATCCTTGGGCAGCAAAGTTCGCGCCGGCGCGATCAGCATGCGATAAAGAGAGCACCCATCGTCATTGGCGGTGTCGAGAACGTCTTGCGGTCCGTTAAGAGCTTTACGATACCTTTGCATGGCCGCTTCAATTTCGAAGGCAGCAGGAAGCGAAAACAAACTGACCCTTTTCGGTGTGATCGCCCATAGGTACGACTGTTTGTCCCCCAGCCAATAGAAGAGGATTGTGCCTCCAGTTCGCCGCGCCACTGCGCGAGCGTCCAAGAGATCAGGTTTGAATGAGGTTCCTTTCTGAAGCAATCCCAATCCTTCGGCCAGAGTGCGGCCGCGGCTGTAGTCGGCAACCTGCAGTGCCTCGTGCTGCTTGCCCTGGGCCAGGAGGAATCGGATGTAGTCGTCGTAGATGCGGGAGGCATTACTAAGAAAAGGCAGCCGGGAGTCTTCGTGCCGGAGTTCGGAGCGGGCAGTCTCGAAGGTACTCAGGGCGGTGCGATATTCCCGATCCGCCAAGACCGACTGGGTTCTGTCTTCGTAGAGCCTGGCAAGAGATCGTTCCGCCTCCCACTTGAGAAACACTGGAGTATCTTGAGCCTGCGCCACTTGTCGGAATGCCCCCTCGGCAGCAACAGTATCGTGTTGTTGGGCGGCGACCCGTCCCTGCACCAACAGCGGATAGACCTCGTCACGTCCGTTGCGATCCTCTCGCGCTTTGGAAAGCGCCTCGTTCGCGTAGTGCATCGCATCTTGTAGCTTGCCGGTTTGCTGGAAGACAAACGCCAGAGCAATCAGAGAGTTGATGACGTCTTCTCTGCTATTGATTGACTGTGCCTGCTTAAGCGACTGCTGGAAGGATTGCTCGGCAATGGCCAATTTGCCGGCGTCCATGTAAATGTACCCGGCGTTTGTGAGCCACTTAATTTGGTCGGTCATGTCCCCAAGCTTCTCCGCTTGCTTTTCCGCCTCGACGAACATGTCCTCAGCTTTTTCGGAGTCTCCGAGTTTGTAGTAGGCCCAGCCTATGTTGCCCAGTGCTTTTTGCGCGACATCAGGAGCGCCCCGCTCCCCAGCAATTCGACGAGCGGCATTAGACCAGTCCAGCGCCTCATCGAAGTGAGTCTGCTCGTTCGCCGACCAGCTCAGATCCAGCAATGCATCAGCTTCCCAGAGTTGATCGCCGCTGGCCCGCGCCGAAACCAGAACCCGCTCGAAGTAGACTTGGGCTTCGGAATAGTGACTTCGTGCCATCTCCAGCGTCCCCAGTGCTGTGTCTACATCTGCGCACCCCGGATAGTTCTTAGCGGCACACAGCCTTTCCGCTTCTTCGAGCTTCTGTGCTGCCTCGGAGAACCGGTGCAACGACGTGTAAGCGAGACCCTCCCAGCGCCGTTTTTCTACGGCCAGTTCGCCGGTGGGCAAGTCGACTGGCTCGGAAGCCAGCACCTTTACCACTTCGTCGTACATGCCCCGCTGGTACAGAGCCCTTGCTTTCAGCACCGTGAACTTCGAGGCCCACTCTGGGCTGACGTTGTGGAACCGCTCGTAGCCTCTCTCTGCTTCTTTCCACCCCGCCACTAGATCGCCTTGGCTGACGGTCTGCTCCGCATGCTCGAACGCGGCCCGGGGATCGCCGCGGGTGCAGGCCGATAGGTAGGCGAAAATCAGAACTAGCGAAGTTCGTCTTAGCGCTGGCGATTTGGAGCAAGCTCCCCGTTCGACCTTCGGGTTGGTATCCCGGTTCTTGGGTCTGCAGAGCATGGCCGGTCCGGTTGCTGATAGGATTTTAGCCTGAAAGGTGGGAAAAACGATTGCCACAATAGGGGACGATTGGACGTCGATGGGAAGCCGTATTAAACCGGATTCAGCGTGGCTGTTTTTTCCTGGATAGGGCGCACGAGGTGGCCTGTTTGCAGAGATTGCAGTGTGCGGGAACAGCCGAGGGCTGTTCCGCACACTTATCGGCTAGCGCGCGACCTTAGTGAAGCTCAGATCTAAGGATGGTGCCCTCCCCCGCCGCTGCCTGTGCCGTTCGAATCCAGCGCGATAACATGGCCGCTTCCATGCGCGATGCACCCCAGTTCCATCCGGATCATGGTCAGATGGAACGAATACGTGTCGTGTTGTTGGGGGCCCGCCTGCGAAGCATGGTTCTGTGCCTGCTTACGATTCACTCTCAACTCGGCCAGGAAAATCCTCCCAAAGTTGGGAAGGTCGATCACGTGTCCGAACGAGATACCGGGAGCTCCCTCCACGCTGCTGACTAGTGAGCAGTTCGCGGTGTTCAAGCCGGGCTTGCTTTTATCCTGGAAGGCGGCAGCCTTGCTCCAACGGTATTGCTGGCTGGCCCACATGGGGAGGCCCTTTACCCCGTTTATGTTCTTATACTGGCCGGAGATCCTCCTGAAGACGCCGCTATCTTCAAAATACGATTTGTCGCCGGAGGGCTTGGGGCCGATAATGTCGAGACACGGTTCAATATCAACCTTGTGTCCAGCAATCCTCAGATTGTCGAAGCGAGTACCCAAGAACGTGACTGACGGCACCTGGCCTTCGGGAAAAACAGGATGCTCGGTGGAAATCTGGCCCACCACGCGATCGGCGGTGATCACGTCAAGAATGTTAAGTCCCTCGACCACAGAGGTCGTCAGTGTCCTAAAGGCTTGGCCAGCCTTAGGGCTTTGGTGCCCCGCGACCTGCGTGTACCCCGACTCATAGGATATGATCCCTTCGAGGCGGAAAGGCAGTGCCGGTCTGAACTCGTATCCGCCGTCTTCGGGCAACTTCAGGACTTCGGGTTCGACTTCCTTTCTTAGCGGTTTTTCGATCTTCGCACTAAGAATCTCCGCCGCTGCGTGGAAGTGGTGGTGGAACAGATCGCTCACTGGCTGTGACTTCGGAAATGTTGCCATATCGATTGCTCCTTCGTTTGAGATCACTTCTGGATCTTAAGTTCAACTGAAGTACGACCGATTTCCTGGTTTTCGCCCGTCGCAGAGGTTCCCCGTAGTGCCAAAATGTAAGTGCCCGATCCCCGATTCGTTCCTGGCACCTGGACTGGCCACGTATCTTCGGCCAAGTTTGCGGGGATCGTGAGCGACCACTCCAGCTTTCCCGCAGGGTTATACAGATCAGCGATGTAACGTGCGTAGCGGCTGTCGGGAGGAATATTCAAAAAGAGCAGGAAACTCCCTCCTTGTGGTACCTCGATCACAGGAGCGTTCGTACCGCGGAGTCTCATCCTTAGCGATGCCCATGGCAAAACCCGTGGGCGATTGCCCGCCTGTTTCAGTCGCGGATACGTGACAAGATTCTGATAGCCCACCAGTGCCAAGAGTAAGGCCAATGCGGGCACTGCAAAACTGGGACGCAACCAAACGACCCATCCCGCCTTCACGGGAACCGGAGCAGGTAGTTGCGCAGCATTTGTCCCGCGGTTCTCCGCAAACAGGGTCTTGCTCTGCTCCACGAATATCGAGGCGGCTCGCACATCGAGTGCGCACTCCGGACAGCCAAAAAAGTGCTCTTCGAACTCATCCTGCTTCTCAGGATCCAGTTCATGGAGTAGATACCGCTCCGTCATTTCTCGCCGAACCACCTCATCGTGGTCCATTCGCTAAATTCTCCCTCATAGAGTAGTGAGCCTTCGTACGCCAACGTTTCAAAGCAGTTGGGCTCTAGCCTCCGACGGCGGATCGCCATCCATGTGACTGAAATACAATGACTTGAATGATTGCTTCGCGCGATGCAGTAGCACTCGCAGATAGTCTCGGTCTACACCAAAGTCACGACATACCTCATCTTTATTTCGCTCCTCAAGAAAAACTTCGCGCAGCAATCGCTGGTCGCGTTCAGAAAGTTTCTCGAGGACCCGCCGGACCTTTTCACCCAATTCCTTTGCCGAGAGAGCGCCGAACAGATCAGCCGACTCATCGGGGAAATCCTTCTTTTTCTCATCTTCAAAGGAACTGGCGCGAGGGGTAGCTCGGTAGTGCTCCAGCAAGACGTTTCCACAAGTGGAGTTCACAAACGAGCCCAAGCGCTCCGGATGCAGAATCTTTCCATCCCGCAGAGACGTCAACACCCGCGCAAACGTTTCCTGACGCACATCCTGGAGTGCTTCCCGCGAGCGCAGCCGAGAGCGCAGTTTGATCTGCATGAGTTCGCCGAAATAGGCGACAAAGTGTTCCTGGGTACGAAAGTCGCCCGCCCGCAGGCGCTCGACATAGGCCTCGTCAAAGGACTGAAATTGCAAGAGCTTGCCCCGCGGACTCGGAAACGGCAGACAGTATAGCACTTCAGGTGAACTACGGACGCTATCCAGCGAGTGTGCGTGCGATGGTGGACGTCTGAGGACTTGGTGGCTGTTGCGAACGCCGCTGGACGGGATTGAGTGAGGTACACGCACTGGAAGAAGCGCCACACTCTGATTACCTCAGAGCAAGGATGGACTAACAGCCGGAAAAGGCAACGCGCCAGGAATGTACCGGAGCCGCTTCCCCTCAGCTCCGCTGCTTCAATCATCCTGGCTCAGAACCTCCGCGTTGGTCTTTGAATTGGCGACATCGCGTGGCGGCCTGATGTGTCCCCTCTTAGCTTGGATAGTGACAAAACTGCGCTTACCGTTTCATTCGATTAGTGAACAACCCTCGCAGGCGGCAAGCGTCACCCAGCTCAGATAGGCCTCGGCTAACTGCCGCACCTCAGAGGAGGACTTGAAACGATATCGCTCCTGATCTCACTATTCAGCGAACGGCAAGAGCAAACTTCCAGTTTGCGCTGAAAGCAGGCTGAATTCTTGTGCCAACATCCTTTATTCTCGTTATCGTTCCCGCGAGAAACCATCCTCCCGGTTCTGGGGAAATTCGTTCGAGGGTAGTGCCTCGAAGCAAGGAGAACCTATGACCGCTCATCGATACGAACAACTCTTGAGAACCATACCCATACCACCACACTCGGCGCCAGTCACCGCGCAACCGCACAAACCCATTGGCAAGGGCAGTCGGCCAGCTGGTGATCCATCATCACCACCGAAACCCTACCCGCGATTTATCCCGCTCCCACCTACAAATCTCAACAACCTGAGCCTTGGGTTGGACGTGATCCTTCCTGATGAGGCAAAGGCAGCCGAGAATGCGGGTGTGCTTATTTTTCACGCGGTGGGCGACACCGGAGGCATTCACGGTGACGATGTCGAGACGGCAATCTCCGCTGCGATGGACAATCAGATTTCCGCCGCCACGGCCAAGTATCCTGCTCCCGCCTTCTATTACAACCTGGGAGATGTAGTCTATTTCAACGGGCAGAGCAATCTTTATCCAAGTCAGTTCTACGAACCTTATCAGAACTACCATGCTGCCATTTTTGCCATCGCTGGCAACCACGACGGCGACACTTCAACTCGGCCAGGCGATCCAGTCGACAGCGAACCGTCGCTATTCGGTTTCATGCGAAACTTTTGCGATGCCGCCAGCCACCACGACAGCCCCTACCGTCCTACCATGACGCAGCCTTACGTGTACTGGACGCTTGAGACACCGTTTGCCACGATTGTCGGCCTTTATTCGAATGTTGACGGCACGCTTGATGCTAGAGGCACAAGTCAGCAGCAGCAGTGGCTTCAGGGTCAGGTATCCAATGCGGCCAAAGGCAAAGCACTGGTTATCACGGTGCACCATCCACCATACTCACTCGATACCACGCACGGAGGCTACCCGGACATTGAAATTGCTCTGGACCGTGTTATTCAAGCCACCGGGCGCATCCCCACGGCAGTCCTTTCCGGCCATGTGCACTCCTATCAACGGTTCGAACGTGCGTTGGGAGACAAAAAGGTGCCCTACATCGTCGCCGGTGCGGGAGGTTACGCCAACACGCATAACCTGCTGCATAAAATCGAAAAAGCGAATGGGAAAGCGTTGGGTCCAAGGCTTCAAACTACCCATCAAGATCTGAAGTTAATGACATTCAATGATCAAGATCCCGGCTTCCTTCGGGTCACTGTGGACGGCAAGAAACAAACCGTGACCTTCGACTATTTCGTTGTTCCGTTTCCGCCGAGTTCACCCAGTGCGAGCCCAGCCGATACGGTCACAGTCCCCTGGTGAAGCAGTGTGGTGGGTGCATTTTGGTCTTGCTTCTTAGACGAAATCGAAACACGTCGTTGACTGCTTAAGACGGGTTTTGTGCCGTCCGCAAGCTGGGTCGAATTCGCGGGACACTGATGTCCTTCCTATTTGTCCTGGTGGAAACCAGGGCGCGGGGAAGAGCACGGGGTCATTCCTCGGGGAGCTTCCCCGAAGCGCCTATCCTCAGGTGGCAGGGATTGGCGTCTTCCATCCTTTGCCCCAACTCAGAGGAGGTACAACATGAAATCGAGAAAGAGCACTGACAATTACATCCGGGCCATGCGCGTATTTGTGGGCCACCGAACCAAAGCTGAGAAGGGTTTCCGATCGCGCGTGTCTATGCCTGAACTAACCGCAATTGCGCCGGGAGTGCCTCCGACCCCGGAACACGATCTGACCTTTCACGGAGGAAACACTATTGTCAACTTGATCTTTACCAATTTCTACGTTGGGGGATCCGACGCGTGGGCAGCGAGCGACATCCAGTCCATCGACCAGGCGCTAGCGTCCGCGATGTCCGATCCGAACTTGAATAATGTGATGTGCCAGTACTATCCGTCGGGCCAGATCACCTCAACCTTTCGTGGTTCTCAAACGCTCGCCGGCCCGCCCCCGCAAACTGTCTCCCAAGGCGATGTCGAGAATTTGGTAGGCACGTTGTCCAGGGCCGGGACACTCAACGGTTTTGATCTGACCTCCACCGTTTTTAATTTCATGCTTCCCAGCGGGACGATCCTCAATACCAACGAGTCACCTACCAGCAGTACGATCATTGCCCGTACCGAATCAGCTCGGCTTAGGCAACCGGCAACGCACTCCGTCCAGGCGGCTGCTGTTCCGGTTGAAGAAGAGGAAGATTCCACGCAGGGACTGGGTGGCTATCACGGCTCTATCCATGTGGGCTCGGGGCCGAACCAGCAAACCATTTACTACGCGGTGGGTGTTTACTCGGAGAACCGTCCCGACGGCAGCGTCAATGGCATTCCAGTTTTCGATCAGGCCTGGAAGAATGTGGTGGCTACCTTCTATCACGAATTGAACGAAGCCCGAACTGACCCGGACGTTGAGGACGCGGTCCGCGCAGGAAACGACCCGAACGCCGTCAATTTCTTGGGTTGGACTTCGTCACAGGGGGAGGAATGTGGTGATTTTCCTGTCTTTGAAGCGAATCCACTGAGTCAGGTCTTTCAGGAGGTCGAATTAACTGACAACAGTGGTACTGTTCCCATTCAATTCCAGTACTCTGACGCTGATCATGGCCCCGGTGAACCGCGAGACAAACCGACGCCGTTCGCCGGTCAAGCTAGTCAGGCAAGACGTCAGAAAGCGGTCTGACACCGCTGCGAAGGAATTTTGCAGCTGCCTAAGGCACGCAACAGGGCGGTCGCTGCTGAGCATCAACCAAGATTCAGCGATCGCCCAAGCGGCACGCTGAGCACGATCTACACCTTTTGTGTGCGACTCGGCTGCCTCGGCGCAAAACCCTTCGCGGGACTGGTCCAGGCCACTGGCGGGAGTTTGTACGAACGACTGAGGTTGGCGGGACCAACTTCAGCTGCCAAGATCGCTGTGGGACGGTCTTCACAATCACCCCAAGCGCCATCACCCTCTCGTAGCCCACTTCGTATGCCGCAGGATCGTTCCTGGAGATTAATAACGATTCCGATCAAGAGCATGTTCCTGCGGTGCTGAGCCGGCGTGAGGCTCTGAAAGCAGCTGCAGCGATCATGTCTTTCCTCGGAGGAGCGAACTCAGGATTTACTTAGCCCAGCCCTAGTGGGCACGAGGACAACCCTAAGCCTTCGGTGCCGGGCCGCAATTCCGACTAGCGAACCTAGACGTTACGGTACTCGGAACTGCGAGCGCCAGTTTAGTCGCCCCGAGGCTTGAAGTGGACCGGTGGCCTGTGCACAGCAACGGCCAACGGCCTGTGCGGCTCGTCGCGCTCCGCGTAGACAGTTACGTGCAGCCGCTCCGACCACACTCGCTCCGCCAACTCCTTCATGTCTCTCTCGCGGTTGAAGAATTTGTGGTAGCGCTCTTCAGTCTCGAGCGCGAAGCCTTCAAAGTCTCCGAACTGGTCGAAGATCAGGCTCGAGATCTTTCCTGTGTACTCAACCCGTTGCTCGTGCCGGGGATGCGGGTGGATTGTCGGAGTCGGCTCCAACTCTCCGGTTGGCGACGGTCCAATCTCGCTCGGGTCGCCGCCGAGACCAGCCACGCGTTCCGCAATCTGCTCCACATAGCGATTGAACACGGCGTACCACCGATCTTGCGGCGGAACCGACAGCTGGATCCAGCGCAAGATCGCCAGCAGCCGCTCTTCCGGTTCGAGCATCACTTCCTTGACTGAGACCGGAATCCCTACTTGGAATGATCCGATCACGCGTCGCTCGTTCAGCCGCACTGCGGCCTCAGCGTCAATCGTTGGTTGCCCGGCGAAGCGCTCGCCGATGGGTGCTACCTGACGCACCAGCACATCGAATCGTTGCCCTTTCTTCACGCCCGGCGGCAAATCGACTGTGAGCAGCCCGGTATGGTTCACTATCGCTCCGGGCGGAATGGGTAAATACGTGATGCCTTGCACGCGACACTCTAGGGTGTGCGCGTCGGTCCGCTTGAAGAGTGACGGGCCGTATCGTTTTGCGAGCAGCTCCAGGATCTCGTCCGCGCTTACTGTGGGCAGATAGATTCGCGCGAAGCTGCCGGGAGGCACGTTGCCCCAGTCGATCATTAATTCATCAGCTGCCCGCCCTTTCAGTGTCGGTGTCGGCTTCAGTTCGAATGCACTTGGAATCCGCCGTGAAGCTACGTCACCCGGGTTGGCTGAGGGTACCAGAGTCAGGTTGCGCTGCGCCAGCTTGTCGGAGCTCGCCGGCGTAGCCCCGGTAGGTATCGTCTCCAGATCGTACGAGATTTCGGCGAGCAGGCACTGGTGCTGGTTGCGCACCAACTCCAGGATCGACTTGGTTCCGGAATATGGCCCGTCGTTGGTTGGATTCAGCGGGAATTGCTGCATCCCCGGCTGATTGATATCCAGCCAACAACCGAAATATCGGACCACTTCGTTGCCGCTCGCATCATGTGGCATGGTGATGACGTTGGTCGGGTCGGGCTGCGTGTCCATTTTGGCACCGGGAGTTACGCGTGCCGCGGCGAAGAACGGTATGGTCAGAATATTGTTGTTTTCCAAGCCTAGACGCGGGATCTTGTGCCCGAACTGCACACCATCAGAAAATGTCCTGTATGTAGTGTTTGGGTCGAAGGCAGTAGATACCGTTAGCGCCGGGCACAGACGGAAGAACACACGTGTGGCAGTTGCATCTTGGGAGAGCGCGCGATAGCGCACCTTGGCGATCGCAAAATTGAAGATCGCGTTTCCGCCGCCGTCGAACTGGTTGAGTGCAACATCGGTGCCGGTTGGATCAAGATCGTTCTCAAACGTCTGCCCGCCGCTGTTGCCACCCGGGTTGAGATTGTTGAGGACGGCGTTGATGAAGTTGATAGCATCGGTCGGAGTACCCCCGTTCAGCGGAACATTGAATTTCGATTGCCCCTGCTTAACAAAGAACACCCTGAGGTCGGTACTCAGCCACGAAGTCGCGCCGTCTACCTCGTAAGGATTCTCCTGCTGGACCAACTGAATCACCGCGCTGCCGGAGGCCGTGGCGATCGAAGCATTCAGCGTTACGTTCAACGTCGGCTGTGTGAAACCGTTCGAACTGCTGAAGTTGACGGCGTAGACCCACGTGAAACGCTGAGGGGTCGGCGGCAGCGACGGGTCTTCGGCAATCAGCGCATTAGGGACCCCAGCGGTTGGCCATCCCAGCGTCATGCCGGTCACGGCCGGGGACGAAGTTAGGACCGGCCTCACGCTCGGCGTTCCCACCAGGTCCGCTGCTGTAATGCCGAGGTCGGATGCTTTGAACCCGTCGACTACCACGTAGAATGCGGCATTTACAGTGGGCTGACCGGCTGTGAGCATGGCCTTGACTTCGTCCTGCCCGAACGTGCTCCTGTCGAGAATGAAGAAACACTGCTGCTGAATGATCGAAACGTTGGTGCTCCAGATCTCCTCCGCTCCGCCGCTTCGCCGATCCGTCCAGGCGGGAAAGAACGACCCGAAGAAACCGGAAAGACCATCGTAATCGCCATATTGATTGGGGTTCGCTCCGGCCGTGGTCTCATCGCTCGCGGCGGAGCTTACCTGCACCGCTGGAGTCCAGGTTTGCCCATCATCTGTAGAAGTCTGCATGAAAACGTTGGTCTGGAGCCGGTTGGGATCGTTGACCGTATCGCGATACGTTACGATCAAGTTGCCGTTGCTCTCGTCGACACAGAGTTTCGAGTGGAATTGATCATTCAACGACGCTTGATTGTTCAACATCACTGGGGCAGACCAGCTATTGCCGCCGTCGGTGGAGCGCGAGAACCACACTCGTGTTTTGCAAGTTGAAGCCGCATTGCTACCCGGGCCTCCTCCGCTGTTGCATCCGGCAGCGCCGCTGAGATCGCTCCAAATCACGTACGCCAAGTCCTTCGTCGCCGTCTTGTAGGCGCCCCCCGATGTGTAGACCCGCGCCCTCCGGTTGTTGTCCGACGGAATCGCGAGTTTGCGCGTGGTGGCAAAAGTCTGAGCGATGATCTTTCGCGCCGAAGCCGGGAACGTCACTCCGCCATCGGTCGATTTGGCCACGACGATATTCCGGCTTCCGTCCGCGTCGGGCCAGAACACGTAGACATCGCCGAACGCGTTGGTTTTGATGTCGCCGCCGATGCCTTGAACCATAGTCTCGCTGCCGCTCACCTGAAGCGCGGGTTGCCATGCGGAGCCTGCGCCCGCTGTCTTCCGCGCAAAAAACACAGGCGTGCCATTGTGCCAGGTTGCGTACACCTGATCTTTGAACGGCGATATCGCACTTTTGTCCACCCAGATAATCTCGCGATCCGTGCCGGTTTGAGCGCCCGAAGGAGTTGCATCCAAAGTCCACGTCTGCCCGTTGTCCGTGGACTGGTAGGCGCGAACGCTGGTGTTGACGCTGGGGTCGATCCCGATGCACAAGGCGTGCGCTACTCCGTCGGAAGTCCAATCCACGGCCGGGTCGCTCTGCAGCGTGTCGGCGCCAGCGAGGGGCAACCCCAACGCGGATTGTCCCCAGCTACCACCACCGTTCGTGGAAAAGAACACGGCTTCCTGGCCGCCCGAGTCGTTGGCCGCCGCAATGATTCTGCTCGGGTCGCCGTAGTTAAGCCGAATATCGGTTTCCGTGCGCGCCGTTGCAGATGCGCCTGAGATTCTAGAATCGCTCATCGCTGGCCCCCTTTCTTGCGCGTCGGATCGCCTGCAGATCCCCACGGCAGGTCGGGGTGAATGAGCATCCAGTTGTGAATCGTGTGCAGCACATCCGGATACCCGGCGCCCGGATTTGTCTTTGGATGCGGCACATCAGGATGATTCTTCCGCCAGTACACCCGCAACCACAACGGCAATCCGGCCTCATCGTTGGCTTCCTCCGGTGCCAGCAGTTGAAAGTCCTGATTGGCCTTGATCAACTTTTCAAGAGCACTTCCCGATGGTGATTTCGCCGCAGTTAGTTGCTTTTCGAGAGAGGGCCACGCTGGCTTGTCCGGAGTCATTCCGACACCTCCATGCACCGTTTAAATAGTGTAGAAATTTCGCAAACCGTTTCAGCTCGCCGAGGTCCCATTTTTGGTCGCCCCGTGGAGGCCTTCCCCCAGAATCAGCTTATTGCTTCTCGATCTGCTGCCGCGATTTGTAATGGTAAGTCGGCTTCTGGGAAGTTAACGACTGCTCCGGAGCAATCCGGAGGACAAAGACAAATTGTCCGCTGTAGGTTCAACGAGCGGACCAACCAAGCGAGGGTGACCCGTCGGGGCCAGATGGGCCACACTAAAGGCGTCGAGAATTTCGCAACTGTTATCGACAAGGAACTGTGCACGAAAATTGTAGTGACAGAAAACGGAGGACGGCGCGGCCCGGCCTCATTTTCCGATTTCGCGCCCTGTTCGCCAGGTCTGCACTAGCGAGTGTTGGGATACACGCTCAATGAAAGCAGAGCGACACCCTGCGGATCACTGGTGGGATTTATGAATGTCAGCGAGCCGTTCGAGTTGATCTTGAAGGTGTCGATGGTGTTTGGGTACACAGCTACGTACATCAAGTTGCCATGCGACCGAATCGCGCCCTGAAGACCATCCGGAGTGCTGATCGTCGTCGAGTTGACGACGACGATGTTCAAGGGAAACTCAGTGAACTTGGCAGTTACTTCGCCACCCGGAGCGCCTGGGCCGAAGCCGGACATGCCAAAATAGAGAAAGCCGTTTCCACTTGCACCTGGCCTGCTGAACCATGGCACTTCATCATTTTGTACGCCAGCGGAGTTGCTTAGGTCCCAGAATTGGGGGTTCGATAGCCCCCCGGCGCCGATGGCTGCAGATAAAGCGCTTGGCAAGTTTAATGTGCCGTTGCCGAAGACAGCCACTTTGCTGTCAGCAGTTATGTCTATCCCTGAGGGGAAGCACCCCACAGTCGGGCACATGCCCACACCTGCCCACGATACACTATTCAGATCAGTGAGGGTGCCATTGGCATTGATCCTGAACACTTCGGCTGCTTCCAGGTCCGGCGCGGAGACAATTAACGACATACCATTCGGCGTCACCGCTAGGGGAGAGAAGAAGTCAGCGCCTATTGAGGGGACGTAGGCAGCGATGAACGTTAAGGAGCAGTTCGAGTTGACTGCCCAAGCTCCGATGTTCGAGGAACCGCTGTAGCCGCCATACAGGAACTTGCTGTTAGGAGCCAACGCAATGCTACCGCCCAGGCCATTCGCGCTGAAATTCAGTGCGGGATTGGAAAAACGGCCGACTAAGCCGTAGGCAGGAGCTACGAACGACGCGATATCGTCCGAGCCAGTGTCGGCCACGAAAACGCAATGGGCATTCGAGGAAATCGCTGTACCGGTATTGGCGAGGTAACCGCCCCCCAGACCCTTGCCGCCAGTATGCAGCACCACGTCGCCAGGAAATGAGGTGGCAGTGTTGCCGGATGGGTTGTCATCGTTGGTTAGAATGTGCTGCGCAACGCTCGTCGAGCAGAGTGCAGCAACCAAAGCGACGAGTTGAAGAAGCAAAAGAATTCGGCTCATCTGGTTGTTCTCCTTTTGGTTAGTCACAGGCTGGCATGACAGCCCGCCCTCCTCGTTGGACATTACTTTCTCTTCTCCAGAAACTTGAGGAGCACATACACCCGGTGCTGATGGCCACCCCAAATACCTTGTACATACCTAACGTGAAATGGGACGGCTAATCGTTTCACTGACGAAGCCGAGTTGGGCAGGACCTGTCATGTTTTTGGCTTTGTTGCCATTGAACACTAGGAAACCCTAAAGTTCCGTGAAACGTTCATAGCAATATTCTCACTATCTTCCTAATCCTTACATCAAACTGCTATTGATTCTTGGCAGAGGCGCATGTATGTCTCAGCAGACTCGGCTACTTCGATTGCAAATTCGATAAACTGCTGGGTCAGAGCCTGTCAGCTCAGGCTCATTCCGGACGCGAACGAGTACCTCACCGCATGCTCGAACAGGAATGGGTCGCGAAGGGCTCAAACCAGTCGAGGTCGGGTCTGCGCTCCAATCTCCCGCAGACCGTTCGCGCCCCTATCCTGAATCAGCCAATGGACCTGATCAATGGAACCCGCGACGACATTTACGCGTTTACTCATGCTCTGATGTACGTCAGGGACTTTGGTCTAGACCCCGCGCCGCTGCCCCGGCGGCGCCCCGTCGTACTGGCGGAAGCTGAAGCGGTTCTGGCTCGTTGCCTCGACGAGCAGGACTACGACCTCTGCGGTGAAATCTTGCTAAGTTGGCCGCTCACCGGGAAGTCATGGAGCTGTGCTGCGGCGTTTGCTTTTCGTGTTTTGGCCCACGTCGAAGACCGAGCAAACTTCCTCCCAACAGCGTCCACACGTATCAGTGAGATCCAGGCCCTGGAGGGTTCTGAACGCACGCGATACTTGCTCGCAACTGCCTACCACACGGCGTTTGTTATGGGACTCGTGTGCGCCGCCTCGCTGCGGAAGGGAAGCGCTCCACCTGCTACGATATCGACCGCCAATGCTAAGCGCGGCACGACAAAACAGGTTCTGCAAATCCTCGACGCCGACGGCCACTGTCCGCACTGGCGCGACGAATTTCGTCAACTCGCCGATTCCGAAGCCGATGCACTGGCCGGTTTCCTCATCAACATCGCATTGGGTAGACGGGTCGTCAGCCGCGATTTCGAAGGACTTCGCCGAATTCTTGAGCTGGCTTACGATCTGACTTTGGCCAACAGACCTGCAGCCAGTCAGACAGCAGAACTGCTAACACCCGTCGCTACCTACGCTGAGATTGCGGGTGACCCGCAATCAAGGATAGGTCCCGCTCCGTCGACGCGGCGGTTGCATCATCGCTACACCGTCGCAGCGTAGATTCCGACAACTGTATCGATTCGGGATCGTGGACCGTGAAGTTAATTTCAACCGGGTCACTGTCGTTGGCCGTAAGGTTGGCGCAGGGACCTACGGTCTGCCCAGCGATCAGGAACGAGAAGATGTTGCAGTATGAGACTCTTTAGTGCGAAGAGAACATATGTTTACGTGTTCTGTGCATATGTATTGGTGTTACTGCTATTGCTTTCTCATAGTAGGACGAGTGTGGACGGCCGTGCACAAAACACCTCCGCTCGCAATTATAGTGCCCCAAGTGATCGGCATGTTGCTTGTTACTTTGTTGGCGCTACTCGCGATCCGAAAAACAACGAGTGCAATCGAGAAATGTTGGCCTGTTCTTGACAAGCATTATCAGTCTATTATCTGCTATAGGCGTCTTACCTAAAATCGGCTACGACATACTTGGGTTCTTGGTGGGTAATGCAACATTTCTCATCCTTACTTGCAGAGCGGCATTGTTAGCAGGGTGGCGAATGCTCCAAGTTGTCAGCGTGTGCGGGCCGAAGGCAAGGGAGGAGCGCATACGATCATTTTGTTCGGCTCGGCTCCATTATCCGCAACAGAGGAAGGCCATCGATATTCTGTAGAGGAAAATAGACCAGATGAGTATCCGAGTCGACGGAAACCGTGTGCGCGTGCGGCATGGAAAGCGAGCCCACGGTGACAAGCGTCTTCCCATCCGCACGAAAGACGGTCACGTTTCCGGATTCTGCCGAGACATACAACTGCTTGAGGCTAGCATCGAACGCGAGTACATCCGGATCTTTTCCGACTGGGTATGTGGCCAGCACGTGCATGTTTGTGAGATCGACCACTGCAAGCTTGTTATTCTCCTCTCCTGCTACGAAAGCCAGTCTATCAGTCACGTCGAGGGCAATCCCGTGGGGGCTCTCGATTCCAGTGACTGGATAGCGCCCGATAAGTTTGGCGGTAGCCGGTTCAATCGCTACGAGCTCGTTCTTTTCGTGGACCGCAACGACGATGCGATCGGAGCCAGGGTCATAGATGGTGTTGCCCGCACCGCCGCCGAGCGGGATTGTGGTGACAAGAGAGTTGGTCGTAGCATCGATTACCACATCCGCGTCTCCCTGCTCGTCGGACACGAAGACTCGCTTCGCACCTGGAGCGTATGCGATGCCGTCAGGGTACTTGACCGGTCCAGCCTTGGCGATGGTCTTGAGGGTCTGCATATCGACAACGGCGACTTTGTGTTCCCCTGTCACCGATGCGTAGACCCTGCCCAACTCCGGAACCGCCCAAACACCGTGAACGTTGGGAAAGCCGTCGAGATTCGCCACAACTTCCCGTTTCTTCGTATCGAAAACGACGAGTTGGTCGGCGTTCATGTGAGCGATGTAAAGCCGCCCATGGGAGGAGTCAAGGCTCTGGTAATCGAAGCGGACTGCTGGGCCCGGCAGGGGAATGTCCGCGACTTTCTTGAGTGGGGCATGATCTGTATTTTCGGAGGCGGCTTTCGGGCGGGCAGCCTCCAGGCCCATTGCTAGGATCAAAAGTGCTAGGGTCAAAACCTCGCTCATGTGGACCGCTCGTGTTCGCATTGGATGCCTCCAGAGGATGACTGCAGCTTATAAATTGATCACTATAGTCGGTGGACTTGCAATTCCTCATCTTGACCTCATGGTCGCCATGAATATGTGAATTTGATGGCGAAACGGTTCTCGTAAAACTGTGGCGGGTTCACTGCTACCAAACTGGCAAAGCGCTGGCCTGCGGTGTAGATCACATACAGATCGCTGTCAGGCCGATAGTTCCAACGCAGGCGAATGTTGGCGCTGGCGCCCTGATTATTCGCGGTGTCCATTTGCAGTAGCGTCGAGAGCGTCAGGAAGCGGGAAAAGGAATAATTCGTCTGAAAGCTGCCGAAGACGACCGAGAAGTCTCCAGATCCCAGGGAAAGCGGATTTCCCGCGGGATCGCTCGTTGCTCCCAGGCGGAAGCGGTTCCACTGTTCGGCAAAATTGAAAGATAGGCGCTCGTTGGTCCTGTAGGTTGCAACTACTTGCGCTTCATTCAAGTGTCCGTTGTAGTAGCTGCCGAAACGATCGTTGAAATTGAGTGTCAACCGTCGGTCCTGCGGTGATCCATAGATCAACAGATGGCGCGTCCAGTGATATTCCCCAACAGGAATGGAAACCTTCTTGTACAGGTTGAACGGAATGATCAGGCGCTGGGTGAAGACGTCCGCAATGTCGTCGTCGCTATAGGAGCCATTGTTGAAGAAGATGCGAAATGTGCTCTGCCATTCTTGCGTTTGCAGCACATGGTGAGTATCGAGGGCATGAAGGATGAAGCCGGCAAAGTTTACTTCACGCACATGCTCGATCCGGGGTCGAACTTTGAAGTTAGGGTTGAGAAAGTCGCAAATGCAGTCCTGACGTTCAAGGAATCCCACCTCGGGATTAAAGTGCGGCCCAATTTTTCGATGTTCACCGATCAACTCCAGCCAGTTGCGCTGGTAGTGGAAACCACCGCCGAAATCAGTCTGGCCCGACGAGAAACCCGCCGTCCGGGTCTGGGCGGCGAACATGTCCACCGCCAAGTCTTTGAAGAAGACTAGCCTGGTGTCGGCACCTTCGGTCTGGTTGAAACTGTCCAGAGGATTGCCGGAGTGCTTATCAATGCCTATCACCCCAACGTAGGATCCTCCCCACAGTGCGCGCTTCACGCGAACAATTGCGAAATTCGCGCCGGGATTGGGCCCGGAGCCCCGCGTGTCCACATCCATGATGCCGAGTTCGAATTTGCCAAGCGAACCTGTGATCTTGGCCCCAACGTTAATGGGAACCTCTTGGCCTGTGACGGGATCAATCCCGATTTGACGGCTGAAGAACAACGAATCTACGTCGCCACCGAGCGGAAAATTAAAGACACCCTCATTCTCCAGAAAGAACTGTCTCTTCTCCGGAAAGAATAGCTTGTAGGGCGTGAGATTGAACTGTTGTGTATCAACGTCGGCGTCGGCGAAGTCGGTGTTGACGGTGAAATTGGCCACTAAGTTCGAGCGCAGGCCAAGCTTGACGTCAACGCCTCCCGTGTAAAGAGGGCTCGTCCCGGGAGTGAATCCACTACCAGCAGCGATCGGGGGAAAATGGCTGAATCCCGCCAGTCCGTAAGGCTTGACGATGAGTAGACGTCCACTGCCGATATCGGAAATTCCTTGTAATTCGCCAGCACGGCTGACCCGTGGGGCACCATCGACACGCCGCCAGGCCGACCATAGGTCCTCTTCATTTTTGCGGCGGATGAATCGCTTGAAGTTGATCCCCCAGATCACATCGCTCGACTGCATGAAGTTCAAGGTCGAAAACGGAATCGCGAGGTTGGCGGTCCAGCCTTGTGTCGTCCGGCGAGCCTCCGAGGTCCACACACCGTCCCAGCCGGGATCGCCATCGCCAGTGCCAGGATCCGTGCGCGTTTCTTCGGTGATCAGTGCATCGCGTTGTGTCCCCAATGGATTGATTTGAAACACGTAAGCGTTGCGCCGGTCGTGAGACGAGTCGATGATGATTTCAAAGTAGTCGTCCAATTCCTGAGGGACATCACGGCGCAACTCGGTTGCAACGATTCCATCTGGGTAGGAGTCGAAACAGGTGATACCGAAATAGACCTCATGCTTGGTGTATAGGATACGGACTTCAGTTTTTTCGGTAGGAGGCTGGCCTTCGTAAGGCTCTCGTTGCAAGAAGTTTGAGATCGGAGCAGCCTGCAGCCAGAGCGGATCATCGAGCGTGCCGTCCAACCTCGGGGCTCGATCAGCTCGGGTTGCCTTCGCAATGCGGAGTGCATCTTGCGCCCCAACTTGTCGCGGAGGCGCTTGCGAATTCGACCCCGACTGCCCCTGAATGGCCGCCGACGCGCCCAGAAGCGCTGCAAGGAACACACACGTTGTACTTCGCCGTGGCTCAGTGAGGGAGAGTCTCATTCCGCTGTCCAGGAACAGGAGAATAGCTCCGTAAAATGAAGATTTGCCGAAAAGCGATGTTTTTGTCAGAATTTCAGGTTGACTCGTTAAGATCGGGATAATTGATGGGTTTTCATGCGCGTATTGATTGTCGAGGACGAAAAGGACATGGCGGAAGTCCTGAAAGAGGGCTTGGAGGAGGAGGACTACTTCGTGAGCTTGGCCTTTGACGGGCTCAGCGGTTTGGAGGTAGCGCGCTCATGCGAGTTCGACGTGATCGTTCTAGATGTAATGCTTCCGAAGCTCGATGGCTTTGAGGTCGCACGGCGACTCCGTAACAGAGGAAATCGCACGCCAATCTTGATGCTGACCGCCCGCGATACTGTGCCAGATGTCGTAAAGGGGCTCGATCTCGGAGCCGATGACTACCTAACGAAACCATTTTCCTTCGCGGTCCTGTTGGCACGATTGAGGGCCGCGAGCCGACGACAATATGCCCAGCCAACGAGCCTTCTTCGAGTGGCTGATTTAGTTGTCAACCGCGCCACCAGGGAAGTGTTTCGGGCTAAGCGTGAAATCAATTTAACTGCGACGGAATTTCGGCTGCTGGAGTTTCTTATGCGTCGCCCCGGAGTAGTGGTTTCGCGCAACGCGATCGTGGAAGCTGTCTGGGGGTTCGACGACGAAGTGAACGACAACACAGTAGACGCGTTTATCCGGCTGGTGCGGCGAAAAGTCGATGATCCTCACGAAGAAAAGTTAATTAAGACGGTGCGGGGAGCTGGCTACACGCTGCGAGCTTGAATATGCGTGCGCTTCCATTGCGGATACGGCTAACTGCTTGGTATTTCCTGGTGCTCTGCATTGCCTTCGGGGCATTTTCTTTGCTTGCCTTCTTCGAAGTGCGTGGAAGCATTCATTCAGCGGTAGACGAAGGGCTCCGCGATCGCGAGGCAGAGATTCAGGAACTTCTGGAGCAGCATTTGCCTGGAGAACAAATCAAGCGCGAATTGATGGCAGGTTCGAGAGTCCGGGGAGAGGACGACATACTTCAACTCGCCGATACCCGTGGGGAGTGGTCGTATAGTTCTGCTTCCGCTGTCCGGTATAGTTTGACATTCCCGACCCAAACGAACTCGAACGAGAAGTTCAGGGTTTCGACAATTTATTCCAAAGGCATGCCGCTTCGAATACTGACCGGGCAAATCCACGCGGCCGACCAAGTTTACGAGGTGCAAATTGCTGCTCCCATGGACGATTTCTACGACGCAGTGAATCGTTTCAGACTCGTGCTTCTCTTTTCGGTGCCCATCTTGCTGCTGATAGCATCAGCCGGTGGCTACTGGTTAAGCAAGAAAGCTGTCGCCCCTGTTACGGAAATTGCCCGAGCCGCGCAGTTAATCAGTGAGCGTGAATTGTCCAGACGGCTCCCAAACCCTCAAACGGGAGATGAGCTGCAAACCCTTTCGGAAGCGTTGAACGAAATGTTTGGCAGATTGGAGCGTGCGTTCAAGCGCGTCACACAGTTTACGGCCGACGCTTCACACGAGCTGAGGACACCGGTTGCTCTGATGCGCACCAGGACTGAAGTTGCATTGCGGAAGCAGCGCTCTGAGGCCGAGTACCGGGAAACGCTCTTCCGTATCCACCAAGAATTGGAAAGGACTTCCGCTCTCATTGAGAATTTGATGACTCTCGCCCGTGCTGACTCTGGCAGTGAGCCTCTGCAGGTTGCTCCGATAAATCTAAATGCAATTCTTCTTGAAATATGGGAACCGGCCAGCCTTCTGGCCGAAGGAAAGTCCATTCAGTACGATCAGCGACTCCCGGAGATGCCGGTTTGTGTCAGCGGGAACCCTCCATCACTGCGAAGATTGTTTCTGATTCTGATCGACAATGCGGTGAAGTACACATCTCGAGAAGGGCGTATTTCAGTTGTACTAAACGCCAACGATGGCGCGGCTGTGATAGAGATTCGGGATACCGGAGTAGGGATTGCACCCACGGATATCCCTCACATTTTTGAGAGATTTTATCGGGCCGACGAGTCACGTTCGCGGGAGTCCGGCGGAACTGGTCTCGGCTTAGCTATTGCGAAATGGATTACGGAAGCACATCAGGGCAAGATTTCAGTTGTCAGCAAGGTTGGTGAAGGGTCCGTCTTTAGAGTTCAAATGCCTTTGGCGGAGTAAGCTCATTCACGGAGCCAGGCCCAAACGACTGACCGAATCAATACTTTGAAGTCGACAAGACTCGGAGAGAAACACGATGATGCTCGCAGCATTTTGTATTCGCAGTATTGATTGCGGGATCTTACGCACTTTCGCAAGACCAGCCTGGGCGTCTGAGAAAGCACTCTTGCTGCGTGTCCAGGAAATCACACTACCGAACGCTGAAGGCGTCATAGATCATTTCGCGTTCGACGCAAAGCGCAAACGCGTAACTGGTGCCGCTCTCGGCAACACTACCGTCGAAGCCGTGGACACGTCTGCAGGCCGGGATTTACACGGCATCGCTGGCGGAGCCGCACCGCAGGGAGTGGTGTTCGTGGGAGATCCCAACAGGTTGTTCGTCGCCAACGCAGTCAGCCAATTCTGTGCAGTTTGGGCAATGGCTTCATCCAGTACGCTCGGTCCGGTGAAAGGCTTGGATTTACAGAGGGAGTCCGACTGGTTCTTGAACAATCTTGAGGAGACTGTGCGCGATAGCGATTCGCTGGCCATCATGAAGAACCTCGACGATCTCTTGCAAGCTCGGCAATGAGTTGATCGACCTCTTCGACCGTCGTGTAAGCATAACAGGAGGCGCGAACCGCCACCGTGACGCCCATCCTTGTCAATAGCGGAAGAGACGCGAGATCTCCACCTCGAACGGCAAAACCCATTGCGTCGAGAGCCTTGACTATGTCGAGCACCTCCCTCTTCTCGAGCACGAAGGAAAAGACAGATATTCGATTGGTCGGCTCCGTTGGGCCAAGAATCCTCAGCCCTTTCACTTCCCTGAGCGCAGACAAGGTATGTCGCGTGAGCTCCTGCTCACGGATCCAAAGATCCTTGCGGCCCCATGATTCAAGAAATTCAATAGCTGCAGCGAGTCCCACCGCTCCGGGCACGTTCGGCGTCCCTGCTTCGAACTTCCATGCACCCTCGGCAAAATGAGTCGATCTAGACTCAAAGTCTACCTCGTGCGCCATGTTGCTTCCGGCCTGATACGGGGGCATGTTTTCGAGAATTTCGCGGCGCGCCCACAGGACGCCGGTTCCCATGGGACCGAGCATTTTGTGAGCGGAGAAAACAAAGAAATCGCAGCCGAGTTCCTGCACGTTGACGGGAAAATGCGGGGCGGATTGTGCGCCATCTACAAGAACGAGCGCACCGACGCGGTGAGCTCGTTCGCATATTTCCTTTACAGGATTGATCAAACCTAACACGTTCGACACATGGGAAAACGCAACCAGTCTCGTACGCTCCGACAGCAGCTTTTCCAGTTGATCGAGGCGCAACCGGCCGTCCTCTTCCATATCCACTACTAGTATGCGGGCGTTTGCCCGCCGGGCAGCAAGTTGCCAAGGCACAAGATTGGAATAGTGTTCTGTAACAGTCAAGATGATCTCGTCGCTTGGGTGCAGGTTCACGCTTCCCCAGGACGAAGCAACGAGATTGATGGCTTCCGTTGTCCCGCGGGTCCACACAATTTCGTCTGGTCCACGTGCATTCAAGAATTTCGCAACTGTACCCCTTGCGTTCTCATAGAGCGTTGCGGACTGACGAGCGAGTGTGTGTAGAGACTTTGATGGATTCGCGTTCTCTCGCAGATAATAATGCGTGAGGGCGTCGGTCACTGCGCGGGGCCGCTGGGTCGTGGCTGCGCTGTCGAGGTACACCAAGGGATGGTCATTTACACGTTCTCCGAGGGCCGGGAACTGTGCGCGCAGCGACTCCAACTGCCCAAGGGCGCGGTTTCCGGCGGGGCGCGAATAATGACTCAAAGTCGATCCTCCGTCGCCTCTGAAAATCCCGGCTGACGCAGCGAATGCGCCAAAACCCGAAACCCTTTTCAGGAATTCCCTTCGGTACGTTTCCAAGGCTTTTCACATCCTCGATGCTGACTTTGAACTCAAAGGACTCGCGACGACCAGCTACTCTTGATACAAGTACAGCCTTCCCGGTTTCTCCAATCATCAATGCGGAAGGGGTTGCGATAGATTTGCAAGCGCATAGGCAAGCACTGCCATAATCGCAACGTTCTCCGCCAGTTCTTTTGGAACGACCTTATCTAACGTATCGGCAGCCGTATGATGGTAGTTGAAATACGTGCGCCCATCTTGCCAAAGACCGAAGCATGGAACTCCGGCCTCGGCCAGAGGAGAGATATCTGTTTCAATCTCCTCGGTGAATCGGGTCAGGCCCGCGCCTGAGCCCTGCAAAACGAGTGATACGGGTTCCAGCATCGGTCGCACGGTCTGGCTAGCCTTGATGCTGAAGCCTAACGGATGACCGGCACCGTGATCGCTTTCAATTGCCGCGATGTGGTTGGCGATTTCCGCTTGATGAGACTTAGCATAAGCATTTCCGCCTATACCCCCGAACTCCTCACTCATCCATGCGATGACCCTGATACTGCGCTTTGGGTGTAAATTCAGCTCCCGAAGCACCTGCACCGTGTGCATGGCCATTACTACACCGGCCCCGTCATCAATGGCACCAGTTCCCAAGTCCCAGGAATCGAGGTGTCCCGAGACGATAACAATCTGTTCCGGGTGTTCGCTGCCTTTGAGGTCGGCGACGACGTTGTAGCTCTCGGCGTCAGGCAGCGTTTGTGGCGTAAGAGTCAGGTACAAGCGCACGGGCCCTTGTTTACTCAGCCCTGCGATCAGATCCGCATCTTCTCCCGTCAGAGCAGCTGCCGGGATTCGCGCCGCATCGTTTGAATATCGCATGAAACCTGCATGCGGCAACCGGTAATTCGAACCGCCCGCCGACCGCACCAGCGCGGCTACCGCCCCTAATCGAGCCGCAGCACTTGGCCCGCGGGTTCGATACGGCACCATCTGCCTGTAGGCTTCGACACCGAACCCTTGTGCTGCCATTTGTTCGTCGAAGCGGCGATTGAACAGCACAATCTTCCCTTCCACATTTGCGCGTCCCAACGCTTCAAGCTCTTCGAAGCTATTGACAGTAACGACCTCTGCCGTCAATCCAGTAGGCGGAGTTGCTATGCTTCCGCCGAGCGTCGTCAGAACAATTCTCTGGGCCATACCTGACATCTGCCCCGGGAACTTAACTAACTCTGCCTTCTCTTCACCGCGGATCCAGTGCGGTACAAGGACTTTTTCCAATCGAACATCAAGGCCGAGCCGCCGCAGTTCGCTTGCGACGTAGTTGACAGCATTCTGCGCTTGCACGGAGCCACTCAGGCGCGGACCGATCCCCGCGGTCAGGACAGCAAGCTGTCTAAATGCATAATCGCTCCCGAGAGCAGCCTGCTGAATCTGCTTGAGTTCAACTAGCAGTTGCGGTGAATGGACAACTGGCGCCTCCTCGTAAGGCTCTTGCCTTGGCACCGCCACACTGCGGCTATTCCCCGTTAGAAGGATCAGAATTGCGACGCTAATAATTTGAAAGTTCTTAATCCAGTAGGATGTGCACACAATTCATGACCTCCCAAAGCAATATGTCCGCGACGAAACAGGTGTTCGCACGCTTCAAGGGGACAGGCTATAACCTGCCTACGAACCGAGTACTACTTTCGTTGCCAGATACCCAGCCCATCTTCAAAGGTTATTTTCGTTTCGAACGGAGCGGAAAGCGCCGCCAGCCGCTGAATTATCTGTTGCGCTAACTCTTTATTCGCTAGCCGAGGTGTACCTCGCTGAGACCTAGGCGCTTTCTGGCCAAGATCTATGGGATAGAGTCGAAGCTCGCTGAGTTGGTGCCCTTTAAAGTAGAGGACGGCCACGACGCTTTCATACCATATCGAACTGGCGGGGAAGCCGACTGTTCCATTCTTATAGCGTGCATTCATCAAATCAGCTGGCAGTGCTTCTTCACCCAGTGCGTAGGACTCGTAGAGATCTGACGGCAGGTTATCACTCGTTTCGTTTTGAAATATGAAGTTGCCTAAACTATAAAAAACGGGCTTACCCTTATAAATCTCGATCCCTCTGAGTTGATGGGGACCGTGGACAATGAAAGCATCGGCCCCCGCATCAATACATTTCTTGCTGAACTCGACTAAGAAAGAGGGGGCTGTCAGCGCTTCTTCACTCGGTTCGTGAGAATGGCTTGTGACGATCACAAAGTCTGATTGTTTACTGGCATTGCGGACGGAGCGTAAAATACGCTCCTCGTCTCTCGGGTCAACCCTCTCCACCACCCTGGTGGCGTTGCCAGGGGCAAACTTCGTATCGGCAAATTCCAGAGCGGCGCCTTCAGCCTGTGGAACCTGCTCTCCGAGATCTTTCATGATTTGTCGAAGTTCTTTCATATCTTGCGGATCAAGTTCGTATTTTCGCTCAACGCGCAGTGTGTTGATCCCAGGCCGCCCTTTCGCGCCAGGTCGTGGGTCGGCGGCCCTCGACATCGGTGTGAACGTTGTAGCTAAACCGATTAGAGCGAAGCGCCCCTTGCTCGTATCAAGGTATCTCGCCTGAGTCGCATCACCCAGAGTCATGCCGCTCCCGGCGTGGACTAAGCTCAGTGAATCTAAGAGACGATCCGTCTCAATCATGCCTTCGACACCATATTCGGTCGCGTGATTGTTCGCTCTGTTAAAAAGATTAAAACCCATCCATTTGAGATCCTGCGCAGCCTCAGGCGGACCGATGAACCATATACCGCCGCTTTCGGCCTGCGGATACCCCTGAAAACTTGCCATTCGAAAAAGCGAAATTTCCAGGTTGGTGAACCCCGCATCAGCTGCGCGGATCACATTGACCAAGCTCTTGAAGGCAGGATCGCTTTCATAGACAGAGACACGACGCGTGCTGACTGTGTCACCAGTAGCAGCTAGCGACCAAGTCACACCGGACGAGCCTGGCTGGTCAGGCGCGGCCTGTTGTGCTACCCCACCGCTCACCACCTGGCAGAGCGTTGGCGACACTAGCCGAGACAGAATTAGCAGTGCCAAAAATGGTCTCATGTCGATGTTTGATTCCAGACGCAGCCCATTGTTAGAAAGATTGGCGTATCCATCCAAATGAGCTGTACGCAATACCCTTCGGTTTCTCCTTGCGCTTGCCTCGGTTAAGACCGCCCTGCACCGCTCAACGTCAATCGATAAGCCGATTGATCGGTCGGACACCGCGGGGAGCTGGGTCCGATACGTTGAGTAATAGAACTGAAAGCAACGCTTTCCTGTCCATCAGTAAGTCCTCTGGGCGCCTATGTTAAGACAGAGGAAAGTGTGACGTCTTGGAGTATTGTTGCCCTATTGTATGGAGCTAGTCGGACAGAAAATCCTTGCACTTCGCCTGAATGGGAGTTCGTCTCGCTCTTAAGCCCGCCCGAAAGACGCCCGGGGTGACGCCAAACCGAAGCTTGAAAAGGTGGGCAAAATGACTTTGATCGTAGAACCCGGCAGCGAGCGCAATGGTGGCGAGAGTCTTATCCGACCGAGCCAGGAGCTGCGAGGCGTAGTTCAAGCGCAGCTTACGGACGTAGTCTCCAAGTGTGCATCCATAGTGCTTCCGGAACATCTTTGCCAGGTGGACAGCATGTACGCCCACTCCTCCGGCGACGCTGGATAGGCTCAATGACTCCGCAAATTGCTCGTGAACAACTTCTCTCGCTTGCCGAAGCCACTGCGGTGGTTCTCGCTCTGTCCTCGAACTCAATCGTGTGGCTTCAGCCAATATCTCGAGAGTTAGCGACTCGATGGCAAGTGGAGCAACCGTATCCAACATCCGAAACTCTCGGGACATCGCCAGTACTAAATGGGATAACAGTCCCGGTCCTAGATAAGAAGCGTGGTCCAGGATCTGAGTGAATCGGCGTACTTCAGCAAGACGTTGCGGGCGCACCTCGATGATCAAGCAATGAGCCGCAGTCTTCCCGTACTGATTGGAATGCGGTTCTCCGGCCGGTCGAAATATCACACTGCAGGGATGCACCTCGTAGGGCTTCGAGCCAACGGTCTCAATAAAGGACCCATCGAGGGCAAGCGCAATATTCGCGTACTCATGGAAGTGTGAAGGCAAGGCGAAGCCCGGGGGGCGATACGTTTCCGTTAGGACAAATCCGGGAACTTCTACTCGCTTATCTTGACCACTGAGAACAATGGGACTCGATGTGGGATTCATAAATCGGCGTTCACGGTCCACTCGAAACGTCCGCCGAGGCTCGGTCGGTAGTAGTTCGCCTCGCCAGAAGTCGGCTTTTCAGAAACTGAGCCGAAACCATGACCCGTGCGTTGAGTGCGTGTTCTTGCGCGTCGCTCAACGCGGAAATTGTGACAGCGACCGCATTGTCTTTGGTCATGCGTGGTGCAGCATCAGACCAATAACGGCGGCACAGGCAATCAGAATCGGTTCAGGAACTTTCCAACGGAACAGTACAGCAATGCTGATGGAACAAATTAATATCGTTGGCACATCGTAAATGGAGCGTCGAGCTAGAACGATCACTGCACCCGCAATCGCACCCGTCGCTGCTGCTGTTACACCTCGAACAAACGCATTCAACTGTGGATGTTTCGCCCAGCGTTTGTACGAAGGGGCAAGCAATACGACCACGAGATAGACCGGCAGAAAAATTCCAAGCGTAGCGGCCGCAGCTCCCGCAACGCCTGCAACGAGGTATCCTATGAAGGCTACGGTGATCACCACCGGTCCAGGCGTGATCATGGCCACTGCAACGGCGTCGACAAACTGATGGTCGGTTAGCCAGTGATGTCCTTGCACAACCCCGCCGTAGAGGAATGGCACGACTGCCAGTCCACTCCCGAATACGAAAAGCCCTGCCTTAGCGAAATAAAGAAATATTTCGACTAGCACTCCGCTTGTTGCCAGCTTTAAGAGTGCCCCCGGCGTAATGAACAGAGAGACTGCGCTTCGTGCCGGGAGTCTTGTGGGTAAAGCTCTCGCTACCAGATTCACAATTCCACCAAGCAAGAAGAGCCACACGATTTCCCGCGAAGTCCACGCTGTTGAAACCGCAAGGACGAGGAAGATTCCCCAAAGGAGCTTGTCTTTCCCCAGAGTTAGCTTGGTTAGTTTGAACGCAGATCTTGTAATGATACCGATCACGGTAGCACCAATCCCGTAGAACATGCCTTGCATCCACGGCAGTCCACCGAAACGCACGTAAGCCACAGAAATGGCCAACACCATCAAGAATGATGGCAAGATGAAGGCGACACCTACTGCTGTTGCGCCCAAGGTGCCGGCTTGGATGTATCCCAAGTAGATTGCGAGTTGGGCTGCAAGCGGGCCGGGAGCAAGCTGCGCCAGCACCAGACCCTCAAGATAGTCATCTTTACGAACCCAGCCTCGACCATCGACAAGGTCTTGTTGCATAAGCCCTGCAAGCGCAATCGGGCCACCGAACCCCACCGTTCCAAGCCACAGGAAATATCCAACGAATTGGACAAGCGATGCCCGGTTCGTCTCACGTGACACCAGCTTTGCTTCAGGATTCATTTTGATGAATTGGTTTTGTCCAGGGCGGATCGCAAACCTCTTGCGAGTTTCACCGCGTCGTCATTTGCCCAAAAATGCATGAAGAACAGACGTGGCTCCTCCATCAGCATGTGACTGTGCAACGCGGTTACCGCAATTCCGTTGGTTCGGAGCGCCTTGATGACGGGATTGACCTCACTGCCCAGTAGCACGAAATCTCCAGTGATCACGGCCTTGCCATTGCCGGTAGGTTGGAAGTTCAAAGCGGTGGCTACGCCCATTGACGATGGAACGGTCATACCCGAGTCAGTGATCGCTTCTGCTCTCGGTACTCCAATCTGAAGAATGCCGCCGTTAACCTTCCCCGAGTGACCGAGAACCTGTTCAACTTGTTTCTGATCGAAGCCCAACTCAGGTGCAGCCTGGCTTGCGGCTGGTGGATCTGGTCCCGGAGTCTTGGTTAACGAAAGTGCGTCGTGAATCGCCTTCGCCATTTGCACCGCGTCACCCTGGCTGGCGATGTGCATGTAAAGAACATGCGGCGATTCCCCGATTAAATGATTGTGAATAGCGGATTCGTGAATCCCTGATTCCTGAAGCTTCATCATCGCGGGTTCGACTTCGTCCTCAGTGAGAACCAAATCGCCCATGACCATTGCGACGTTGCCGTCCCGTTTGAATGCTGCCCACGAACCAAGCGCGAGTCCTGGCTGGATAACGACGCCATCGAGCACGACATGGAGGTCTTTCCGTGGCATTGCGAACTTGATGACCTCTCCGGGCTGCATCTGACCGGGGCGCCCCATCGCGTCTTCGACCTGCTTCCAATTGCTAGCAAGCGATGGGGCGGAGGAGTTAGTCGTTTGGGCAGCGCCGAAGACTGGCGCAAGTAGAAAGGCCAACGCAAGCAAGAGTGAAGTACGAAATGGGACATTTTGATGATAGAGAGGCATGATCGGTTATCCTTGTTAGGCTGCGAAATCCAGACGAACTCCCGTTCCGGAACGTTCGGCTTTTTCATACAGGAAGGCAGCTGCGGCTACGTCTTGCAAAGCCATCCCAGTGCTGTCGAAAATCGTGATCTCGTGATTGGATTCGCGGCCTGGACGTTTGCCAGCGACAATTTCACCCAACTCCGCGTGAACGTCGTTCCGGTTCACCGTTGCGGCGGTCAGAGAGTGATGCAAGTCTCCCATCACGGCACACTGTTCAAGGATGTCGCAGACAATTTTATTTCCTGCCATCAAGTTTGGGTGTAGTTCTTGCTTTTCGGGATTGTCCGCCCCGACAGCGGCGATAAACGTTCCCGGCTGAACGTCATTTCGTTGTAGTATTGGGATCCGGGAAGGAGTACATGTGACGCAAATATCACTCTGCCGTGTAGCTGAGGTCAAATCGGTTACAACATTCACTGGGACGTTCAAAGCTGAAGTCATTTCAACCGCAAATTGCGCGGCGCGTTCTTTACTGCTGTCGTGGGCAAATACAGTTTGCAATCGGAAGACACGTGAAATCGCCCGGAGTTGTACTCGTCCTTGATTGCCGCAACCGCAAATGGTGATAGCGCGTGAGTCCCGCCGTGCCAAGTGTTTTGCCGCTACCGCAGTCGCCGCGCCAGTACGAAGTGAAGTCACCTCCCGGGAGTCCATGACCGCCAACGGGGTTCCATTCTCATAGTCACACAGAACGATCACTCCCTGAATTGTGGGGAGGCCACACCGTGTTCTGTTCGTCGGAAAGTTCCCATTCACTTTTGCGGCGAAATACGACCGCTGGAGTCGTAGCAGTCCAGCCTTCACGTGGAATCCGCCGTTGGCCGCGTGGACGCTCAACACGGCAGGAGGTTCCGCCTTGCCTTCTCCGTATAACCTGAACGCTTGTTCAACAGCGTCAATGCATTCATCGAGGCTTAGCAAGCTGCGGATTTCTGCCGATGTAAGGAACAACATCTTTTCTGACTTCATGCGGCTTGTCCTTACTAAAGAACTCGCTGTTTCGAGCAACCGACGGAGATCAGAACCTGACAGTGCCTCTATCGGCTGTTCACCACGTCTGAAGATTCGCGCAGTTATGTGGTCCTTTCAACGAGACCACTCCCTCCCGCAAAAGTAGGATTGATCCTTCCCTCAGACCAATCACAGATTCTTCGTTCTCCTCTAGGAACTGCATGATCCGTTCCTCTTGGGTTTCGCCCATATGTGTGGATGACGGGTCAGGGTCGAGATAGTGTGGGCTTATCTGAAACGGTATTAGGTTCAATGCTTCAAACGAGCGCGGTTGCACGACTGGCATATCCTTAGTGGTTTTCAGCGATGGACAAGCGACAATGGCCCCCGCGCTCGATCCGATATAAGGGAGACCGGCTGCGACCCGTTTCCGAATTGGAGCAATCAGGTCCATCTCATGGAGTTCTTTCACAAGCCGAAACGTGTTACCGCCACCGACAAAGATCGCGTCCGTATCTTCAATAGCTCTCGACATGTTGGAAACATCGTGGGCTGACTGCACAACAAAACCCATGTCATGAAGGCGGTCTTGAGCCTTATTGGCATATGCACCTCGGTCGTGCAGATCGTAAGGAATTAATACAACCTTGCTTCCATTGGGCAGGAACTCTCGAATCTCTTTTTCTGCGTGATCCAAATAGCCGCCGCCGTGGAGTGTCGAGTTGCTGATGAGGAGAAGTTTCCTTGTGCTGTCAAAGCTTGTCATTCGTACCGCCCGTACCTCACATGGCCGCATGTAAGCCCTCGATCAAATCCATGCCCCGTTGCAGCAGATCGTCGTCGGGCAAGTCCTGTTTTGACCAGCCATTGAGCACCCTGTCCAGGCCCAAGCCCTCGGGCCGACCGAATTTGTCGTCGTCGAGGTCAGCATCGTGAATGATATGGGCAATTCGTTTCACCCTGCCGTCCCGTATCGAAAACTCCTTGCACAGTGTCTCGAAAGTGCAATCCTCTCCCCGATGCCCAAACCCTCGTTCACAGAACATGTCAAAAGGGATCGCTTCGAGATGGCTGTTCGGATCAGGATGGAAAATGAACTTGGCTTTGGGGTCAATAAACCGGCGAATCAGCCAAGCGGACGACACACGGTCAATTCCGGGACGAGGGCGAGTCATCCAGAGGCGATTTGTGAACTCGCCGGATTTTGTTTTGCCTTGGCGATTGGACTTTAGCGACTCAGACTTATCGGCGTGCGCAAGCAGGTTCTCAATTTTTGCCCGTAACGGACTTCCAAAGAAGTCGATTTCCTGAAGCTCGCGCAGTCTGCGGTGAACCCTGTTCAACCTCCCAGCGGACCGACGAGAGGAAGACAGACCGAGGAGCTTTTTCGTCTCGTGCAGCAGCTTCTGGTAGTCCCGCGATCTCGTTTCGATGAAAAGCTCTTTCAGTCTTTCGGCAGGTAAATCATCGAAGCCCCTGACCTGTGCAACAGATGCCTCGCCTTTGTAAGTGCGAATCGCTGTCGCCAGCCATTCCATTCGTTCTTGGTTGGTAGCAGTGTTGGGAAGAACGTGTCCAGCACTGCGAAGTGGCAGCATTCCGTAGCGCTGAACCTTGCGCCATATCTCGACTCTCTGACTGGCACTTCTCGCGGGCAGACTAAACACGAGCAAAAGCCAGGGAGCTTCGGATGACGAGGATAGACTCATATCATTTATAGTACATATATAACATACAAATAATCAAGGAGTTTCTTATGCCTGTGACCTAACCGGGGATTTGTGCACCAGGTGGAGCGGGCTGTCAGTCACGTTATTCTTGGTGGAGAACCAGTGAAGGATCGATGGTTGCCGCTCGGAATGCAGGAATGAACGATGCTGCGAGCGCCACGAGAATGAGTAAGCAACTCGCGATCGCATACGTGGGAATATCTAAGTTCGAAATGCCGAAAAGCAGACGCGACATCGCTCGTGTAAAAACAATCGCTATAATCAAGCCGATGACGATACCTATTGCCGTCGTGGCCAGTCCTTTGTGTAAAACGAGACGGACTACTTGCTGGCGGCTGGCGCCGAGAGCCATGCGAATGCCGATTTCCTGTGCACGCCGGCTCGGCGGTACATTGTGCCTGAGACCGAACATAACCCGCTCAGAAGCGTTGTTTATTGCTTCCGTCTGGACGATCAAGTTCCAGAGAACCTGTTCCTCGTCAAAATCTCGTGCACTCGCAAAAGCCTGACATCATCTAGTTCCGCCGATTGCCGTGGGCCCGAGACTCTGATGAAGGATGCTTTCCAGCACTGGATCGCGGTTGGCAAAGTAATCGGTATGCGAGATCGAAATTTCGAGGGCCGGTTCGTGTGCCCGCCGAGCGTCTGCGGCATCGCCCCACTGGTGGTAGCGAGATGCAAGGAATACCACGAGTTTTGATTGGGGAAGAATGTATTTGTGCGGATCTCCGAAGTGATTCGGTCCCGCTCCAGCCGGCTCCCCCACAAACAGCGTCTGAGTCTCCCGTTCTAATGCGCTGGTGAAGTTCACCGCAGCCGAGAACGTATGCCGCCCGATAATCGTGTACAGCCGCCCTCGCTGGTTAAGAGGACTCTGCGCCAGGTCACGGATAAACGGACGGAAAATTGTGTTGTCTCCACCGCTGTTATTGCGAATGTCGATAATCAGACGATCTACCGGATGCGCGCGGCAAAACGCCAGCAGCCTCGTGCCGAATGTCTCGAAAGTCTCTCCTGAATCATCGCGGACCTGATTGAAGGCGAAGTAGACGGTTCGTTCCGATCCCAAGTACCGAAACCAATAGTTCTGCCATGTCTGCTGGCGATAAAGAGGCAAGGTGGATTCGTTGGGCTTGTGTTTCCATGCCTGAAGCGGCTGAAAATACCAATAGAGGTATCTGACGAGACCAACGGGTTCGATATTCGCATCAGAAGCGTTACCGTTGGGACCGGCCACTATAAACACCACCGTGTTTGTCGCGGACGGGCTAATGCCCTCGGCCTGTAGCACCTCGGGACAGATCATATACAACGGAATGCGGTCCTTTACGGTTGACTCATTGTCAGCGCCCACGAACGGATGCAAGATGGCGTAGACCTCCTCTACACTCTTGGCTCCAATCCGCATGACCCGCTGCCCCACCAAGTATTGATAGCGAGGGCTGGCCTCGGTGATATACCAGCCGTCGGAAAACCTATAGAGCTGGATCGGCAGCATATGAAATCCTGTCGCGGGCTGAAACGGAAACAGTGTGGAATGTCCATCCTGGAGCAAGGCGACGAGCCGAACCATGCTCATCTCGATCTGGCTTTCGCTATCGGAAGCAAGTTGAGTCTTTATATCGCTGAATTCCCGATTGAACTGTTCGCGAGAAATGTGTGCAAAGGCATTGGGGTGGTCGCGAGGAATAGTAGCTCCTAGAATTGCCAGATCCTGGCGCCACTCGTCGATGCCTAGTCGCGGTTGGACGACAAGACGGTAGTGCACCGAAAAGAAGACCAGGAGCGCGCCAAAGAGCACGACGAACGTGCCACCGACCAGTCCGCCAATGCGAAACATTAGCCTGCGCGAGCGGGCAAGGGCGAGCAACGCAGATACCACACCCAGCATCAAGCCCGCAATGATCAAACCGAGGCCGATAACAAACGACATTCGAAATGGGTTGTCAGACCAATAGAACATGAAGGCGCCAGCCGACGCTACGGACCCAGTCAGTGTGGCATATCGAAGTTTGAGTGCAGGCGACCTCACAATTGATTGGTAACTCCTGTTAATGTTCATTGCGATTTGTACGCAATCCGTCGCTTCATAGTTCCGGGGCTCTCGCGAGGCACTGTCGTTAACAGATGTTGCTGTACGCTCCCAAGTTATCAGCGTCCTAGCAACACAAGAGATAAAGGAAACCGGCAGTGAAGAAGGTTAGCACCGCTGCGGCAAAGACGACGAGAAATTTTACCGAACAAGCGCTGACGATCGGTTTGGACCTGGGCGATCGGGCGATCGATTGAGTTGGTACTGCCTACTAGACGAAGTTGGCGAAGTGCTATTGGAACAGAACCTGAGCACGACTCCGAAAGCGATGCGAGCAGTGTTGGGTGGCATGCGGCACAGTCGGACTGCCTTGGAAACGCGCATGCACTCGCCCTGGGTGAGCCGGGTGCCGAGCGAGTTGGGACATGAAGTGATCGTGGCGCATGCGCGCAACGTGCGCTTGACCGGGGAGGGAGAGCACCGGAAGAAGGACGATCGCCTGGATGCTCAGACGTTGGCTCGGTTAGCCAGGATCGATCCGCAGTTCTTGTGTCCGGTGAAACATCGTAGCACCAGAGTGCTGGCGGATCTGACGGTGATCCGGGCGCGAGCCGGGCTGGTGCGAGGGCACACGGCGCTGGTGAGCATTTGTGGGTGAGCGTAGAAGTGTACGAACCGTTGCGGAACAGCAGCCAAATGACGATGCCGGCAGCGGCGCAATCAAGACATCCTGGGAAAGGGAAGATAAGAGCTCAAAGCCGAGCTTCGGTGACTGTGTCTAACGCCTGGCCCCAACCATCGCAAGGCGGGAGTGAGGTCGCTTAACACGTGGCAGCACCGGCTGAAACGAGAGCACCCAACTTGCCCCGAGCGAAAAAACCGCTCATCGAAGAGTGCGGATGGAAGGGTGGTGACAGTGGTGGCGACTCGGCGGGAGAAAAATCTTGTCTACAAGAACAAAAGAGCCCACTTGACGCCGACCGGCCTTCTCATGGAAGGCGTTAGCGCTCAAAACCCTCAAACCCGTACTTCCTGCCAACCTTTGACCAAGCGGTGCATCTCCGCAACCCAAAGGAACCCTCAACCGGTTTGCTAACATTTTCCGGAACTTCCCGTCCATTGCTTGGGGTAACAGCCATGCAGGGCCGTTGTCGCGCGCTCCGAGCAATTCCGGGCTGCCTCGTTGTCTTTGTTGCCCTGTTATGTCATGCGTCGCCAGTCTCTCCGGCAGAGGCCGCCAGGTGGCGTGAGGATCTTCACTACTTCGCCAAGCAGGCGCCGCAGGTCCATAAGAACCTCTTCCATTCCATGACGCGAGGGCAGTTCGAGACGGCGGTGCAGCGCCTCGATGGCCGTCTTCCCACCCTGTCTCACAATCAGATCATTGTGGAGATCATGCGCATCGTCGCCATGATTGGCGATGGACATACCTATGTCCCTACCCAGGAGTCTCCAACCAACTTCAGGCACTATCCGCTGAAGCTCTATTGGTTCCCCGATGGTGTTTACGTGTTGCAGGCTGACGCAAAATACGCCGCGGCCGTTGGCGGTCGAGTCATCAACTTGGGCAAAGTCTCAGAGCAGGATGCTTACGCGGCGGTAAGCAAGGTGGTTCCGCACGACAACGAATCCCAGATCAAATGGATGACGCCGGTGTACATGTCCCTTGCAGAGGTCCTCGACGGACTCGGATTGGTGAACAACCTGGAGCGTGTTCCGCTCACCGTGGAAAAGGATGGAAAGCAAACCACCATTATTCTGACGCCTGAAGAGGGGGAGTTGTCACCGCATACGTTTGCCCTACCCGAACACTGGGTGGACGCCCGCGACCCGGCTTCGCCCCCACCTCTGTGGCAAAAAGATCCCGCCAACAACTACTGGTTCGAGTACTTAGGCGATTCTCGGACGATCTACGTTCAGTTCAACGCCGTGGCCCAGAAGCTTGACGAGACCATCGAGATGTTCATCAAGCGAGTGATGGCGTTCGCGGACACCCATCCGGTGGATCGATTTGTGTTCGATGAGCGCCTCAATGGTGGAGGAAACAATTACCTCTTGCGCCCGATCATCCATGCCTTTATCCGCTCTGACACTGTGAACCAGCCGGGGAAATTATTCACCATCATCGGACGGCAGACTTTTTCCGCAGCCATGAACTGCGTCAATCGCATGAAGTTGAACACGAATACTCTTTTCGTCGGAGAGCCAACCGGTTCCAGCCCCAACCAGTACGGTGACAACGCGCCCGTGGTCCTGCCGAACAGCAAATTGACGGTACGTCTTTCGACCCTGTGGTGGCAGGACATGGACCCCCGCGACCAACGCGTCTGGCAAGCGCCAGATCTTTCGACTGAGCTTACCTTCGCCGATTACCACGCCGGCCGCGATCCTGCCATGGAGGCGATCCTCAACTACAAACCCGAGCTCAGTATCGCGGAACTCGTGGGCGCGGCGGCAAAGAAAAACGACTACACTGGGGCCAAACAAGCTTTGCTGGAGTTCACCCAGGACCCACTCCACAAGTATGGTACCGCGGAAGCAGACATCAACCGTTTGGGTTACGAGTTCATCAACGATAAGAAGTTCGATCAGGCAATTCTGGTATTGAAACTCAACGTGGAGGTTTTTCCTGGCTCTTTCAATACGTGGGACAGTCTGGCCGAAGCCTACATGGACCGGGGCGATAAGCAGCTCGCAATTGAGAACTACAGCAAATCACTCGAATTAAATCCCAACAACAGTGGGGCTCGGATCCAGTTGGAAAGATTGCGAGCACGGTAGCGGAAAGTCCGCCACGGGCACCCCATGTGATTAAAGGTCTGCAAACCATTTTGCAACGCACGCGTAAGGTCCGTGGGAATCTTTTTGCCCCTATTTCCAGGCCGGGCGGAGTTCCCGCCACCATGACATGGAGCGGCCTGCCTTGCGGGTGAGCTCTTGGCAAACTGCCGATAACCGGCGTGAGCACTCACAACCCGGTCAATGAGTGCAACGGCAAATTTTTCGCCAACTGGGTCGACGGTTTGCCAAAGACGCTTCGACTGCTGACCCAAGACTTGCCCAAGGAATGCATTACACTGCATCCTTGGCAACACCCGGCTTGCTACCAACTAACCAATTTCCAGAATATTTCGTCTGAATCGTGAGAAGGTATCGATTATGCCTAGGCACCCGCTGGTCTTGGCGGTAGTTTTGGTGTTGGCGACGTGGGCGCGCTCGCTGCGCGCACAAGCGTCGAGTGACTGCGAAGCGGCCCGCGTACGACAGGAATTAGACGGGCGCTACGCACAGTTGGCCGACGCTAACAGACGCAAGGATCTCGACTCTCTTCTCGCTCTGCGAGCCCGCGACTATGTCGCCGATCTCCCCGATGGAACACAGTCGAACTACTCAGCGGGCCGCGAACTACTCGCGTGCTCTGTTCGAGCAGGTGCGGAAAATCGCGAACCTCAGCAATACAATTCTAAAGCTGAATCTCAAAGGCGATGAAGCGACGGCCACCGTGTTCCAGCACTTCTTGCGTACGCAGACGAAAGCCGGCGCATTACGCAACATTGATACTTCAGTGATACAGGATGAAACATGGGCGCGCACACCGCAGGGTTGGGAACTTCGTCGCGTTTCCCACATTCACGCCCGTAAGTGGTACGTCGACGGTAAGCGGTCGATCCGAACAAACCATACGATGCCCAAGCGCCGCCGTACAACCCGCCCATTGACGCTGACGCGTGAAAGGCCCCACCCGCTGACCGGATTGATCCGAACCACGCCGTCTTGCTATCCGGTTGCTCTGCCTCGTAACTGTCCAGAACAGGCGATAGCACTCGGAACTCCCGTCGATGAGTGAAATCGCGTTCAGGTCCTGTCCCTGGTCAAAACCTCGCGCACGCGCAGAATGAATGACCTGGACGAGCCTGATGTGGGGTGTTTCGTCGCGTCCACGCCAATGGCATTTCGTCGCCTGGCAAAGCCGTCACCGTAAACTAGTAATTTGTGATCGCCCCGTCATTCTTGGGAGAACGAGAAAGGGCGGGGCGCTACAAAAAAGGACCCATCTTCGAAGTATTTGGCGCAAGCTTAGATTCGTTCACTTCGCGAGGATTGCAGTCTCAGTCGCAGCATTTCTTGCGATAAGGCCGAATCCTCTGGCGCTCGCTCTTGCATTGAGCTCTTCAAAGCAAACGGCGCCACGGGCCGTATCTTCTTTTGCATTCAGGTTGCATCGGGAAAACTGGACCTTAAGCTCGCAAGCCACGCAACCCGATTGCGAGGCACGCAGCGAGGCGGACTTAATCACTCGCTCGGCCTGCGTCCAGTCGCGAGATGCCGCAGCGGCTTGAGCCATTACCTCGGCCGCTGATAGTTGCAGTTCGAGCCTCTCACTTCGCAGCGAAAGCGCCTGGGCCCGCGTAGAAGTCTTCAGGGCTGCATCGTTGCGATGGTCGAAGAGTTCCAGTTCCGCTTGCAAGATCAAACACTCTAGTTCGGTATCGATGTCGTGCGTGTGCTCCAGGTCGTCTTGCAACTGGCGCAGCATCTCCTTCGCCTCTGGAAGGCGAGTTTCCTCAATGGCAAGCTCCCCCAAAAGGTAACGCGTCTCCTTCCGCTCGATCCTTGCGTCGGCGCTTCCCTCCAGCGCCAGGGCCTGCTGGTAGTTTTCGCGCGCCTTCGTGGTGTCTCCTTGCTTCATTAGAATCAGGCCGAGCAGGATACGGCTTCCGGCTTGAAGACTCTTCGCCGCAAGAGCGTCTGCGTTGGTGATGGCTTTCTGCGCAATCGATGCCCCTTCCTTGAGAGCACCTTGTGCGGCCAGAACCTGACCGAGATAGATGAGCACACTGGTCTCGGTAGGCTTATCGCCGCTGGCTTGGGCCACAGTTAAAGATTCCTCTGCAACCTGTTTGGCCTGCGCCAGATCCCCCATGTCGACCAGGACTCCGGCCATGGCTTCCAGGGCTTCTCCCTTGACCTCCTGGTTCGCGATTTCGGTCGACAATTGCAAAGACTGCCTATAGTAACTCTGCGCTCGCGACAAGTGGCATTCCGCTTGATACGCGTCACCGATGGTCAGCAGGGAAACGGCCTGGGTTATCTTGTCATCGACTTCCCGCGACAAATCGTAGGAGCGTTGGTACATGGCTCTGGCTTTTTCTGCTTCCCCTCGTGTCAGAAAAACATTTCCCAGGTTACCGGACACAACGGCTTCCTTTCGCTTATTTCCAGTGCTGCGCGCCAGGGCCAAAGACCTGGCCCACTTATTTTCAGCCTCGTTCATGTCTCCGAGATCACTGAATATATTTCCTTCATCAAGCAAAGTGTCGGCCAGGCTCCCTGGATCATTCAAGGTTTCAAATGTCTTCTCGGCCGCTTGGAGTTGATTAAGGGCTTGTGAGTTATTGCCAAGATGCTGGAGCGCTATTCCTTCTGCACGCAGAGTTCTGGCGACCAACAGCGGAGCATCGGCGATTTTCCCCTTTGCCGCGGCCGCCTTTGCCGCGGCGAATTCCTTTTTGAAATCTCCAGAGCGGTCATCTGCTGATGCCTCCGCCAGGTCTATGCGGGCACCATCGCGGGCCGAGCGGGAAATCAGGCGAAGCCTATCGAGGGTTGCGATCGCTTCAGCCGGCTTACCCTCCATCGCCTGAACGTGTGCCAAGTGTATGGAGTGGTCGATAGTTTGCGGTGAGAGGCTGCAAAGTCTGCGGTATATCTCCTCGGCTCGAACCCACTCGTGTTTAGTTTCGTAGTAACCGGCTTCGACTTGTAACCCCTGTTCATAAGTCAGGCCCTTGGCCAGCTCAAAAGCCAACTTAGCCTCCCGCGCCGCCTCCGTCTCAAAACCGCTGGCGTTATAAGCCGCGCTCAAAGCTTCGTGAGTGAGAGAGTCGTGAGGGTCGGCAGCCACAGCCTGCAAGAGGTCCTGCTTGGCGTGCAAATAGTCAAACCCGCGAAGTTTATCGATACCGGAGAAGTAACGACGCTGAGCCGTGCTGTTGCCCGGCATTGCATGCCGTATCTCCGCTTCTATAGAGTTGGAAAGGGGCGCGACACCCAATTGGTTTCGTAACTGCACACCCGCGTCAGAGATGAGATCGAAAAGCTCCCCGACCGTACCGGTCTCTGACAGAGATGCCAGAGTTTGACCAGTGTTTGCATCCTGAAGATGGATGTCGAATCGAACCCGGTCTTTGGTGCCGCCGGCCCCGATCCGCGTCAACGTTCCCGCGACCACCAACTCCGCCCCCACACTTTGCTGAATTCTTCGCAGAGTCGGTTGAGCATAGGAGTCAGCATCGGCAATCGCCAACTCCCGTTTCATCTGCGCCAAGTCCTCTCCTGAGACGGGTTGAAGACCGGCACTTGTTCCCAGTTCCGTCGACAACATTTCAGCGAAAGCGGTGGAAAGCCAAGCGCTGTCATTGCGACTGGACAGATCCTTGAAGCCAACGATGGCGATCCCCCGCGGAAGCGAGGATAGAAGCGGTGAAGGGGCGCTCGCCGTCGTCCGCGACTTGCTCCTGGACTTGAAGTGAAGGGTTCCGACTGCCAAAGTCACCAGCGTCAAGAGCAGAGTTGCACCTAACAACAGTCCGGGTCTTCTGCGCCAAAGAGGTGGTGCGGCACGACTTGAGATGGCAGCAAAATGTTCGTTGCCAGATCCGGGTTGGGCAGATACGACTGACGGCGTCACTGGAGTGACTGGTGCCAGAAGCCTGTAACCGCGACGAGGGATGGTTTCGATGAACTGTGACTGCCCCGATGACTCGCCCAGCGCTCGTCGCAGTTTGTTGATCGCCGCATGAATACTGTGGTTGAACTCGACGTTGGTATCGTCGGGCCATAGTCTTGCTCTCAGCTCCTCTTGGCTGACGAGTTCCCCTGGTTTCTCTAGCAATGCCAGCAGCAGGCGGGTAGGCTGGTCCGGTATCCGCACACTTCGGCCGTTTTTCTGAACTTCACCACTCGACAGATCAATTACGAGAGAGCCGAGCCGCACAAGCCTTCCATGAGAGGAAGCGTCACTGGAGATGTCCATGTTCTTGCTGACCCTCCCAACGTGGCCGTCGTTCTTGTCTGAGTGCGGAAGCAGACGCACTGCGACTTCCATATATACCTCAAATGTTGCCCAAAAGGGGTTTAAAACGCCGCTTTTTGTGAGGTGATTTTTCCTGGATTTCTCCCAAGGTTCGAGTTTCTGACCAAGTTCTGACAATTGCGCCATTATTTTTGACAAACCATTGCCAATCAGTCATTTCACGACGCCTGGATGAGCAAAAAGGTAAGACACAAAATGAGCCTCCGATTTTTGACGCGGCGCGGCAATTCGGCCATGGTAGCGCCGTACCGTCCCGGCGGAGGTCCTTCTGGCACCGGGAGTGGTGTTCAAGCTCACTTCGTAAACACGCACGAGCGAGTTGGGTAGGAGAGTCAAGATGAAACAACCTGGCAAGACAAACACGCCACGGGTTTGCCTCTCATTTTGGCGTCTCGGCATCACGCTGATGGCGGTGGCTTGGGCAACCGTCGGCATGGCCCAGTCGCCTATGCAGGTGCAATCAGACACGTCGGAGCGAAGGGTAACTATTATGGCGTTGCGACCTCGGGAGGCACTTTCGGGTTCGGTGCAGAATTCAAGCTGGAAGAGACCGGCACGTTAACTGTCTTGCACCCCTTCACCGGAGGATCAGACGGCGCTTATCCACTGGCAGCTTTGGTGCGGGATGCGGCCGGCAATCTGTACGGACGACCATGGGTTGCGTCAACCTGTGCGCCGACCCTTGGGGAAGGTCTTCAAGTTGGACACGACCGGCAAGGAGACTGTGCTGCACACTTTCTCGGGAGGCGCGGACGAGGCTCTAGCCAGGGCTGGTCTGATCAGGATTGCTGCGGGGAATCTTTATGGCACTACCAGCAGCGGCGCCATGGAATTGAAGAAACCGTGGCCTTGCGAGAGTCGAGGTCCCGATAGCGCCGGGCTTCCTCATGAGTACAAGACTTCAGGTGAGCAAGAGAGAACAAAGTGTCATTTAGAGAAAAATGAGGCAAAAGCGAGAATTTATTGGCAAGGGCAGTGTTACATTCCCGCATGGAAGCCGGTTCGTCATGTCCGACGCAGCTTCCAGATGTACAAGATCGTTTCGTGCGCTCGTACCAGCCTCAGCATAAGGAACCTGGCTGACAGCCGAGCCGCCGCTGTTCCTGGCAGCCAGGGCAGTCGACCGAGCATAAAAGTATTTGAGTTAACCTCAGGGAGATAGTATGAAAATCTGTAGCGTCCGCTGTATCGTTATGCTTGCGATCCTGTCGGCTCTTTGTGCCGCGTCGGATCAACCAGCGTATAGAACCATAAACCAATCGGCCTACCTAAAGATTTCTAATAACAGCGGAGACTCGTTTTTCGGGACCTCCGTGGCGGTCGCCGGCGATGTAATCGTTGTCGGCGCTGAGAACCAAGGAACAGACAGGCAGGGTGCGGCGTTCGTGTTTACCAAGTCGGGCAACAGTTGGAAGCAAGTAGCGGAGCTGGTTGCGTCGGACCGGTTGGCTCAGGAATTCGTCGGATACTCGCTGGCGATTACTAGCGACGGGAACACCATCTTCGCCGGGGCGCCGGAACTGCCCTCTACCAAACAGACCGCCGGGTCTGTCTATGTGTTTGTCAAACCCGCTGGTGGCTGGACCAACATGACTGAAACTGCAAAGCTGACGGCCGCCCATAGCAGTTTCCTGGGCACGGCTCTTTCTGTCAGCGGCGATGGAACGACCCTGGCCGTAGGCTCAGGCGGGACATCGGCACATGTGTTCGTTGAGCCAACGGGCGGCTGGGCTAACACCACCGAAGCGACCGCCACCTTGACGGATTCGCAGCAAGGAGCAGCGTGGCGCTATCCCGCTATCAGCGGTGATGGCAGCACCATAGCTGACGGCGCGGTCGATGGAAAGACCCAGAACGGACTCGCGTTCGTCTACCTGCGGCCTGGGTCGCAATGGCAGGGCACGGTGCAACCCACTGCTGATCTGACTCCGTCCGTTATCAGTTCACCGCCGGGGTACGGCGACGACTTTGGTGCCGGTATAGCCACTGACGGCAACATCGTCGCCATTGGTGCCACCAATCAGAACAATCTCCAAGGGGAGGCGTATATCTATGTCAAGCCGACCAGCGGTTGGACTAACATGACCGAGACGGCGACCATTGCCGCCCCACAAGTCGCGGCACCCTCGGACTTCTTCGGTTGGCCGGTGGTCATCAGCGGTACAGCGGTGCTAGTCGGCTACGAGGCAGCCATCACGGACGAAAACGGCACGCAGGATCTGTCTGGCGAGGTCTTTGGATATGTGGAACCAAAGGGAGGTTGGGTCAACACCAACATCCCAAACTTTTCCCTTCTGCCGAACCCGACCCTGAAATCCAACTTAGTTCAGGTTTTTCTTTTCTGTAACGGCTTAGCAATCGATGGGAACACGAACACCGTGGTCGTCGGGGCTCCTGGCACTTGGTATAAGGGGCAACCCCAACAAGGCTTTCCGGGCTTAGGTTTCGTGTTTAACCTGCCGTAGAACTGACAGTTAGGGCATAGTTCCGCCCTTTGCAGACGGCCATGCCCAGGCCTTCTCAGCGGCGGGCAGCCGACGAACATCGGCAAGACGGGCCTGTGCGTCTGCTTGGGCGGCCGATGATGCGCGCATCCAGAAAAATTCTCTCAAGGTGACCGACCCAAAGCAGGCCAAAGAGCTGACCCGGGAGGAGCGGGAAGAAGTCTTCCGACGCTCGCTGAAGACAATGGGCCTGAAGGACCATGGCCCCATGACACCGCAACAGAAAGGCCTGGTCCAGCGCATGTACCGGACCGTGGTTTTAGGTGAATCCGGCAACCGGCCAGCAAATCAGTAACTCGAGCCTGCAATACATCGCATTGCGATCCGCCAGGGACTACGTCGCCATCGAGCGCACTGGGAAGATCTGTTTGACCTCGAGCCGCGTACATGAGCCCGTCAGGGACCCTGTCTCTACGCCCGACGGTTTCACTGCTGGCTGCCCCGCAAGTTGCTTAAGTACAGGGATTTACAGACAACGTCCTTCCAGTTTCGTGCCGATGTGGGGTGCGGCGTACGAGCGGTACGTCAAAGGAAGTGGCGAAACGTCCTCGTCTCGTCGTCTCGACTTCTGTCCCAGTCCTGCGATTCGTGATGTCTCTAAACCGTCATTCACCACACGGATCGTGCCCCAGGCGGAGAAGGAACCCGTGGTCGTGGTTGTGGGCGTCAGTGTACCAGCCGGCAATGTCGCCGTTCGCGTTGATCTTCGTGAGCCACGTTCCCTGGCCGCCTGCAGCGTTCGGGTCATCGTGTGTCGTAAAGATGCCCTTGCAGTAGACCATGCCGTGCCCAACCCCGTTGCCATCGTACCACCCGCCGACGATGACGCCCGCCCCGTTGATCCCGAGGACGTCGGTGCCAGACACGCCTTGGGGATCATTGATCCGCAGAAACCGTCCGTCGTGCAACAGGTAACCTTTGGAGTTTGTTTGTGGGCTGGGCTCCGTGAAGAGCACGATGTCGCCATGGTCATTGATGCCGAAGGCGTGCGTCCCTAGGCCTGGTCCGTGCTCGGCATGGGGCGCATCGATCGTCGTGTAGGTTCCATCGTGCAGCACGAATCCGTGAACCGAGAAGTCCTCGTCCGTGAAATCTCCCACGATGACGCCCGCGTCGTTGATGCCGTCGGCTTGCGTTCCGTAAAAACGCCCGCGGGGAGAGGCAGGGTCGTCGATCGGCGTGAATGTTCTGGCCCGCAACACGAACGAGTGCGCTTCGTAATTGCTGTTGATGTAGCGCCCGGTGATGTCACCAAACCCGTTGATATCATACAGAGTTGTGCCTTGCGGTTCGCCTTGAAGGGGCCGTCCGTGACCGGCCTTGGGGTCATCGATCGTCGTGAATTGACCGTCGTGCCAGAAGAATCCGTGCCGAACCTGTTTGGCATCGTCGTAGCTTCCGATGACGTCGCCTTGGGCATCGAGGCTCCAGGCGCGCGTGCCCATGACGCCCTTTGGATCGTCGATTTCGATGAAGGTGTCGTTGTCCGATGCTTGGACCTGAGGAACCTGGAGACCTCTGGTCGGGCTCGTGAGCGCAGCGACATGACCATGCCCGACGAGCGCAGCTCCGATCAGAGAAAGCGTAACGAAGGTCGTCCGCATTGTCCACTTCGTTTCCAGCGCCGCGTCGTTTGCACAGCGAACGAAAGCGAATGAAAGTAAATCAGCAATTGGTTTCGCTAGAATCTTTTTCATACGAATTCTCCATTCAGGTAATCGCGATTTCGCTGCTGCTTCCCCTGTCTAACTCGCTGCTTGGCGACTGATTTTTGAGGACGCTAGGCCTCCACCACCGATGGCCATTCTCTCCGCCAGCCAGATTCGGCTTGCAAGAATAGCAACACATGGATTTTGCTAAGGTCTTTCATGTATCGGCTCCTCGCGCTGCTTCTTTACCACCTATAACTGCGACATCTCCACCCACCTTGCGCCACCCGTGAAACAACGTCAATGCCCTATAAGCTCATTTTTCCCTCACCATTCGAGTGGCTTGCACCGGCAGCGTCAACACAAGGAACACCGCGTTGCGTGAGCCACCCACCCGCCTCAAATTATTCACAACAAAGCCAGGTCGATGCGGATTGTCGACAAATCTCTGACATCCTTGACAACTCCGTGACAATCAGCCGCCACGCCCGCAGTCCAGCGGTCGAAGCATGAGGGAAAAATGAGGCTACAAGCCATTGACTTAGAGCAACCATCTGGGCAAAAGTGGCGTGGTTGTGCTGGGTTCGCGCTCTGAAAGGGGGAGGTCCTCGCCGTGTCTCATCCGCGTCTGCGCAAGTCCTTAAGTTTTGTCCTGCTGCTTTTGGTCATTGCCCTCATCGCGGAAGACGTTATCTTGTTGCGCCAGAATCATCGCCTCAAGAATGAGTTGCCCTTGCCGTCTGCCTTGGCCGTGCACCGCGAGGAACCGCTCCATGACATCGGCGGTATTGGTTTTGATGGCAGGTTTCATACTGTCGGAGTGCCGACATCGTCCGCCGACCACTTGCTCATCTTTACCTTCGCACCACGATGTCCAGAGTGCACGTTGAGCCAGCCTCTCGACGTAGCCCTTAGCGCGCAAGCCAAGAAGCTCGGATGGCGCACGGTGTGGATCAGCCGGGGCAATCCCGAAGAAACCCGTGCCTTCTGCGAGGGCAGCGGTGTTCCTCCGGAAGAAACCCTCGTAAATCCTCCGTATTCTACGTATCTCAGGCTCGGACTCGCCGCCGTTCCACAAATCGTGGCCGTGGGTGAAAATGGCAAGGTTGACGAAGTCTGGTTAGGACGCCTCACTGACGAGTCAGCAAAATCGGTGGCCCAGTTTTTGTCGGACCACCCCGTACAAGCCAGCAACAGCGCACCGGCGGTCTCGCGGTGACCATTATTTGACATATCGATGAAGCTCTGGTCGAAAATTCACACAAAGGAGGAACGAACAATGCAAACAATCACAAGGGCAGTGCTGGCGGTGGGGCTGTTTACCTGCGTCGTCGTGAGCGCAATGCAGGCCATGTCCGAACCGTCCGCGGCTCGCGGGGCATGCCAACGCAGTAACGGAACATGCGTGTCGCTGAGCTGCACCGGCGAGTGTGGCCCAGCGTTTCCAAGCCTCTGTACATGTTTACACTAGGCAGAAACCAGCAAGGCCCCGCTGCAAAGGCGGGGCTTTTTTTACTGACGACTAACGACTGAGGACGGACGACTAGCTCATGCAGCAGCCCATGCCTTTGCCGGCACACGCTCTTGTGAGGTTTCAGTTAACTTCTCATAAGTAGACGAAGAGTCCACTCCCAAACACGTTGATAAACACAAGCATATGCGACCTCTAACCAGAAACTGACACCCTGCCGTCAAGAGTGCTTCGATCTCTCCACGAAGTAACGGGTGACGTGCAAATCAGAATCCGCTGGGGGGCAATCGACGCGGGAGGTGAACTTCTCGCCCGTCAGTGTTCAATCAGAGCGCTCAAGGGCAAGCATTAACCTATTGAATTTGCCCAAGTTATATTTGCTCACAAGCTTTTTGCGGAGCACACCTCTGACAAAACGGTGAAGAAACTATGGATAGCCCGTTTCCGCTGCAAAATCTCCCACCACCGAACGCCTTTTCGACGCTAATCCAAGATCAAATTAGTCCGTCGACATCCGGGAGATAAACGGCACCCTGTCAATTCGTAAGGCGGTGAGTCTGGAAGCAGCGTTTCTGGCGATCAGCCCAAAACCCCGAGCCTCTGCCTCTCGTTGCAGCTTCTCGAAACAGAGAAAGCCGTTGCGTGCGGAAGTTCCTGCTATTACGCCGCACTGGGAAAGTTGAACCTTCAACACACAAGCCACGCAGTGCGATTTTGATGCCAGTTGCATTGCGGAACTTAGGATTAGATCTGCCCGGGCCCAGTCGCCCGATGCTCCAACTGATTGAGCAGAGACTTCCGCCGTAGAAATTTTGAGCGCGAACAGCTCCTGTTTTGCCGAAACAACTTGAGCCCGCAGCGCAGCCTTCTGGGCTTCTCCTGCGTGATTAGCGAGCAGCGCCAGCCTCGCCCGTAGAATCAAGCACATCAATTGCGTATGGAGATTGTTGTCGGGGCGCGCTTCGATCTCGAGCAGGCGCAGCATTTCCTGGGCTTGTGCGGACTGACCTTCCTCAAGTGCCAACTCTGCCATGGCATAGTGAGTTTTCTCTTCCTCATTTCGTTCGTGGAGAGCGTGCTCAAGCAAGAGCGCTTGTCCATAGTTGGTGTGTGCCTCGGAGATCTTGCCCTGCAAAAAGAATGTATCTCCCAACGCTCTTTGAGCGGCCGCTTGCAACATTTTGTTTGCAATGCTGTTGGCGTTATCAATTGCCTTTTGCTGCAGTTGTTCGGCTTCTCGCAGACTGCCTTGAACCGCTGTCACACTTCCCATATCGATCAAACTGCCGATGGCAACGGCTTGCGCACCGCTGGATCGGGCCGTCGCTTCGGCGGCTTCCAGGCACTTCTTTGCGCTCTCTAAATCACCCGCATACAGCAGAGTCCGTCCCAAACCAGCTAAAGCGTCTGCCTTCACATCTCCCTTAGAGATGTTCTCAGATAATTGCAATGATTTGCCATAGTATTCCTTTGCCTGCGAGAGGAGACCCTCTGCCAGGAAACTATCACCCATACCCAGCAAAGACGTCGCTTCTCCTGTCTTGTAATCGATTTCACGAAAGACGTCGTAAGCGTGGCGGTAGGTAGTTAGCGCCTTGGCGGAATCCCCCCGGTTCTGGAAGATCGTCGCGAGGTTGGAAGTGGCGATGGCTTCTCCTCGCTTGTAGCCGATAGTCCGTGCGATTTGCTGAGACTTCTCATACGCCGATTCAGCGTTGATAACGTCTCCCTCGTCGTCCAAAACCGTCCCTTCACCGTTTAGTGTGTCTGCCAGGCCGCCGGAGTCCTTGAATGTTTCGAATATGGTTGCGGCTTCGCGCTGATGACTTAGCGCCTGAAGGTAGTCTCCAAGATGGCGCAGCGCTACGGCCTGCTGCAGTCGGGCTCTGGCAATGACGAGGGGCGCACCTGCCTGGACACCCTCGTTGACCGCGGCTTCAGCGGCCGCGAATTCCTCTTTGAAGTCTCCTACGCCTTGCATGGCCCTAGCCTGTGCGAGATCGATGCTCGCATCGTCTCGTACCGATCGCGGCAGAGCTCGCATCTGGCGAAGTGTGGCCATCGAGTCGTTCGGTTTCCCTCCGGAATACTGCACATATGCGAGACGATTCAGGCAATAGAGGTCGCCTGGCAACAAATTTGAAAGTCTTCGGTAGGTTTCCTCTGCTCGCGGCCAGTCATGCTTAGATTCGTAGTAGCGAGCTTCAACCTTCAAACCTTGCTCATATGTCAGACCGTGCGCGAGATCAAAAGCAGCCTTCGCTTGCTGCAATGCATGCAACTCGTGGCCGCCAGAGGTATCCGCTGCACTGAGCGCCCAGTGTACCAGCGCGTTGTTGGGATCGGCGATAGCAGCTCGCGTGAGAACTTCCTGTGCGCCCATGTAGTTGCCGCTGCGAAGCTTGTCGAGTCCGGAAAAATAGAGACTTTGGACGACGCTGTTGGCCGGCATTGCATGTCGTATCTCAGCTTCTTCTGAACTGGAAAGAGGAGTTACACCCAGTTGCTGCCGAAGGCGAACGCCAGCTTCTGCAATCAAATCAAAAATCTGCGCCACTGTGCCTGTTTCAGATAGTGATGCCACGGTTTGACCCGTGTTCGTATTCTGCAAATGGATGTCAAGCCGAATACGGTCGGCGGGGCTGCCGCTGCCGATTCTTGTGAAAGATCCTGTTACGACCGTCTCCGCGCCTAAGTTCGCTTGAATTCGCTTGAGGGTTGGACGAGAGAACAAGCCATCATCCTGGATGGAAAGTTCACGCTTCATCTGCGCGACATCCTCCCCTGAAACTGGAGACAAATCTGTACCCGTTCCTATTTCGGTCGATAGCATCTCCGCAACTGCTGTAGAAAGCCATGCACTGTCAGGTCGACGGCTGAGATTCTCGAAGCCGACAACGGCCACTCTGCGTGGCATTGATTGCATCGGGCTGGACGAGGAAACTTCGGTGATTTGGGATTTTGCCTTGGGCCTGAAGCGCGAAATGGAATTAAAAGCCAACACGGCGAGTGCTAAGGCCGCTGCAACGAAAAGCCCGCTCCCGCGGCGCCAAAGCACGGTGCTGCTTGTTGAGATCCGCCGGGACTCACTGACGGTTGTTACGGTCTTTGGAGTCTCCTGAAGCGGCGAATCCGGCGGCATTTCAAGCTTCGCGATGAGTCGGTAGCCGCGGCGTGGCACCGTCTCTATGAATCTTGGTTTCTCCGGTGAGTCTTCCAGCGTCTGCCTCAGCCTGTTAACTACGGCGTGAATGCTGTGGTTGAACTCGACGTTAATGTCGTCCGGCCAGAGTTTCTGCCGCAGTTCTTCCTGCGTAACGACCTCTCCAGGTCGTTCCAACAACGCAATTAGCAGTCGGACCGGTTGGTCGGGTATCCGCAACCGCACTCCATCTTTGGTTAGCTCACGTGTGACGGTATCGACCAGGAATGAACCCAGCTGTACCAAATGCCTCTGGGGCACAGGTTTCATATCCGCCGTTACTCCCATCTGCTTGCGTGCCAGACGCTTCCCCGGTTGCGGGAGGTCCGACTGGCGACATGCAGAATTGCCACAGATTCTACACATCGAGCTCGAATACGAAAAGAGACGAAATACTCCATTTTCGACTTGCCTTCCGAGGCCGCTAATCCTTGGCAGATCTCGCGCAAGCTGTGGGCTCGACCCAATTGACAGAACAGCATGGCCACGAACTGGCCCCAGTAGGTGAACCCACGAGCGTGACGCTCGGCCTTATGCGTACGAAACTGCCGCCTCAAACTCCACTCGCGAAAACACCTGCAACAACTGGCTGAAAATGCTGCATACTCGATTCATGGTGGTCCCCTATCGGACCGGCGGCCATAGCACGGCTGCTCGACCACACCTTGCGCCGCTGGTGAATCCGATCGTAGTGGGCCGCAGTCTGCGAAGGCTCTCGATGGCACTGGTATCTCCAGGGTCGAGAGCTAGGGACTTCTTGAAACTCTCGGTGGCATTTTCGTTGTCCCCGACCGCTAGATACGCGTCTCCCAAAGTGTCGAAGATCGCTGCGGCCTCCTTTGGAAACATCTCCGCATTCAGCTTGAGAATCTCCAACGCTTCCTTGTTCTTTCCATGCTGCAGAAGCTTCCGGCCCACCAGATTGAGCTGGCCGGAGCCGAAGGCATAAGCATCTGGCTCATGCTGTTTCAACTCCTTGTATTGGCGAAGTGCAGCCTCCAGTCCCTCGCTGCCGATGGCGTCGTAAACCACGGCTCCAATCGACTTCTTGCCTTGCGGTGCCTGGAAGTTCCACCGATCAAAATTGGGGTTCTGTGCTGTGATGCGCAGTTCGATTTCTACCTCGTCGCTGATCGCGTTGTTCCAGAAGGTGGGACCGATCACCCCATAGTCCTTCCGTTGCAACTTAAGCCGTCCCTCAAAACCGATGCGGGTGTTGTGCCAAGGGTCGGGCGTCTTATGCTGCCGCCACACTAAAGGAATGACGACATCGCGCGTCACGTCGCGGATCGTGAGCGTCCCGGTCATGACGTAGTCGTTGCCTTGCCTCTGGATGGATTTGCTTTGAAATCTGATCGTCGGGTACTTGTTGGCATCGAAGAAGTTTGGACCTCTGAGATCGCTGTCACGATCCGAATTGCCAGTATCGATGCTAGACGTTTTGATGATTGCTGTGACGGACGACTGGGTGAGATCGGCTTCATCGTAGCTGATGGTTCCGTCGAAGTCGGGAAATCTGCCATCCACGTCCGCCACACCAGCTAAAGTGACCGTAAACCCAATCTTTGAGTGGCCCGAATCCACCGGAAACTTCTCGGCCGCAAAGCTTACGGTCGCAACCAATGACAGCAACCAAACGATCGTTAGAAGCCGAAGCATAAACAACCTCCATGAAGCTATACAGATAGTGGTGCTCCACCTATTGCCAAACCGCGAAGGTCAAAAAAACGAGCAGCTACGCCCTCTTTCTGTTTAGGCTGTACAGAGTGCCTGCTGGATCAGCGGTCAGGCTTCCGTAACAAAAATTCTGTGCGTGCCCCTGTGTTGCATGCAAATCTTGCGACGGTATTCTTGATACGTCTACTCGTACCGCAGCGCCACCATGGGATCGATCTTCGTGGCACGGCGGGCCGGAACCAAACAAGCAGCCAGGACTACCACCGCGATCAGAACAGCCACGGTGGCGAATACCCACGGATCGTTCGGGTTCACGCCAAACAACAAGTCTGTCAATAGATGCACCGCGCCCACTGCCGCCAGCAAACCGACGACGATGCCGATTGCAGCTAAACCCAATCCCTGGTTTAGCAACATGTGCAGGATTTGGACAGGTCGGGCGCCCAGAGCCATACGGACGCCAATCTCACGTGTGCGCTGGGCGACCAGATAAGAAAGGACGCCGTAGATGCCAATGGCCGAAAGCAGCACAGCCAGCCCGGCAAATGCACCAATCAGGAGTGCCGGAAAACGACGCACAAATACGGACGGTGAATCCGCGATGATCTTCTTGACCGTTACTGCCGAGTTCACTACGACGTCAGGGTCAAGTCTGGCGACTTCTGTTCTTATCGCGGTGGTCAGGTTCTGAGGATCGAGGTTGGAGCGAACCACTAGTGTCAGATTGGTGTCGTTACTTTGCAAACTGGGACTGTAGACAACGGACGTCGTTTTCTGATCCAGCGATCCTAACTTCTCGTCGCCCACGACCCCGACGATTTCCGTGATCAACGGAGGGGTCATAAAACTGAAGACCAGCCGTTTGCCAACTGCGTCTTCTCCAGGAAAGGTTTTATCTGCCAAGGTCTTATTGATAAGGAGACGCGGAGGTGCATCTGCCCGATCTTGATCGTTGAAGAATCGCCCGCGCAGGAGCGGGATTTCCATCACGTGAAAGTAGCCGGAGCTGACGTCGCGGGTATTGGCTTCGGGGTGCTGTCCGGGCGGAAGTGCGGGCCTTCCTTCGACGGTAAAGCTCAGCGTGTTACCCCCTCGGAGCGGGGTAATGTCGATCAAGGCGGCTCCCCTCACGCCTGGCAGGTTTTGCACGCCGTCGACAAGCTGACGAACCAGATTCTGATTGCGCTGCTGATCGGAGTAGCGGGCCGGCGGCGCAGAGATCTCGACGGTTAGCAAGTTCTCCGCCTGAAATCCCGGGTCAACCTGGAGAAGCCGCACCAGACTCTTCATCAGCAGGCCCGCGCTGGTCAGCAGAACTAAAGAAAGGGCGATCTCGCCCACGACCAGCACATTGCGGAGGCGATGCTCTGCGCCTGCGCCAGTTGCGCGAGTGCCTTCCGTGAGTGCGGTCTGCAGATTCAAAGCCGACGCCCGGAGTGCCGGCACGATCCCAAAGACGATACCTGTGACCAGCGATATGGCCGCCGTGAAGCCGAGGACTGCAAGGTTGAGAGACGATGCACGCAGGTAGGGCGCTTGCGCCAGAAGCTGTGCGGGAACACACGAAATGATGAACTCCACACCCCAGCGTGCCCCCATTAGCCCCAATCCTCCTCCGAGGAGGGCCAGGATCACCGATTCCGTCAACACTTGGCGCAGCAGACGCCAGCGGGTTGCTCCCAACGCCAGCCGCACCGCGATTTCCTTCTGGCGGCCCTGGGCGCGCGCGAGCAGTAGGTTTGCCACGTTTACGCATGCGATCAGCAGCACCAGTCCGACCGCGCCTAGGAGCGCCAGCAACACCGGCTGCACCGGGCCGACTATCTCCTCTTGCAGAGGAACGACACGGATGCCGCCACCCGTATTGGCGTCTGGATACTCCGCGGCGAGCCGTTGGGCTAGGCGCGTCATCTCAGCCTGAGCCTGCTCGATGGTCACGTCGGGACGGAGCCGGCCGATTACGTTCTCCCAATGACGCGTGCGTCGGCTGATCTCGTCCGGATTGGGATTCAGTGGCACCCAGAGTTGCGCGCTGCCTCGCTTGGCAAACTGGAACTCGCGAGGAAGAACACCGACAACGGCATACGCCTCACCATCGAGAGTAAGCGCTTGCCCGATGACGCCGGCATCGCCACCGAACTGGGCCTGCCACAGGCCATAGGTAAGGAGCACAACCCGGGCAGCGCTTGGATCATCTTCTCCAGCACGAAATGATCGCCCAAGGACTGGCGATACCCCGAGTAGGTCAAAGAAATTTGCGGTGACACGCCCGGCAAACAGTCTTTGCGGAGTACCGTGGCCGGTTAGAGAAAAATTCTTCCCGGTGTATCCGGCCAAACCCGAGAACACGTGGTTCGAAGCCCGCCACTCCGCAAGGTTCGGATACGAAGCTTCCATCTGGGTGAACTCGTGTTGGGGCCGCGTCTCCCAAAGGTGCACCAGACCAGCGGCAGAGCGATAAGGCAAAGCGTGAAACAGTGCCGCACCAATCATGCTGACGATTGCCGTATTGGCGCCAATCCCCAAGGCGAGAGTAATCACGGCGACAGCCGCGAACCCCGGGCTCTTGATTAGCATGCGCCAGCCGTAGCGAATATCTTGGACCAAGGTTTCCATCACTCGTCCCTCAGCGCGACCATGGGATCGACCTTTGCCGCGCGCCGCGCCGGAATGTAACTAGCGATCAATGCAACGCCGCTCAAGCCCGCAGCAACAGCTATGAATGTGATCGGATCGTTCGGCCGAACCCCATAGAGCAGACCTGACATCAGCCGCGTAACCGCAAGCGCACCAATCAGTCCTGCAACGACTCCGACAGTGGCAAGAATTCCTCCCTGCCCAACCACCATCCTGATAACTTGCACAGGTTGCGCGCCCAGCGCCATGCGGATGCCAATCTCCTGAGTGCGCCGCGAAACCGAATAACTCATGACGCCATAAATGCCCACCCCAGCAAGCGTCAGGGCGACTGCCGCGAAAGTCGCCAGAAGTAGAAGATAGAAACGTGGCTCAGCTGTGGCTTCTCCTACCACCTGATCCATGGTTTGAACTTCCGACAGCGCAACGTTTTTATCGAGCGACCCGACCATGCCTCGAATCACCGGCACCAAAGCCGCCGGATTGCTGCTGCGAACTACCAAGGTTAAATACGCAAATTGGGATGCCGGGTTTTCGAGATAGTCACGGTTCTGCAGGTAAGGCAAAAATACCTCTTCTTCCTGCGCTGCTGTCCACTCGGCCCGCAGCGTGTTCTTCGCAACTCCCACCACGGTCACCCACTTCGGGCCTTTCTTGAGGTCGTCGAAGGTGAAGTGTTTCCCGATCGCATCTTCATTGGGCCAATAACGCCGTGCGAAAAACTCATTCACGACAACCACGCCAGGCGCAGTCAACGCGTCGTAGTCGCTGATGTCGCGGCCATTAAGCAACGGTATGTTCATAGTCCTGAAGTAGCCTGGAAGAACCACGCGATAGGCCGCGGTCGGGGTTTCGCTGGGAAGAGGTATGGGCTGACCGTCAACATGAAATGGCCAGCCCCAGATGTCACCCCCCAAGGGCAGATGGTTGATGGCGCTGGCCGACTGAACGCCGGGTACTTGCGAAATTCGCTCCACCAGTTCCTGATAGAAACGCGGACGTTCTCCCGGTGCCGCTTCTTTCGTGCCGCTTACCGATACCACCACCGACAACAAATTGCGAGGATTGAACCCCGGATCGATGTTCTGCATTGCGAAAAAGCTGCGAATCATCAATCCCGCTCCGACCAGTAACACCAGCGCAAACGCAAACTCGGATGCAACCAGCAGGCTACGTAAGCGATTGTGGCGAATGCCTTCACTCGACCCGCGACCGCCTTCTTTCAGAGTGTTACTGAGGTTTGGAGCCGATGCCCGCAAAGCTGGTGCCAGTCCGAATGCCAGGCCGGAAACAAGAGTTATTCCCAGCACGAACATGAACACATGCGAATCCAGCGTGACAGTCTCGACTCGGGGAAGATCGGCTGGACTCATCGCCACCAGGGCTCGGATGCCCCAGAACGAGAGCAGCAGGCCGGAGCCGCTGCCGACCAGGGCCAGACACAAGCTCTCAGTCAAGAACTGCTGAATCACGCGGGCACGCGCGGCGCCCAGTGCTGTCCGAATGGCAATTTCTTTGTGTCGCGCGGCAGAACGCGCCAGCAGCATGTGAGCGACGTTAGCGCAGGCAATCAGCAACACGAATCCGACCGCGATCAGCAGCACCAGCAATGCAGGACGAACATTGCCGACGACTTTCTCTTTCAACGAAAGAACTCTTATATTGTCATTTGTGCCGGGATAGGCCTGCTCGAGGCGGGCCGTAATCGTCGCCATCTCAGCCTGCGCCTGTGCCAAGCTGACACCTGGCCTAAGTCGAGCGAAGATGCGAAGGCTCCTGCCATGCCGGTCCTCGATCCTGTCGCCCAGAGCCAATGGCGCCCATAACTGAGCTCTCGTTGCCCAGAAAGGCGTGAACTTGAAGCCGCGGGGCATGACTCCGATAACGGAGTAGGTTTCACCATTCAAGGTGATGGACTGGCCAATGACCTGAGCATTGCCGGCAAAGTGGCTCTGCCAGAACTCATAGCCGATGACCGCTTCGTGCTCTCTCCCGGGCTCTTGCTCTTGCGGTGTGAAGAATCGCCCCAGGATCGGCTGCACTCCCAGCATGGGAAGAACTTCGGAGGTAATACGCAGCGCCCAAAGTTTTTCAGCGTTGCCAGTCCCGCTAACATTAGGAGTCCAGTACTCCGCAGCACCCATACTTTCGAAACTATGGTTTTGTTTTTGCCAGTCGAAGAGATTCGCCGGTGCCACGGGGTTGCGGCCGTCGTGCAGAATCACGGTGAGCCGGTCGGAATTCTTATAGGGCAAAGGTCGCAGGAGGACAGCGTTGATCACGCTAAAAATCGCAGTGTTGGCGCCGATTCCCAGGGCAAGGGTAATTACGGCAACAGCAGTGAATCCCGGCGACTTTACTAGCATGTGACAGCCATAGCGAATATCTTGAATCAGGGTCTCCATTGGCGCGTCTCCAGCGACACAGTCCGATCACAACGGGCGCTGCAATTGCTGTTCCCGCAGCCCCATCGGTCAACTCATACATTTGACGGGAGAGTACATTCTTGGTTATGGATCATCGTGTCCGATCGCGCGAATCCGATGTCCAATACCGGACAGTTCCGGAGTGGTACGAACAACGTCTCAACCAACTCGCACACTGCCCGCGATGGAACCAAGCGAGCTTTACCGTGATCTCGATAAGATTCGGGGTTGACGAGTCTCTTCCCCTATAAGATCATCGTTCCTTTTGTCAGTTCAATTCGAGTTATTGATAGGGACACCCGAAAACCCGCGATCTAGTTTTGGCGAACGACAGGTTTCAGCCGTTGCTCTTGAGCATCGAGCAGGTCCTTGAATTCACGGACAAGCCTAACCATCTGGGTGTAGTTTTTCTCTACCGCGATCTGCATGCACAATTCATGCATCCGCCGTTGCTCCTTGTCGGTCATCGCCACCCTAGAATGGAGACCCTATACCCACAACAGGGCATACCCGTTGTCAAATTGCGCTCCTGGTCACTTTGCCTAGACGGCACAAATGAGTCAATACTTCCGGCCTCGTTTTTCTCTCACCATTAGCTCATTTCGCCATCACCAAACCGCCGAATGGTCGTGACAAAAGGTGACGACGATTTAACCGCCTGTCCCTAGCAAGAACTCGATCATGCTGAAAGAGAGGGTGACCTTCTAAGGGGAGCGGACTCGCAGGGCCTGAATCTTTGTCCAGACTGCAGGGACGGTCAGTTCATCGGCATTGCGATTGCTTCGAAAGGCATGCTTGTCCGTTTAGAGATCGAGCATATGAAAGAGCGAGGCGGAGGCTCAGGCGGCTCGTCGGTAGTATCGCGGTGTTGAAGTCCGTCCACCTGGGGCAACCCCACAACTCGACCGAGTTCACGCGATTGGATGGTGCGTGGGAGACCGGATCGAGTAAACCCGGACTCATAGACCCAGTGGATTGGTGGTTACCTGTTCGCTTGTGGACATCAAAGGCCAGGCGGTGGACACCTTTGAACACTCTGGTCCGACGGCGGCATTCTCTTGCCCCGTCCAGTCAAGGGGTTACGCGTTGCATCGGTTGGTAATAGTCTTGCACGGAGAGAATCGCATGCCTGGTGAGGAATAGCCTTACTGAGGTTCCTCACGACTCAGGCTCGTGACCGTGGCAAGGGATTGAATCAGTGCTCACCTCCTGCTTCAGTCCGTCCATGTAGCAATCACTGACGGAGATTCGCCTATGCAAAGTGGTCTGAGAGATCTGAGATTCGGCGCGCGAACCCTCATCAAGAACCCTGCTTTCAGCGCAATCGCGATTTTGGTAATTGCACTGGGGGTAGGGGCCAACACGGCAATTTTCAGCATTGTCAACGCGGTTTTGCTGCAGCCCCTCCCGTTCGCTGATCCTGATCGCTTGATAGTGCTTTCCGAACAAATGGCCGACACGGGCGAAAGAATGTCAATCTCCCTTCCCAGCTTCCTCGACTGGCGAGCCGAGGCTCGCAGCTTCGACGGACTGGCGGGCTATCGTGCGTATGCCGGCACGATCACTGGTATCGATCCCCCGACACGTCTTAACGGTCGCCTGGTTTCAGCCGGTTTTTTCGAAATCCTGGGCGTGAAGGCGATCCTCGGCCGGTCCATTGGCCCTGACGACGACAAGCCTAGCTCCGAGCCTGTAGTCGTGGTTAGCTACGCCTGCTGGCAATCTCGCTTTGGCGCCGATCCTCACATTGTGGGGCGTAAGCTGATACTCGATGACCAGCCGCGCACTATCATCGGTGTCCTTCCTCCAGGGTTTCAGTTTGGCGATCGTACCGATGAGGTCTTCGTGCCTTTGGTGGCAACCATGAGCAGCAATCAGAGCGCGCTGGAGCGCGGAAACCACCAGGGAATTTACGGGCTAGCGCGAATGAAGAAAGGCGTCTTTGTTGAGACGGCCAGGACCGAAATCAAGACCATCGCCAGCCAACTCGAAAAGCAGTACCCGCTTTCGAACAGCGGCGTCGGCGCCAACGCCGTTTCCTTGTACGAGCAATGGGTTGGACAGACGGTCCGAACCGCGCTTTTCATGCTGCTGGCAGCCGTAAATTTTGTCCTGCTGATTGCGTGTACAAACGTTGCCAATCTCTTGCTCTCCCGTGGTACGGTCCGGCAGAGAGAAATCGCAATCCGGACGGCATTAGGTGCAAGCCGCTGGCGAATCTTCCGTCAACTTCTGACCGAAAGTGTTTTGTTGTCCGGCGTCGGTGGCGTCCTCGGATTCCTCCTTGCGTTTTGGGGCACTCGGTTTCTTCTGAAGATGGTTCCCACTAACGTTCCGCGGATTCACGAGGTTCACATCGATGCTAGGGTGCTCGCATTCGCGCTGGCGTTGTCGGGTATGACAGGAATCGTTTTTGGATTGGTTCCCGCGTTGGAAGGGAGCCGAACAGATGTGAACCAATCTCTCAAGGCCATGAGCCGCAGTCTGTCCAGGGGTTCTTCTCGCTTCCGCCAGATTCTCCTTGCTTCCGAGGTCGCATTAGCTCTGGTCCTATCGGTTGGGGCAGGATTGTTGATTCACAGCATCGTGAAGCTGGGAAAGGTGGATCCGGGTTTTCAGACAAGGAATTTGTTGACCTTTTCCGTTCGCCTCACAAACCGATACAAGACCGATCCCGAGCAGACCGCTTTCTTCCGGCAAGCGACGGAGCAAATTCGCGTCCTACCCGGGGTCAAGAACGCTGCAACTATAGGCTGCTTGCCAATCGACGGAACCTGCTGGGGATCCGTGTTCCTTATAGAAGGCCGAACGATTCCAGAACGTTCCAAATTACCTACTTCGCAATGGAACGTAGCCAGTGAACAATACTTTGAAACGATGGGGATCCGGTTATTGCGAGGCCGGACATTTCAAAAGAATGATACCGACACGTCTCCCGCGGTCGCTGTGATCAGCGAGACGACTGCGCGCCGTTTCTTTCCTAATGAAGACCCCATCGGGAAACAACTCAAACAAGGTTGGCCCGAAAGCAAAAGTGCGTGGCGTCAAATTGTCGGCGTCGTTGGCGATGTACGAGAAGACGGTCTGGACACCGGCCCGGTTTCAGAAATCTACGTGCCGGAATCGCAAGATGCTTGGAATCAGCTCTTCGTCGTCATCCGCACGGCCATTCCTTCGGAGTCGTTACTGCCAGCAGCGATGAAGACTATCCGCGATCTTGATAAAGACCAGCCTGTTTTTTCTGTTCAGACCATGGACAAGGTACTGTCTGATTCGATGGCGTCACGGAGATTCTCCATGACCTTGCTGGGATTGTTTGCCGGCCTCGCTTTCATCCTCGCGGCAGTAGGAGTCTATGGGGTGATCAGTTATTCGGTGAGCCGGCGTGCACAGGAAATCGGCATTCGCATGGCTCTCGGCGCCAGCCGCCAGCAAGTAGTCCGTCTCGTTTTACACGAAGGACTGGCCACGACGGCAATAGGTATCGTCATCGGCTTGATTATAGCGATTGTTTTTACACGAGCGATGTCGCGTCTGCTTTTCGGCATTTCGAACTTAGATATTCCCACGTATGCGATCGCGAGTTGCTTACTCATTCTCGTGGCGCTCGTAGCATCGTTCATTCCTGCATTCCGAGCGGCAACCATCGATCCTTCACTGGTTCTCCACCAAGAATAAGGTGACTGACCGCCGGCTCCACTTGGTAAGAATCAACGGCTCGCCGTCTCCGCTGCAGTTCGGATCACTCGTGACTTTTGACTCCGAGGTAGGGATCGTCGATCAAGAGTGGCTGTCCGACGATCCTGACTTTGCTCGTGCCGCCGCCATCGAGAGCAAGATACTTTTCCCCGGCGAAGGATTCGCCATATGAAGTTCATTTGTTTCCGTGAGCCGGAACTCGAATTTGGCGGCGGGAGGTGCGAGTGTGTTGTTGAGAAATGAACAGGGATCTACCACGTGAACGAAGCCGTACCTCAAAAGCATCGCCTGCAACTGTTTTGACAGCCGGTCGGCCGGCGCCGAAGCTGCGTTCTGACAGTCCGGCTTGAAAAAGTGCCCGCGGCTATTCCACAAGCCTGAAACGATCGCTAGCCCATTACAACGAACGATGCTTGCCTCTTTAGGAATCTTCAAATTGAACCGCGGTGCAACGCCGACATTGTTAAACGAAATCGACTACATCGCTGTAGAGACGGAGAACCAGAGGTGCTGTTCAAACAATTGAAAGGATTGGTCGGCCCTAGCAGACGATTTTAGAACTTTCTTGGCCTACGCCGCCTGAGGGCCCTACGAGCCGTCAGAAGTGTGTTTGAAGCCGCGGTCTGTTCCCTCAGGCTTGACGATGCGCTAGACGAGATCGCGCAAAGTGACGACTGCAGTGTGCTTCGTTCCACTAGACATAATTGAGAGGGTAATTCTCCGGCCGACTGCTTCGCGGCGCATCCTCTCACGAACCTCCGGCAAGACCAGTTGGTCTGTAGAGACTCCGTCAACGGAGAGAATCGTTTCGCCTTGTTTGATGCCTGCATCATCGGCGGGACCACCTTTGATGACGTCCACAACGATGAAGTGACCTCCATCTTGTCCCATCCACATCCCAGCGCGATCATAAGAGTCGCGTTTCCCGTAGCGCTTGTTCTTTTCGAGAATAATGCGACTGCGGGAGTAATCTACGGTCAGATTGAATTGCGAGAGCACATCCGGGCCGATGAGTCCCGCCATCCCGGAGGATGTGGTCAACCCTTTTTGTTGAGTTGAAAGCCGAATGACAAGGTCGCGTGTTACGACCTTGCCGATTCTGAGTTCCTTAGCCCTCGCCAGCAGCGATCGCACTGGACCACCGATACCCCAGCCGGTGACGCCTTCCAGTTTTGCATCGTATTTCTCTTTGAGCTGGTTTTGCTCGGCAAAAGGGCCAAAAGCCAGCAGTGCAGACCGCGCGCCCGTGTCAATACCGAACTTTCCCGGTACGCCATCCAGCTCAGCATCAACAACGGGAATGTACCGTGGGCGGTCGAAATGGACAATCACGCCGCGTCCGCTATAGCTGAACCTGTCTGGCAAAGTGAAGGTCAAGACACACCGGATGTAGTCATGCTTTACAACGACATGCTGAAAAACTTCCAACCCGACGATGCCATCAAGAGGTTTCTTGCCGAACACGTTGCCAGAATCCCCGCCAGGAAATACGCCGACTGTAAGCTCCTCGAAGCGGAGATCGCCGATTTGAGCCTCTGCAAGGTGCGCCCGGCCCACACGGACGGTCTTTTCTCCGACGCCGGTCCCTTGTCCCGCGTCTTCGACCTGCAGGCCCAGCTTTTGGGCGACGGCATCATCGATTGAGAATCCCCCGGCGCCGGTATCCAGAATGAAGTGGAATGGTCCGTGCCCATTCAGGCGGACCTCGACAAAAACGCGATTGTCGATCAACTCGAAAGGCAACCTTGTCGTTCTTTTGCCGTGGGCAATGGAAAATTTGGAGTCAGCTTGCGCTGGCATGGCAAGAAATGCGGCTGGAGAAAGGATACAAAGGAGATACAGTTGGAGATGTCTATTCCGAAGTTTCATATCTTGGACACCAGCCCCCTGCAAACAATCAGCTGCTTTCGCGCCGCGCTTCAATGACAGGAACCAACCGATCGTTAGACGCCAAAGCATGAACAACCTCCATGAAGCTATAGGTGGTACTGGCAGCAACGTTTCTTGCAGCCGGCACATTCAAATCCTTACCGCCGTACAGCATAATGTCCTTCTTTCATCTCGCCGTTCGCCAGTGAATACGTCCACGGCGGATTTTGGCTACGACGGTCGCAACGTGGCTGGACGGTATGGCCCTACGGGAGGTGACGCGACCGAAGCGTTTTGGCCTCGTAGATAAGTCTCCCGTCGCGGACGGTGTAGCGTACGGCTGCAAATGCGCGCACATCTTTGGAAGGATCTTCATCCAGGACAACCATGTCTGCC